>Ga0315534_1000073_pt1 | contig 51381 bp, 45 predicted proteins | sample SalMarSW160240MG_FD_203094 | JGI IMG/M metagenome (GOLD analysis project Ga0315534, IMG submission 203094) | Salt marsh sediment microbial communities from the Plum Island Ecosystem LTER, Massachusetts, United States - Salt Marsh Sediment SW1602-40 ... | reverse complement strand
GCGGTCAGCCGTTGTGTCATCCCGATCCCCCATCATTACTGGCCTGCCATCTATTGTATACCTGGAGAGCGCCGTACCAAAGCAGTTTATAATCAAGCCATGCCGACCTTTTTTACGGGCGAAGGCGACGATGGGTATACCGGTCTTCTGGGTGAAGGGCGTGTCCCGAAGTACCATGCTCGCCCACAGGCTTATGGGGATTTGGACGAGGCATCGGCCGCGCTGGGGCTTGCCCGGGCGATGGCTGCATCGGAAGAGACCGGCGTAGTCCTGCGGGTTATGCAAACAGATCTCTACCATATCATGACTGAGCTGGCAGCCCCACTTGAGCATGCGGCTCGTTTCCGGCAGCTAGCGCCCGAACGCGTTGCCTGGCTCGAGACGCAGTTGGAGGCGTTCGAGGCCAAGATCGATATGCCAAAAGAGTTCGTCATGGCCGGTGACTCGCTTGCTGGAGCGGCGTTGGATCTCGCTCGTACGATTGTGCGACGTGCTGAGCGGCGTGTTGTCGAACTTCAACATGCCGGAGAAGTCGAGAACGAAAGCATTCTACCTTACCTGAACCGGCTCTCAAGCTTGTGTTTCTTACTCGGGATGTGGGAGAACAAGGTTGCCGGAGTGAGTGGGGTTTCCCTCTCGAAAGGTGGTCGAGCTTGACCGGCACCTTTCTCAATATCGGGACAATCATTACAGGGAGCCTGGTGGGTCTCCTGTTCGGGGCCCGACTCCCTGAACGAGTCAGGGAAAGTGTCCTGTCCGTCCTGGGAGTATTCACGATGGCAATGGGGGTCGATCTCTTCCTGCGCGGGATGGGCTCAGACGGTGAGAACCCGCTAATTCCCCTGGTGAGTCTCCTAATCGGTGTGTTGCTGGGGGAATGGGCTCGGCTGGAGACACGTTTGGAAAGCCTCGGCGCATGGCTGCGAACTCGTTTCGCTGGTGGGCGGGGTACACAAGCAGGGGCGAGCCGTTTCATTCAGGGCTTTGTCTCCGCCAGCCTTCTTTTCTGCATCGGGCCAATGACGATTTTAGGAGCAATCCAGGATGGGCTCTCAGGAGATTATGAACTCCTTGCCATCAAGGCGGTACTCGACGGATTTGCCTCGCTAGCACTGGCTTCAACTTTTGGTATTGGCGTCCTGTTCTCAATCCTGGTCGTCCTGGTCTACCAGGGCGGGATCAGCCTGGGAGCGGCACAGCTGCAAGCCGTGCTCACTGGGCCGATGCTGGCGGAACTATCCGTCGTAGGTGGGGTGCTTCTGCTGTGCCTTGCGCTGAGCACGCTGCTAAAGATCAAGGACATCCGCACTGCCAACCTGCTACCGGCGCTCGTGGTCGCCCCGTTGCTGGTCCTCGCACTAAACCGGTAAGGGCTCTAGGCGTTTCGTAAAAGATAACTGCACCCGCAGGTGTAGCTTCTCTTCGTAAAGATGGGGAATACTAGTTGCCTGGGTACAAACCGGTCAGGGCGTACTTACCTGTGTTTGTATGATGGCTTCTTCGATCAGGTTTGCCATCGCGGCGAACGGCTGGGCTCCAACAACCAACTGCCCGTTGACCAGGAAACTGGGTGTTGATCGTACTCCTGCCTCAGTCGCAGCGGCGACATCGGCCCTGATCTGCTCCAGAAAACGGCCTTCCCGGAGACAATCCGAAAAGGAGGCGTCCAACCCGAGCTGATCTGCCATCGCAGTTAATCGGGGCCGTGAGAAGCTGCCGACATTTTCGCCGATCTGGTTGGCAAAGAGCATATCATGGTACTGCCAGAATTGACCCTGTTCGCCGGCACATAGGGCAGCCATCGCAGCTTCCTGTGACTCGTTGCCCGGGGACTGGGAGTCCAAAAAAGGATAGTTCCGGAAGACGAAATACACCTGGCCCGAATTTACATAGGTTTCGACGATCTGGGCCAGTGTGAGATCGTGGAACTGTCGGCAGGCCGAACACTGGAAATCAGAGAATTCCTCGATCCGGACGGGCGCGTTCGGATCGCCCATTGCGGTCCCTTCGCTCGCCGGGTAGGCGAAAAACTCAGGGACGACAATGTCACCGATTGAAGCCTGTGTGCGGTAAATGATAACGCCAGTGATGATCACTGCAATCCCGACGATGACCAGAATACCTGTCAGCAGGGTCCGTTGTTGGTCTCGCCGACGTCTCTCCCGAATTTCTTGACGTTTGCTCATGTATGTACCTCCTCAACTTAATAGACATGAATCCTGCCATAAAAGACCCAGCCTGTCCATGATCTCGAGGGTGAAGACGGGCGTGCATTATAATGTTACTAAACGAAAGAGAGAGAAGGTGGTGCCATGGACGTAGTATTTCAACTCTTAAGTCTGCCCCTGCTCGCTATTGGGCTTCTCCTGATCGCGTTCCTCAGCTCTGCGGTGAAAATCGTTCAAGAGTACGAGCGGGGCGTGATTTTTCGCCTGGGGCGATTAATGGGGGCGCGTGGACCCGGTTTGTTCTTCATCATCCCGTTCATCGAACGCATGCGGAAGGTCGACCTGCGTGTCGTGACGCTCGACGTCCCTTCACAGGAGGTCATCACCCGCGACAACGTTACTGTGAAAGTCAACGCAGTTGTCTTCTTCCGCGTGCTCGATCCAAATGCGGCGATCGTCCAGGTGGAGGATTTCCAGCGGGCCACATGGAACATTTCGCAGACCACGCTGCGTAACGTCGTCGGCCAATCCGAATTAGACGACCTGCTGGCCAACCGTGAAGAGATCAATGCCAAGCTGCAGAAGATCATCGACGAGACAACAGAGCCTTGGGGGGTGAAGGTAACGATCGTCGAAGTGAAAGACGTTGAGCTTCCCCAGACTATGCAGCGGGCGATGGCGAAGCAGGCCGAGGCCGAGCGGGAAAGACGGGCAAAGGTTGTCCACGCTCAGGGTGAGTTCGATGCGGCCACCAAGCTTGCCGAAGCGGCAGACTTGATGTCCAAGAACCCGGTCTCGATTCAATTGCGCTACCTGCAGACTCTGACGGAGATTTCCGTCGAGAAGAACAGCACGATCATCTTCCCTGTTCCCGTCGATCTCCTGGAAGGGCTCTACCACAAGGCGGATGATTCTTCGTAAGCTATCCAACAGGAAACAACTGGTCAGTGAAGTGATCACAGATAGGGGCTGTCCCAAAAGGGCAGCCCCCTACGTTGATTCAGGGATAGGGCTCCCAGTTACAAATCGATCTGGAAAAGCGGGTAGCGTTGCCCAGTCTCCCGGAAACCGAGCGATTTATATAACTCCTGGCTGTGGAGGTTATCGGATTGCGTGTTGACCGAGACACGTCTCAGGCCGCGGCGGGCATGCAGTCTGATGACATGCTGGACAAGAGCCCTCCCGTAGCCATGTCCCTGCCGATCGGGGAGGACCGCCAGGCGGGCCAGGTGTGCGCCCAGGGCGGACGCGGTGCTTATTTGGTAAGCAATAATCTCACCCCCATCTTCCACCACGGTCGCCAGCGAAGCCAGCGAATATGCGGCACTCAAGGACCGTTGTGACAGGCTCCACACTGGGTTAAAAGCAGCATTATCGACCCGCTCTACTTGCTCTAGATCATCTGCACGCATCGTCCTGATGCCTAATTCGTTTGCCCGAAGGAGGTCGGCAGGGGCCTCATCCGTCCACTCCAAGAAGAGCACCTCATTTACTTGCAGGAATCCTGCACCTTGAAGCATCTCGTGAAACCATGCATGGGTCGAGAGCGCCACTGCCGTCTTCGCCCTCACGAGAGGGGCTTTGGCTTTAGCCTGCTGCCATAGGTGGGACCAGGCCTGCATCGGGTCGATGCCATCCTGCGCGGCGAAGAGGCGCAGCCATGACACCCCGGCGGGGTCCGGTGGGCAGGCCAGCGCCGCTAGAGCGGTACCTGCCTCCTCCATCACTAGGAATGGCTGCTCGCCCAGGATTTCGTAAATGCTAAACCAATCCAGGTGGAAATGCTTAAGGGTGGCGTGGGTAAGTAGTGACCCTACTCTGCTCTTGTCATTTCTGGTCACAGCCCGCACATGCCACGTTTGTTCGGTGGACATGCTTGCCCGCCTCAGCGGTTGAGCAGACGTGCGGGAAGCGAGAGCAAACGCCGAAGGATCCGTCCGGTCAGTCCACGACGGGGTCTGGCCTCCATTGCGGCCTGCATGCTGTCGAGGGCCTGGATCGGACGCCCTTCCTTCAACTGCACCCTGGATAAACCCTGCAGAATGAAGGATTCTGATTCGTGATCTCCGATGACCCTGAACAAGTCTAATGCCTGCTGGTAGAGCTCTTCTGCCTGCTGTCGATTGCCAAGTGCTTCATAGGCGGAGGCCTGGTTGCCCAAAGCCTGGGCCTGGAGGTGGGTATTCCCGTCATTGGCGAAAACCTCTGGAGTACCCTGTAAAACCTCAAGTGCCGGTCCGGGCTGGTCCATCTGGAGATACGCGACAGCAGCATTATTCGCCATCTCCGCTGCCCGCACTGGCTGACTTAGTTCGAGGAATAACCCCCGGGCTTGGTTAAATCCATCTGCGGCACGCTGAAATTGTCCCTGCTTGTATTCTCCGAGCGCAGATACAGCGGATTCTTCGGCTTGCGTAGGGTTATTCATGACAGCAGATCGCGCAGCGCATCAGAAACTGCCCGCAGGTCTGCCAGATCAAGCTGTGAGAGATGGACCGCCATGCGTAAATAGGGCTCGTGCCCAGGCTTGTTGAAGAAGAGACGTAGATCATCGGGGAGCATGCGGAAATGTTCGAAGGCGAGTTTCTCCTCGAGCCATGCGCCGATGGGCCCCTCCCGATCGATCAATGCATCGATTGGTCGCTCCAACGGTTTAAGCAAACTTTCCAGATCCGGGATCGGTATTGGACGCAAACCGCGTTCATATGCGCTGATCCTGCTTACTGGCATATCAATGATCTCTGCTAGTTTCCGCATGGAAAAACCAGCCTCGTTCCGGGACTGCCTTAGCTGTGCCCCGATCATCCGCTGGCGAAGAGCGATCATCATGTGGGGGTCAAAGTGATGCCCTTCTTCGAGATCGTCCGGGGTCGGGTTCAAGATTCTGCCAAGAGGGATATCGAGATGATACGCGAGCAGCTCTAATTCGGGCAGCGAAAAGGCTTTCCGGCCATGCTCGTAGGATGAGAGCGTGCTGGCAGAGGTTCCCAGGAGTTCGGCGAGCTGGGTGAGGCTCTTTCCACTATCCAGGCGGGCTTCACGCAGCAGGGCGCCAAGCATCTTTGCCCTTAGAAGGCGGGTTTGCTGGTCTGTCATGGGCTTACTCCATGGTGGAGATTACTGCGATTATAGCAAAGCTTGCGAGCGTGTTTCATCAGGTCAGCGCTACTCATGGGAGATCCAGGCTCGTGTGTCCACATCAAGCCAGCTCGGGATTTTGCAGGCGCTCAAGGAGTTGAGTGGTAAATTCATGCAAGACAGCGGTTCCGCGTTCTTCGGGGAAGCGAAGCTGAAGCGGGACATGCATTGCGTTGGCGAGGGCGACGTTGTCACCCATGTTGGGAATTGCCGCGAGGGGCATCTTTCCTAGTCGCTCCTGGACAGAGTGCTGGGTCAGGCTGTCGGTGGGAAAGGGGCGGTTTGATAACGCAGAGATTCGGTCTGCAGGAATACCTTCCTCGCGCAGTGATTCGCGCAAGAGACGCGCACGTTCCACGCCCTCCTCATCCGGGTGGAAGACGAGCACGATGTGGCTCGCCTGTCCGAAAATAAGACGGGAAAGATGGATAGGGCCGCGTCCCAGATCGATGATGGTGAAGCGAAAATGCCGGCGGAGTGATTGGAGCAGCGGACCGACCAGCGCCGCGGTGATCCGATCACCAACACGGGGGTGGTCTACTCCCGGGATGAGGGTCAGCGCCCAACCGCGAGGATTGATCAATTCCGCTTTAAAATCACCCTCAAGCAGGGAAAGGGCGTTATCTGAAGTCAATTCGACCACGTCCGGGCCGCCAGAAGCCGCGGTAATGAATTTCAATGACCCAAGGGGAAGATCCAGATCCACGAGGACAACTTGATCCGCTCCCTGTTCAAGTCCCAAAAAGTGGGCCATATTTACGGCAAGCGAAGATGTTCCTGCTCCCCCCCGAACACCTACGAATGCAATCAAGTATCCGATCTCTGGTTCAGCATATGCGCTCGGGATTTCAGCCTTATCGAATTCGGTTTCCATGAATTGCTGTAGCAGTTCCATCGCGTCGGGCTGCTTCACGATGATGCGATTCGCTCCGGCCTCGAAGGCCTCACCTGTCGTCGCCGGATTGGTGATGTGCGTCAGGAGAACGATCGGGGTGCGCTGGGTGCGCTGATCCCTGCGCAGCTTTCGAATAAGTTCGTTGCCATCGATGTCTGGAAGATCAAGCTCGCTGACGATCAGATCGAACTGGTCGCGCCACGCGGCTATCAGGCCTTCCTTTCCGCTCGCAGTATGCACGCCGGAATACCCAGCATTTTGCAAGGCGAGCAATACAAACTCGGCGGTTTGTGGATCAGGTTCAACGAGCAGTACGGTCGCGAGTGGCAAGGTTAGATCGAGCCTTCAGCTCACATCTTCAACCGGCGGCATCAAGTACCCGATCCCCTGTCGGGTGACGATGTGAACGGGATTCTTTGGATCGGGTTCTATCTTCTGCCGCAGCCGGCTGAGGCAGACCCAGAGGATTTCCTTGTCATCCTTATATTCCGGACCCCATACTGAACCAAGCAGGTCTTCCGGGCTGAGGACATTTCCCATCGCATTGGCCAATGTTTGCAGCAGTCGATATTCTGTCGCAGTGAGCGAGACCAGCTCACCCTTGACAGAGACGGTGGCCTTGGCCAAATCGATCTGCAAATCGAGATGCTCAAAGATTGGTTGATGGAAGCCCTCCACGGTCTCACGTTCAGCGCGACGAAGGACTGCACGAACGCGAGCCAGCAGCTCCTGGGCAGAGAAGGGTTTTACGATGTAGTCGTCAGCGCCAGCGTCGAGCCCTCGCACGCGGTCGCGTTCCTCGCCTTTTGCCGTCAGGATGATGATCGGTACAGAGGAAAATTCACGGATCCGTTCGCAGGCGGTGAATCCGTCCATCACGGGCATCATCACATCCAGGAGCACGATGTCCGGTTTCTGGTTGGCGACGGCATCTACAGCCTGTTGCCCGTCCATAGCAGTGATGACTTCGTAGCCAGCTGTCTCTAGGTTGATCTGGACCAGCGCCAGGTATCTGGGTTCATCATCAACCACCAGGATGTTTTTTGCTTCGCTCATCACTTTACTCCTACTCCGACGGGGGAGCCTTCACCTGAGGAATCTCAAAGTAAAAGACCGTTCCTTGTCCCGCTTGGCTCTGAACGCCGATTTCTCCTCCGTGCGCTTCGATGATCTTCCGGCTGATGTACAGACCGAGCCCGGTGCCACGAATGTTACTCGATTGTGGCATTCGATAGAAGCGCTCAAACAAATGGGGTGTGTGTTCTGCCGGTATACCGGGTCCCTGGTCGTGGACTTCGATCCGCAGCAGATCGCTATGCATGCGTGCACTGATGATCACAGGTGATCCCGGGGCGTACTTCTGTGCGTTGTTGAGCATGTTGTTGAGAACCTGCGCGATGCGGGTTGAGTCAAGATTCACCACCGGCAGTTCGTCCGGTACCTCGATCGCAATCTTGGCGTCCGGGTGAACTCCTTGCAGTCGCTGTACACAGTCCCGGATGATGGGCGCCATCGACGCTGGTTCGAGTGTCATACTGAGAGAACCACTTTCCAGCCGGGAAGAATCGAGCAAGTTATCGATCAGTTCCCGCAAGCGGTCGGCTTCATCATCGATGATTTCAAGGAATTCCATCCGCCGTGCATCGTCCCATTCTGTGTCCTCGCGCATGAGGGTCGTAACATAACCCTTGATGAATCCAAGCGGCGTACGCAGTTCGTGGGAAATTGTTGAGATGAATTCATCCTGCATCCGGGCGAGCTCGCGCTGGGCTTCAAGGCTGGCGATGCGACGAGCCATGCGCCTGTTCTCCAGCAGTTGGCCGACGTGCCAGGCAACGAATTCGGCCAGGCGGATATGCTCCGCTGGATAGGATGGGCCTCCAAACCGGCCGAACACAAGGCTGCCGACTCCTCGCCCCCCAACCAGAAGTGGTAATCCAAGGTAATCCCGCCTGCGGTCGCGCTCCTTCACGCTAGCGCCGGCATCTTCCTTGCGCAGTGACGTCTGGCCATTGCGGAATGCGTCCAGGGCAGCCGGCTCACCCCAGGTTAGCTCGGCTTCGCGTGAGCGCCCGCGTCCAAGGGCGCGGGCGTAGAACGGTTCAAGCTGATCGCTTTCTTCGTTATAAAGGTAGAGCGCGACGGTATCGAAGATGAAGATCGTCCGTGCCAAGCGGAACACTGCGTCCAAGCCAGATTCAGTATCAAAGGTCTCCGCGACAATGCGTGCGATTGCATAGACAGCGTTTAGCTCGCTGCCGTGTGTGAGGGTTTCGGTGGGGATGAGTGGACTGGTCATGACTTCAGGAGGCTGCCCCGACTAGGAAGCGGATCGCGGTGCCCTGGCCTTCGATGCTCTCCACATCCAGTTTAGCGCCATGGGCTTCGATAATGAGCTTGACAAGCGCAAGGCCGAGGCCGGTTCCCCCATAGCGGCGGGTGGATGAACTATCGAGCTGGTGGAAGGGCTGGAAGATCTCTTCCACTCGATCCTCAGGGATGCCTATCCCTGTATCGCTGACGCCAAGCTCGATGCCGTAATCATTCTGGCGTGCGCTGGCCGTAACCCGCCCACCTGCGGGGCTGAACTTGATGCCATTGTCGATGAGCTGGAAAAGCACCCAGGCCAGTCGTTCGGCATCAACCTGCACCATTGGCAGATCTGCCTCACACTCTAGTTTAAGCGTTACCCCTGCCTTCTCGGCCTTCGCTTGTGAACGCTCGAGTGCGTTGGCGATCAAGCTCTTTGCGGAGGCAGGCGCGAGACGCAGGGTCAGCCCTTCGCGAGCAGCAGTTGAGAACTCGATCAGATCTTCAATAAGGCTCCCAAGCCGGATCGTCGCCCGGCGCATGACCTGAACCGCATCCGCTTGCTCCTGAGCCAGGTCGCCCAATTCGCCATCGGCCAGCAGCTCAACATAGCCCTTGATGTGGGCTAGTGGGGTGCGCAGTTCGTGCGAGATGTTGGAGATGAGATTGGCCTTGACCTGGTTGATCTCCGTTAGCCGTTCCAACGCGTGGCGCAGTTCCTTCGTGCGTTCATTTACCCGCTGCTGCAACGTGCGGTTTGATTCCTGCAGAGCAGCGTGTAGTTCGACGATTTGCTGCGTTACTGCGTGATCGAGGGTCTCGCGATCGATGTATCCAAGATGAAGCAGTGTTTGGCCAAGAAGCTGCCGTTCGCCCTTACCGGAAGCATCTTTCTGCACCTGCAGAGCCTGCTCCAACTGCGCTTCGTCGATCACTTTTTGTTGGATCAGGAAGTTGCCGATGCGAGGGACGAGCCATTGAGGAGTCGTATCCATCGGCGCAAATTTTGGCAGGCCATCGAGGAAAGATTTTTCGCCAAGCAGTGAGAGCAAGACCAGGTCGATGCCGCAGTTCGGACAAGCGCGGGCATCCCTGGGAAGGGGAGCCTCGCATTGTGGACAATACCAAACAACCGGCTCTGGTTTAGGTTTAGCTAAGTCTGACATTCTCGCCTGCTTCAGATCCAATCTTGTGGCCCATCATAGCTTGTCCTTATATGCCATGCAAGGCACGTGCCGTGCGGCTGCAGATGAAAGGACGCTGTAAGGTTCAGAACAAGCAATATCCATGATAATAGGTCCATAGAAAGGGTGGCGACCATGGCTGTAGAAGTCCTTCTCATCGACGACGATCCAGATTTGGCAATCATGCTCCGGACACTCTTGCGCGGGCAGGACTTCCAAATTCGTGCCGTATTCAATGGTAAGGATGGGATCGAAGCCTGCCGGCTGCAGCCTCCAGATGTGATCATCCTGGATCTGCTTATGCCCGGGATGGATGGTTGGGAGGTTTGCGAGCACATTCGCGAGTTTTCACAGGTCCCGATCCTGATCCTTTCCGCCCTGGGCTCACCGGGGAGTGTCGCTCGTTCATTAGATGCCGGGGCAGATGATTACTTGATCAAGCCGGTGCACGCGAGCCTTCTGGCTTCCAGGCTGCGCACCCTTGTCCGTCGCCGCTTGAAGATCGATGAAGTCATTGCGGCGTAGGAAAACCCAATTCGTGTAGGATCGCTGGCTGGCAACCGCGTTTCTCTCAACAAGACCACGCAGCCTTTGCTGCGTGGTCTTGTTTAACATAGCTTCGTATTAGAGGGGGGCAGCGGTTGCGCCACCGTCGAACATCAGTGCATGCCCGTTGATGAAGGAGGCCGCGGGTGAGGCCAGCCAGGCGATCGTACGACCAAACTCCTCTACCGAGCCCATTCACCTCAATGGGATTGAATTCGTAATCCGGCTCTCTTCCTGTGCGAACGAGAGCCACGAACGCATTGCCCGATCCTGCATGAGTTGGTTTACAAGCTCGGTCCGTGTCCAGGCTGGGTTGATGGAATTGACGCGGATGCCCTGCGGCCCGAGTTCGTTTGCCAATGATTTCATCAATCCGATCACAGCCAATCGGACAGAATTTGAAAGCACCAGATTTGCGATTGGCTGTTTGACCGAATACGACTGGGTTGTGATGATCGAACCGGATCCCTGCTCGAGCATGGCGGGGAGGACGGCGTAACAAAGGTTGACACAACTCATCAACGTCAGATCGACCGCTTCCCTCCAAGCTCCAGGATCGAGATCAGGGAAGGATCCAGGTTTCGGCTCTCCGCAGTTGATGATCAGGATGTCGATCCCGCCAAGATCCCCCCTGGCAGCGGCAATAAAATCATCGATCTCGTCCGGTCGTGTCAGGTCGGTACATCGTGCGAATACAGGATGGCCGGCGGTCTGCTCGATCTCCTTTGCACACTCCTTGGTCTGCTCGCTCCGCGAGCAGACCGCGAGCTGTGCCCCTTTTTCAGCTAGTGTGAGCGCAGCAGCCTAGCCAAGGCTACGCGAGGTGGCAGTGACGACCGCGCGCATACCCTGCAAACCAAGGTCCATGATGCCTCCTTGATGGAAAGTTATAAAAGCGAGATTTGATGATCGACGATTTGCATGTCGGGACGGTTGCGCTCAATCCAGGACAGCACATTCTCGAGCATGCTCTGGACATGGCTGCTATCGTTACTAACGACGACGCAGGCGATGTGCGAGGTTCTATGCTGGTCATTCGCCCCGATTTCTGCGCAGGAGAGGTTGAACTCCCGCTGCAGACGCGCCAGCAGGGGTTTCAAACGGGAGCGTTTTTCCTTCAGCGAACTGCAGCACGGGAGGTGGAGTTCGAGCACCAATGCGCCAACATGCATCCTGTGAGTTTAGATGAGGAGCATAGCCGGCACAAGCATCGTTCTCGGTATATAATACGGGCATGCTTAAAAGAACGGTGTATTTGCTGGTGCTGGGTTTGATCCTGGCGATCACGATAGCCGCCTATTTCATCGTCAGTGGATTCCAGCGAGCCACCGAACCCATCGTCGGCCTGCGTTCCGAAATCTCAACCCAGGTCGCGCAACTGCTGCACCCAACGCCCACGATCTTGCCAGACCCGATCACGGTTGTGCACGAAGTACGCGCTCTGGCACGCTTGGAGACCATGCAGTATTCGGTGGAGAAGGTGATTACCGCTGAGACTGGCCAGGGGCCCTTCGGGTTCTTGTTCGGGGATCGCTTGCTGCTCGTGGCACACGGCACGATCATCGCCGGGGTGGACCTGGATCGAGTCGGGGCGGATGATGTTCAGGTGGATGACGCCGGCCGGGTCCGCATCGAGCTCCCGGCAGCGGAGATCTTCATTACAGCCCTCGACAACGAGAAGACCTACGTCTTTGATCGGGAAGTTGGTCTATTCCGACGTGGTGATATCCAGCTCGAATCGGCAGCGAGAATTGCGGCCGAGCAAGAAATGGAGAAAGCTGCCCTTGAAGATGGGATCCTGGAGCAGGCACAGTTAAACGCCGAGGCCTACCTCTACCGGCTGCTGCGCTCGCTCGGGTTCCCGGACGTTATCTTCACCAGCCCCTCGCAATAACCCGCTCAACTTTCGGCATTGCCCGATTTACACCCGGCCTGTCCATGCAGAATCGTCATAACGTTTTTGCTCGAGCTCACGCGCTCTTTCAATTTCCGCTTCCGTCAGTGAGCCGGGGGTAAGGATCCACCCCAGGGCATCCTCAAGGCCGAACTGGATTGCCCGTGCAGCTTCGGCCCATTCGATTTCATGATTGAGCATAGATTCAACCGTGGTTGCCCGCTCGAGCAATCGCTCGCGGGCAACTAGACGAGCCTGAGGGTCCGCATAACGTAAGGTCAGACATATGCGGCTCAGATCACCAGAGAGTGGGAGTGATCCGTGCTGCAGGATGCCATCTTTTCTGCGCAGTTGTGCGCTCCCGAGCAGTTTCTTCCCACCCACTGTGATCTCGTATGCACTGGGAATCTCGAAGCAAACCGGGTTGTCACCACCCCCGGCAGAAGGCGGATCTGCTCGAGGTGGATCAACGACCAATCCCAGACGTTGAACACCTGCAATCAAGCCCAGGCTCAACCGGCGGTAGCTCTCGAGCACACCGCCTCGGAGTGCCGGATGGTCGCTTGGGGCGACGATTGCATACGTCAGCTCGTCCATGTGCAGGATCGCTCGCCCTCCTGTCGGTCGCCGCACAAGATCCCAACTTTGTGCTTCCAGCGTCAACCGATCGATTTCCGTAATGGGTTGGGCGTAACCGAGGGAGAGGCAAGCGGGTGTCCAGCTATAGAAGCGCAGGGTTGGGAGCGAACCTCCAGTACCCACAGATTCAAGCAGCGCTTCGTCGACGGCCATATTGAACGGGCCCCGATCGCTGCCTGAAAATATCACTCGCCATTGGTTTGGATTGATTTCTCCCATAATTGAGGCATTATATCCTCTGGCCAAGCCCCGAGCGGGCATAATCAGGCTCGACAACCGGAGTCCCGGATGGAGCTATGGTAGACTCACCCGGAGTATCACAGGCGAGAAAAACACGGCACAGGAGCGGAGCCCACGAGCCAGATGAGTGCGGTCACACGTCACAGCAAGATACATGCTTGGCCTTCCATCCAGGTTCTGTTGGTCGCCTTGTTTTTTGTCGGTGCGCTGGCTGGCTGTTCCTCATCCAGAGAGTTTGCCGGTTCAACCCCGACACCAACGGTTTCGATCGGCACAATGGAACCCACGCTGCTCCTGACACCGACGCTCCTGGCGACACCTACCCCCTCGCCAAGGAGCAAGGTTTCGATTTGGACCTCCTGGGATCCAGTTGAGTTGAGGGCTCTTCGAAGCATTATCGAGATATTCGTCGTCGACCATCCTGATTTCGATTTTTCGCTCTCCTACTTCCCTCCTGACCAACTGCTAGAAGCATTCATGGGCTGCGCCTCCATGAGTGAGTGCCCGACGCTTTTGGTCGGTCCATCACTCTGGGGCCCATTGCTGGCAGAGGAAGGCCTGGTCATCGATGTTTCTGCATTTATCGATCCACAACTGCAGCGGGATCTCTTCCCCGTAGCATGGGATCAAGTCATCCTCGGGGATGTGATGACTGGTTTGCCGCTCGAGTTACAGGGAAATGTGCTGTACCGGAATAGCAGCCTGGTTCCACGTCAGAGTTCTCGATTGGGAGAGTTGATCGCGCAAGCACGTGCTTTGAGGGAGAGCACACAACTGGCGAGCTATTTCGACTTCGGTTTCTACCAAGCGGTACCCTTCCTGGCCGCTTGTGAGGGTGAGCTCCTCAGCGCAGCGGGGGAGCCAGCCATCCTGGGTGAGCCAGGGATCTGTTGGCTGGAGCTGCTGCGAAATTGGGCAAGGTCCGGCAGGGTCGTAATCGGGAGTGATGAGGATCTCCGGGCATTCCTGGCAGGCGAGTCCGGGTGGTTGATCGAGTCATCACTACGGAAGCAATCCCTGCTCGATGCGGTGGGCCAGGGAACGCTGATCGTGGACCCATGGCCCGTGTATGAGGAGACGGACTTGCCCTTAAGGGGTTTTGTGTGGAGTGAGAATATCTACCTCTCCTCCAGTCTGGATCAGGATGAGCTTGAAGCTGGGTGGACCTTTACCCGGTTCCTGTACAGCGCTGAGGCGCAGGTTATTTTGAGTGAAGTTTCTGGGGCGGCACATATACCGGCGCAGGAATCCATCGCTCTGGCTGATCCGGTAATGCAGGCTATTTCGGAGATGCTCAGATCAGGCGTGCCTTTACCGCTGCGCGCCGATCTAGATCGCTTTGTCACGCCGATCGAGGGGGCGATTGACGACGTGGTTTTGCAGGGCGCCGATCCGGAGCAGGCCTTGATCGTCGCCTCCGATCGGATCAAAGGCTTTGTGGGGACGACACCGCAGCAGCCTTGATAGCAGCAATTGGCTGAATTCTACTGGGCTGGTCGCAGCCGCTGGATGAGATGATGAGCGTACCGGATTGGATTCACAGCGCGGTCTTCTATCAAATATTCCCCGATCGCTTTGCGAACGGAGACCCTGGCAACGATCCGCCCAATGTCGAGCCCTGGGGGGCGCCCCCAAACTTGTATGGATTCCAGGGTGGAGATTTACAGGGCGTGCTAAACCGGCTTGATTACCTGCTCGATCTGGGGGTGAATGCACTCTACCTGAACCCGATCTTCATGGCCAGCTCCAATCACCGTTACAACACGTACGATTATTACCGCATCGATCCAAAACTGGGATCGTTGGAGAATTTCACGGCCCTGATCGAAACCGTTCACCAGAGGGGCATGCGTGTAATCCTGGATGGAGTCTTTAATCACTGTGGTCGAGGGTTCTTTGCCTTTGATGACCTTACCGAAAATCAGGAACATTCACCCTATCGAGATTGGTTCCATGTCCGTCGATTCCCAATCCATCCCTATGGTCCGGGTGATGCCGATAGCTACTTCGGTTGGTGGAAATTAAAAAGCCTGCCGAAGTTCAACACGGACAATCCCCAGGTTAAAGCCTACCTGATGGATGTCGTCCGCTACTGGACTCAGATGGGAATTGATGGATGGCGGCTTGACGTTCCGAACGAGATCGATGACGATGCTTTCTGGGCGGAGTTTCGTGAAACCGTTCACTCCATCAACCCTGACGCTTACCTGCTGGGAGAAATCTGGAAAGTGGACCCGCGCTGGGTGGGTCCATCCCACTTCGACGGGCTTATGAATTACCCGCTACGGGAAGCGCTGGTGGCCTTTGTCAGCTCAGAGAGTTCTTCAGCGGCCGAATTTGGCCAGGCCTTGCAGGGGCTGCTGGAAGCTTATCCTCGCGAAAATGTGCTCGCCCAATACCTGCCACTTGGCTCGCACGATACACCTCGGATCCACACGCTGCTGCATGGAGATCTGCGCAAACTGCGTCTGATGTTCCTGATCCAGTTTATTTTCCCGGGTATTCCAGCGATCTATTACGGGGATGAGATCGGGATGGAAGGGGGGAAGGATCCTGATAATCGGCGGGCGTTTCCCTGGGATGAGGCCTCCTGGGATCACGAATTACGGAAGCATGTCCAGCGATTGGTGCAGCTTCGTCGATCTTTCTCAGCCCTGCAGTACGGGTGGCTTGAAATCGTGGAGACTGACCAGGAGCAGCGTACCCTGCTCCTCAAGCGTGGCGAAGGGGAGCAAGCCCTTGTGGTCGCGATCAACGGGTCTGATACGGTTCGTACCATTGGATTGAATCCCCAGACGATGGGTTGGGGGGAAGTCGTGAGCGTCCGGGACTACCTTAATGGGGCCGACTATTTCTCCCAGGAGGGGCGAATCCTACTTGAGCTACCGCCGTGGGAAGGCATGATCCTGGGCCTCGCTGGGTCTCAGCCACAATCCTCCTGATCTGCTCCTTGGAGGGCTTTCTCGAAAACCCACTGAGATTTGATCCTACGGTACGAGCGGTGCTCATAGAAAGCATGCGCTCGCTCCCGGATCACATTCGAACGGACCCGCAAGCGAGGGTAGCCAGCTTGCACCGCCCAGGTTTCGGCGGCCTGAAGCAGCAAGTCCCCGATCCCTTTCGAGCGATACCTGGAATCGACAACCAGTCCACCGACTTCAGCCGCCCTTTCAGCGATTAAGAGCGGCCGGACGAAGACATGGATCCAACCTACCACCTCGCTCTGACCCACTTCGGCAACGAGGATGGCGTGGTCACAACGCCCGGCAAGTTCCTGGAGCCGTATTGCCATGATTTCCGCCTTGCATGGATAACCGAGTTGTTCTGCTAATGTGGTCAGGATGGGGACATCAGAAGGCTGGGCTCGACGCAGGTTTACCTGGGAGGCGGTCATAGCAGACCTCGCGTTTCGTAGGATTGATCGCGGATATTGTACAGCGGAACAGCCTCGTGACGCCTGTATGGGACCTTAGGGTTTTATACTTTACATAAGTTCATTTCTGGATGTATCGCCGGGCTCACCCCCGCTTCAAAGCCAGCTTGGCGTTGTATAATCCGACCGATGATGCTTTCCTGGTCGTGGATGCATGAACGGAATGATGGAAAAGCCGGGACACAAACATGCATATCGTATGCACGCATGAACAGGCGGATTTCGACGCCATAGCCAGTCAGCTCGGGGTGTACCTGCTTGACCAGCAGGTCATCCCGGTCCTGCCGCGCCGTCTGAACCGCAACGTGCGTGCCTTCGTGGCATTCCACAGCGAGGTGCTGCCATTCATCGAATTCGAGGATTTACAGCCGGGAAAGATCGAGGAGATCACACTCGTCGACACGCAGTCCGTGCCATCGGTCAAGGGTGCTTCCCGCTCAACCTTACTGCACATCATCGACCACCATCCGCTCGATCATGAACCCGAGGGCAGGACCTCGCTCCTGGTTGAAGAAATCGGTGCCACGACAACCCTGCTCGCCGAAGAACTGCGGTCATCCGGGCAGGATCTACAGCCTGCACATGCCACGCTGCTGCTTCTGGGGATTTACGAGGATACCGGGTCGTTGACGTATGCCAGCACCTCCCCGCGCGACGCGCGCGCCGCAGCATGGTTGCTCGAACAAGGGGCGAGTCTGGCGCTGGCTGGCGATTTCCTTAACCACCCGCTCTCCAATGGTCAACGCGAGTTGTATGACCGGCTGCTGGAGAAGATCGAGACCCTTGAGCTCCATGGACTAACGGTCATGATTGCGTGCGGCAGCACCAGCAGCCAGGTAGAGGAGATCTCGACGCTCGCCCACAAGCTGCGGGATGTTTTCGATCCCGATGGATTGTTCGTCCTGGTTGAATTGAACGGCAACATCCAACTGGTAGCAAGGTCGACCACAGACGCCTTGAACGTAGGCCGCATCGCTGAGGATCTCGGCGGAGGAGGGCATGCCCGGGCGGCCGCAGCTCTTCTCCGCGGCTCAAGCCTCGCCAAGGCTCGAGCGCAGATTGTCCACCTGCTCGAGACCCGGATCGAGCCACCGGTCACAGTGGGTGAAATCATGTCGCGCGACCCGCAGCTCCTGCCGGCCACGGAGGCGATTAAGGATGCGGCGGAGCGCATGCTCCAATTTGGGCATGAAGGATATCCGGTTGTAGAGGAAGGCCGGGTCGTTGGGTTGCTTACACGGAGAGCAGTCGATCGTGCCATGCTGCATGGAATGGGCGACCAACCGATCGAACGCATCATGGAGGCCGGGCGGGTCACGGTCTCAGCTGACGATTCTGTCCACGTTCTCCAGCGAGTGATGATCACCCATGGTTGGGGGCAAGTCCCAGTGCTCGACGCGGGAAGCGGATCTGTGGTTGGCATCGTTACCCGTACGGATCTTCTGAACACACTAGGGCTGGCGGTTACAGACCGCGCTGGTGGCAGTCTGGCAGCGCAGCTTGAACACGCGCTACCGCAGGCACGATTGCAATTGCTAAAGCTTGTCATTCATCAAGCTGAGGCGCGCGGGGATGCGCTCTACGTCGTGGGAGGTTTCGTGCGTGATCTATTGCTTGGCCAGGGGAGTGTCGATTTCGATCTCGTGGTCGAAGGTGATGCGATTGGCCTGGGCCAGGCGCTGGAAAACAAGTACGGTGGTCGGGCTATTAGCCACCGTCGTTTCAGCACGGCGAAGTGGGAGCTTGATCTGGAAGACAGCCGCTTGCTGCAGGCCATCGGCCAGCCTGCCGGCACGGAATTAAATCTGCCAAGAACTCTGGACTTCGTGACCGCCCGAACGGAGTTCTACACACATCCAACAGCCTTGCCATCTGTCCAGCGGGGGAGCATCAAGCTCGACCTGCATCGACGCGATTTCACGATGAACACCCTGGCCATGCGTTTAGACGGCGTACATTACGGCAAGATGCTTGATCCGTGGGGGGGTGGACGCGATCTGCAGGAGGGCATCGTCCGGGTCCTTCACTCGTTGAGCTTCGTGGACGATCCAACCCGTATGCTGCGGGCTGTCAGGCTCGAACAGAGGCTTGGGTTCGAGATCGAGCCGCGCACGCTGGAACTTCTGCGGGATGCTATGCCGCTGCTTTCGCGGGTCAGTGGAGAACGGGTGCGAGCCGAGCTGGAATTGATCTTTGACGAGCCGAAGCGTAGTCAGATCCTGGGCCGTTTGAACGGACTCGGTTTGTTAGAGGCGATCGAGCCAAACCTGAAATGGGATGAGTGGCTGGAGGCAGGCTTTCACCTCGTCCGCGAAGTGTCTCAGCAGTCCATTGCTGGCATGGTGAACCCGGTCTCCGACCATTTCCTATACTTCGCAGTTTGGATGTTCAGGCTGACCCCGGCTGAACTTCGTTCCATTGCTAAAAGGCTACGTTTCAGCGCAAACGACCGGGCACACCTGCTCAGCACGAATCAACTTGGCAAATTCCTGATGGACCTGGCCCAAGAGTCCCCACCCAGCACGCTTGTAGCGCGTTTCGAAGAGTGCAGTGAACGCGCCTTGCTGGCTGCGTGGATAGCATTACAGGGCTGTGAACATTGCCAGGGCTGGATCGAATCCTACATCACTCGCTGGCGCGATACGTGGCCCGAGTCGACTGGAGAAACGCTGCAGAAAGAGGGACTTCCCCCGGGCCCTGAGTACAAGGAAATCCTGTGGTCACTCAGGGAAGGGTGGTTGGATGGCGAGATCAAGAGCCGCGCACAGGAGTTGGAACTCCTGCAGAATCTGATCCGCGAATACCAGGCTAATGATTGACACGCTCCAGGTGCGCATCCGGCCAGCGCAGGAGCAGGACCTGCAGGCGTTGGAATGGGAAGGGGAGTACACCCACTTCCGCCGAATATACCGCCGCATCATGCAGGAAGCGTTGAAGGGGCGCCGGCTGCTGCTTGTTGCCGAAGCAGAGGGTGAGCTCATTGGCCAGATCTTCATCTACTTCGATACCGGTTGGAGGCAATTCTTCAATGGCCGCTCAACTGCATACTTGCACTCCTTCCGTGTGAAAACTGAGTACCGGAATCGAGGCCTGGGCAGGATGTTGATAGAGAGAGCCGAACTGGAATTAATTGAGCGTGGGTTTGCTTACACCGTGATCTCAGTCGCTAAGGACAACCCCGATGCCCGGCGTCTTTACGAACAACTCGGGTACAAGGTTTTCAACGAAGACGATGGCGAGTGGAGTTACCTCGATCATGAGGGTGTGCTCCAGACAGTTCATGAACCCGCTTATGTGCTCCAGAAATCTCTGCCCAGCTTCTAGCCTTAGACCTCACTGGCACAAATCTTGAAACCATGTTTCGGGAATTGCGTCGGATGGATTAGCGGGCACGGCAAACAAGATCGAGCGAAGAAAAAGATCAGGATGAAGGAACGCTACATCTGCTGCCGCGCAGGATTTGTCGGCGCACGGATCGCAACGTGCGCCATTTTTATGTACCTCGGCTTCATGCTGGCAGGCTGCAGCCCTCAGGCGGTCTCAACCGAAACAGAACCTCTGATCGCTCCCTGGATCGGGTTCCTTGATCATATTCCGGACCTGACCAGTACGCCTGCCCTGGAGCGAACACCACTAGCGACGATCCCAGCCCAGCCGATCCTTGGAACACCCACCCCTGACCCTGTCCGGGAAATGCCACCCCTGCGAACGCAGGAGGAGTGGTATTTTGTTCAGCCAGGAGAATCGTTAAACGGTATTGCCGGCAAGTTTGGTGTTTCAGCGCAGATAATCCAGCGTGCAAACGGCATCTCCAATCCGGATTTGGTGGGGATCGGGCAGCAGCTCTTGATTCCAGCCCAGATTCCTGCGGCCCCAGGCACGAGCTTGAAGCTCATCCCCGATTCTGAGCTTGTCTATGGTCCGGCAAGTGTGTACTTTGACCTATATGCGGATATCAGCTCGCGGGGTGGCTACTTACTCGGGTATTCGGAGGAGGTGGATGGACAGGTGCGGAGCGGGGCCGCGATCGTGCAGTTGGTTGCTGAGCGCTACTCCGTAAACCCGCGGCTCTTGCTGGCCTTGCTGGATTCACAATCTGGATGGCTGACGGAGCCATCACCTGCAGGACCGGCTCCACTCTATCCCCTGGGGTACCAGGCATCCGGGTGGGAAGGTTTATTCTCCCAGCTTTCCTGGGCGGCAGATCAGCTCAACCTCGGCTACTACCGCTGGCGGGCTGGTTGGGCTGGACCCTACCTGCTGGCTGACGGCGCTATCATCCCCCCCGGTTCCGGGATCAATGCCGGGACAGCGGCGATCCAGACATTCTTCGCCCAGTTGTTGGACTCCAGCAGTTGGCGGGAGCAGGTGGGTGAGAACGGGTTTGTCCGAACACTGAATGATTTGTACGGGGATCCCTTTGCGCGGCGCGTTGAGCCGATCGTGCCGCCCGATTCTGAGCAGCCAGAGCTCCAACTTCCCTTCGAGCCCGGGAGCACCTGGTCCTTCACCGGAGGACCGCACAGCGCTTGGGGCGATTGGGCCGGTTGGGCTGCGCTGGATTTCGCTCCGCCCGGTTTCGCCTTCGGCTGTGTGCTTTCAGATGCCTGGGCTGTGGCAGCCGCGGATGGGGTCGTGGTCCGGGCTGAGATGGGTGAGGTGATCCTCGACCTTGACCGGGACGGGTATGAGCAGACCGGTTGGGTGCTGCTGTACATGCATGTCGAAAGCCGGGACCGGGTCGCAGCGGGCAGCGTTATACGTGCCGGCGACCACATCGGTCACCCATCATGCGAGGGAGGGGTGACGACAGGAACACATCTTCATTTAGCCCGTAAGTATAATGGCGAATGGATCCCGGCCGACGGGGAGCGGCCCTTTGTGCTGGATGGATGGGTCTCTGAAGGAGCCGGGTGGCCTTATGATGGCTACCTGCGGCGCGGGGATGTCGTCCTGGAAGCCTGTGCCTGCCGAAATGATGAGAATCAGATCACACGCTGAAGCCTGGTCGGACTTGCGCGGTCGGCTCGTTTGCCTTCCGATCTTGCTTCCAATTGCCGCGATGCTCATCAGCAGTCTGGCTTGCGCCCGCTCGGACGTGCCCCCTCCGGGAGCGATTGGATCAGGAGCGGAGCCCAGCCCGACATTCATTCCTACTGTTCAAGGTGAGGCCACGCTTGCTCTCGACCCGCCAACCCTGGTCCCGCCTTCGGCCACCCCAACGCCTTCCCGCCCGGAACCAGTCGCGTCACCCACATTTCCGGCAACCCCGACGTCCTCCAGCGTCGATAGTGGGAAGATCTTGGTTTATGAAGCCCAACCAGGCGATACGCGCCGGGCCGTCGCTGCCCGCTATGGCGTCTTGCCTGAAGAGATCACCTCCCCGGATCGATTGCCAGATCTGAAGGCGATGATCGATCCCAGGCAGCTGCTTTTAATCCCTGCCCGGCTGGGTGAGACCGGACCCGATGATCGGCTTATTCCGGACAGCGAGCTGATCTTCTCACCCAACGCAGCTGATTTCGATGTGGTCAGTTTTGTTTCCGGCAAAGATGGTTACCTCTATCACTACCGGGAGATCGTCAACGGATTCTATCGGACGGGTCCGGAAATCGTGGAAATTGTAGCCCGTGCCAATTCGGTGAACCCACGCATACTGCTGGCTATTCTCGATTACTTGAGCGGTTGGGTCTCGCAACCAATCGTGCCAGAAGGGGATGATTTCCGCTACCCCCTCGGGTATGTCGACTACCAACACATTGGCCTGCGACGTCAGCTAACCTGGCTGGCAAATGAACTCGGGAACGGGTATTACGGTTGGCGGGAGGGCTCACGAACTGATATCCAGTTCTTCGACTCCAGCTCGCTACGGCTCGCGCCCTCGTTGAATGCCGGGACCGTCGCACTCCAGTATCTCTTCAGTATCAACAGGAGCCGAACAACCTGGGAATCTTCTATTGAGCCTGCAGGATTCCTGGCCACGTACACGACACTTTTCGGCGATCCCTGGGCATACGAGTATGCGCTATTCGAGCCCGGGGTCGAACAACCAACCCTAGTCCTGCCCTTTCTTGAAGGCCATATCTGGTCGTTCACCGGGGGTCCGCACGGCGCATGGGAGCGTGAAAGTGCTTGGGCGGCACTCGATTTCGCACCCGCAACAAGTGTGACCGGATGCGCTATTTCGGAAGACTGGGTGGTCGCTTCTGCACCCGGGCTGATCGTTCGGAGTGAGAACGGGGCTGTCGTGATCGATCTTGATGGCGATGGGCGTGAACAGAGCGGCTGGGCGCTGCTGTACCTGCATGTCGCCCAGGAAGGCCGGGTCGAAGAGGGCACCTTTGTGCTTACTGGGGACCGCCTAGGGCATCCATCCTGTGAGGGGGGAACAGCGACTGGGACGCATATCCACTTTGCAAGGAAGTACAATGGGGAGTGGATCCTGGCTGACGGACCGCTGCCTTTCAACCTGAGCGGATGGGTCGCACAGGCAGGCAGCAAACCGTACCAGGGCCTACTGATACGGGACGGCGAACAAGTCCAAGCCTGTACGTGTGCATCGGCGGAGACACTGATTCAAAGATGAATAAGGATTCGAAGGCGGTCCTATCATTGCTGATTGCCCTCAGCATGGGTCTTGGCGCGTGCGTGGCGGGCGCAGTTCAAGATCTGGCCACACCAAACACTCCTGCCGGTCTCTCGGAAAGCGAGCCAACCCCGCTGCCCACCCGCAGTCCGTACCCGCCAGGTAAAATCTTCAGCTATCCAGCACAAAGCGGGGACACATTGGAAGCGGTCGCTGCACACTTCAACACCAGTGTTGCCGAAATCAGGGCCGCCAATCCCAATCTCCCCGAACAGGTCACCACGATGCCACCTGGGTATCCGCTTCAAGTCCCAGCCTACTACACACCCCTCACGGGTTCTCCCTTCCACATCCTCCCCGACAGCGAAATTATCTATGGTCCTTCTGTAATTGATTTCGACCTGAAGGGAGTGGTTGAGGGCGCTGATGGATACCTTTCGGGGATGGAATCGTTCGCATACAAGAAACAGCGCAAATCATGGCAAGTGGTTCAGGTCATCGCCGAGAACTACAGCCTGAATCCTCGCCTGCTCCTGACGCTGCTTGAATACCGCACGCGCGCACTTACCAACCCTGACCCCGAACCCATCGATCTTACATATCCGATGGGCTATGAGGATGTGCGCTACCGGGGTCTATTCTGGCAATTGGTATGGGCGGCAGAACGACTGAGCGATGGATATTACGGTTGGCGCACAGGGGAACTGGAGGAGATCGTGCGCCTGGACGGGATGGTGGAACACCCGGATCCCTGGCTGAACGCTGGAACGGTGGCCCTGCACCAGCTATTCAGCGGTTGGTATGGGGGCAAGGAGTACGAATTAGCCGTCAGCCCGGAAGGTTTCTACCAGACTTATCTTTCATTGTGGGGCGATCCATTCCAGATGGAAGCGACAATCATCCCCGGCAGTTTACAGCAGCCAGAGATGGGTCTGCCGTTTCTGCCTGATCGAATCTGGGATTTTACCGGTGGTCCCCATTTCGCATGGGGATCGAGCCTGCCACTGGGCGCACTTGATTTTGCGCCACCTTCAGCCGAAAGCGGATGCGTTGTGTCGCAGGAATGGTTCGCGGCGCCTGCCGATGGTGTCATCGTGCGCAGCGATGATGCAATCGTGGTCCTGGACCTCGATGGTGATGCGGATGAACGCACGGGTTGGGCGGTGTTTTTCTTCCACGTCGCAACGGAAGGACGGATCAAGACCGGGCTGGAGGTGAAGCAGGGAGATCCACTTGGCCATCCTTCCTGTGAGGGCGGGCGGGCAACAGGTACGCATGTTCACATCGCCAGAAAGTACAACGGTGAATGGATCCCGGCTGCGGGGCCGCTGGGTTTCTCACTCGACGGTTGGGTGGCCGGTTATGGGGATGCACTCTACGAGGGCACCCTGACGAAGGGATCAAAAGTCGTCCCGGCATGCCCGTGTTCTCGCCCTGAGAACCAGATCATCTACAGCCTTCCCTGAACTCCTAACGGCGGGTCCCTCAAGCCTTCGGGGGAGTTCGTCAAGCATTACCCGTGGGTTTCTTCTTCGCCTTGGACGATTTCGACCTACCCGCCCTTGCGCTGGATTTCCTCTTTTTTGAGGCTCCTTGTCCGGTGGGAGATCCTTTCCTGCTTGATTTCGCTGGAGTTGGCTTAGCCTTAGAACCCGATCCCTTCTTGCGGGATTTTGATACTTGGAGTGGAGGGCTGACCACCTCCGCCTCCAACTCCGGCCGTGTAAACGCAGGTTCGATACCCGTGACGCGATTGCTTTCTCCCAGCTCGAAGACCGGTTTCCCGGCTGAAGCCCGCGCTCGTTTCGGCGCATCTCCCAACCGGAGCGAGCGCGCCGTGCTGCGCGAAAAGCGGACAATAGCCCGGTCCTTCGCTTCACCGATCGTCCCACCAGCGAGCAGGATCTCTCCCCCGCTCTTCCAGGTGATGACACCCTTGCCGTAGCGACCCTGTTTGGGGTAATCCTTGACCGCACAACGTTTGGCCTGGCCATCCTCGGTGACGATTAGCAGCTCCTGTCCGGCTCTTGGGATTCCCATCCCCACCAGCCAATCGGATTTCCCTTCAAGCCGCATTCCCATAACACCTGCGGCGGTGAGACCCATCGGGCGCACATCGGTTTCCTTGAAGCGGATCGCCTGTCCAGCCCGGCTGAGCAGAAGGATGTCATCCGTTCCACGTGTGAGCTGAACCCAGCCAAGGGAGTCTCCACTCGAAATATGGATCGCCTCGAAGGGACGGGCGGAAGGTCCAGGCAGCAGGGCCAGGTCGGTTTTCTTGACCATGCCGTTCCGCGTCACGAAAATGAGGTAGGCGTTGTCTTCCGCTTTACCGACAGCTTCAGGAGAAATTGCCAACCCAGCTACAAGCTCAGCATTTGGACCAAGTGCCGTCACGCCGGAAAATTGTTTTCCGCCCTTGGCGTCATCGCTCTCCGGGATGGTGTGTACAGCAAGGACGGCTCCCGAACCCCCACGCTCGAAGAGGAAAAGCAGGTCGCGCGAGTTGGCACCGACGACAAGGCGTGGAGCCGCTCGCCCCGATAGGGCAGGCATGCGAGCCGAGGGCGTGCGGAAGATGATGCCCTCCGCGCTGACAACGACCCAGGTCTCCTTGTCCGGCGCCAGATCGGAAGCGGTTAGGACAGCTCGTTTCTTCCTTCCCGCCGTGTCTGCGATCAGAGTCCGCCGGCGATCGCCATACTTCTCTTTGAGCTCGGTCAGCTCTTGAGAGATCAACGCCCGCAGCTTCTTTTCCGAGCGGAGCAGAGTTTCCAGTTCCTTGATCCTCAACTGGACCTCTTTGAGTTCCTGGCTAACCTTCTTGCGTTCCAGGTTAGCCAGGCGCCGCAGCGGCATGTCGAGGATGGCCTGGGCTTGAACCTCGCTCAGCTTGAAGCGCGCCATTAAGCGTTGATGTGCGTGTTCGGCGTCGCGGGCTTTACGGATCAGATCGATGACTTCGTCCAAAGCATCGAGGGCGATCTGTAGCCCTGCAAGGATGTGTTCGCGTTCCTGCGCCCGTACGAGTTCAAACTCAATCCGGCGCCGGACAACGAGAAAGCGGTGTTCGATGAATACCCTCAGAGCCTGCTTCAAGCTGAGCATGCGTGGTTCGCCGTCGACGAGCGCGAGCATGATCACGCTGAACGTAGTCTGCATTGGCGTGCGCCGGTAAAGCTCGGCCAGGATCTTTTCAGGATCAGCAGATTTTGAAAGTTCGAGTACGATCCGCATCCCATCACGGTCCGATTCATCACGCAAATCAGAGAGGCCATCGAATTTTCCACCGCGGGCGAGATTAGCGATGCGCTCGATCAGGCTGGATTTATTGGTCTGGTAGGGGAGCTCGGTGACGATGATCCGCGATCGACCGCGCCCCATCTCTTCGATGTGGGCACGCGCCTGGAGCGTGATCTTCCCCCGCCCGCTTCCATAGGCCGTGGCCAGACTGTCCCCCTCGCCCGGTGTGCGGAGGATGATGCCCCCGGTCGGAAAGTCAGGGCCCTGGATGAAGCGCATGAGATCGTCGATCGTGATCTCGTCGACCGCCTTCCAATTCTCGAGCATATAAATGAGCGCATCGCAGACTTCACCCATGTTGTGGGGGGGGATCGAGGTAGACATACCGACGGCGATGCCGGTGGCGCCGTTGACGAGCATGTTCGGGACTGCGGCCGGAAGCACACCCGGTTCGCGCAACGAGCCATCGAAATTATCAAGGAAGGGGACGGTCTCCTTCCCCAGATCGTGCATGATCTCGAGTGAGAGCGGGGCGAGGCGTGCTTCGGTGTAGCGCATGGCGGCCGGCGGATCACCATCGATCGAGCCGAAGTTCCCCTGTCCCTCGACCAGCGGGTAGCGCATGGCGAATGGCTGGGCCATGCGGACCATGGCTTCATAGACGGCCATATCACCATGGGGGTGGTACTTCCCGAGCACCTCACCAACGATGCGGGCTGATTTCCGGAAGGGAGAATCGGCGCGCAGCCCCATCGCATGCATGGCGTACAGGATGCGGCGGTGGACGGGTTTAAAGCCGTCGCGCGCATCTGGCAGCGCCCGGGCGATGATTACGCTCATAGCGTAGTCGAGATAGGACTGCTGCATCTCGGTGTCGATATCGATTTGTCGAACCAGACCCACTTCCATAGATCACCTCGGGGGGTTGTTTGAACCGCCGCAATGATAAGTGAGCCGGGAGGGTGCGTCAAATCACCTTGGGCTGAGCCCGACTCTCAACCGGCTTCAATGACCTGGTTGGTGTGGCTCGGTGTGGTGCCTGACTGGCCTGACTGGCCTGACTGGCATTGACACCTCCTTCCGACCGCGCTACAATTGACATAATTTACTGGACCGGACAGGCAACCGCTCCCGTAGGTCTGGGGCGGTTTTTTCTTGAAGCCATCCGGTTGCAAAAGGATGAATAAATAACATATGAGATTCGAAGATTTCAACTTAAGTGAATCCCTGCTGCGTGCTGTGCGTGAGAAGGGGTTCACCGACCCAACGCCGGTGCAATCGCAGGCGATCCCGGCGGCGATGGACGGGAAAGACGTACTCGGCACAGCACAAACTGGCACGGGAAAAACCGTTGCCTTCATACTGCCCTCGCTCGAGCGCTTGCTCCAATTTCCACCCAGCAAAAACCCACGCATGGTCGTGCTCGCCCCGACGAGGGAACTTGCGATGCAGATTTCGCAGGAAGCGAGCCAGCTCGCCAGCTACAGCGGTTTGCGGGTGACGGCTGTCTATGGAGGGGCGCCGATCAAGCGCCAGATCAAGCAGCTTACCCAGGGCACAGATATTGTGGTTGCCACCCCGGGCCGGTTGATCGACCACATGCACCGGGGCAACCTGAACTTACGGGACTTGAAAATCCTGGTCCTCGATGAAGCGGATCGAATGCTCGACATGGGCTTCCTGCCGGACATTGATGAGATCGTGAACCGCATGCCAGCCGATCGACAGACGATGCTTTTTTCGGCCACAATGCCAGGACCGATCGTCTCGCTTACCTATCGCTACATGAGCAACCCGATCCGGGTTGAGATCGCCACTGCCAAACCACCGGAGGCGATCGACCAGCGCCTATATCCTGTGCAGAGACATCTCAAACTTCCGCTCTTGATGGAATTGCTGAAGGTTGAGGGCGTGGAGAGTGCGCTGGTATTCACCCGCACCAAGTTGGAAGCGGACGTTGTTACGCGCACCCTGCGTGAAGCCCGCTACTCAGTTTCGGTGATCCATGGCGACTTCCAGCAGAAGGCGCGCAACAAAGCCCTGGAAGAGTTTCGTTCGGGGCGAACGCGCATCCTGGTGGCCACGAACGTGGCTGCGCGCGGCCTCGATATCGAGGGTATTTCCCATGTCATCAACTACGACACACCGGACGAGGCCGAGAATTACGTGCACCGCATCGGGCGAACAGCCAGGGTTGATGCCCATGGCGCGGCCTGGTCGCTCGTTACCCCCGAGGATGAGCCACTGATCCATGCCATTGAATACTTGCTGGATCGCAAGATCCCGCGTACCAGGTTGGACGGCTTTGATTACGACGTCCCGACCCCGGACTGGGCCAAACCATCGGCTGCAGTGATCCTGCAGCGCCTGGGGCGCGGCCAGAGTAAGATCGATCGCTGGAAGTCCCTGACTCGTTGAGCTTGATCCACACGCCTTTCTAGCGTCTGCATGAAAGGGTAGAGCGGTGCTGGTCGAAATTGTGAAGATCGCTCTTGCTCGCACCCGCCGGTTGTGCTAGAATCTGGCTGTAATCGTCCCGAGAAATCGTTGGTTTTGAAAAGTGGGCAGCCCCCACTTTTCTGCATATTAGAACAGCCGCATCTAGATGCTGAGGAAAGAACTACGATGAAGAGTGAGTTTGCTCTGGCTTTTAACGAGATCAGCGAACGCTTTGGGCTTCCCCGAGAAATCGTGATGGAGGCGCTCGAAGCGGCGATGATTTCCGCATACCGTCGGGCGGTCAACGCCTCGAGCGCGCAAAACGTCGAGGTCAAGATCGAGCCTGAGACAGGCAAGGTCGAAGTCTTCGTCGAAAAAGAAGTTGTCGATGAGGTCCAAAACCCGCAGACCGAGGTCGACGAGGCGCGCGCTCACCTGTTTGACGCTGAGGCCGTTATGGGCGACATGGTCATGGTCGAGTCAACCCCCGAGGACTTCGGTCGGGTGGCCGCTCAGACAGCCAAACAGGTCATCCTGCAGCGCTTGCGTGAAGCCGAGCGAGATGCCCAATACGAAGAATTCATCGAGCGGGAAGGCGACATGGTGCACGGCACCGTGCATTCCATCACGCCTGCTGCCGTGACGGTTGGACTTGGTCGGGCCGAAGCGATCCTGCCACGCAACCAGCAAATACCAGGTGAGCATTTCCGGGTGCGGGACCGGATTCGGACCTACGTTCTAGAAGTCCGCAAATCACCACGCGGCCCAGTGATTGTCGTCTCCCGCACGCACCCGCATATGCTGCGCCGGCTGCTCGAGATGGAAGTGCCGGAGATCAGCCAGGGGCTGGTCGAGATTAAGGCGATTGCACGCGAAGCCGGTAAGCGGGCCAAGGTCGCTGTTGCCGCCCTGCGTGACGGGGTCGATCCGGTTGGAGCCTGTGTCGGTTTGCGGGGGGTTCGTATTCAATCGATCGTGCGTGATCTGAACGATGAAAAGATCGATGTTATCGAGTGGAACCCGGATTCGGCTACATTCATCGCTAAAGCACTCAGCCCGGCACGGGTCTCTGGTGTCTATCTAGACGAGCAGCCCGATCGCGGCAAGACTGCCATGGTCGTCGTTCCTGAGGATCAACTCAGTCTGGCCATCGGGCGAGCTGGCGTCAATGCTCGCCTGGGCGCAAAACTCACCGGTTGGCGCATTGATATTAAAAGCCTGCCGGAAGCAGCATCTGATTCATTGAATCGACTCACCAATGACCCAGCCTATGCTGAACTTGCCACGCATGAAGCAGAGGCGATGGTCAAGATCGAAGCCATCCTCGGTAAGAAGGAGGAAGGGCGCCCGATTACGCCCGAGGAATACAGCGCGATGACCTCCTTCGTCGATCGAGTGCAGAAGGAGATTGAAGGACGCCGGGATAAGCGACGACAGGCAATCGTCGAGAAGCTGGCGGAAGTGCGTGCATCCTTCCCCGGCACCGCTTACGAAGTAGCGCTGGCCGAGACAGGACTTTCCATGCGGGTCTTGAATCTTCTCACTGAAGCAGGTTATTCCTCAGCAGGTAAAGTCTTGGAAACACTGGGCGTCGATGAGGATGCCATCCTCGGGCTCTCTGGTTTCGGTCCCAAATCCCTGAAAGAACTCAGGGAAACGCTAACGACCTTTGACTACCCCGAAGTCGAGGAAGCGCCTGTCGAGCTCGAAGAGGGCGAAGGGGTAGAGGCCCTGGCCGAGGGCGTTGCCGTGGAAGGTGAGGCCGAGGCTGAAGCGATCGTTGAGGGCGAGGAGGTCGTCGCAGAGCCTGAAGCTGAGGCTGTTGCGGTTGGCGAAGCCCTCGATGCAGAATCGCAACCAGAACCCACGCTAGCCGACGCTGGTAAGGATGCGGTCATTACGGCGGATGAGATCGAAGAGACCTTTGAAGAATTAATCGAGAAGTTCACCGAGAGCGCACCGCAGTTTGTTGAAGACGAGGATACCGAAGACGAAGCAGACGAGATCAAGAAGCGCGATAAGAAGCGTAAAGCTCGCGTCGTCGAGTATGATCCAGACTTAGGCGAGATGGTCGTTAAACGTCGTCGCAAACGCGATGAATTTGGAGAATGGGAAGGTTAGTCCTGCCTCGGACAGATCGCCGAGCAGAGAATGACGTGAACATGACGAAGTATGGCCGCTCGTAAGCAGGTCCGTCACCGGCACGAACCACAGCGAACCTGTGTGGGTTGTCGGGAGACGATCTCCAAGCGAGCGCTTGTCCGGGTTGTGCGCGGTCCGGATGGCATCAGGATTGATCCTACGGGCAAGGAGCCCGGCCGCGGGGCCTACATCCATGAGCAGCGATCCTGCTGGGAGAAAGCCCTGACCGGATCTCTTGCGAGGGCGCTTCGTGTGGAGATTGATGCACCCACGATGCAAGCCCTGGCCGAACATATGAATAGTCTTTCAGACGGGCAAAATGGCTAAGGCAAACGCTTCTGCCATTTATGCCGGGCGCGTGCACGCTATGAGCAGTTCCCCGTAACTTATCCCCGGGCTGACTCGCTCTAGGCGACCCGGATGCTCGTGACGGAGGTGTTGCATGAGTGAGAATGGCCATAAAGTCATCGAGATTCCGTTTACGGTCACGGTTCGAGACCTAGCGGAGATGATCGAAACCAGCCCCATCGATGTGATCAAACAGTTAATGGCCAACGGCGTTATGGCGAACATCAACCAGATGATCGACTTTGACACGGCAGCGATCGTCATTGGCGAATTTGGATTCGAGGCCAAGCCGATGGAGATGCCCGAGGCCGAGGCGGCTAAGGATGAGAGCGCACTGCCGCACTGGCGTCAGATGATCGAGGCCGAAGACCCAAAGTCGCTGCAGGATCGAGCCCCGGTCGTCACCGTCCTGGGCCATGTCGATCACGGCAAGACTACCCTGCTTGATGCAATCCGTTCCGCCAACGTTGCGGGAGGTGAAGTGGGTGGGATCACCCAGCATATCGCTGCCTACCAGGTGACCCATAACGGTCGTCCAATCACTTTTCTGGACACACCCGGGCACGCAGCCTTCACGGCCATGCGGGCGCGCGGCGCGCAGGGGGCCGATATCGCCGTCCTGGTTGTCGCGGCCGACGACGGCGTCATGCCGCAAACACGCGAGGCGCTGGCCCATGTCCGGGCTGCACGCGTCCCGGTTCTGGTCGCGCTGAACAAGATCGATCGTCCCAACGCCAATCCAGAAAAAGTCAAACAGGAGCTTGCCGACGTCGGGCTCGTCCCTGACGATTGGGATGGCGATACGATGGTCGTGCCGGTCTCCGCCAAGGAGCACCAGGGCTTGGACGATTTGCTGGAGGCGATCTTGCTCGTGGCCGATTCGACCGAGATCAAAGCCAATCCGGAAGGCAAGGTACTGGGCACGGTTATCGAAGCTGAGCTGGATAAATCCAAGGGTGTCCTGGCCACGCTGCTCGTTCAGAATGGCACATTGCGGACAGGTGACGCGGTCCTCGTCGGAACTGCCCATGGTAAATTGCGCGCCATGTTTGACTATCAGGGAAAAACAATCGAGGAAGCGCTCCCCTCCACACCAGTCTCTGTCCTCGGCCTTTCGACTGTCCCACACGCCGGCGAAATGTTCACCGTCATGGACAGCGACCGGGATGCACGCTCGGTTGCTGCTGAACGGCGTGAGGTGATCCGGGAAAGCGGGCGCAAGCCGCGCGCGGCACAGACCCTCGAGTCGGTTTTCGAAGCGTTCCTGGCGGGGGATACCCAGGAGCTGCGTTTGGTGATCAAAGCCGACGTGCAGGGGTCGCTCGAACCGATCACATCCTCACTGGCCGAGTTGAGCGCTGGCGATATCAAGGTCAACATCCTACACGCCGGCACGGGCAACATCAGCGAATCGGATGTCATGTTAGCGGCGGCCTCCGAAGCGATCGTGATCGGGTTCAATGTCTCGGCCGACCAAGCGGCGCGCATGGCTGCCGAAGCAGAAGGAATCGACATCCGGTACTACGACATCATCTACCGGTTGACCGAAGATGTTGAGAAGGCTTTGAAGGGGATGCTCGAACCCGAAACGCGTAAAGTCCTGCTTGGCCGGGCCCATGTTCAGGCAGTTTTCAGAATCCCGAAGGCGGGCAAGATCGCCGGGTGCAAAGTTGTCGAGGGTGAACTCAAACGAAACGCCGCGATTCGTGTTGTGCGCAACGGGGAAGTTATCCACGATAGCGTCATCTCCTCGCTGAAACATGAGAAGGACGATGTGAAAGAGGTTCGCGAGGGTTTTGAGTGCGGCGTGGGCTTGAAGAACTTCAACGATTTTGAAGCCGGGGATGTCCTCGAATGCTATGTCGAGGAAACCGTTCCGGTAGCGTAAGGAGCAGGTATGCCAAGCCAAGCACGTGCCCGGCGTGTGGGCGAGCGAATCCAGGAGGAGCTGGCGGATATCCTCCAGCGCGCTGTCGCTGATCCGCGCCTGACCATGGTCACGATCACCGGGGTGGACGTAGATCGAGAGTTGGCGTTCGCCACGGTCTATGTTACTGCCAGGGGTGAGGCAGACCGGTCGAAGGAAGTCCTGGAAGGCCTGGAGAGCGCCCGCGGTTTTCTACGCAGCCAGCTCGCAACCCGCATCCAGCTCCGGAGCTTTCCACAGCTGCGATTCCGGTGGGACACTACGCTGGTTAAGGCCACACGGATCGAAGAATTGCTGGATCAAATCAAAGGCGAGAAGGAACAAGATACGGAGCATGGACCTGACGGGGGTTAATTCAGATCCGATCCAGAGCATTCTGGAGTCTACCGAACGGATCTCGGTTGTAAGCCACGAACGCCCGGATGGTGATGCTGTGGGTTCACTGCTCGGGCTTGCGCTAAGCCTGCAGTTGGCCGGGAAAGAGATCACCCCGGTCCTCACTGACGGTGCGCCATCCCGGTTTGATTTTCTGCCGGGGGCATCCAGCGTTGCACATCATATCCCCTCGGACTGCGACGCACTGATCTTCGTCGATTGTTCTGAAGCCGAGCGTGCTGGTTTCAGCGCGCAGGAGTTCCCTCGCCCGGTCGACGTCAACATCGATCACCACCCCACCAACACGCGCTTCGGCCGGTTCAACCTTGTCGAAGATGAACGGGCTGCGACAGCGGAGATCCTGTATGCCTGGCTGCCGCGTTGGGGTTTGCCCCTTAGCAAAGATGTGGCAGTTTGCCTGTTGACAGGTCTGGTGACAGATACGATCGGGTTCCGGACGCCCAGTGTTTCCCCGGATGTGCTGAGAGCTGCGGCGGACCTGGTAGAGCAGGGCGCCGATCTAGCCGATATCTACGACCGGTCGCTTGGCCGAAATTCGATCGTGAGCATGCGCTACTGGGGTCGCGGTCTGTCCAACCTTACAGCGAAGGATGGCGCGATCTGGAGCAGCCTGAGCCTGGAGGATCGATCGGCGGTAGATTACCCCGGGCCTGATGACGCAGATTTGATCAACGTTCTCACGACAGCTGACGAGTATCGGGTAGCGCTGGTCTTTGTGGAACAAGCCGGCGGAAAGGTCAAGATCAGCTGGCGCTCGCGCCCGGGCGTGGATGTGTCATTGATTGCCACTTCTTTCGGAGGTGGTGGTCATCAACGGGCGGCAGGGGCAATGGTTGAGGGCACGCTGGAAGAAGTCAGGGATCGCGTGCTGCTGGCAACCCTGGAACAGATCAAGGCTCAACCCCAGGAAGATTGATGGATGATTTCGGATTGCTCATCGTCGATAAACCCGTTGGCCCTACCTCGCACCGCGTTGTAAGCGTTGTTCGCCAGGGCACTTGCATCCGCAAAGTAGGGCACGCGGGGACGCTTGATCCGCGCGCTTCCGGTGTCCTGGTGCTATGCCTGGGCGCTGCGACCCGTCTAAGCGAATTCCTCTCGACCGACACCAAGCGATACGAGGCTGTCATTCGCTTTGGGTCGACCTCGGAAACGTACGACGGTGAAGGCCCCATGGTGCGGATAACGGGCGCAGTGCCGCGCGAGGACGATATTCGCGATGTGCTGGGAGAATTCCACGGTGAGATCGAGCAAGTCCCACCGCCCTACAGCGCGATTAAACTTCAGGGCCGGAAGGCCTACGAGTTAGCGCGCAAGGGTGAGGAACTCGAGCTCAAGGCGCGTTCGGTCACAATTTATGACTTGGTCCTGGTTGAGTACCGGCCTCCTGACCTGGTACTCGAAATCGAGTGTTCGGCCGGAACCTACATCCGATCCATAGCGCATGATCTGGGTGAAAGGCTCACTACAGGTGCTCACTTGGCCAGCTTACGGCGGACAAAGGCTGGATTTTTTACGCTTGACGATTGTGTGCCGCTCCAGGCACTTGAAGCGGCGATGGCTGCAGGAGCCTGGCAGGAGTACCGTCGCCCGGCAGTCGATGCCCTCCCCAATCTCCCAGAAGTAAGGATCGAGGGCGCTAGCTTGGCGGATGTGCTCAATGGACGCCGGATCCAATCTGCGGGAAGAGTCGAAGGGTTGGCCCGGGGGATCGGACCAGACGGGGACTTGGTCGCACTTCTCGAATCCATCGAAGATGGCCGCTTCTGGCATCCACGGAAAGTATTCAACCGCTGATGGTGCGGATGGAACCCCTGCGAGATCTCTCCGAACTCAAACTGAAGGCCTCCGACCTGACGATCGGCTCATTCGATGGCGTCCACCGCGGTCACCAGCATTTAATCCAGGCGCTGGTAAAGTCAAGCCAGATTTCTGGACGCCCTTCCGTCGTCCTGACCTTTTTCCCGCACCCTTCTGTCGTACTGCGGGGCCGCAAACCCTCCTTTTACATCAATACGCCTGAAGAGAAGGCAGAGCTGCTGGGGAAGCTGGGGATCGATTACGTGCTTACGCAGACCTTCGACCTGGCCTTATCCCAGGTGACTGCGATTGAATTCCTCGATCGCCTGCAGGTGAATCTGGGGATGCACAGCCTGTGGGTGGGTGGCGACTTTGCACTTGGGCACAATCGCGAGGGCAACCGGACCTTCCTGCAGGCGGCTGCTGTGGAGCGGGGTTTCGATCTACGGATCATTGAGCCACTGAAAATCGATGGTGAAGTTGTCAGCTCTACCCGGGTGCGGGAAGCACTGCGTTCGGGCTCGGTATCGCAGGTTGAAGCCTACCTTGGCCGTCCGTTCGCGCTGCCCGGGCAAGTTGTGCGCGGGGTAGGGCGGGGAAGGCGGCTCGGGATCCCGACTGCGAATTTAAGAATCTGGGATGAACGAGCATATCCACGGACGGGAGTCTATGCTTGCATGGCAGCCTGGAAGGGAGGAAGTGCACAGGCGGTGACCAACATCGGTTACCGTCCGACCTTCGAGGAAGACGGTGGACCGCCAACGATCGAAGCCCATCTGCTGGATTACGAAGGGGATCTATACGATAAAGAAGTCGAACTCACTTTTTATGCCCGCTTGCGCCATGAACAGCGGTTCTCGGGTCCCGAGGCGCTGCTCGAACAGATCCAGGAAGATATCCAAAATGCGAGGGAGGTTCTAGCCGCGCGGAGAGAGATCGACCATGCCTGACCGGCCCGCCCGAGAAATCTACCTGCTCAGCCCGAGTGAGCTCAGCCCTGAGACGATCGCCGTGGCCTTTGCAAAGACCTCCCGGTCGTCACTTTCCTTCCGGGAAATCGCCGAAGAGCTGACCGCCGAATCCTCGGCTGAGTTCCATGAGAGATGGGTTGTTGGGTACGGGCATGCCTCCGTCGCAGAGCATGCGGTATTGCACATCGCTTTCGAAAATATCTCCCGGTTGGCCATAGAGAGCATCGAATCGAACCGCCTGGCCTCCTACACGGAGAAATCAACCCGCTACCAGACCTGGGACGCCCAGAGCTACTATTTCCCTGATGAGCTTGAGGGGACCCCGTATCAGGAACTCTACAGCGAGATTTGTGATCAACTCTTCCGCAGCTATCGTGAGAGCCTGAAGCCAGTAAGGGTAGTCGTCGAAAGGCTGCATACCCGCCGCGATGGGGAGAGCGAGTCACGCTATGACGGCCGTATCCGATCGAAGTATGTAGATGCCTGCCGCTTCTACCTTCCAGCCGCCTCGCTCGCCAATGTGGGCATGACTGCCAATGCCCGGGTGCTCGAGCATGCCATTCGCAAGATGCTCTCCCATCCACTGGCCGAGGTGCGCCAGATCGGGGAGCAGGTCAAGCAGGTTGCCCAGGCAGAAACGCCGACGCTGGTCAAGTATGCCGAGCGTGTTCCCTACCTCGAGAATCTGGTCACTTCACTGAACCAATTTGCAGACGGTCTTGAACCCAGGAGTGAAGCAGCCTCGGTACGGCTGCTCAGCTACGAAGAAGAGGCGCTGCCGACCCTGCTTGCTGCGGGCATATTCTCCCAGGCTGGCTGCACGATGGCAGAAGCTCGGGCCCGGGTCGAGACGCTGACCGAGGCAGAGCGGCGAACACTGCTCGCGGCATTACTCGACAACCTCGACAAGTTCGACATCCCCGCTCGACTACTGGAACACGTGACCTACACTTTTGAGGTTACCCTCGATCAAGGTGCCTATTTTGAACTGAAACGACACCGCATGATGACGCAAACCCCACAGGTGCTGCGTGCGGATCTAGGTTATGCCGTGCCGCGTCTGCTGATCGAAGCCGGGCAGGGCGAGGCATACCACCGGGCGATGACCAGTGCGCAGGATGGTTTCGAGGAACTGGCAGCGTGGAACCCGGCTGTCGCCGCCTACCTGGTCCCGAACGGGTTCAACCGGCGTGTGCTGATGACGCTCAACTTACGCGAGGCATACCATTTGTGTGAGTTGAGATCAGCCGAGAATGCCCATTTTTCCATCCGGGTGATGGCGCTGCGCATGGCGGAACTCATCCACCAGGTGCACCCTGAGCTGGCACAGGGCATGCGCTTGCCTGCCGGTACTGATTGGCGCCAAATCGAGGAAGCTCATTTCGATCGACTTTAGATTGCGCGGTATGCGAAACCCTCAGCCGAGCGGCTGAGGTTTTTTTAACTACTGTCCACCGGCAGCCCGGGGATCAGCTGCTTAACCCGAGGAAGGCAAGGACACTGAACGCGAGCAGGAATTGAGCCCAGTGGTAGCTGAGCATGGTCCAGAAACGGCCTCGGGGAATGGGCAGGACGAACCGATCCCAGGCGAGCAGGCTATCGGAGAGCAGAAACAGCACCCCTCCAGCTGCAGCAAACCAGGCAGCCTGGCCAGCCCAATCAGACCGGAGAAGTGTGACCAGCGTGGACCAGCAGGTTAGCATCAACACGATTGCGTATACGACAACCGGGGGGATCAGGCTAGTCCGCCCGCTTGTGCGCAATGCTGCAGCAATCCGGTGAAGTAGAACCCAAACTGCGAGCGCCAGCGGCGCGGCCAGGAAGAGTGTCCTCAGATCCAGGATCAGTCCGGACAGATTAAAGACGGTGATATAGGCAAGATGGGAGAGCAGGAAAGCCAGCAGGCCCTTGATAAAGTGCCGGCGATCGAGCATCAGGAAGATATCCCCGGCCAGTGAAAAAAGCATGCCAAGCAGAAAAATGCCGCCAGCACGAGCCACTGGTTGTGAGAGATGGGTTCCGAACCAGATACTGAGACAGATCAGGACACCTGGTTTGGCCAACCATTCCAGCCGGCGATTGCTGACCAGCACGGCATACCAGTTCAAAGGCGCCAGGAAGGCTGCCAGGATCAGGAATGTGGTCATGATGCCAAGCCCTGTTTATGCGCCGGTGACGTCTGGCGGCGGCGCAGGAGCGCACCACCACCGACCAGGGCGATGATGGCGAAGGCGAACCATTGGATGGCATAGCTCACATGTGGACCATCGCTGAGATCGGGTTCGAAGGCCGGGATCGGGTAGCGGCCTTCTTCCCCGCCTGGAGAAGTCTCTGCCAGGTAGAGCGGATAAAGGTCATATGGGAGTTGTCCGGCAATGCCTTCCAGGTCGACCAATCGCCAGGCAAGCAGAGGTGGATCTCCCGGCAGGGGGATCTGATCGCCGAGGACGCGGATGGCGGGTTGTTTCTGTGACGGCAGCAGAACGCCTTCGATCATGCCTGGAGCAGGCATCTGTGCGGCCAGCTTACCAGGATCAGATTGCAATCCCAGATCGTTCGGAAGCCAACCCCGGTCTACGAGCAGTACCGGGGAACCGTCTTCGAAGAGCAGCGGCACCAGCATGTGATATCCGGCCTGTTCGTCGAGGGGTTGGTTCTTAAGGAGAAGGGCGTTTGAGGGATCGAAAACGCCGCTCAAGGTGTAGCTACGATAGCCGGGCTCACTGACCTCGTCGCCAGGAGGGAAGCTCATAGCTGGGAGTGTCAAGCGCTTGGCGATCTCCACGTTCTTCGCCCGGCGCTCATGGAGGCGATCGAGCTGCCAGATCCCGAGCCGCATGCAAACTGCAGGTACCAGCAGGAAGAACCCTGCGAGGAAGATGTCCCTGCGCCGCAACCTGTTCAACTTTCATCTTCCTGGGTGCGCTGCCGGAAGCGGTCCCGCAGGCGTACGGTCATCTCGAGGGCACGTTGGGGAGCAAGTCCAACGTAGGATTCAATGTGCATGAGCTCACGGATGCGTCCTGGTTGGAGGTATTCCAACAATTGAGTGTCTTGCGCAAGCGCGTCGACAAGTGGGTTGGGTGACCCCTTTTGAACGTGCTCCCAGGCCTGCATGCTGTGATCTCGCAAGCGTTCGTGCATGCTCTGCCGATCAGCCCCGGCCTTGACGAGCGCTGTGAGCACCCGCTCCAACGCAGCGAAGGCCCCGTAGGAGGCGAGGGGATCGCTCAGTTGACCCGGTGTTGTTACCAACCCGTCCATGATGCGGGCTGCGGTATGCAGCATCTCATCACATGCGAGAAAAGCCTCGGGGAGCACGATCCTGCGGTTAGCCGAATCGTCCAATGTACGTTCGAGGCCGGCATCGGCGGCATTGCTCCAGGCCACGCTGGCTTGCCCCGCAACAAGCCGGGCGAGGGAGCAGATCTTTTCCGCCAGGATCGGGTTGCGTTTAAAGGGCATCGCGCTTGATCCAACCTGGTCTGCATCGAACGGTTCGCTAGCCCCACCGATGCCTGGCGATTGCATCAATCGCAGATCGAGCCCGATTTTATGCATCGATGCGGCAAGCCCGGCCAGCGCGGCGAGGAGTGTGTAATCCTGGACGCGCGGGTAGGTCTGCGATGAAACCGGGTAGGCCTCGATCCCGAGTGACTGCATCACGCTTACCTCGAGCATCTCCGGGGTGACATCCGTTCCTTCCAACATCTCCACTTGCGAGGCGGCTGTACCGACGGGGCCGCGAATCCCCTTGCCCCGCAGATGGCGGTGCAGGCGCAGCAGCGCGTCAAAGTGTTCTAGCAGGTCTTGGGCATGGACGCTCAACCGGTAGCCAAGTGTTGTGGGCTCGGCCGGCTGAAGATGGGTAAAACCCATGACGGGTAAGTCGTGGGTCTCTTCGATGCGATCAGCAAACTTCAGAAGTAGTTTGTGCAGCACTTCGAGCAGGATGGCCAACGCGGCCTTCTGCCGAACCACATCAGCGTTATCCTGCACATCGGCTGAGGTAAGACCCCAGTGTAGGATGCCTCCGGCCTTTGGAGACTGTTCGGCGAAGGTCCTTAACTCGGCGATCAGGTCGTGCTGAACCTCAGCCTCGATTGCTTGGGCTCGAGCCAGATCAATGTCCTGGGCGTGTGTGCGTAATTCCTCTACCTGTTCTATTGACACGAGGCCAGCCGTCACCTGAGCTTCGGCCACGGCGAGCCAGACACGGCGCCATGCCCGCCGCTTGGCCAGCTCTGACCAAAGCATCCGCATCTCGTCCGATCCGTAACGGGTGGTAAACGGTGATTGATAGGTCATAGGTTCCTCACCCGCCTCCAGCTTGTTCCTGCGCAAGGCGTTCAACAGCCAACTGCTGGTATTCGGGATTGATCTCGTAACCAATATACCGCCTTCCAAGATCCCGGGCGGCCAGGCAGGTCGTCCCTGAACCGGCGAAGGGATCGAGCACGACATCGTCCTTGAAGGTGTAGAGCTCAATCAGGCGTCGTGGGAGCTCCACCGGGAAAGGTGCTGGGTGGCCGATCTGCCGGGCGGAAGCGGCAGGGAAACTCCAGACGCTCTTCGTCCATTCAAGAAAGTCATCCTTGCGAATCGTACTTTCCTTCCCTTCAGCTTGGCGTCGAAAACTCCCCTTGCTGAAGACGAGGATATATTCATGGACATCGCGCAGGACCGGGTTGGCGGCGGATAACCACGAGCCCCAGGCCGTTGAGGAGGCTGCGCTGGCAGCCTTATCCCAGATGATCTCCCCCCGCATAAGAAAGCCCAATTCAAGCATTTCGGCAATGACCATGGCATGCAGCGGGAGGTAGGGTTTGCGTCCCAGATTGGCGATATTTACGCACGCCCGGCCGCCGGTTACCAGGACGCGGTAGGTCTCTTCGAATACGTCGTGCAGAAGCTGACGGTATTCCTCCAGCGTCAGATCCTTGTCGTATTCTTTACGGGCATTATAAGGTGGGGAGGTCACCATCAGGTGCACGCAGTGATCTGGCAGGTCATGCATGCCCTGCGATGAGCGCGGCAGGATGCGGTTCACGAGTTCGTCTGGTACAGGAAACTCAAGGAATGTATCCGTCTCCTCCTGCGGTTGATCGGAATACATGCGGCTGGCATAGAAGGGGGACGAGTCATGGCTGATTCGTCCCGCCGAGCCGAACTCGCTCGTTTTCGTTCCACGCTTTCGTTTGGAACTCACAAACTTATCCTTGCAAGGCTAAGGTTGATCCTTTGTAGGTTGGAAGCCAAACTGGTGCAGGGCGTTCTCGTCGTTGCGCCAGCCGGGAAGCACTTTCACCCGCAGGCGCAGAAAAACTTTGCGCCCAGTGACGGCTTCGATCTCCTTGCGGGCGTGCGTCCCGATGCGCTTTAGCATCCCACCCCCCTTGCCAATCACGATGCCCTTCTGGGAATCACGCTCGACAAATAAAGTGGCCTCGATGTAAGCGCCGTGCTCTTGCCGCTCTTCGAAGGTATCGATCCGAACCGCGATGCTGTGCGGCACTTCATTCTGAAGGTAGTGCATGCCGGCGGCACGGATGAGATCCGCGCTGATGTCGCGCTCGTAGGTGTCGGTGATCTGATCCGGGGGGAAGTACTGTGGACCCGGGGGAAGCGCGTTAAGGATATTATCAAGCAGCTTATCGATATTATGCCCTTCAACAGCTGAGATCGTGATCCAGTTTGCCTCGGGGAGCAGTGTGCGGTAGGCGGCACGCCGTTCAGATAGTCGTTCATGTGGGACGAGGTCAGCCTTGTTCAGCACGCCCAGCAACCGGGGTTTTTCGGGTAGTGAGATAATGGCGTTTACGACTTGCTGATCTTCTTCGTTCGGGGGCTGGTCGAGATCGAACATCGCCAGGATAAGATCGACGTCACCTAAAGTCTCAACAGCCTCCCGGTTCATCCGCTCACCGAGCTGATGCAGGGGTTGATGGATACCGGGCGTATCGACGAAGATCAACTGTGCATTCGGCAGGGTGAGGATCCCGAGCTGCTTGCGGCGGGTGGTTTGCGGGCGCGGGGACACAGCTGCGATCTGCTGCTGCAGGAGGCGGTTGACGAGCGTCGACTTACCGACGTTGGGCCGGCCGGCAATGGCGATGAAACCGCTGCGGTGGCCTTCGGGAAGCTCCTGGGGATCCATGTGCTAATTGTGGGTGGATCATCGCGCGCTGTCAAGCGCAGGTCCATTATAGAGCCCGGTTGACGGGCTCTCTGGCCTTGGTTATGATTTACTCGCCTGACATCCTGATGGAGGGTCCTATGAATCGCAACATCATACTTACACACCTACTCGTGATTGCATTGGTCCTGACAGGTTGTGCAAAGGCCACACCGAAAGTGCTGAGATTAGCCACGACGACCAGCACGTACGACTCAGGCCTGCTGGACTACCTGCTGCCCGAATTTGAAAAACAGTTCAACGCCCAGGTCGACGTCATCGCTGTTGGGACCGGACAGGCGGTGACGCTAGGAGAAAATGGGGACGCGGACGTAATCCTGGTCCACAATCTAACCCTGGAGACAGCTTTTATCGAAGAAGGATATGGTGTTCAGCGCTTCCCGGTTATGTTCAATGATTTCATCCTGCTTGGACCCGAGGATGACCCGGCCGGGATAAGCGGGGCCAGCAGCGCAGCAAATGCCCTGAAGCGGATCGCCGCGACGGGATCGGAGTTTGCTTCGCGGGGAGATGATTCGGGCACCCACGCTCGCGAGAAGGCACTCTGGAAAGAAGCCGGCATCGAACCCTCCGAGGTAGATGCCTGGTATCTATCTCTCGGCCAGGGCATGGGTGAGACCTTGATAATTGCCGAGGAGCGCGGGGCTTATACTTTGAGTGATCGCGGCACATTCCTGGCTCAATCCGGGAACCTACCAGGGCTGTTCGTGCTCTTCGGTGGCGATTCGATCGACGAGAACCCCGATCCAGCGCTGCTCAATCCCTATGGGGTGATCGCTGTCTCGCCGGAGAGACACCCCGACACGGCGTATGATCTGGCACAGGATTTCATTTCCTGGCTGACAGGCCTGGCAACCCAGGAGCGGATCGCAGACTTCGGGATCGATCGTTTCGGGCAGCCGCTTTTTTATCCTGACTCGGAAGGCTGGAGGGAAGCACACTGAGGCTGGCTGAGCTGCGACACCCTGTTTCTTACCATCAGCATAGCACGCGGGTGACGGCATGACGGAGGTTCTATCCATCTCGCTCGTCACGCTGCGCGTCACCGGAACGGCTACTCTGTTGGCTGCACTGCTGGGGATCCCGGCCGGGGCGATGATGGGTATTTTTCGCTTCCGTGGCCGCGGATTGATCTCAGTTCTGCTCTATACCGGCATGGGGCTGCCCCCGGTGGTTGTGGGTTTGGTGGTTTACCTGTTCCTTTCGAAGAGCGGGGTGCTTGGCGATCTCGGTTGGTTGTTCACCGAGCGGGCCATGATCACGGCCCAGACTATCATCGCCTTTCCGCTTATCGCTGGCTTGACCATGGCTTCGGTAGAGGCACTTGAACCGGATTTACGACTGCAATTACGGTCCCTGGGGGCAACACCATCTCAGGAGGCAGGCATAACGTTATACGAAGCACGCTCCGGCGTGATTGCCTCGATCGTGGCCGGGTTTGGCGCTGTCATCTCCGAAGTGGGGGCGGCGATGCTCGTCGGAGGCAACATCGCTGGTCACACGCGCATCCTCAGCACAGCCGTGGTGCTGGAGACCCGGCGCGGCAACTTCGGGCTGGCTTTGATGTTAGGGGGGCTGCTCCTGGCACTGGCCTTTACCGTCAACCTGCTGCTTCTCAGGCTGCAGGCACCGCTGTGGAGACGCCGGTGAGCACCAACCCCATCTACCGAGTGCAGGGTCTTCGCAAGGGATACGGACGCGGCTGGGAGCTCGACATCCCTGAACTTGAGATTCCTGAGGGCTGCCTGTACTCGATCTTGGGACCCAATGGGGCAGGAAAGTCAACCCTGCTCAGGGTGCTGAACTTGATCGAAGCTGTCGATATTGGGCGGATCGAGTTCAAGGGGAAGGAAGTCCTGGCACCGGCATCAACCCGCGACCGCCTTGAGATCACGATGGTTTTCCAACGACCGGTTATGTTCACTGGTACAGTTTGGCATAACCTGACTCTCGGGCTGCGCTTACGGCATCTGAAACCCGGGAGCCATCTGGGGGATCTGGTCGATCAACTCGATCTGGGCGGGCTGCTGCAGGCGCCGGCGAGTGAGATTTCTGGAGGTGAGCTGCAGCGGGTCGCACTGGCCCGGGCGCTCGCCTGCGAGCCGGGCGTTCTCCTGCTGGATGAACCTACCTCCAACCTGGATCCCTACAACACAGCGCTCATCGAGCATATAATAAAGAAAGCCGCCCAGGCCAAAGCGATGACAATTATCCTTGTCACGCAGAATGTATTCCAGGCCAGGCGACTAGCCGATCAGGCTGCGATACTGATCGATGGAAAGATCCTCGAGCAAGGTGAGGCTGGCCGGGTTTTCCGGAAGCCTGAAAATCCGCAGACAGCTGCCTTCTTAAGCGGTGAGCTGATCTTCAAGCAGAAGGGCGATACGGATGAGTATCTTCTCACGCAAGAAAACTAACCGGTTTACCGAACTCTTGATCAAGCAGGCCGAGTACGCGGTGGATGGGATGCAGCAGCTCCTGAATTACGTCCGTGAACCGAGCGAAGCGATCGCCCAGAACGTGACCCAGACCGAGAAGCTTGCAGATGAGGTACGCAGGATCCTGATCGATGAGCTCAATCAGACTTTTGTTACACCCATGGACCGGGAGGATATCTTCGCCCTTTCGTTGACGATCGATGATGTGCTCGATTATGCTGATACCACGGTAGAAGAGATGCATATGTTGCAGGTTGAGCCGAATGCTTACATCGAGCGCATGGTTTCCCTGCTGACGGACGCCGCGCGTGAGATCCACATGGGGGTGATGCGGTTGGATGATCACCCGAGTGTCGCGAATGATCACGCAGTGCGAGCCAAAGCACTCGAAAACCGGATGGAAACGGTCTACAGGGAGGCGATTGCAGATCTGTTTGCAATGCCCCGCGATATTGATCACGTCGTGCAGATGCTCAAGCTGCGCGAGATCTACCGCCATCTATCGAACGCCGCAGATCGGGGTGATCAGGCCGCAAACGTGCTCGGGGACATCGTCGTGAAGAAGATGTAATCTGCGCTTGCTAGTGTGGTCTCAGTGGCTGCCGAATTCGGCAGCCACTATCTGTTTCCAGCGGACAGAAATGACGGGTATATTGCCAATCTGAAGGGGCGGGGTGGCCCCGCCCCTACGTTGGATGCACGTGAATTCACCGAATATGCGGGGATGTCGTTATTGTTGTGGGAATGAGCCTGTCTTGTGCGATCGTCGGGTACACCACCGCGCGCCCCTACAAGGTGGGATGATTTCGTCCGATCCCATACCTTGATGTCGATGACTCAAGCGGCGACCTGGTCCGCCAGCCGTCCGAGTTTGTTGCCGACCTCACGCCATTGGATTTTCGAGATCCCCAGCTTCTGGCGGATCTGATCTTTCTCGGTCCCTTCTAGGGTGTCGAGCAGCGCGCTGGTCCAGCGGCACATGTCAAAGGAGACATGCTTCTCCAACCCGGCTGCCTCCCCGATTTCCTCCAACAGGTATTCCAGGCGTCTTGGCGACCAGGGGAAAAGGCGTTCCCTGGGTGTGTACTGCTGGACGTACTCCCGGTATGCTGAAACCCACTCGCCACTGAGGGAGAGCTTGCGCTCCTTGTAGCGTTTGCTGGCTTTGCCGTAGCGGACGAAGAGGATTGGTCCATCGGGGGTCTCGAGATCGATGTGGTTCAGGTGGATGTTCAGGCATTCACCTTTCTTGATCCCGGTCTCGAGCAGCAGTGTGAGCAGCGCGTAGGGCCGGGCGTCGGGCTCATCAGCCTGGCGCAGCTGCTGGGCAGCCTCGATCACCGCTGATACCTCCTCATGGGTAAGCACTTCTGGCAGTGGGCTGATCACCGATTGCTGTGGTATGGGGTTAGCCACGTCCTTACCCACAACACCGGTTTCCACCAGCCAGCGGTAGAAGGACTTAATTGAGGTGATGCGCCGGGCATAGGTCTTTGGACTGCAAGGGACTCCCCGCCGATTGAGCATCCACTCCAGGAAGTTTTTCAAATCATTGGTGCTGATTTGTCCAACAGGTTGCCCGCCGCCGATGAACTTGGCCACCAGCCGCAGGTCACCGGTGAAGGCTTTGACCGTGTGAATGGACATCCCCTGTTCTTCAAGCGCCTCGCCCCAGGCTGCGATCGCCGCGCTCAGGCTGGACGAGGCCAGCACAGAGACGGCAGAATCGCGTTCCTGAGCCGTGCCTGGACCGCCCCGCGAGAACAGTGGTAGATCGGAATAGGAGTCATCCATGCGAGCTTCCTCCGCACCCAGTCTTCGTATAGCCAAAAGATCGTAGGTAATCCTAGACCCCGTGGATTGGCTTGTCAAATCTGGGTTTTCCAAGGCGTGATGGATTTTGGGATTGGATTCTTCGAGACTTTCCGTACACAGCCCAGGATCATCAGAGTTGATTTGCATAACATAACTTGAGTCTAATTGTGTTGGGGCAGGGTACCCGCCGCTGCAGCGATCAGGCGGGCAATCGGTAAATTCCCAGGGATCAATTCTCTTGGAACGATCGGATTGTGCAGGTTCGTGGGGCGCAGTGCCGTGTGCCCCTACAGGAGCAAATGGAAGCAAGGGAAAACAGGCGAATGCCCAGAGAGTTGAATGAGGTAAAGCTCAAACGCAATATGGCAGCTTAAGGTGGGAAGGCTTCGGAAAGCATTTGCTCGATCGCTTCCCAGGTTGGCAGGATGACCGACGCACCGCTATAGGGAACTCGCCAAAGCGTGCCCATCGAAGCAGTAACCGCATAGCGCTTGATTTGCTCAGGTTGGGTGGCCAGCTTGGCGCCGAGAGGAACGAGCGGAAGCAGGTCGTCAAGCTGCATGTCGGTCTCAACCAGGCCTTTGAACTGGTTGTAAAGATCCGGCACGCGTGTCAATCCATCCAACGAAAGGGTTCGTTGAAACACACCGAGCATGACTTCTTGTTGACGACGAAGTCGATCGAAGTCACCAGTGTTTCGGCGCATGCGGACATAGCAGAGGGCAGTGAAGCCATCCATATGGTAGGTGCCCGGACCATAATTCCATTGGATCCCGCCGCACTCGTCCTTCAGTCCGCCTCCGACTTCAACATAGATCCCACCCAGCGAGTCGATGATATTGGTGAAATCCCAGAAATGGAGGAGCACGGTATGGTCAACTTTGAGTCCGAAGTTATACAGGATGGTCTGAGCCACGGCTTCGGGTCCGCCAACCGCGTAGGCAACGTTGATCCGGTCCACCCGCCATCCCGGGATGAAGATGTAAAGGTCACGTGGGAAGGAGAGCAGTTTTACGGTGCCGTCCTTGGGATCAAGCGAGAGCAACATCATGACATCAGTGTTGTTGCCATAACTGTACGGGCGCTGATCCGAGCCAAGGACCACGATGTTCACAGTCTCATCCGATACCGGAAGCGGCGGGACAGGCCGGCGGATCTCAATCGCTGAGGGTTCAACCGGTGCGGGGAAATCACCCCAGGGGTTGATCGACGTAGGCGTGGCAATGGGTGTGGCGGTGGCAGGTGGTGGGGGCGGTGGTGTGGAGGTAGGAGCCAGCGGTCCAAACGGCGTCGCTGTAGGTGTCGAGTCTAGGCCTGCGGTGACGAGTGGTGGGCGCAGCACGGCTGGCGCAACCACAAATGCGTTGGTCAAGGCGCTGCATGCGCCGGCGATGACCAGCAGACCGATCAGCGCGATCAGCGCCAGGCTAAAGCCCGGATTGAAACTCCACTCCGTACGCGGTCTCTTCATCACCTACTCAACGCCTCAGCGCCCTTACTTGTTCCCGCCATAGGGACGGTTAGTGCCGAGCTGCAGCCGAAATTTCAGGCCGGCGGGATAAACACATCGAGAAGAATATATGCAAGTCGCATGCCAGCAATGGACATATATCCAGGGATAAACATTCCGGCTCAGGGTGTGGAGCGGTCGGGAGGAGGGGTGGGTTGTTCGGCCAATGGGAGGAGCAGCGTAAATGTAGACCCTTCCCGGGGCATGCTTTCAACCCAGATCCGACCACCCATCGCCTGGGTGAGTGACCTGACGATGCTCAGACCGACACCATCATCTCCCAGGCCAGGAATGCGGCTTTCCTGCGAAAGGTAGTGGGGCTCAAATACCTTGCCCATCGCCTCCGATGGAATGCCTGGACCGCTATCAATCACCCACAGGCTCAGGAACCCGACCTGATCTTCCCCGGCGATGCGGGCACCAATCTGGATCTCGCCGTTTTCCGGGCTGGCTCCGACGGCGTTGTTTAGCAAGTGGATCAAAATCTGGTACAGGGCATCCGGGTCGCCCAGAATGCGCGGCAATGCCTTACCCAGATTTACCCGCAGGTTAATCCCTTTACGCTGGATGGCCGGATTGACCTGGGTAACTGCATCCTCGATTGGAAAGAGGATATCGATCGAGGTCGGAACGAGGTGCAAGGTCCCGGTTTGGATCGCCGCCAGATTGACCAGGTTGGAGAGCAGCAGCGCCATGCGCTCGGTGCTGTCGCGCACGTGTTCCAGGAATTCACGCTGCTTGCGATTGAGCAGACCTACCGATTCGTCCAGCAGGAGTTCAGAATATCCAAGCACGGAGGACATTGGCTGGCGTAGGTCACGTGCCAGGGTGGCGATCAACTCTACATCGGCCGGCTGCATTCGGACTTTACTCGCAGAGCCTGTGCTGCCCTCCATCATCGCCATGCGCGCACGCGTGGCGGCAAGTTCCTGGAGTGCCTGTTGGAGCTCATAGGAGAGTTCTTCGACCTGGTCGTCATTTGACGTGGATTCTGGTTTACGCCGCACGGCCTCCCGCATCCGTCCGACTTCCGCTTCGAGCAGTGAGATCGTCTCCTCGGCCAGTTGGTGGTTGGTTAGCAAGCCCGCAAGATCCTGCCCAGCCTGGTCGGTGGCCAGGATCAACTGCTGCGTGAGTTGTGAATTTTCGGTGATCAGGCGCTGCACTAGCTTGCGTGTCTGCATCAAATCCGTGCTCAGATCCGTGGAACCTCGCAGCGCCGGTTCAGACGCTTCCTGAATGACAGCCAGACGCTCGGCGACCAACGATGCCAGACGAACGAGGATCCGACGGCTCTCCTGTGACCAGTGCTTGCGAGCGTAAGGTGAGCATAAAAGCAGTCCACCGAGCACTGAATCGCCGGTGGTGAGCGGTGCCAGCATGACCGGACCAGTGGCTTTGAGGTCCAAAGCCTTTCCCAAGGTTGCCAGATCTTGCGCGTTGCTGTCTTCCGGCAGGATGATGGCATGGCCTTGCTCAAGTGCTTGAGAAATGACCGGTAGATCCGAATTTTCCAAGGCCTGGCCCTCGATGTGATGTTCGTTGATCAAATTGAAGCCGGTTGCGAGCGAGAGATAGCCCGACGTCTCGGGTGGGGTGATCAGCAGGCAGAGCTCGGCTTTCATGCTGCGGCCGACCCCTTCCACCGCCGCCATGGCGAGCGCGTGCGGCGACTCGGCGAGCATCACATTCGCAAGATCGGCGAAGACCTGTGGTAGAAAGTGGTATTCGTTCCCACCGGGCGTCGTCTCGGGTTCAAGCTCAACAGTCGTACCCGGTGCGTCGATCGCTGCCGGGAGGCTTGAGAAACTGCCAGCCGCGGCCACGATCAGCAGAGGGTAAGCAAGGAGTGTGCTCCAGCCGACGAAAGGCGATTGTGAGCTTTCGGCGGGGCCTATCGCCAGGTGCAGTGCGAACCCGAGCGTTAGGACGGCGAAGGCCGGTATTAGCATTCGGAACCCCTGTGGTTTCCGGGAGATCAGTCGCAGGCTTGTTCCCCCAACGATTACCAGGCCAAGCAATCCCCAGGCCGCGTCGTATAGGCTGCGGTTGAGTCGATCAGACCATTGCGGGGCAGGTAGAAAGATAATCGCTGCCAGGCTTCCGATGAGCGCAATAGCCAGCGAGCCCACGATCCAGCGCGTGCGCCCCGTCGCCGGTCCGAGGATCTGGAAGCCATGGATGATCAGGATTAATCCAACCAGCACGACGAAGCGATCGGCCACGGGCAGCAGGATGCGGCCATCCAGGACGCCCATGCTGGTCAAACCCCAGGTCAGGATGTAGAGCGCATTAAGCAGGAGCAGAATCTCGCTTATGCTCCACCACGTCTCGGCGCGGGTGCTCTTGAGCCTCGAGGTCGCGTTGCGTGCCAAACCATAGAGGATGCTCATGGCAACCAGGGTAATCAAGTGAAACCCGAGTTCGCCCGGGATGGTGGTGAGTGCGTCGACTGCCTCGCGTATGATCATCTCTTGTTAGATTGGCCCTTCCCCAAGTTTACCGAACCGTCTGTTTCGTGCGTGCCTATCGCGAACCAGGCTTGAACAAAGCCGCGAGCTGCTCGGCTGCTGACCGGTCAACCACGGCAAGCACCTCATCATCCGCCTCGAGCGCCGTCACGCCGCGCGGCACAATGACCTCACCGCTGCGGATGATGGCAGCGATGACACAGTTCTCGGGTAGCTCGAGATCCTTGATCTGGATACCGAGGGCTTGCGCTCCCTGCGGCACTTTCTCTTCTACAAGCATATATTCACCACGCCGGAGCTTCAAGAGGGGCATCATATCACCAAGTGACATTTCCTCCTCTATCAACCGGGCGAGGATGTCCGCCTGGTTCAGGGCAACATCAATGCCCATCACGGGTTCGAACAGCCAGGCATACCTGGGATTGTTCACCCGTCCAATGACACGCGGTACATAGAACTGCGACTTGGCCAGGTAGCCGACCGCCAGGTTGGTTGCATCATCCGGGGTGCAGGTCACGACAACCTGGGTTTGCTCAATACCCGCGTTGCGCAGCACGCTCGGATCAAGCGGGTCTCCTTCGTAAATGGCCTCGGTGGGGATCTCTCGATGCAATCTTGCGATAACCTCCGACCTGGCTTCCACGAGTCGCAC
>Ga0315534_1000068_pt1 | contig 52992 bp, 51 predicted proteins | sample SalMarSW160240MG_FD_203094 | JGI IMG/M metagenome (GOLD analysis project Ga0315534, IMG submission 203094) | Salt marsh sediment microbial communities from the Plum Island Ecosystem LTER, Massachusetts, United States - Salt Marsh Sediment SW1602-40 ... | reverse complement strand
TTCGCAGGAGCTGCTCCAGGATCGATTTCACCAGCCGCGGGCCCTGGTACACAAGACCGGTATACAACTGCACCAGGCTGGCACCGGCATCGAGCTTCTCCTGCACATCGCGCGCTCCGAACACCCCCCCGGTTGCGATAATCGGCAAACTGCCAGATGTCAGGCGTTGAATGTCCCGTATCATTGCCGTAGAGCGTGCCCTTAGCGGAGCTCCGCTCAATCCCCCGCTTTCGACGCGTCGCGGGTCGTGCAAGCCTGCCCGGTCGACCGTGGTATTGGCAGCAATCACCCCATCGAATCCGTTGTCCAGAATCGCCGAGAGCGCATCGGACAATTCCCCCTGTGACAGGTCGGGGGCAAGCTTCACGAGGAGCGGCCTGCGAGGTGCGCCCGCCTGCAACCGTTCCCCTCGGGCACGTTGGAGTTCCGCCAGAAGCACACCCAAAGCCTGCCGCGCCTGCAGCCGGCGCAACCCGAGGGTGTTCGGGGAAGAAACGTTAACCACCAGGTAGTCAGCAATATCGTAGAACGTGTGAAAGAGAGCCAGGTAATCCGAGCCTGCCTGTTCCAGTGGCGTCTCCGCACCCTTCCCAATGTTCACCCCCAGTATGAAGCTGCGATTCGCTGCGCGCGGCAAGCGCTGCAGCAGTGCCTTGGCACCAGAATTCGGAAACCCCATCCGGTTGATCAGGGCTTGATCGCCAGGCAGGCGGAAAACGCGCGGCCGCGGGTTCCCTACCTGGGGTTCGGGCGTGACAGTGCCCAGCTCAAGGTGCCCGAAACCCAGGCACGCCAGGCCATCGATCGCCCGGCCATCCTTGTCATAACCAGCCGCCAGCCCGAGCGGGTTGGCGAATTTCAAGCCGAAAACCTGTACCTCGTTCCCGGGTGGAGCTGCAAAGTACCAACGCAGAAGTGCGGGCATCCCGGGCAGCGCGGTCGCCAGCTGTAATGCGTCAAGAGTCAGGCAGTGGGCTCGCTCGGGGTCGAGCCGGAAGAGAAGCGGTCGCAGGATGCGGGTATAGAGAGTCATGGGTCCGGCGGCAGCGAGAGCCCAGAAGGCTCGATCCAGCGCAAGCGCTGTACGAGATAGATGCCACCGACCACCAGCAGCAGGCCAAAGATCTGCACCGGTTGGAGCTGCTCATGTAGGAAGATCACCGCCAGGATCGGAATCTGGATCATCATGCTGCTGTTGATCATGCTCGATTCGAGCGCGCTCAACGTCCGCAGCGTGCGGTTCCAGAGTGTGAAAGCGAAGGCCGTGTTGATCAGCGCCAGCCAGACGATGAAGAGCCAGTTCTTGATGCTCAGCGGCGGCAAGCCTGCCACCGGGAGTGCAACGGCCAGCATGATGACCGCCCCGATACTCATACTGATCGCGGTCACACCTTCGGGATCAAGCGTCCCTTCCCGGTTCACCGACCGGCTGAGCAGGGTCGCTGTCGCGTTGGATATCAGGCCGATGACAGCAGCCATAATCCCCACCCAGCTGCCCGTCACACCCCCGCCTTTCACCGCGAAGAAATAGAGACACGCTCCAGCTAAAGCCAGGCCTACGCCTCCTGCCTGGCCGCGCGTGAAGCGCTCGCCTAATGTCGGCACGGCTGCCAGGCCTACCAGAACAGAGGTGAAACTCAAGATCAGGTTTACGGAGACTGCCGGGAGATAGGCCAGGGCGACAAAGAGCGACCCCTGCGCCATGGCATAGTAGAAGATCCCTAGCAGGACCAGCCGTACACGCATCGACCGGCTTATCGGCACCAGCCGGCCGCGGAACTTGAACACCAGCCAGGCGAGCATGATCAGAGCGGCCAGTGCGTACCGGAGTGCGACGAATGTTAGCGGTGGAATTTCAACCAGGCCCCACTTGATCAGCACCCAGGAACTGGACCAGAGCAGGGTCACGAAACCGGCTTGCAGCACGCTTCGCCGGTGATCACCTTCTGGATCGATCATGTTTCTCGCCAATCGATGCTAGATTTATACAATTCCGGCATCGTTTTCCATGCCAACCCTCACCCGCTGGGTCCCCCTGCCAGGAACTTCCTCACAGCATCTGCGTGCTCAACCGAAACGAGGCCGTCTTGCTCCCAGTGATCAAGCATTTCGCTCAACCTGAATACGGCATGGAAGCGCATCCCTCTCCGTTCCAGATCCTCGCGCGCACCGCTCTCGCGATCGATCAATACTACGACGTCCTCTACCCGCAGCCCAACCCGCTCCAGCTGCTCAATCGCTTCAATCTTGCTGGCCCCGGTCGTCGCCAGGTCATCGATCAAGGCGACCCGCTCGCCGGGTTGGAATTCGCCCTCAACCGGTGCGCGTGTGCCGTAATCCTTGATCTCCTTGCGCGGGTAAATCATCGGCCAATCGCTGGCGAGAGCGATGGCGGTAACAATTGGCAGCGCGGCATAGGGTAGCCCAGCCAGTCGATCGAAGGCCAGGCTTTCGAGAATCGGAAGGTAAGCCCGGGCGACCAGCCTCAGCAAGCGGGGATGTGATACCAGCCGGCGTAAATCGAAGTAGATTGGGGACTGCAAGCCAGACTTCAAGGTGAAGCTCCCGAATTGAACGCAGCCGGCCGCCAGCAGGGTATCCGCTAGTTGCAGGCGCGCATCACTTACCTTGAAGGGTGGACCACCCTCTCGTCGGCGACAGGCGTTAATCTTTTTCCGCGTCTCACTCGCAGCTGCACATGGATCTGCGGCGCCGGCGATTGCTCGCGAGACCGGGATGATTATCCCGCTCCCATCCGCACGTAAACCGGTCATAAGCGCTCGCTCGAGATCCCCACCCTGCGCGCCAACGCCGGGTGCGAGAAGCCACATCTCGGGTACATCCAACCGCACCTGAGTTAGAGCTGATGTATCGGTCGCGCCGACGACCAGGCCGATGTTGTCACGGACATTCCAGGTTTGGGCCAGTTGGCTGACGGTCCGATAAAGCGGTCCCGACCCGGCGGTGGGCAGTGACTGCAGGTCATCTGCCCCCGGGTTGGAGGTCTTGCAAAGCAGGAAGACTCCTTTTTCCGGATCTTCAAGGAAAGGCTGGATCGAATCACCCCCCAGGTAGGGGCTGAGCGTGATTGCATCGGCTCCGAGCCTTGTAAAGGCCGACTGCGCATAGGCTTTGGCAGTGGAGGCAATATCGCCGCGCTTGGCATCGAGAATAACCGGTATGCCTCCCGGAACAGCCCGAATAACCTGTTCAAGCGCATCCCATCCCGCTCCACCGTAGGCTTCGAAGAAGGCAGCATTCGGCTTGAATGCACAGACATGATCGGCGGTCGCTTCAATCAAGCGCAAACAGAACTCGGCCGCCGCGCTTGCGCTGGCTTCCGGCAGCAGCTCGGGATGCGGATCTAGCCCGACGCAGAGCAGTGAATCAACCTGGTCGACCCGGGCCTGCAGGCGCTGGAAGAAGCTCATGCCTTCCCCAGCACCATCGCCAGCAGTGCCATGCGCAGGTACAGGCCGTATTCCATCTGGCGGAAATACGCGGCGCGCGGGTCTGAGTCGAGCTCCATGCTGATCTCCCCCACCCGCGGCAGCGGGTGCATCACGATCATCTCGTCTTTAGCCTTCTTCATCGTTGACGGCCCGATGACATAGGAGCCTTTCACATTTTCATACTGCTCCATGTCCTCAAAGCGTTCCTTCTGAACCCGCGTGACATAGAGCACATCTGTTTCGGCCAGCACAGGCTCGAGAGTCGTGAACGAAGCCTGGGAGATGTTCTTTCCTTCCAGCTCCTCAACCAGCTCAGCCGGCATGGCCAGGATATCAGGTGCGACGTAGCGCAGCTGCACGTCGTAGAGCGAGAGCAGCCGGGCAAGCGAGTGCACAGTGCGGCCGTACTTCAAGTCTCCCAGCATCGTGACGGTCAGCCCGTCCGCATGGCCCAACTCTTCCGTGATGGTGAACAGGTCGAGCAGCGCCTGAGTTGGATGCTCACCGGTACCGTCACCACCGTTGATGATCGGCTTGCGCGCGTACTGGGCAGCAAGCTTGGCCGAGCCGACCTCGGGATGCCGCAATACGATCACATCGGCATAGCACTCCAGCGTCCGGATGGTATCCGGAAGCGACTCCCCTTTTGCCACCGATGAGTAGTGCACCTCGTTGATCGGGATTACGCTCCCGCCCAGGCGTTCCATGGCAGCTGTAAATGATGACGAGGTGCGGGTGGAAGGCTCGTAAAAAAGGTTGGCCAGGATTTTCCCCTTCAGCAGATCGAAGGTGCCGATGCGTTCGACCATCGCCCGCATCTCTCTCGCCACGCCGAAGATGTACTCGAGGTCCTCCCGGCCAAATTGGGAAACCGAGAGGATGTCGTGACCGTAGAAAGGCGCCGTGCGGTGATCTCCGAGCGGAAGATGAGGGCTCGGTGTGCTGCGTTCTGTCGGTGGAACAAAGGTAGCCATTTATCTCTCCTTGGGCGTATCCTTGGGCGTATCCTACGCCCGCAATACTTTAAAGAGGTTCCTGCCGCTCCCTGGTTCGGCCAGGACCTCGCCTTCACGATAGACAGTGCTTGCGCGTAATCGAACTTCACGTACCCGCCCGTACAGCTGCATCCCCTCAAACGGCGTCCAGCCGCTGCGGCTGAAAAATTGTTTTCCGTCCACCGTCCAGCTCGCTTCGGGATCGATCAGAATTTCTGTTTCCGGTTGTGAAGGAACACCAAAGATGCGCGCTGGTCGAGTGTGCATGCGCTCGATGACGTCCTCCATGGTCAGCCGTCCTTCTCGGACTGCGGTGAGCATAATCGCCAGTGAAGTCTCCAACCCTGGAAACCCGGGCGGCGGCTGCGCGCCGTCTTTTTCAGCCAGGGTATGGGGGGCATGATCGGTGGCGATGACATCGATCGCGTCCAGGTTGTCCCATAGCGCCTGGCGATCGCGGCGGGTTGCCAGGCGTGGGCGCACCTCGCCACGACCAGCGCCCAGGCTGGGCAAATCATCCTCGGTCAAGGTCAGGTGGTGCGGGGTGACCTCGCAGGTCACACGCTGGCCTTTCTCCTTCGCCCGTCGAATGAGCAGAATTTCATCCCGGCGGCTTACGTGGCAGATATGGACGGAACGTTCGTACAATCCGGTCAGGAACAGCAGCGCCGCCAGGCTACGCCCTTCTGCATGGGCCGCAATCATCTTCGACCGCGGCCAGGCTGCCACATGCGCTTCAAGCTGCTCAAGCGATTCGATTTTCAACGGTCCGTAGGTCTGATCCAGGTAGAGTTTTAAACCGCAGGTCCGGTCCGCAAGTTCGAACGCGTGCCCTGCGTTCTCAGCTCCGGCCCCGAGGAAGATGCCGTAATCACAGCGTGCTTTAAGCGCTGCGGCCCGCTCGGCTTGCTCCAGGGAGGCCGAGTCGACGATCGGTGGGGATGTGTTGGGCATCGCAAGAACAACGGTGAAACCGCCGGCCAGAGCGGCCTGTGTCCCACTGTCGAAGTCTTCCTTGTGAGTCGCACCCGGATCGCGCAGATGTACATGCGGGTCGATCAACCCTGGCAATTGGATCATCCGCACCTCCGTGAGCTGGCAAAAAAAGAGAGCCTTTCGGCTCTTGATCTTGAAAAAAGGGATGCCCGTCGAGAGGCACTTGCCTCAGGAGGGGCAGCTGGACGAGACAATGGATGATTGAAATCCGGCATATCGTATTCTTGGACATTTTAGGCCAAAGATCGAGACTGTCAAGTGGCGCTTCACTTAAAGTGTTCCCTGTTCACTCCCCAGCCGTCAGCCGGAGAAACGGTGACATGAACGCAGGTGATCATCGACGATTCCAACCGCCTGCATGAATGCATAGCAGATTGTTGTGCCGACAAATTTGAAGCCGCGCTCTTTTAAAGCCGCCGACATGGCATCAGACTCGGGCGTCGAGCTCGGGACATCTGTCCAGCTACGTGGGGCTGACTTCAACGTACGGCCGCCGGTGAAGGACCACAGGAAATCGGAGAAAGAACCCTCCTCCTTGAGCAGGTCAAGATAAGCCCTGGCGTTGGTAATCGCCGCCTCAATTTTCAAGCGATTGCGGATGATGCCTGCATCGTTGAGCAAACGCCCCCGTTCAAAGTCACCGTACCGCGCCATTTGCTGCGGATCGAAGCGGTCGAAGGCCTGGCGGAAGTTTTCCCGTTTGTGCAGCACGGTGCGCCAGGACAAGCCGGCCTGGAAACCATCGAGCACCAGCTTCTCGAACAGCATCCGGTCGTCGTGAACCGGCACACCCCACTCCGCATCATGGTACTGCTCCATCAGCGGGTCACCGCTGCCAAAGCAACGAACGATGCTCCCCATCAAGCCAGGCCTCCGGAAGCCAACTCAGTGCTCTTGCATCTGCGCCTGGTGTGCGGCGCGTGCCTGCAGTTCCTGCTTCTTGTAACTGATGATCTTCAACAGGTCGTTCAGCCATTTCGTGCCGCTCGAGATGAGCAGCGCTGTCAGGATTGCATCCAGCCAGGCAGCTCTTATCAACCCAAACGGGCGCAGCACCCGCAGGCCGAGAACGAGCGTGATCCCAAGGCCCAGCAGGAGTGCCAATGCACTTAAAAGCCATGCTTTCTGCGGCTTTAGTACTCGTTCGAGGACTGGATCCAGCAGTTCGAGCAGCTGCTGGAGGGCAAATCCGGCGATAAAAACCGGGCCGAGCGATTCAACCCATGGATTCATGGACAGCTCCCCTGAGAATTCTTAGGTAAACTTTGCATTTGTGGTGATCATACTTTAGGAGCGCTGGTCGGCAAAGCCCCCCGGGGTTCAGAGTGATCGATGCGCAGGCGAATCAAATCGGCTGACTAACTGGGGGTTTCGAGTTGCGGGGTCGTAGACTGTCCCCCCCGGGATTGGAGATATCGCTGTGAGGTTGGATTAACGAGCGACTGCCATCAGCCGGTTTTGACCCGGACGACGGTGACTCCATCGCCTCCTTCAGCCGGCGTACCCGCTTCGAATGCTTCAACATAGCGGTTCGAACGCAGCCATTCGCGAATCACCTGCCTCAGCTTGCCTGTACCTTTACCGTGAATGACTCTCACGTAGGGCATACCCGCCAGGTAGGCAGCATCAAGCCGGCGCTCGAGTTCCTCCAGGGCACCTTCGGTTGTTCGGCCGCGCAGGTCGAGTTCAAGGGGTGGAGCCCCACCGGGCATCGGGGAACCCCGCGTTGGCTCAGGTTCCGCGGCCTCGGGTTGCGCATCCCCTCGCAGCCTGAGTTCATCCAGCCGGGCGCGCACGCGCAAGCGACCGACCTGCACCTCAGCTTGATCCTCACTTAAGCCGGTGATCACCCCCTCGGTGTTGATCGATACTAATTGGACGCGGTCACCGAGGCGCAGCGGGCGGCGGTTGATTTCACGCTCCGGTGCTGCGCGCACGAGCGGCTCATTCGCACCTTCCGCTAGCGCCTGCGCTTCTTCCTCCAACGGTTCGAGCACGGTCAGCGGCTGGCCGGCGATCGCCAGCTTACGCCGCAGCTGGGCAATCTCCTCCTGCAGCGATTCCAATTCGGCCTGAGCCTCGCGGCGGGCTTCACCAATCACGTGCAGCCGTTCATCCTCAATTTTCTCCAGGCGCTGATCGAGTTCGAGATCCTTGGCATGAGCTCGTTTGCGCGCTTCCTCAGCCTGGGTGCGATCCTGGCGCGCAAGATCTCGTTGAGCGTAGATTTCATTCAACAGGGTGTCTGCCTGTAGTTCCTCTGGTGCTACCATTGCTCGAGCGCGGGCGATGATCCCATCCTCCAGGCCGAGCCGGCCGGCGATCGCCAGCGCATTCGATCTGCCCGGCAGGCCAATCGCAAGATGATAGGTCGGGCGCAGGCTCTCAAGGTCAAATTCCACGCTGGCGTTGCTCACCCCTGGCCGGTTGTGAGCGAAGATCTTCAAGCCTGAATAATGGGTTGCCACGAGTGTCGTCGCCCCTCGCTCGAGAAATGCCTCCAGCAACGCCTGGGCCAGCGCAGCTCCCTCCTGCGGGTCGGTGCCGGCTCCGAGTTCGTCCAGCAGCACAAGTGAACGAGGGCCGGCTTGCTCCAGGATGTGGATGATGTTCGATATATGGGACGAGAAGGTCGAGAGAGACTGTTCGATGGATTGCTCATCGCCAATGTCAGCAAAGACATCCCGGAAGGGCGAGAAGCTCGAACCTGATTCGACCGGTATATGCAGGCCACATTCAGCCATCAGGACCAGCAAGCCTGCTGTTTTTAGGGCAACCGTCTTGCCGCCGGTGTTGGGACCGGTGATCACCAACGCGTAGATATCACCTTCAAGTACCAGATCAACCGGGACAACATGCTCCGGGTCGAGCAGCGGGTGGCGGGCCTGGATGAAGCGCAGCGTGGATCCGGGATGCGAATCGCTTCGCTCCCGGAATGGGCTCAGCTGCGGTTCCTGGGCATCCAGCTGATCGGCGTAACGGGCTTTGGCAATCGCCAGGTCCAACTGCGCCAGGGCGGTGACCGTGGCTCGAATCGACTCAGCCTGCTGGGCGACCTGGCCGGAGATTTCTACCAGCAGGCGGCGAATTTCATCCCGCTCTGCCAGCTCCAGTTCGCGTACCCGGTTGTTGAGCTCGACCACCTGCAGAGGCTCAACAAAGAGCGTCGCGCCGGAGGACGATTGATCATGGACAACCGCTTTGATCCGCCCTTTGTATTCCGCCCGCAGCGGCAAGACGAAGCGGCCATCGCGCTGGGTGATGATCGGTTCCTGCAGCATCGAAGCCAGCTTGCTGTCCATGATCAGACTCTGGAGTTTGCCTGTCAGGCGGTCATGTGCGACCCGCTGTTCAGCCCGGATCGAAGCCAGGGCCGGTGAAGCCCGGTCTGGCACTTGCCCGCGGTCATCGACGATGGTTGAGATCTGGTCGATGAGGCCTCCGGCTGGCTCTAGCTGCAGGGCGATCTCTACCAACGCCGGATAGCGATCCTCTTTTTCAAGGCGGCGGCGCAGGCTGCGAGCCGAGATCAAGGTGTGCTTGATATCAAGCAGCTGCCCGGGCTCGAGCACCGCCCCGCGCTCGGCTGCGCCGACCTCCGGGCGAACGTCGTGTGCTCCGCCAACGGTAATATCGTCGGTGACGCTCAGCAGCACGCGTGCTTCGGTTGTCTCCTGTAGCCTGCGCTCGATCACACCTACATCGGCGGTTGGTTCCAGTTCGCGCGCCAACGCCTTCGAGGCTGAGAAGGCCGCGAAGGAGGATAATCGCTCGAGTACGAGCGGTAGTTCCAGTTTCTGAAGTGTCTTGCTGTTCATCGCCAGCAGTTTAACATGCTTTCAGCGGGCGGTGGTTGAAAGAGAGTATCCAGAACATGCAGGTCAGGGCGTGAATCAGATCACGTATAATGATCATATTGGCAGGACGATAGACAGAAACAGCGAAACCCCCGGAGGGTAGGGCGGTACCGATGGATGAAGCAAACAAGCGCTTTCCGGCAGGTGATCCTTCGCTCCAGCCGCTGATTCGCAGCCTGCTGGCCGAACTGTTAATTTACACACCGCTGGTCATCCTGTACTTCTTGTTCATTCTACGTATTGCGGAAAGATACCTGGCAGATCTCTACTACCAGGCTCCGCTTCCATATGCGGCGGGCTCCCTGCTCGCCATCGTCGGCCAGGGCGTGCTGCTGGATTGGTTGACGTCATGGCTGCTGCGCAGGTTCGGGTTAAGAAAGTAAGCGATGTTTTTCCCGATCTCTGGTGTTTTCATTCATCCGCTCATCCTGGCCGGGATCGGTTTTATCGTAGGTATCCTGGGCGGTTTCTTCGGCGTCGGCGGAGGCTTTATTGCCGGGCCGCTCATGATCTGGGCCGGCGTCCCAATCAACTTCGTCGTAGGCACGGACCTGGCGCACATGACAGGGAAATCGATCGTCGCTGCGCGCCGTCACCGCGCACTTGGAAACGTCGATTTACGCCTTGCGTTGTTCATGGTCATCGGCACGATCCCCGGCATCGAGCTCGGAGCTCAATTACTTGAACACCTGAAGGTGCTTGGAAACATCGAGCATGTCGTCGGTTACAGCTATGTCGCGATTCTGACCGCGATCGGGCTTTTCACCGGCCGGGAAAGTCTGCGCGCCCTGCGCACGAAAAGAACCGATCAGCTGGAGGCAAAAGGCGTTTCCGATGTCAAGGAACTCAGCGTCACCGCGCGACTGCTGCGATTGCCCCCTTTGGTCCGCCTGCCGGTCTCGGGCGTACGCGAGGTCTCAATCTGGGCTGTCATCCTGGTCGGCATGCTGACCGGATTTCTGGCCGGGTTTCTCGGCGTCGGGGGTGGGTTTCTGCGCCTGCCACTGCTGGTCTATGTGCTGGGTATTCCAACCCACGTCGCGGTCGGCACCGACCTGTTTGAAATCATCATCTCAGCCGGATACGGGACGGTCAGCCACGCCCTGAAGGGCAATGTCGACATTATGATCGCGCTGACAATGCACACCGGCGCCGCCATCGGAGCCCAGATCGGCGCCGTTGGCACCCGCTACTTCTCAGGCCCGACGATCCGGCTGATGTTCTCGATTCTCCCGCTCATCGCAGCAATCATGGTGTTGCTGCGAATAGGCGTGTAACCGGGGAGGTATTGATAGATATGGTTGATTCTGCTATAGGGACCGGTCGCTCGATCATCTGTATTGGCAAGCGCGGCCCTGACGCTTCTGCAGTGCGCTTCGCAGAACTTGTCACGCGTGCGCTGGGCATGCAGCTGACCCTGATGCATGTACGGAAGAAGGAATCGGACAGCGAGGACATGATTGCAACCACTCGCCAGTATTTACGAAATGAGCCCGACCAGGTGATTCGTGTTCGCGGCAATTTTGAAAAGATCATCCAGCAGGAACTGGATCCACGAGAACACGAACTGGTCGTGCTGGGAACTTCACGCAGCATGGGAGACCGGGTTGCGACCCGACTCAGCCAGCGTCTGGCTGAGCGGATTGCCGATTCCGTTCTCCTGATTCGCAATCCACCGGAGAAGCTGCAGCGCATTCTGATCTGCACTGGCGGCATTGATGCCTCCGATATCGTGATCGAACGCGGGCTTTCGCTGGCAGCAGCCACCGGGGCCAAAGCCACGATTTTGCACGTCGTCAGCAGCTCGCCCTGGATGTATACCGGACTTGATGCTTTGGATGAAACCTTGCCAGACGTCCTGGCGCGCGAGACTCCGCTTGCAAAGCACCTGCGCCGGGCTGCTGAACGGGCGGAACAAGCCGGCGTTGACGCACAGCTCGAGCTGCGCCACGGCGTGGTGGCAGAGGAAATCCTGCGCGCGGAGGAGATCGGGAAGTACGATTTGATTGTCATCGGCGCGCCGGAACCTAAACATATTTTCAACCGTCTGGCCTTGGGCAGCATCGGCCCGCAGTTGTTTTCGAGTGCGACAGGTTCGATCCTGGTCGCCCGGACGGATCCCCGACTCTAACCACTTCACTCGCCGGGGTGGAATAGCGAAATCCGGCGTCCCAGGAAGCGCGCTTCATCACTACTCGTCCCTTTCCAGGAGGAGAAGAATGATTCCAGGAACTCCACTCCGAGCTCCATCAGCATAGAAAGAGGGGATGGTATGCAGGACCTACGGGATGCGCTGCTGGAATTAATTCGCCGCACCTCAACCGACTTACCCGCCGATGTTCAGGCTGCCATCGAGCAGGCACGCGAGGTCGAATCGGGAGGATCGGCGGCCCAGGGTGCGTTGGACAGCATCCTTGAGAATGTCGCCCTCGCCCGCGAAAACAGCACACCGATCTGCCAGGACACCGGCACGCCTATCTTCTATGTTCAATATCCCCCGGGATGGAGCACGCGCGAGTTAAAGACCCAGATCAGGGATGCCGTTGTCGCAGCCACCGAGCAGGCTTACCTGCGTCCAAACGCCGTTGATGCCGTACGCGGCACAAACAGCGGCAACAACCTGGGGGACGACGCTTTTCCGACAATTCACTTCGAGGAGGTCCGGGGCAGCGAATTGATCGTGGACCTGATCCTGAAGGGAGGTGGCTGCGAAAATGTCGGTGCGCAGTACTCTCTGCCCGACAGCCGCCTAGGGGCTGGCCGCGATCTGGAAGGCGTGCGAAAGGTCGTGCTGGACGCCGTCCAACGCGCCCAAGGTAAAGGCTGCGCACCGGGGGTGCTCGGGGTCGCTATCGGCGGTGATCGCGGCTCTTCGTATTACGCTTCGAAGGAGGCTCTCTTCCGGCCAATGGTGGACGACAACCCGGACCCGGAACTTGGAGCTCTCGAGCAACGCCTGTACGAAGAAGCCAACCAGCTTGGAATCGGGCCGATGGGATTTGGCGGCGAGACGACCGTCCTGGGCGTAAAACTGCGCGGCATGCACCGCCTGCCGGCAAGCTATTTCGTTTCCGTCTCCTACATGTGCTGGGCTCATCGCCGGCGCCGCATGACTGTTCAAGCCGATTCGATCCATTACAGCTAAAGGGGCCAGGCCATGGAAAAACTTCAACTCCCGCTAACGGCTGAAAGCGTACGTTCGCTCAAGGTCGGCGATCCGGTCTCTATTTCTGGTGTGATGCTCACCGGGCGGGATGCAGCGCATAAATGGATGATTGATACCTTCATCCGGAAGACACGCCAACCCGAAGGTGATGATCTTCAGGTCTACGAGGCAATCAAACCGCTCATGGCTGGCGGAGCAATTTATCATTGCGGACCGGTTGTGGCTGGCCTGGAGGATAAACATTACCGCTTCGTCGCGGCCGGCCCTACGACGAGCACGCGTGAAGAGCCCTACCAGAGCGAGGTCATGGAGCATTTTAGCCTGCGGGCGGTGATTGGCAAAGGCGGCATGGGACCGAAGACGCTGGCCGCCTGCGAAAAGGTTCCTGCGGTATACCTGCACGCCATCGGAGGTGCAGCTTCGCTCATCGCCCAGAGCGTGCGTAAAGTGCTTAACGTCCATAAATTGAATTTTGGCGTTCCGGAGGCAATGTGGGTGATCGAGGTGGAGGATTTCCCGGCCGTAGTGACGATGGATTCGCACGGCGAAAGCCTGCATGCCGAGATCGAAACCCGGTCCGCACAAAAACTCGAAGCGCTGCTCAGGACATAAAGGTTTCACGTCAATTCGAAAAAGGACCGCAGCTTCTCGCTGCGGTCCTTTGGTATCTATCGCTTCAAGTGAAGGGCTACCCACCTTCTGGCAGGATGTTGTCCTGTGCAAAGGTGAACTCAGCCTGGACGCCGTTCACGTCGACCGAATAGTCGCCAGCCGGCAGGCCGTAGACATCGAGCGGGATCGATTTCTCAAAGGGCTGGACTATTTGAGCGCACATTTCCTGGGCCGGACGGCGAGTCGTGATTTCGACCTTGAAGCGGTGGTCTGCACGATCAATACTAACTTCGTCGATGGTGGTGCAGGAGTCGGCCAAGTAACCTTTCGCTTGTACATGAACCTGAAGGGGAAAGGACTCCAAGAAGACCACCTCGATCTCTTCGACGGTCGCTTTTCCGAAGAGGATCTCATCATCTGTCGGTAATGCCGGGAAAGGGGTGGAGCTCCCACCGGTACACGCCGCCAGCAGCAAGCTCGCCCACAACATGAATGCCAATGCGATCTTTCTCATGCTCTACCTCCGCGCGTTCTTTACTGGATTAACGTCTCAAGCCACTTCCTGGTTCCAGGCCTTCGCCGGCTAAAAACCCCGCCGCTGATCTTCCCAGGGGGGCGGCGCGCCCTCCTTGAATTCCTCCACGCTAGGGCCGCCCAGTAGGCGCAAACGCCAGGTGCCATACAGGTAGCTCAGGGCCAACAGTACAACCGTCGCCGGCCAACCAGAGATGAAGTTCAACGATGCGAGCAGCAGACCGGAATCCTGCCGGTAAAGCGCGTATTGCAGCCCGGTGCGCAGCCCGAAAAATGCCGCCCAGGCAAGGGTCACCTCGGAGTAGGCCGGCCGCACCGCCGGGTGCCAGTACCAGGCGAGCGGCCAGCGCCGTGCTACATAGCTCGTCCAGGCGACCAGCGGCCGCCGGAATAAGACACTGATCAAGCAAAGCAACGCGGTTAATCCGCTGGATACGATTCCGGGCAGATAGTAGCCTGCTTCTGAGCCAGTGTAGCGGGAGATAAACGCTGCCAGCAGAACGCCCAGCACCCCTCCCAGCGCAAACCAGATCGGCTGCCCCCGGCGCAGACGGAGGGTGCCAACGATCAGTGCCAGGAACAAGGCTGCTGCAATAGCAAAGTTAAATCCCAGGGTGGCCCGGATGGCGAGGTAGGCGACTGGCGGTAAAGCAGCATCGAGAACGCCCGGGCGGGAAAGCACCACCCGGCGGAACTCTTCACTCAGCTCACTGGCTCGATCCATGCTTATGGCTCTCTTTCCTTCCGGGACAGGCGGCATCCCTGTATGCGAGCCCTTACAGTCATAGCAGGGAGAGACCTTGCTCCAGGGTAGGATAGGCTAACCGCTCAATCAGGTCGGCTTTCATGCGGGAGATATCGCTGCTGTACGATGCATGACCAATACGGACGAAATCGCGCGTCAGTGGAGCGGGTTTGTGGATTGCCGCAGCAGCAAGCTCGACCAGCAATCCAGCCAGCGGGAAAAGCGGCCATGGCAGCCGCAGCGGGCGGCGGCAGCCCCAGTGCTCAGCGAGCCGGTCAAGGAATGATTGCAGCGTAAGCGGCGACTCGTCTCCGAGCGTGTAAATGCCACGGATGCCTGGCTTGAGGATGGCAGCCTGGGCGCAGGCCAGGAAGTCCGGCAGCGCCAGCAGGTGGATCCAGGTTGGCTCACGCCAAACCGGTAACAGGCGGCGCTCCATCAACCACCGGGCCGCATCAAGCATCAAGACCCCGCGCGCGTAAATCATCCCTGGCCTGAGAACAACCGCCGTCATCGTAGAAGCCTGGCTCGCTTCGAGCAAGGCGTGCTCGGCAGACAGGCGGGTGCGGGCGTGGATCGAGCCCGGATTGCCATCCAGCCGGCCGGATGCTGGATGCGCTGGGTCTGTCTCACCTTCCACATGGGGAAAACTGACCAGGATCCAGCGCTCCACGCCGGCTTCGTTACTGGCCGCCAGCAAGTTGCGCACATACGTGACGTTGGTCCGCTGGAGAAAGCGACCCGGCCACGGTTTGAACAGCACTCCGGCGAAGTGAAGCACAGCCTGGACGCCGTCGACTGCCGCCGGCAAGGTCTGCGGGTGATTCAGGTCCGCCTGAACTACTTCCAGGTTCCGATGTCGGCTTAGAATCTCAGGAAGAGGCTTCTCGTGGATCATCAAACGCAGTGTTAGCTGCGGCAGGCCGTACAGATAATCAGCAAGCAGTGAACCCAGGTTCCCGGCGGCGCCGGTGATTAATACGCGCATCACAAATTCTCACTCAGCTTTGAGGGATTATAGCTGGTTGAAGATCCTTTGTAGCAGAGAGCGTTCTAGTTCGAGGAGGGTTGATAACGCAGCCGCGTCAGGACCGCGGCGTGATCGGAGTGTGGTCGAACCGGTGTACTGACATGCCGGGTTTCGACGATCTGCCAGCCTGGATCCTGGCGGTGAAAGAATACATAATCGAGCCGTTCCCGCCGTATCAGGCCGCCCCAGGGCCAGCGCAGGCTGTGAGTAGGAGCCTCACCTTCGGGATTGACCGACCGGTACGTGTCAACCCACGTACGCTGGGTTATTTTGATCCCTTCGCTGCGCTCGCTGGCGTTGAAATCGCCCCCGATCAGCGCACTCGCTCCCCCGCTGATATCGCTGATCCATCGCCGCAGTGCCTGCAGCTGGGGCTGGTTGTGGCTGCGCATCAGGCTCAGGTGGGTCGAGAACGCCCACAGGTCACAACCCGGGAGATCCAGGCGAGCTCCAAGCGCAATGCGGCTCACAAAGCGTGAAACGGAAGGCAGCAGTGTAGTCTGCTGAAGCTCAAGCAGCGGATATTTCGAGAGAACGGCGCTGCCTTCCTCGAAGCCGATCGCACCCGCATTCCCATTTGCGCGGGCATAGGCATAGGCCATGCCCAGGCGGTCCGCAAGCCAGGTATCGGTCCGGAAGTCTGTTGTCCGCAGGACCTCCTGCAGCAGGACTACCTGAGCACCGCTCTCCTCCACCAGGGATGCGAAAGCTTCCAGCCGATCAGGAAGCCAGCGATACCGGGGCCAATCGTGCCAGAGATTGGCGCTCATCACGATCAAGTCACCCGCACCGGGCGCAAACGCTCTTCGCGGCCGCAGCCGGCTGCTGATCTGCCGAGCCGAACCCGTTAAAGAACGTATGCGCCCCAGGATGGCAGCTGTAAAACGACCGGCGGACGTACCCTTCAGCCAGTAGCGTGCACGCCAATAGAGGTTGAATCGGACGACGCGGCCTGGTGGCCGCGTCGTAGTAAGTCCTATTTTGGGATCGCTCACTTCACACTATACCTACGTCGTGGATATCAGCGTCTCCTTATACCATATTAACGGAAGTTACTCATCAGGAAATTTGTCCTGGGAGAGGAATTGGCTCATACCGCCCAGGAATCCCGGTACCACCTCCTGCAAGAACTTAGGCCAGGTGACGATCAGCGCAGCAACGATCCAGGCCACCAGGCCCAGGCCGGCTGTTGGGTAGTTGACCAAAGCGACGTAGATGAACCAGGCATAAATTGGAGCCTGGAAGAGCATGCCGAGCGAGCGGGGTATTCCATTGCGGAGGAAAAATAGCAGCCAGAAGAGCAGGTATAGGATGCCAACCAGCGGCCTTAAGTAGCTGCTCATCAGCAGGTACAGCAGCAGGCCAAGCGAGACGGCGATGTCGATTTCGAGATCGTGCTCTCCGATCCAGGTACGGTACTGCACCCGGCTGCGCCTGGCCAGCGTCCCATCGATCGAGTCACCGGTCCAATCGGCAGCGAGAAGCACGGCCGCCCAGGGCAGGCTGCGCTCGCCCTGCGTGAGCGCCAGCCAGGGGAAAACTATAATCAGCAGAGACCGGCAGAAGGTGATGAAATCTGCAACTTGTTTTGCGACCATGGATCCTCGCATGGCTTGACAGCTGCCCATCCACCCAACCTGCTTTTATTCTACTGCCAGAATAGGGCCGTGGACCTGAAACCTGGCCGACAAATTGCTGGGTTCCGAAGGTCGTCAAGAACCCTGCGAGGGTTGATGGTGGTTTCTGGGGGGAATGCGTTGGATCGAGCAGAAAAAAGACGGCTCCTCTGCGGCACGAATGTTCTGCAGAGGAGCCGTTCCGTAGAGCATGTAGATATGTATCAGGTTTGTTGATCGAGTTCGTCCAGCAGTTCCTCGTCCTTGCGCAGGCTGCGCATGCGCAGGGCGATGCTCAGGATAAAAATGCCCATCGTCCCTAAAATTACGGCGTAGCCCAGGATCATATAATCGAGCGTGTCAGCAGCTGCTTCTTGAAGCCACATATGTTTCTCTCCCTTTTACTCAGGCTGTGAGCGCCTGGAGTTTGCGTTCCTCAATGCGCTCTTTGAACTGCTGCAGCCGGAGCCTGTGCCAGAGCAGCGTTACATAAACAAAGGTGAACGTGAACAGGCCGAAGAAGAACGCGATCCGCATTTTCGTCGTCATATCAAATGCGCCCTGTGCGGTGGGGTCGTTGTTGCCGACTACGACCGGGTGGATCGTGCGGAAGATGCGGATCGAGAGGAAGGTCAGTGGCACACTGATAAAGCCGACGATTCCGTAAACGGCCGCAAACCGGGCGCGGCGATCCGGATCCTCGATCCCCTGCCGCAGCATCAGGTAGGCTAGGTAGATCAGTTCCATTACGGTCGCCGTCACCAGCCGCGGATCCCAGGTCCACCAGGTGTTCCAGACTGGTCGGGCCCAGATCGAACCGGTGACGATGTTGATCAGCGTGAAGACCACTCCGATCTCAACCGAGGCCAACGCCAGCTGGTCCCAGCGATGATCGCCGCGCAGGAGCACGAAGATACCGGCGATTGCGGTCACGAGGAAGGCCAGCGCGCCGACCCATCCAGCGGCAACGTGGAAGTAGAACACGCGCTGGACCTCGCCCATCACCGCTTCACGCGGGGCATAGAAGAGGACCAGATAGAGCGCAACGGCAAAGACGGCGCTGGTGAAGAGATTCAGTGCTTTAAGTGCTTTCGGCATCGGTTGCATGACGGCTCACTCCTTCGGCTCTAGCCAAGTCGTTCCAGCAGGTCGCTATTCTTCGACCACAAAATCAAAGACCATGAATGCTACGGCAACAAAGATCACATCATACACAATCAGCAAATTCAGCCAGGGCCAGATGTCGGCCATCTCTGCCGCTTGCAGGAAACCGTTGCTGGCCTTGACCGCAGCCAGCAGCACCGGAATTGCGACCGGGAAGAGCAGGATCGGCAGCAGAACATCGCGCGTGCGCGCGTGCACCGCCATCGAGGCGAGCAGCGTCCCGACGGCGACATATCCAATCGATCCCAGTAATACCACCAGCAGCAGGCCGGATTGAAAGAGGTTCATGTTGTAGAGAACGGAAAATATCGGCAGTACGATCACTTCGACCAGGCCCATAAAGATCAGGTTTCCGATTGCCTTCCCGAAGAAAATCGCGCTGCGGTCGACCGGTGCCAGCAGGAGGCCGTCCAGGCAGCCCCGGTCTTTCTCGATCGCCATGGAGCGGTTGAGCCCGAGTGTCCCGGCGAAAGCGAAGGTTACCCACAGCACGCCGGAGGCGATCGTCTCACGGGCGCGAATATCGAGCTCCAGTGCGAAATTGAAGATCAAGATCACAAGCAGAGAGAAGACCAGCATCGCGCTCAGCAGCTCGCGGCTGCGAAATTCAGCCAGCACGTCCTTCCAGATCACGGCTCCGATCGCACGCAGGTACTCTAGCAGAGGGCGCCGAGCCTGCGTGGCTTGCATGCCGGCCGCACCTTCAGGCATGCGTCACCTCGCGGTAGAGCTTCTGCAAGCCGACCACGTCCATCGCTGCATTTTTGACCGAAGCCTCGATCTTGCCCCGGGAGAGAATGTCTACCCGGTCGGCCAGCTCCGCGGCCCGATCAAGGTCATGCGTGGTCATTACGACCGTCCGTCCTCCGGAGGTGATCTCGCGCAGCAGTTCATCGAGCATGCTGCGCGCATCCTGGTCGAGCCCGGTGTGCGGTTCGTCGAAGAGCAGGATAACAGGACGGTGCATTACCGCCCGCCCGATGGCCAGCCGCTGCTGCATGCCGCGCGAGAATTCCCGCACCAGGTCCCGCCGGCGGGGGTAAAGTCCGACCAGCTCGAGCACCTCGCGCACTCGCTCTGTCCGGTTTTCGAGCGCGTACATGCGCCCGTAGAAGTGCAAATTCTCCTCCGCCGATAGGTCACCGTACAGCAGAGGCTGGTGCGAGACAACGCCCAGGCGGCGCCGGACGGCCGAAGCTCCCCCGGGAAGGATGTAGCCGGCGATGCGGACCGTGCCGATGCGCGGGCGCGAGAGCGTCGCCAGGATGCGCAGGAAGGTCGTCTTGCCAGCGCCATTTGGACCGAGCAAGGCCACGAACTCACCTTCTGCAACGGTGAAATCCAACCCGCGCAACACAGGCTTAGGACCAAAGGTCTTTACCAGACCTTTGACTTCAATCATCTTCTGAGCTCATCAGATCCATCAATTCACGCTTGAGCGATTCGCGGTGGGTGTGATAAGCAGATTCTTTGACCTGACCGGCCTCGAACGCTGCATCGAGTGCGGCGATGGCCTGCACCAGCTGATCGCGATCCAGCCCCTTCGCTGCCGCCAGTGCATCCTGCCCGATTGCCGGCTCCCCCTCTTTGCGAAACTGGCGCAGACCCAGCCCGACCACGATCAGTGCTAACGCCAGGGCACCGATGCCAATCACCAGGTTTGTGCTTGGCGAGGTTGTTGCCGCCGATGCCGCCCGGCCGCTCAGGCTGAGCTTCAGCACCGCGCCCTTTTCCAAACCGGGCCGCTGGTAGGTTTGCAGGACGATATCTCCCATCGGCTGCTCACCGCTCAGTGATAGATCTTCACCCGAGATCTCAGGTGCGTTCTGGTCGGTCAGGACCACGACCGCTCCAACAGGCAGCGTCATCATCTGTTCGTACTTGAGGCTACGGGTGTACGGCAGCGTGAAACTAAAGATCATCTCCAGAGCATCATCCGGACGAACTGGTTCGTGCATTACAAAACCGGTAGCAGTCGGAGTGTAGAGAGCATCGGCAGTCTGGTCCGCAAAACGTAAATTGGCTGCTCCCGAAGGGAGCTCGATCGGGATGGCGTTCTGCCCGTCCGGTTGAACAACGGTCCGGTCACCGCTGTTGGAGATAATCCAGAGCTGGGAGACCTCCACCTGCCCCTCGACCGAGAAGTCAAAGATCAGGTGCAGCCGGTCGACCCGGACTGTGTCGATATCCGCTGTGGTCTCGTAGACGGTGATCGGAAGCTGCAGAGTGGGCTCTTCTTCTAGCAGGTGACCGGCCGAAGAGTAGTAGGGCACCCCTGCGTACTCCACAATCGCCCCGTAGATACGCCCGGGGACAATCTCCAGACCTTCGACCGAGTAGCTTCCATCGCTGTCGGCTGTGACACCCTGGTTGAATACTGGCTGGTCACTATCAAACCCGACGATTGTGACATCCAGTGCTCCGGGTCGAGCTCCTCCAGGCGTGCCGTTCGAAATCTGGCCCTCGATCCTTCCAACCTGAGCGGTTGTTTCCCCGGTTGCTGAATTCGTGTCGCCCGCTCCGGCGGTTGGTTCCGGCTGAAGCGATGCTCCACCGCCGAAGGCCAGCGATCGGACATATGCCGCCAGCGCCAGCCTCTGGTCGGAATCGTAGGAATCAGCGAAGGCCGGCATGTCGTTCCCGCCGCGTTCGATCTGCATCGAAATCGATTCGAGCGAGTGCCCGGCGTAGAAATCGGGTGCACCGAGATCGATATCAACCTGACCCCCCTCGCCAGAAGGACCGTGGCACTCGAGGCAGGCTTCTTCATACAGGCGCTCACCCTGGGCCAGCACCACGCCGGGAGTGCTCAAGCTGAGGGCATAAGCGACGACATCCCAACGCTGTGCATCGCTCAGGCTTGCAAAGGGTGGCATGAAGCGGTCCATGCGGCCTTCTGTCACGATCGCATACCAATCCGCGGGCTGGGCCTGAAGAGCAAAAACAGGGTCGGCCAGTGGGCTGGGCGGAATTTCAAGATTAGAAGCCATGCTGCCCTGACCCAGGCCGTCAGCACCGTGACAGGGAGCGCAGCGGTCGACATAGATCAAGGCGCCATTCATAAGTGAGGGGGCTGTCTCGGGTGGAACCGGCACAGCCGAACTGCCAGAGGTCTCTCCCGGCTGGGCGCGAACGGGAGTGCTCTGGGCTGGAATCTGCACCGCTTGCTGGGTCGCCAGCGCGGGCGGCGGAGTGACATCGCCGGCAAGTGAACAGCCGGCGAGCATGAGTCCCAGTGCTGCGAGTATCAGGATGCGCGTTCTCATGCGTCTGCCACCTCACTTTGAACTGCCTGACCACAGCGGGTGCAGAATTGGTCGCCGGCCTGGATCGGTGCGCCGCAGTTGGGACAGAAACCACCCGACAGCTGGACCCGTGAACGGGCGCTGGCGACTGCTACCTCGATGCGTGCCTCAAACGACTGCGCTTGCGCGGCGGGTATATCCGCCACTCGAAGATCGTCGATCTCACGCAGCACATCCGCCCCCTGCTGCATCAGCCTACGGCGCTCGCCCTCGTAATCCGAACGTATAACTTTGCCCATTGCGAAATCCATCTCGAGCTCCTGCAGCCGGTTGAGAATGCGATCGCGCTCTGCCTGAGCCATCGAAAGCTGACGTTCCCGGTCGCTAACACCCAGGGCGGCATGTTCGAAAAATGGGCGGGCCAGGATGACCGCCACGATCAACGCCAGCGCCAACCCCAGAAAGATTGATCCCAAATCCATGTTCTCTCCTCTTACAGCGCTGACGTTTTTTGCCCGTCAGCACCCCCGTATGCTTACCCGGCCACAGGCCATGTTGAGCTTCTCTTGGCAATGAGCAGACTGCAGGGAAAATTCAGTCGGCCGTGCTACTGCGCCAGGGCGGTCTCGATCTGACCAACGATCTCCTCTAGCGAGACATACGGGCCGATTTTAACCGCGGCCAGGCGTCCGTCCGGGCCAATGACGTAAGTCTCAGGTACGCCGCGAATCCGGAAGGCCTGTGAAATTCGTGTCCCCAGATCAGGGCCGTTCGGATAGGTAATATCGAAGCGCTCCAGATATTGGCGTGCTTCGGGCTCTGTATCGACATAATCCACGCCCAGGAAGAGCACATCCTCATCCCGGTACATCTGATAGGCTTGCTCCAACTCGAGGGCCTCACCTTCGCACGGTTTGCACCACGAAGCCCAGAAGTTGACCACAACGACCTGCCCACGCAGATCATTGAAGTGAATATCCCCTTCATCGAAGGTGGTCAGGGTAAGATCCGGAACCTGGTCGTCGACGCCGAGTGGGCCCTGCGTTGTGCGGCGCAGTCCCAACCCCAGCAGGACCAGCAATGCAATCACGAATACAAAGGCTGCGATCACACCCCAACGGCGGGCGGCAGGTCGTTTTTCCCCGGTCTGCGGGGCGTCATTTGTGGGTTCACCGTCCGTCATATCACCACCGTGAGGGCCGGGTTAAGCATCCCGTCGCCTCAACTCCTCCTCAAACTGCGCCAGATATGGATCATCATCGGCCGAGCTTGATGTGACCGGCTCCACCTCTGGATTAGACTGCCAGGTCTTCACTGCTCGGACCAGAACGAATGCTCCGCCGACCAGCGCCAGCGGGGGCAAGATGTAAACCAGCCAGTTCAAGCCCTCAGCCGGCGGCGTCGCCAGCACCCGGGCTCCATATTGTTCCACGAAATATCCCTTGATCTCGGACTCGGTCCAGCCGAGGGCGAGCTTTTCGCGAATTGTCGCCCGCCATTGCTCACAGGCCTGCGTCGGACATACGTCAAGCGGCACGTTCTCGCACACCGGGCAGTAGAGCTGGCTGGCAACCGCGTTGACCTCATCGTCACTGGGTCCGCCGCCCTGACCGTGGACTGTCAGGGTTGTGAGCTGCAGGAAGACCAGCAGCAAAGCCAGGATGCGGACTTGGTTGAGGAACCTGCGCTTCATGCTGCCCCCGTCGGATAGGCACTGGCAGTTGATCTGCCCGCCCTCATGCGGCTGCGGGCAGGTTCAGGATCCGGATCGGGCCAGGCGGCAACGGCCGTGCCCAGGATGAATACCAACCCACCGAGCCAGACGAAGTTCACCAGCGGGTTATGGTAGACCTTAAAGGTCGCTCCTTGCTGGGCGATCGGCTCCCAGCCTACCAGCAGGACGTAGAAGTCGTCCTCCAGTGTCGAACGCACGCCGGGAATGGTCATCGGCTGCTGGGAGGCATAGTAATAATCCTTGCGCGGGTAGAGCTCGCCGACATACTTTCCATCGTGGTATACGGATACCACTGCGCGCGCCACATTGCGGCCATCGGCCGTATCGAATTGGCTGAGGGCATCGTAGGTCATAACGTAGTGCCCGAGGGTGAGCTGTTCACCCTGCGAAAGTGTTGCCTGGGTTTCAGTCTGGAAAACCTCGATCCCGATAATGCCGAAAGCCATCAGGACAACACCGAGGTGGATCACATAGCCGCCGTAGCGCCGCCGGTTGCGACCAGCCAGGCGCCACAAGGCCAGGGGCAGGGCTTCGCCGTGCCGCCGCATACGGGCCAGCGCTCCCCGCCAAAACTCATACAACGTTACGAGCGCCACAAAAACTGCCAGCCAATAGCCAAGGATGGCGCCAATGCTGCGGTAGCCCGCGAGGAACAGACCAAGCGGGACAGCCAACGATACCAGCGCCGGTTTCCAAACCGCCCGGCCGATGGTCCTAAAGGTGCTGCTGGCATAGGCCGAGAGCGGGGCAACCCCCATCAGAAGCAGCAACCCCAGCCAGAGCGGGCTGGTGGCGCGTTCGTAGAAGGGCGGCCCAACAGTGACCTTCGATCCGGTCACCAGTTCCGATATGAGCGGGAAAATCACGCCCCAGAAACACACGACCAGGATGCCCATGAAGAGCAGGTTGTTGAGCAGGAACAGGGCCTCGCGCGAGAACATCGATCCGAGGTGGTTTTCACTCTTGAGAATCGACCAGCGTTCGACCAGCAGCGCCAGAGAGCCGAGGGCCGTAACCCCGATGAAGACGAAGAACATCGGACCGATCGCAGACTGTGCAAAGGCGTGAACCGAGGAGAGCACACCTGAGCGGGTCAGGAAGGTGCCGAAGATCACCAGCGCATAGGTCAGAATGATCAGGATCATGTTCCAGTGCTTGAGCATGCCCTTCTTCTCCTGCACCATGACAGAGTGCAGGAAAGCGGTGCCGGTCAGCCAGGGCATGAAAGCCGCGATCTCGACCGGATCCCAGCCCCAGTACCCGCCCCAGCCAAGCACGTCATAGGCCCAGCGCCCACCGAGGATCAGGCCAAGCGAAAGAAAGAGCCAGGCTACAAGCGCCCAGCGGCGGGTGATGCGGATCCAGCGGTCGTCGCTGCGGCGCGTGATGAGAGCTGCCATGGCGAACGCGTAGGGCATAACGAAGGAGACAAAGCCCAGGTACAGCATCGGGGGATGGATGACCATCCCGGGGTGCCGCAGGAGCGGGTTGAGCCCCTGGCCATCACTCGGGGACAGCGATCTCGCTCCAACCGGTTGAAGCATGGCGGCAACTTGCTGACCGTCGGATGAGAGCCAGAGCCGGGCGAACGGGTTTTCAAAGAAGATCACCAACGAGAGGAAGAATGCCAGCGTGACCATCGTGACGACCACAATCCACGGCAGCAGCTCGCGGTCGCGGTCCCATTTACGCAGGCTGGCAGCGGTGGCGAAGGCTGACATCAACCAGGACCAGAAGACGAGCGAACCCTCCTGCCCTCCCCAGAGCGCCGTGACCTTCAGGTAGGTCGGCATGCTCGAGCTCGTAACGGTTGCGACATACCGGATCTCGTAGTGACCGGTGACGAGCAGCACGATAATCGAAAGTGCGGCGAGCGTAGTTAATGGAAAGGTGAGCAGCATCGCCCGGCGTGCGCTCTCGACCAACTCCGGTTTACGCTGTATGGCGCCGTACGCTGCTGCGCCGGCGCCATATAAGGCCGTAATGAAGGTGATGATCAGTGCAAAATAACCAAAATTGGCAATCACGAAGCCGATCCTCCTGACATTCGAAACCTATGGAAACCTGCGAGCATCCGGCGGTCCAAACGCGGCGGCCGGTGCAGGATCAGCCCTGCCCGGATTGAAGCGGTACTTCTTCTTCGTAGCGAGTCGGGCACTTGAGCAGCAGTTCTTCGGCGTGGAAAACACCGTCCTCGCCCAGTCGCCCGGTGACGATCGCCTGGGCTTCATCCCGCAGTAGATCGGGCATCGGCCCTTCATAGACCACCTTCAGACGCTGGGCGTCGGGGTTGCTCACTGCCTGGTGCAGAACCTCCGCCAGCCCGCCAGCCTGTTCGATCTCGTCCAGGTCGCCCGGGACATTGGCGATCGTGAATTGCAGCGTCAAGCTCCGGGCATCGTAGGAGATCGTCTTCCCGTCAACGGCACCAGAGATCTTCACATCACGGTCACGCATGGCGTCGCTTTTAACCATCAATTCATCGATCGTTAAATAGTACTGTGCCGCAGCCTGAGTGGACGAAGCGATCAGGTACACGATCGCGGCTACGATCAACAGGCCGCCGATGAGAAATTTCGCTCGACCGCTCCGGCCTGGTGTTTGGTGCGCTGCCTGCTCTTCAGTCATTGATTTCAACTCCCGTACAGTATCGCTTTGACCCGGCTCTAAATTGCACGAATTCTATCATCTTTCGCAGGTCAGTCCGCAGAGGATGAATGTCATCAACGCGAATGACGAAGCAAATCCAAATTTGTTGGGGTGCTGCGTTCCATTTTTCCACAGCTTGATTAATGCAGGATGAAATCGTCCGCGTGAAGGGGCACCCGGCCAGGTTGCGGCCAGTCGATCGGAACGGTTCCGTTTCCCTCCTCTGCGCTGCACGGACCTGCGTCGCGCGAAAAAACCTTTCTACCTGTTATCCGACACGCTTGACCTGAAAGGTGATATATATCACAATTCATCGAGGAGTAGCGGTACTGTAAGTAAATCCTCCCTCGCGTTAGCATGCATGTACGTTTACCAATAGGCCGATTCCCCCATGACTGCATGGGTGATTCCACCCACCAGGTAGTATCGTCACTCACCGGGGTGAAATAAGACAGGGAGCACAGGCATGAAACGATTACTGAAAAGCAGGATCGGGAGAGGCACGCTTGCCTTCGCCATCACCTTCCTGGTCTGCCTCACACTGGGTGGGGCAAGCGGGTTGGTGAACTCGGCCTCGGCTTCTCCCGCTCCAAAGCCCTCTCCGCAGGAGGGGACGTACGCCGGTCCTGATACGTGCGGCGTGTGCCATAAGGAGATACATACCGAATGGCAGGTCACGCGCCATGCTCAGGCTTTCTCCTCCCCCATCTTTCAGAAGGATTGGAGTGATCTGGGGAGCAAATTCACCTGCCTCGAGTGCCACACGACCGGTTACGATGCGGATGCCGGGACTTATGCCTTTGAGGGCGTCACCTGCGAATCATGCCATGGCCCGTTTCAGCAGGGGCATCCAGGCGAGCCGATGCCGGTTAAACCGGATCACACCCTTTGTGCTTCCTGCCATAAAACCACGACGGATGAGTGGCTGGCCAGCCCGCACAACGCGGCCGGAATCGAGTGCCAGTCGTGTCACGACCCGCACTCCCAGAAACCTCTTGCGGCTTCGGTGACAGAACTGTGCTCCAACTGCCACAAAGACAACGGCAGTTCCTTCACCCACGGATCACACGCCAACGCAGGTCTGGAATGCAGCAACTGTCACATGTACACCAGTCCCCGCACCGAGGACCCGATCGAAGGCCTGGTGGCGACCGGTCACACCTTCACGGTTGGATCGGAAGCCTGCATCGGCTGCCACCAGGATACTGTCCACACGCGGGACGTAATCCTGGAGCTGTCCGGTGAGGTCCAAACCCTGAAGGATCTTGACACAGACCAGCTGCGCCAGATGGTCCAGGACCAGGAACAGGAAATCTCTGACCTGGAGGGTCGAGCGAGCGTCCGGCTGTACACTGGTCTGGCGCAGGGCGCGATCGTTGGTCTGGCAACCGGCGCCGTGGCGGCCTGGATCGTGAGCCGCAACCTTGAGCTGGTAGATATTGAAGGAGACGAGGATGAGTCGACGGAAAACGAGAGCTAAGGTCAAGCTGACCCGGCGGGATTTCGCCAAGATCGCCGCCACCGCAGCGGGTTCCTCCCTGGCCGCCTACCTCGTCACAACCGGCCCGCTCTCGCCGTTCGGTGATCTAAAACGCCAGCAGCTCACGACCGAGGGCGATTCTCACGCTGCCACCGGCCCACACCACTGGGGCATGGTGATTGATCTTAACAAGTGCATTGGTTGTGAATACTGCCAGCGAGCCTGCTCGGCGGTAAACGATGTTGCCCCGGATAAACCCTGGAATATCGTCGTTGAAGACAGCACCTCCAATGGTCAAAAGTTTTTCTTCAGCCGGCCCTGCCTGCACTGCCAGAATGCACCCTGTGTCGAGGTCTGCCCGGTCAAGGCAACCTATGTACGTGATGACGGGCTGGTAATCATGGATTACGACCGCTGCATCGGCTGCCGGTACTGCGAAGTGGCCTGCCCCTATGACGCCCGAAAATTCAATTGGGAGCCGCGCAGCGAGGAGAACGCCTTCGTGCCGACCTGGGGCGTGCCGGAAGTTGAACGCCGGCCGCGCGGCGTTGTAGAGAAATGCACCTTCTGCGTCCAACGCATCGACAGCGGTCTAAAGAAGGGGCTCATTCCGGGCGAGGCGCGTGAAGCGACTCCAGCCTGTGTCAACATCTGCCCAGTGGGAGCGCGCGTGTTCGGTGATTTGAAGAACCCCGATAGCGCCATCTCGCGCGTTCTCGAACGGCAGCCGACCATCCGCCTGCGGGATGAGCTTGGAACGGACAGCAGCGTTTACTACATCCCGGTCAGCGAGGAAGCTTAACCATGACGACAATCTCACTTCGTAACCGGCAGTTCAGCGTCAGCCCGGGGACCGTCGCCTGGTTCGGGCTGGTCGGCCTGCTGCTACTGATCGGCCTCGTCTCGGCCGTGATCGTTTTTAAGAATGGGCTGGTCGTCACCAACCTGACTAACGCGGTTCCCTGGGGGCTGTGGATTACGATTGACCTCTCTTCGATCGCTCTGGGTGCGGGGGCGTTTACGCTCTCGGCCGTGGTCTACATCTTCGGCATCGACCGCTTCCGCTCCGTCATCCGCCTGGCCGTCCTGGTGGGCGTGATCGGCTACACCTCGGCCCTGCTCACGCTGGTGATGGACATCGGCCGTCCGGATCGCTTCTGGCACCCTTGGGTCTATTGGAATGTGCACTCGGTCCTGTGGGAAATCACATGGTGCATCACGCTCTACCTGACCATCATGCTGGTCGAGTTTGCACCGGTGATCGTTGAATCACGCCTCTTCAAGCGCTTCCCCTGGCTGCGGAAGTTCGGGCATGCGCTGCACCGCGTCGCGCCGGTGCTGGCCGTAGCCGGGCTGCTGATCTCGCTGCTGCACCAGTCATCGCTGGGAGCGACCTACGGTATTATTAAAGCCCGCCCGATCTGGTTCAAACCGAGCATGCCGATCATGTTCATTGTATCGGCCATCGCCGTTGGTCCGGCGGTGACGATGGCGGCAGCCTTCATCATGGAATGGATCAGCGGCAAGCGCACCATCGCTCACGACCTGCTGCGCACGATCGCCCGTTTCAGCGGGTTAGGACTGCTGGTGTATGCCTATATCAAGTTCTGGGACCTGATGGCGGTAACCTACTACGGTTCGACGCCCGGCTCAGAGCGCGCATTCGCCACGCTCAACACATTCACGGCGTACGGCTTCTGGTTCTGGGTCGGTGAAGTCTTCCTGGGCATCATCATTCCGGTGCTGATGTTCCTCGTGCCGCGCTTCAACCGCCGTCCGATCAACCTCGTCTTTGGTGCGCTCTGCGCGGCCGCCGGCATTCTGATCAACCGCTGGGATGTGACCGTATCCGGCCTGGTTGTGCCCGTTTCCTATTCGCCCGGGACGGAATATGTGCTCCCGCCGCAAGCCTACTCTCCGGCACTGGTCGAGTGGGGCATCGCGCTGGGAGTGATCGGCTACATCTTCCTGCTCTTTACGCTGGCCATGCGTTTTCTACCGCTCTTTGAGACCGGCGAAGAGGCGCACGCGGCCGGTTGACAAAGGTCAGGGAACAGGTCAAGATAGCCGCACTGGATCAGTGCGGCTTCTCACATTCCGGGATCAGTGCGCTCGGAGGCAGTGCGTATGGGTGAATCAATCGCCAATCCAATTGTCGTTGCGCTCATGTTCATCGCCCGCTGCCTGGTGCCGCTGGGGATTATGCTCGTTATTTCACATTACTTGCGCAAGTGGGGCCTGATTATCGAGAACAACGCTCAGAACGATCAACAGAGTGAGCCGGAAGTGAAGGAGATCTCGTAGATGACACGAATCAGGCGATATCTCTCACCGACGCTCATAATTAGCTCTGCGCTCCTGCTGGCATCCTTCATATTGGTTTCCCCTGCCTTCGCCGATGATGGCCCGCAGCAGCCCCGGCTCCAGGAGAGCGAGTGCCTCACATGCCACTCACAGCCCGGTCTGCAGGTCGAGCTGGCGAACGGCGAAGAGCTGCCCCTGACAATTGACACCGAGCGCCTATCCGGCTCGGTCCACGAACGGATCGGCATCAGCTGCGACTCATGTCACCCTGATATTAGCGGCTACCCACACCCCAAGCTTGAATATGAGACCCGGCGTGAACTCTCGCGTGCTTTCTATCTCACCTGCCGCACCTGCCACGCCAGCAATTACATCGACAGCCTGGACAGCATTCATGCCGACATCGCCGCCGCCGGCCAGATGGAATCACCCATCTGTACCGACTGCCACGGTGCGCATTACACCCAATATCCGAATGAGCCGCGGGCGCTGATCTCTGAAACTTGCGGCCAATGCCACACCGAGATCTTCGCAGCGTACAAGAGCAGCGTTCACGGCTCGGCCCTGATCGAGCAGAACAACCCGGACGTACCGGTCTGCACCGATTGCCACGGCGTGCACAACATCCAGGACCCGCGCACCGCACTTTTCCGAACCGAATCGCCTGAGTTGTGCGCCAGCTGTCACGCCGACCCGGTGCTGATGGCCAAGTACGGCTACAACTCCGATGTTTACAGCCTGTACAGCATCTCGTGGCATGGTGTCGATGTCGGCGTTTACAAGGCAAATTGGCCGACGATCTGGCACGATAGCGCAGTCTGCACCGACTGCCACGGTGTGCACAACATCCTGCCGCCCGACAACCCGGCCTCCTCCGTCAGCCCGCAGAACCTGTTGGCGACCTGCCGCAAGTGCCATCCCGACGCCGGCCCGAACTGGACCGGAGCCTGGACCGGCCATAACGAAATCAGCCTCCAGCGGACGCCGTTGGTCTACTATACAAATATCTTCTACTCCTCCTTTGTGCCCTTCATGCTCCTGCTTGCAGGTGGGTATGTTCTGCTGCGTATCATCCGGGCGACGGTGGATCGTGTGCGGAGGAATTTGCCATGAGCGCGAACGAAACCACCTTGAAGCAAGCACGGGATGGCCACGTCCGCACCGAGCGGACTTTCGTCCGCTTCAGCCTTGGACAGCGCTGGGAGCATGCCCTCTTCTTGCTGACATTCAGTGTGCTGCTCTTGACCGGACTGCCCCAGAAATACCGCGCTGCAGCCTGGAGCCAGTACATCCTGGCCACCCCCCAGCGGCTCGAGACTATCCAGAAAATTCATCACATCGCAGCCGTCCTCCTGATCACGATCGCGCTCTACCACGTGGTGCGGTCCATGGTCAGGCTCTTCCAACGCCGCTTGAGCGGAGAGATGCTGCCCGTCCCCCAGGATCTGCGTGATGGGGTCAAGATGCTCCGCTGGCTGCTCTTCATCGATCGCAAGAAACCCTCCTTCGGCAAGTTCACCTTTGAGCAGAAGTTCACCTATTGGTTCTTTATCTTCGGGACGGTGATCATGATCCTTTCCGGTCTCCTGATCTGGTTCCCGGTGCTCTTTACTCGAGTGCTGCCTGGAGGTATCATCCCCGCCGCAAAGCTCGCCCACAGCGCCGAAGCGATCGCGGCCGCGATCTTCGTCGTAATGTGGCATTCGTACCACGTCCATATTGAACGGCTCAACCTGAGCATCTTCACTGGCCGGCTGAGCGAACGAGAAATGCGCGAGTACCATGAACGCGAATATGAGCGCCTGACCGGCGAGCCAGGCTCGCCAACAGACGGAGAGCCCGAGTGAGTCAACGCACCCGACATTGGACCTACCTCACCCTCGCACTCGGCGCGTTGGCCCTGGCGCTGGCGGCAACTGCGAGCCGCGCCGACGCTACCCCGCTCAGCCAGGCCGGGGTGAGCAACGAGAGCTGCCTCGAGTGCCACTCGGATCCGGGCCTCAGCTTCCAACTCGAGAACGGCGATAGCTTCTCGCTCTACATTGACCAGGCCGTCTTCGACAGCTCGATTCATGGAAAGCTGGGCTATGCCTGTGTGCAGTGCCACACCAATCTCGATGGCTACCCTCATCCGCCTTTTTTTGCAATCGACCAGCGTGACCTTTCGCTCGCCCTGTATGATGCCTGCTTCCGCTGCCATTCGGGGCAGTACGAACGGACGCTCGACAGCGTCCATGAGACCGCGCTTGAATCCGGAAATCGCCAGGCAGCCATTTGCACCGATTGCCACGGCGCGCATAACGTCCGGCAGCTGACCGATCCCAAGACCGACGAGCTGCTGCCGGATGCCCGCCTGAATATTCCGGTCACCTGCGCCAAGTGCCACAACGCAATTTATGGCAAGTACCTGACCAGCGTGCACGGGGATGCATTGATCAACGAAGATAACCGCGACGTTCCAACCTGTATCGACTGCCACGGCGTGCACAACATCGGGGATCCGACCACGGCCCGCTTCCGTCTGCTCTCCCCCAGCATCTGCGCCAGGTGCCATACCGATCCCACCATCATGGATAAATACGGGATCTCAACCGAAGTGTTGAACACCTACGTCGCCGATTTTCACGGGACGACAGTCGCCATCTTCAACAAAGTGTCACCGGATGCCCCAACCAACAAAGCTGTGTGCTATGACTGCCACGGCGTGCACGACATTCAAAGCGTGACCGACCCGCAAAGCGGTCTCGAGTTCCGCCAGAACCTGCTGAAACGATGCCAAGTCTGCCATCCGGATGCAACGGCGAATTTCTCGGATGCCTGGCTCTCGCACTACATTCCCTCTCCGTCCCATAACCCGCTGGTTTATTACGTGAATCTCTTTTACAGCATCTTCATTCCTGGCCTTCTGAGCGGGATGGGGATCCTGGTGGTACTCGATATCAGCTGGCAGGTTCGTAAGCGGCGAGCTGCCTCCCGAGCCAAGGCCGAACCCCCGGCCGCGCCGCCCGGTCCGGCAGAACCCTTCGAGTGGCCGGAAGACGGATCCCGCATTGACCACGATGAACCGTCGTCCGGCGCAGGACCCGACTTACCGGGAGGTGAGCTGTGAACGAGCCGCTTCCCGCACCCCAGGATCAAGCTGGGCAGAAGAAAGCCGGGCGCTTCCTGCGCTTTGAGCTATCACAGCGCATTGAACACATCGTGATGCTGACTTCCTTCACGATCCTGGCCAGCACCGGGCTGCCGCAGAAATTCCCTGATGCCCAGATCAGCATCGGATTCTTCCGCCTATTTGGCGGGATTGAACTGGTGCGCGTCATCCACCGCTCCTCGGCGATCGCGCTCATGCTGGTCAGCATTTATCACGTGATCGGAATGCTCTACCGGCTGATCGTCAAGCGGGTTTCCTGGTCGATGCTGCCCAGCGCGGAGGATTTCAAGGACCTCTACCAGGATCTGCTGGCCTACTTTGGCGTGAGTGATGAGAAAGCCCGCTACGGGCGCTACTCCTACGCTGAGAAGATGGAGTATCTGGCTGTTGTCTGGGGAACGATCATCATGGCCATTACGGGCTTCATGATGTGGAATCCCATCGCCACGACTCGCTTTTTCCCGGGGCAGTTCATCCCGGCCGCCAAAGCCGCGCATGGTGGTGAAGCGATCCTGGCCGTACTGGCGATCATCCTGTGGCACTTCTACCATGTACATCTGCGCCACTTCAACAAAAGCATGTTCACCGGATATTTGACCCTGCATGAGATGGAGGAAGAACATCCGGCGGAACTGGAACAGATCGAGGCGGGCAAAATCCGCTCTGAACCTGATCCACAGGTCCTGCGCCGCCGTCAGCGCGTCTTCCTGCCCATCGCAAGCGTGCTGAGCCTGGCCATGCTGGCCGGGGTTGCCTACTTCGTTACAGGTGAACAAACCAGCATTAAAACCATCCCGCCCGGCGAGACGGTGGATGTTTTTGTGACCGCCGTACCCCAGCCATCTCCGACGCTGCCGCCAACCCCGACCGGAGCGGCGAGCGTGATCCAGGCCGAGACCTGGAGCCTCGGCTTCGAGGCACTTTTCCGTAACCGCTGTGGCACGTGCCACGGCGTGACGGCGGTCGGCGGGCTGTCGTTGGCTACCTACGAGAAAGCGCTTCAAGGTGGGAAGGATGGCCCGGCGATTGTGCCCGGCGATCCTGAAGCGAGCAAGCTGGTCGAGATCCAGGGTGCCGGGGGGCATCCAGGCCAGTTGACTGATGCAGAACTCGAGCAGGTCATCGAGTGGATCGCTGCCGGAGCTCCCAAGCAGTAGTCCCGGATCTGCACGCAACAATACCATCGCCATTCCACGGAGGAGATTGAGCTATGCTTCGACGATTCGGAGCCCGTCTAAAACGATTCTTCTTTCCGCCCGAAAATGCGCCGCTGCGCGTACGGATCAGACCCTACCTGGCCCTCGGCGCGCTGACCCTCGTCATCCTGCTGCTGATCCCTGTGGCCTGGGAATATACCAACTCGCCCGAATTCTGCGGCACCAGCTGCCATACGATGCCGCCAGAGTACACCTCTTACCTGGTCTCACCACACGCTCGCATCGACTGCGTCGAGTGCCACATCGGGCGCGGCTTCATCGCCACGCGTGTCACGCGCAAGGCAGGCGACATCAAACATATCTTCGCCACCATGTTCAAGACCTACGAATTCCCGATCCGAGCCCACGACATGCGCCCTGCGCGCGAGTCCTGCGAACGCTGCCATTTCCCAGAAAAATTTTCGAACGATACCCTGCTTGAGCTTCGCCGCTTTGAAACCGACCGCAACAATACCCCGCTCAGTATCTACATGACGCTCAAAACTGGCGGAGGTTCGGAGCGGGAAGGCCTCGGGCGCGGCATCCACTGGCACATCTTGAACAAGGTCTACTACCTACCGACCGACCCTGAGGAGCAGAACATCCCCTTTGTGCGTGTCATCGAAGATGACGGCAGCGTGACCGAGTATACGGATATCAATTCTCAGATCGATCCGGCTTCGATCGATCCCGCCGATCTGAAGGAGATGGACTGCATCACCTGCCACAACCGCATCACGCACCTGATCCTGCACCCGGCGGACCTGGTCGACCAGCTTCTCGCCCGCCAGCAGATCTCGACCGAAATCCCTGACATCCGGCTGAAGGCGGTTGAGGTCTTCGGCGCTCAGTATGCCTCGGTACCCATGGCAATAAATGGAATCGAAAGCTTGAGCGATTATTACCGGGTGAACTACCCGGAATTCTATGGACAGTCCTCCGGTCTTGTCGATCAGGCAATTGAGGTGCTCAAGGAGTCGTATCAGACCAGCGTCTATCCGGAGCAGAAGGCTGATTGGAACAGTCATCCTTCCAACGTTGGCCACAAGGATTCGCCCGGGTGCTTCCGCTGTCATGATGGCAAACACCTCGATTCCGGTGCGCAGGCAATCCGGCTTGAATGCAACCTGTGCCACTCGATCCCGGTCGTGGCCGGACCTGCCGATTTCGTGGCCGAGGTCGAGATCAGCCGGGGGCCAGAGCCTGATTCGCACCGCAATCCGAACTGGATCACGCTGCACCGGGATGTGTTCGAGCCATCCTGCGGCAACTGCCATACGACCGAAAACCCCGGCGGGGTGGATGACAGCTCATTCTGCTCGAACAGCGCCTGCCACGGCAATGTGTGGGAGTACGCCGGCTTTGACGCTCCCGGCTTGCGCGACCTGATCCAGGCGCAGCTTCCCCCGGTGAGCGAACCAACCCCTGAGAGCCCCCTCAGCGGTGAATTGCCACTGACCTATAACGGCAGCATCGGGGCGCTTTTCGAGGCTCGCTGTACCGGCTGTCATGGTGAGAACGCGCTGTCAGGCCTGAACCTTTCCACCTATGCCGGCGCGCTCGCCGGCGGGCAGAGTGGGCCGGCGGTTGTACCCGGGGACCCCAATGCGAGCCTGATCGTCATCAAACAGACGGCCGATACTCCGCATTTCGCCCAGCTCTCACCTCAGGAACTCGACCTGGTGACGAGCTGGATCGCGGCCGGAGCGCCGGAGGGCTAGGGGTATAATCGTCCTTCGCCAGACGATACGGAGGAGAAATAGATGAGTGAATCGAAAGAGGTCCAGCGTCGGGGATTCCTCGGCCTGGTCACCTGGGCTGTCGGCGTGCTGATCGGAGCCGGCATCGGTATCCCGGCCATCGCCTACATCGTCGGCCCGGCCTTAAAGGACGAGGGCACGCAGGAGTGGATCCCCGTTGGCACCACCTCCAAGGTTGAGCTCGGCACCCCCACCTTGTTTAAAGCGAATATCGAACGCACCACGGGTTGGATCGTCAACCAGGAAGAAGTCTCGGCCTACGTCCTGACCGAGGATGGGCGCAACTTCATCGCCATGTCGAACATCTGCACTCATCTCGGCTGCCGTGTGCGCTGGATTGCCGAGCAGCAGAGCTTCTTCTGCCCCTGTCACAACGGGGTCTTCGACAAGGAAGGGAACGTTGTATCAGGTCCGCCACCGAAACCGCTCGATCGCTTCGATGTCAAGGTTGAAGACGATCAGCTCTTCTTGAAGGAGGCCTGAGATGACGACCCGTGTGAGCGATTGGCTTGATCAGAGATTAGGTTGGCGGGCAGTCTGGAGCGCACTTTTCCTGCGCAAGATGCCGAAAACCAACTGGCTTTATACGCTTGGCAGCGCCACGCTCTTCGTGGCAATCAACCAGATTGTCACTGGAATTCTTCTCACCATCTACTACGTACCCTCACCGGATCAGGCTTATGACAGCGTGCAGTACATCACGACCCAGGTGACAGCAGGTTGGCTCATTCGCGGCCTGCATCACTGGGGCGCCAGCGCGATGGTCGTGCTGACCGTGCTGCACATGCTGCGTGTGATCGTGCTCGGCTCCTATAAGTACCCGCGCGAGGTGACCTGGTTCACGGGCATCGCCCTGCTTTTAATCGTGATCGGCTTCGGTTTCACAGGCTACTTGCTGCCCTGGGACCAGAAAGCCTACTGGGCTACGACCGTCGGGACACGCATCGCGGAAGTCACGCCACTGGTCGGGAACTGGATTCTTCGCATCATGCGCGGCGGCCAGGAGCTTTCCGCCGTCACGCTGGCGCGCTTCTTTGGCGCACACGTCTGGTTCCTGCCGGCGACACTGCTGGCCCTGCTCGGTCTCCACCTCTTCCTGATCGTCCGTAACGGCATCAGCGAAGTGCCGACGCGCGAGGAGGAGTAGCCATGGATGACCGTAAGAAGCAGGAGTATCTAGAGGCTTACAAGAAGAGAAAAGAAGAACACGGCGTTCCATTCTTCCCGGATTTGCTCTGGAAAGACGCCATCGTTGCGCTGCTGGTCTTCATCATCCTGGTCGGCCTGGCGTACTTCGTCGGTGCGCCGCTCGAAGAACGTGCCAATCCTGGTGATACGGCCTACACGCCCCGGCCGGAATGGTACTTCCTCTTCCTCTTCCAGCTGTTGAAGTACTTCCCGGGTTCCCTGGAAGTCATCGGCGTTTTCGTTATTCCCACCCTGGCCATCCTGCTGCTGATCGCTCTGCCGTTTCTCGACCGCGGCATGAAGCGCTACCCGCTCCACCGGCTATGGGTGATTGGGATCACGGCGCTGGTATTTCTGGGAATCGTCGGCCTGACCGTACAGTCATTTCTTGAGGCACCGCCGCCATCCGAAGCCAGCGGAGGTGACCCGATCGCGATGCTGTACGCAGAAAACTGTGCTGGCTGTCACGGCCCGTCGATTGACGTCGCCTCTGGGACGAACCTGCACCAGATCATCGCCCAGGGTAAACACCAGGAGGGAATGCCAGCTTGGAATGCAGACCTGACAACGGATCAAATCGACGCCCTGGCCGGGTTTATCCTCTCGCCCGACGGCAACAAGATCTTTGACGAGAACTGTGCCGCCTGCCATGTGACCGATGAACTGGTGGCGAGTGACCCGCTCGAACTGCGGGCGGCGATCGAAACCGGCTCTGAGTACGAACCGCACGCAGGTCTCGATATCCCCGACTTCCGTGAAACGCTCGCGGATCCGGAGAAAACCGCGCTGCTGAATTTCCTGATCGCACCCGATGGGCAGCGGCTCTTCACCGTGAACTGTGCTCCCTGCCACGGTCAATCGGTCGCCTTCACCGGCAGCCCAGAAGAGCTGCGCCAGGTCATCAGCCGCGGCGGCTTGCACCTCGAAATGCCACCATGGCGCCAGCGCTTGAGCCAGGATCAACTCCAGACGCTGGCTGAATACGTGGTCGACCCGCTGAGCGTGCCGGATGGCGCCCAGCTTTTCGGACAGTACTGCACGACCTGCCACGGCGATCGCGTACCGGACAGCCTGGACGTTGAACAAGCACTGCAGACGATCAGCGAAGGCGGCGCGCACGAAACGATGCCGGTCTGGGGTGATATCTTGACCAGTGCTCAACTCGACGCGTTGGTCAGCTACACCGAAGCCGCGGCAAAGGGCACCTCGACCGAGGTCGGTCAGCAGTTGTTCAGTCAATACTGTACCGCCTGCCATGGCGAATTCGGCGAAGGTGGACCCAATCCGGCCCGCCCTGGCGATATCATTGCCCCGATCAGCTCGGCCGAGTACCTGCGCACCCGCGATGACATCACGCTGCGTTCGATCATCTCCCAGGGTCAGCCGAACTTCGGCATGTCACCTTTCGGGAGCGCCTACGGTGGGCCGCTGGAAGACGAGCAAATCGATGCCATCGTATCTTTCCTGCGCTCGTGGCAGGCGAACCCTCCCGTCGAGCTTCCACCTGAGATCGTCATTCAGACGGTTTCCGTCTCGGCGAATGAAATCTACTCCGACCTATGTTCACAATGTCATGGACCACACGGGGAGGGCGGCATCGGCCCGGCGATGAACACCTCTTCCTTCCAGAGCAGCCGTACCGACAAGCAGCTCTTCACTTCGATCAGCGAGGGACATCCGGCCACGCCGATGATCGCCTGGGGTGAGGTTCTGACCTCAGATCAAATCGAAGGCCTGGTCCGCTTTATTCGCGGTCTGGAGAGCAGCACCAGCACCCCATCTCCCGGCAGCACGGAGGCTCCCTCTTTCGCGAACGACATCTTGCCGGTTTTCGACAGTAACTGCTCGAAATGCCACGGCAATTTCGGCGGATGGGACGCGAGCAGCTATGATTCGGTCATGACCAGTGGGAACAACGCACCGGTCGTGATAGCTGGCGACGCCACCAGCAGCCTGTTGGCTCAAAAGATACTCGGCACCCAGACCGAGGGCGGCATGATGCCTCCCGGCGGCCTGCTGCCCGCCGACCAGGTCCAGTTGATCGTAGACTGGATCAACGCCGGCGCACCGAACAACTGAACCGAATCCTTAAGTCCGCGATGCACGGGACCGGCTGATCGACCGGTCCCATGCAGTTCTTTGTGTAACGTATTCTGTGCGAGTTGTGAAGTTAAATTTGGCATGGGGCGAATTACCCACTATCATATGGGCTGAACGTTACATTCATCTAAGCCGTATGTGATAAGTCGCACTAAGCCAAATCAACCAACGCGACGAAGATAATTAGCGGTGAGAGTGGCCCTCTCTCACAGGTTATTTTCGTATCAGCATCCCGCATTACCGGGCGTCGAGGCAAGGCATGTTGCCGCGCTTTGAAAGAGGAACGCTCCTTGCTTCAACCCGTGTCCTCCCTGGAGGGCCAACCGGGGATGGCTCAGGTCCGGACAGCTTCGCCGGCGAGTCCTGGCTGAAGTCGACGCCCAACACAAGGGAACCCGACCGGGCAGTTGGAGTTGAAAGACGCTCGAGCACCTTCAACTCCATCCATCATGGCCCATGGTCGGACCAATTGATGGAAAGGAGGGCGAGGGACGGAAGAGAAGAGATTTTCAAAGCATCGAATGAATGCAGGTTTGTAAGTTCAAACTACTGTTCGAGGAGAATGCATCTATGAATTCACGTAAACTGCTAGCCATCGCCCTGCTCGGTCTGGCTGCCATCATCCTGGCGGCTTGTGCTGGCGCAGCCGGCGAACCAGGCCCCGCTGGCCCCGCTGGCCCCGCCGGCCCTCAGGGCCCTGCCGGTCCTGCTGGGGCAGCGCCAGCCGCGGCTGACCTGTCCTGCACCTCATGCCACAACGAGACCACGCTGATCACCGGCAAGGAAACAGCCTGGGCTGAATCCGTGCACGGCACGGGCGAGGCCTACGTGCGCGGCACAAGTGCCAGCTGTGCAGGCTGCCACTCCGGTGGCGCGTTCAGCGCCAGAGTCGCTGCAGGATTAGCACCAAACGAGGTCGAGAGCGGTGATCCCAATCCCACCCGCCAGGACTGCCGGACCTGCCACCAGATCCACACCACCTATACTGGTGACGACTGGGCGCTCGAGACCACCGATCCGGTTGCGATCTTCACTGTTGATGGCGCAACCTTCGATGGTGGCGAAGGCAACCTGTGCGCCAGCTGCCATCAACCGCTCAGCGCGATCCCTGAGGCTGTGGACGGCATGATCGATGTCGACAGCACGCACTGGGGACCGCACCATGGACCTCAGGCCGCCATGCTGCTCGGTGTAGCAGGTGGTGGCGATGTCGAGGGCACACCGAGTTCGCATGCCACTTTAGTCGAGAACACCTGCGTGACCTGTCACATGGGTGATGGCGCCGACCATACCTTCGAACCAAGTGTCGCCGCCTGCCAGTCCTGCCACTCCGGCGTCGAGGACTTCGATATCAACGGCACGCAGACCGAAGTCCAGGCAAAACTGGACGAACTCCAGGCCGCCCTGGTCGCTAAGGGCTTGCTCACAGCGGAAGGCGTACAGGTTGTTGGAACCTATCCAGCAGCTGAAGCTCAAGCGCTGTGGAACTGGATCTTCATCTCCCACGAGGATAAGAGCCTGGGCGTTCACAACGCCGCCTACACGCGGGCGCTGCTCGACGCCAGCTTAGCCGCCTTCGGAGAGTAAATCTGTTCGAGTCAGCACAGTAGCATAAACAGGGCTGCCGTGAGGGCAGCCCTGTTTTCAAACCATCAAGCATCAATAGCATTCGCTCCACCGAGGAATGCTTGAGAAGGGATGCCTTCCAGAATACAATCTTCCTGTGGCAGTACCCTCCCTAACACGCATTGACCTGGTGATCGAGAATGTTGGAATGAAAATTATATCTAAGCCGCCATACATTCTCGTACTGTCCGGGGTCATCCTGCTGCTTGCCGGTTGTGGCGCCCCCGTATCGACGAACACGCCGGCAGTGACATCCACAACCACGCCCTCGCCCTCCCCCGTTTCCACATTCACGCCTTCACCCACCCCCTCGGCCACCGCGACCGCCGCTCCCCCATTCTTAACAGAATGGCAGGCCTCAGCCCATGCGGATGCCGAGGCACCGGCATTCCGCTTCTGGGATGAAGCTGCTCCAGCCATCATCCCATCGGACTGCTCCAGGTGCCACAGCTCCGCCGGTTTGCTTGACTACCTCGGCGCCGGCGGCTCGCAACCCGGCGCCGGAGATGCACCGGCCGAGGTCGGCTCTGTCATTGACTGCGAAGCTTGCCATAACGACTTTTTCCAGGGATTGGACTCGGTCATCATGCCCTCCGGCGTCGAGCTCACCGGGCTCGGACGGGAGGCGGTCTGCATACAGTGTCACCAGGGATTGGCCTCCGGATCCACGCTCATGCATGCCGTAAAGAGCAGCGCTCCAAACGGTATCAGCCCGGCGCTTGAATTCATCAGCGTGCATTATTCCCCGGCTGGAGCGGTGTTCTTTGGGAGCAAAGCCGGCGCGGGATATGAATATCCGGGCCGTGCCTATGCCGGGCCCTTCAATCACACCCCCGGCTTCAACACCTGCACTGCCTGTCATGATGCTCATTCATTACGCGTGCAGGTTGAACTCTGTGCCGGATGTCATCCCGGAATCGAGAGCATCGCGGATCTGGAGAAGGGACTGCGCCTCTCAACCGTTGACTATGACAGCGATGGTAATACGACCGAGGGCCTGGCGCTCGAGGTCGAGACATTTCGCAGCAAGCTCTTCGCTACGATTGAAGACTACGCTGCCCAGATCGGGTATCCGATCGCGTACAACCCCACGCAGGATCCTTATTTCTTCGATGCCGCCGGCAAGCCCTATCGGTCCTGGACGCCTGTCCTGCTGGAAGCTGCGTACAACTTCCATTTAGCCTCGATGGATTCAGGTGCGTTCTCACACAACCCCTGGTACATCATGCAGCTCCTGTACGACAGTCTCCAAAACTTGGGCGGCCGCGTCACCGGATTGATTCGACCTTGATCCACGCTCCGCTGGCACTGGAATAAGCCGGGAGTATCGACGATCAATTCGTTGAGAACCCCTGGTCGCGTGGGCGATCTGACCCACGCGACAAATCCACTATGCCCCCTATGGACGGGCTCGACGCACTCCGCTAGGCTATAAGTGAGGCAGTATCGACCCTGCAAGTGCCTCGGGAGGTTCTTATGAACCGGGTTCTGAATACGCTCCACGTCGTCGGGCTGATCCTTGTGCTGTCCGTCGTCCCTGCTATCCTTGCTCTGGTTGTCGTCGCGGTCCTGGACGAGTACCTGGCCACCTGGATGCTCAGCTTGCTCGACATGTTCCAGATCAATGCCCGCCATCTCATCACTGAGGCCTCCGCCCGTTGGCCGGAACTGGTCGGCATGCTGGTGGGAATGGTCCTGGTCCTCGGCTTTCTCTGGATGTCCCGCTGGCGGCTTCGGACCGAGACTTCGAACAACAATTAAAGCTTGAATATCTAGAACCAATCCACTCAATACGATAAACGCCGCGCCCGGTGGAGAAGGCGCGGCGTTCGCATAATAAACGACCCTTTCGTTCAGGGCGAGATGATCCCCTTGCGAATGGCGTACTTCACCAACTCGGTGCGTGAGTGCAGATTCAATTTGCGCATGATGTTTTCCCGGTGACGGGCGACGGTCTTCGGGCTGATGCTGAGTGTTTCCCCGATCTCGTAATTGTTGGCTCCGTCGGCCAGGTGAGCTAAAACCTCCTGCTCGCGTTCGGTTAAACCGTTTAGCTTGCGACCGCTGCGCAGGTCCTCCTCCTGGCTGAGGTAATCCTTGACCAGCAGTTTGGCTAGGGATGGGTAGAGATAGACCTCGCCTGAGGCTGCCAGCCGAATCGCTGTCAGCAGCTCCTCTGGTGCAGCCCGCTTTGGGACATAGCCGCTGGCCCCGGCCTCGAGCATTTTGAAGAAGTACTCCTCGTCCTCGTGGATTGTCAACGCCACGATGGCGATGTCAGGCCGGAGGTCCTTGATCCGCCGGGCGGTCTCAATCCCTGATTCATCCGGCAGCCCGATGTCCATCACAATTACGTCAGGATTGACCTCTTCCACCAGCGCAAGCGCCTCCTTCGAAGTGCCCGCTTCGGCGACAATTTCCACATCATCCTGGTAGTCGAGCAGCATGCGCAGTCCCGACCGAACCACGGCATGGTCATCCACCAGCAGCAAATGTATCTTCTTCATATTCGACCACCTTCTTGGGTTCGTAGGGTATCTGGACCTCGACGGTTGTCCCGTCCCCTGGGTTTGTCTTCAGCCGGAAGCTGCCACCGAGCAACGTAGCCCGCTCCTGCATGCCAATCACTCCCCACGAGCGATCCTGCAGCTGAACCATATCGACATCGAAACCACAGCCGTTATCCACAACCCGCATGCTGACCTCGTCTTCCAGGTATATCAATTCAAGACAGATCGCAGTTGCATCAGCGTGCTTGACAACGTTGGTCAAGGCCTCTTGCGCAACCCGGAAGAGAGTCGTCTTCACCTCAGAGACGAGTGCGCGCGGCTCGCCTTCAAAGCTGACATTGACGAGGATTCCCGTTCGATTATTTACCTCGTTTGCGTACCAGCGTAGTGCAGCAGGCAGGCCAAGGTCGTCCAGGTGCGAGGGACGCAAGTCGGAGATAATTCGCTGCAGTTCGTCCAGGGAATGAGTTACCAGTTCTTCGAGATGGTGCAGGTTGGTCACAGCCCGGCTATCGCAGGACCCGACAGCATTTTCTAACCCGCGCAAGCCCAGGCCTACTGCCGTTAACGCCTGCCCGGTCTCATCGTGCAGTTCAAGTGCGATCCGCTGGCGCTCCGCTTCCTGCGCCGCGACGATGTGTTTAAAGAGTTCGCCGCGCTGTGCTTGGCGGCGTTCCGACTCGCGCAGCTTGGCCTCCTGCAGCTCGGCGATCTTCCGCTGGACCTCGATTTCAAATGCTCGCAGCAGGCGCAAGATGAAGAAGGCAGCCACGATCGCCGCCACAGCCCGCAAGATCTGGATTGGAAATCCGAACCACGAAAGGAATAGGTCCTCGTTAATGACTGTCGACGGAGGCAGGCCGGTCTTGCGGACGAAGAGCTGGCCGATGGTGCCATAGATGGCGAACGCGACCGCGGCCCAGATGCAGGATCGCCCAAAATAGGTCAGCTGCTCCCGCTGGAAGCGGCGGCACTGCAGCACCAGGCCAGAAGCGGCCATCAGCGCAGACGGGATGGCAAGCGTGTAGCGTCCCCAGACATCAGCGACGTACAGCCGCTCGGGCAGATCGAAATGCGGCCGCAGCAGCACACAGCCCAGTCCCCAGACAAGGACCAGTCCGAGCGGGATCAGCAGATCCAGGTGCTTGCGCTGCGGTTCTTCCCAGGAGAGCGCCAGGCCAAACACCGCCAGCGGGGGGAAAGAAAAGATCAGCATCGCCACCCGCAGGCTCTGCCAGGCCGTCGGCGCCCGCTGCACTCCGGGCAGCAAACCCAGCAGTTCGAACATCTCGATCCACTCATGCAGACCGTGCAGCAAACCGAATACAGCCAGGAAGCCCAACGCCCGCCGCAGCCTGCGGTCGGAAGCGCGACCGGCCTCAAGCGAGGTGGCCAGGCCCATAGCGAAGAAGGCCAGTCCGTAGATGAAATAGATCAGCGCGATGTTCAAGCGATCCATCCCTAGACTCCATACCTGACACCTCCAGTGTAGCATTTGACGAATTTCATCGGAATGGACGGTTATCAGGGCGGAATCGGATGGACATCCGCTCTTTTTGGATTGGATGGAATGAAGGGAAAAACGGAACTAGGTGCGTAGTTCGGCGCCACAGCGCCGGCAGTAGCGATCGGAAGCCCCTGCCTGGGCTCCACAAACGTGGCAGAAGATGGGAGAGGCCTCGATTTCACGCCCGCTTGCTGCCGCCTTCGAGGCGCGGGTGGATCTCTTTCGGCGACGAGTTTTGGGCTCTTCATCCCGGCGGAAGCGGAAAAACAGAACCACGCCTGCCAGCACTAACGCCCCACCGAATAACGCCAGCAGGAGCGGAAGCTGGGCTGTCAGGTCCGGCGTGCTGCCAGTAGTCGTTGTAGGACGGTCGAGCGAAGGCGCCGGAGAATCGACCGTTAATACGTCATCCTGCTTACTGTAACTAAAAGAGATAAGCGCCAACTCGTCCACAGCCCGTGGCCCGAGATTCGCACGTGTGTAAAACAAGTTGTCATCTTCCAGGGTCGTGGTTCCGGGAGGCAGGATCTGCATCCCTTCAGCTCCGACCGGCTGCTGCACTTCATAGGAAAGTTGCTTGACGTCAACGCCGCCAGGCCAGAAGTAGGTGAAACTCCGCGCCTGATTCAGGCGGGTCAGCGGAACGTAATACTCTACCTGGAAAGCGGATGAATCTGTTTCCACAACGATCCAGGCCCAGTCGCCAATTAGCTCCCGTTCGTAGGGCGCGACAAAGAGCGCGTTGTTTTCATCCTGCTGTGCAACCGCGAAGGGGTCACCGGCGCTGGTTGGTATCGGCAACGCTACCTTTGCTGGCAGCAGCACCGACGGGTCGAGATTCGCCTTCAAGATCACGAGTGTTTGGGGTTGGTCGTATTCAGGCCAGAGCCCGATTTCCAGAACGGCCAGCGCAGGATTGGAAGGATAGGGTGCCGCTGGCTGCAGAGGAGGCCGGGAGGGCTGCTCATAGCTTATTTCGATCGTGAGCGGATCACCCGCATTCAATGCGCCCAGCTGGCTGCGCGTATAAAGCATGCCGTCATCATCACGCTTGGCCTCACCAGGTGGGTCGACCTGCACCTCGTTTACTCCCGCGGGATGCAGGACCTCGTAGCTGAAGGAGTCAACGCTGACAGTGCCCGGCCACGTGAAGGTGAAGTTGGTCGCAGGACCATCGGTTTCAAGCGGAGCGTAAAATTCGATCCATAGGCCGGTCGTCTCGACCTCGGCCGTTATCGTCGCCCACTCGCCGTTCACCTGGCGTGTCCAGCTTACCTGATCGTCTAGGCGGCCATCCGGGTACCACGCTGCGACGGCATGGGGTTCGCCAATTGAAGCCGGGATGGGAAGCTCGAACGTTAGTGGGAGCTCAATTCCTGCGGTGGCACGCGCCAGATAAATTACCAGCATTTCCGGCCGGTCATATTCAGGCCAGAGTGCTACCTCCAGGCTTTCCAGTCGCGCGGCGGTCTGCGCCCTTGCGGTAAGAGGCGCGAGTGCACTCAGCATGAATACAAGCAGGAAAATTGTGCACACAAAGCGTTTCATATCAGGCTTTGCGATAGTAAATCACGATCGCTGCAATGGCAACCGCACTCAGGACGGCGAACAGGATCAGGCTGATCGTCAGGGTCAGTGGGCCGCTGCCCTCTGGGGTGGGCATAGGCAAACCCTCGACCGGCGCCAGCGTCAAAATGTAGGCAGCTACGTCGGCAATGGACTGGGACGACAGCGGGCCGCCGTTGTCCCGAAGCCAGGCTGGCATGATCGAACCCGGGATACCCTCTGAAACTACCGTGCGAATGTATGTCTGGGGTTGGTTGCCCGGCCAGGATTTCGCCAGCGGCCAACCGAATTTACCCTGGGCCTGCAGTCCGTGGCAGGCTGCGCAGTTCTCCTGGAATACGACTGCGCCGACCGATGGATCGCCTTCAACCTGTGGAAGCGTCGGAATCGGAATCGGCTGGTAGGTTGGCGCTGGAGCGATGGGTGAAGTGCCATTCAGGATCGCAACCAGATAGGTGCTGATGTCGGCGATGTCGCTGTCAGAGAGGGGACCGCCGTTCGCCTGTGCCCAGGCCGGCATAACGCTGCCCGAGATCCCCTCGCGGATTGTCGATTCAATCGCCGCTTCGGCACTGATCCCGGGGAAATTCTGCAGGTTCGCTCCAACCCGGCCGGTCGCATCCTCTCCATGGCACATCGCGCAGTAGGTCAGGTAAAGTTCGGCGCCATGTGCAGGATCGCCGCCCTCCTGTGCAAGCGCAGCCCCGGCGGTCAATGTCAGGCTGAGAAGCGCAGCCAGGAAAACCCACTTCCATCCTTTGCGCATCGAACTCCTCCGAATCGCGTCCATGCCGCTTTCATCCCCGGACCGGCAGCCCGTGTAGCAGACGCCGCCGGATGATGGGCCGGCGGCGTGAAACGGCTTTGCTGCGACCTGCCTGCCCTAGGGCAAAGATTCCATATATGCAATGAGATCGGCGACTTGCTGGGCAGTAAGCCGCTGAGCGTAGTCTTGCGGCATGATGCCGGCCTCGTAACCTGATACGACAAACGCGTTCGGCTGCACGATCGACTCGATCAAGTACTGTTGGGCGGTGTTCGCGTTGCCGGTGTAGTCTGATTCGTTGATCCGGTCGCTAGCGCGAACAAAAACACCCGGCGTGTCGCCAGCGGCTGCCCAAGGGGGGCCTACTGCGGCCAACTCGTGGCAGGCTGAGCATCCACCCTGTGCACCCTGCGCCAGTGCCGCACCCTGATCCGCGTTGCCTTCCGGCAAGCTGACGGTGATATCTGTTCCGATCGGTGTGCCGGAGGGCGCGCTTGGGGCTGCGCCAACTTCAGCCAGCGCCCGGTCCTCCCAGTTCTCGATGAAGACCACCAGGGATTCGATCTGATCTTTGCGCAGCGGCCCGCCATACGCCTGCGCCCAGGTTGGCATGCGCTGCGGGTAATTCGTGCCTGCGCTTGGAACGGGCCGGCCGGCCGAGATCACGCCTTCCAGGTAATCCGTCAGGGTACCGCTGAAGCCGACGGCTGCCAGGCGTTCTCCATTGAAGAGATCGGCGGCATTAATCGCCGGCGCCACGCCAACAATGCCCTTCCCCTGGGGGCCGTGGCATGTCCGGCAATGAGTCTCAAAGAGCGAGGCGCCAGTTTCGATCTGGCGAGCATCGTAGGCTTCCGTGAAGGACTGCATGCGTGCCTGCTCACCAACTGCAATGTAGCCGAACACCGCAACCAGGATCAGAAGGCTGAGAGTCCCAAGGGCTATATGCCACCTCATCTGTTACTCTCCCTGACCGTAATTGCTGTCTTTATGCAGGTACACGGTCTGGCTGTATTCTCCCGGTTTCCCAGTCACATCGTCCGTCCACAGGATGCGCAGTGTAAGTTTCTTCAGGTTCGTCTGCCAATCTTCGATCACAATGACGCCCTGGTAATCGGACCGTCCGTCAATCTTGATTCCCTCGATCGAACCCTCGAATTCATCCAGGACTGATCGCAGCGTTTCGGTTGGCGCCTGATCGTAGGCGCTGGCCTCGTACGTGCCTACTGTGAATCCTTCCCAGTCTGCCAGCCGCAGGGGACCGGGATGGGTTTGCGGCAGCAGTTCGGCCACCGCTTCCTGTTCAGGTGATGTTTGAACCGCGAACCAGGGCGAGCCCATATACGAAAGCACGCCGAAGGTAAACACCAGTCCCAGGCCAGCCGTCAGGCCAATGCGCCGGCTTCCGTAGCGCCGGCTTGGCCCGACCTCGACATAGGGCAGCACCAGCAAACCCCCGATCAGCACGCCCGGCACGATCAGGCCGAAGATGACTTTATCACCCAGCTTGAGCATGCCCTGCAGCCACAGGAAGTACCAGGGGGCCGTGCTGTGCAGTGGGGTGACCAGCGGATCTGCATGCGGCTCGAGTGGTGCGTGCACAAAGAGCGCCCCGATTACGATCAAGGCCGTCAGCGCCACGACGTAAAACAGCTCGCGGGTGGCGATATGTGGGAAGAAATAAGTGCGGGAATCAGTTGGAACCCGGCGGGCGGTATCCTCGCCGACCTCCTCCGCATCCGGCGGCAGGCTGTGGCCGTGTAGCACAACCTTGTAGTAGTGCACGCCAACAAAGACGATGCCGGCCAATGGCAGCGCGACGACGTGCAGCAGATACCAGCGCAGCAGACCGTTGGCACCGAATTCAGGCGCGCCGCGGAAAAGCAGGTTGACGGTCCGTCCGACCACCTCCGGCGGAATGGCTTCGACCATCGAGACACCAATCGTGACTGCCCATAAGCTGAGCTGGTCCCAGGGCAGCAGGTAGCCCGAGAACGACAGCAGCCAGGTAACGAGCAGCAGGATGATGCCAGTCGCCCAGGTGAACTGGCGCGGTTTTTTGTACGAACCGGTCAGGAAAGTGCGCAGCGCATGCAGCATCACAATCGCCACCATCAGCTCAGCGCCCAGGCGGTGGATATCTCGGATCAATCGCCCGAAGGGGACATTGCTGAGGATGTCGAGCATGTTCGTAAAGGCGAACTCGGGCGAAGGTGTGTAATACACCATCAGCAGTACGCCGGTGACGATTTCGACGACAAAAAAGAAGGTAGAGAGCCAACCCAGGCGGAAGGTCGGATAGATGCCATCCACCAGGTTGTGGTAATAGGTTGGCTTCATATGCAGCCAGAAACCTTCGGAATGTGGTTTCAGGCGCGGGTTGGGACGGCCAGGCGGGTCGTCGCGCAGCATCGAGCGCACATCCTGGATCGACAGGCCAGCCGTCACACGCGTGACGATGTCATCTGTCTTATCGCGCAGTGCCGGGCGCAGGCCCTTTTCCTTGATCTCGTCCAGGATGGGTAAATGCAATCGAAAGATAGCCATGCTCGTTCTCCGGGGCTACATCCCACCGCCCGGTGCCGAATTTGGGGCACCGTTGATGCGGCGACCGGTATCTACTCTTAGGGTGACAGCATCCGCTGTAATGGTAACCGGGCTGCCTTCATGGTTGTCCATCATTGGCTCGGTGCGTGCGATAACATTGCCCTGACCGTCAAGCACTTCGATAGGAAAGTTATCCAGATTCCGCCTGGCAGGACCATCGACGCGAGTGCCGGTCTTTAGGAATTTCGATCCGTGGCAGGGACACTCAAAACGGTCGTTGGTCTCTACCCATTTATAAAGGCAACCCAGGTGGGTGCAGACTTTATAGATCGCCCGGACACCGGTCTGAAGTGGGTAATCGCCTGGCTGGCGTGGGTCAGATTCCGTTTGCTGTCCGATATTTGAAAGCCAGAAGCGGCCTTCCGGGAATTCCTTCGGAGCCGAATCGGGTGGAGGCAGCTCCCCGACGGGGATGGTGAATACCCCACCGAATTCTCCCGCCCGGAAGCGGGGGTAGAGAAACCAAACCGCGGCGCCGCCCGATCCAGCCATGAAAACTGCCATTGACATGGCCCACAGGTAATTCAAAAACTCGCGGCGGCTAAGCGGCAGTCGTTCCGTGGCACCCGATTCCATCGGTGCCTGGGCAACCGCCTCGGTCATCGACTCTCTCCTTCAGCTTTATTGGATCGGCCCGGGCGAAAGCGCAGGCGCATTGGCTTGGCCGCGGGGCATAGCGTTATTTGTAACATAGGTAACAAAACATGTCAAATTTGCACTAAATTGGTCCTTTTATGGCGTCGCGGTCGCTCGCGACCGGTATAATAGGCCCCATGGCTGACATCAATTTGCCGCCGCCAACTCTCGTACAGGATGCCAGAGCCCTCGATCTCATGCTGGCCAATATACGTGGCCAACGCCGCATCGCTGTCGACACCGAATCGAACAGCCTCTTCGCTTACCAGGAGCAGGTGTGCCTGATCCAGTTCTCGATCCCTGGCGCCGACTATCTGGTGGATCCGCTCGCTCTGGGAGAACTCGGCCGGCTTGACCCACTCCTGCGCGACGAGCGCATCGAGAAAGTGCTCCACGGGGCGGAGTATGACGTGCTTTGCCTGGCGCGAGATTTCAATTTCCACCTGAACAACCTCTTCGATACTCGCGTCGCCAGCCGCACCCTGGGCTGGAAGAAATCTGGCCTGGGCGATTTGATCGAACAAGTCTTCGAAATCAAGATTGATAAACGCTTCCAGCGCGCCAACTGGGGTCAGCGTCCGCTGAACGCTGAGATGCTCGATTATGCCCGGCTCGATACACACTTTTTACTGCGGCTGCGTGAGCACCTGGTGAAACAGCTCAAGTTAGCCGGCCGCTGGCAGGAATGCAAAGAACTCTGTCAGCGGATGAGCACGCCTCCGGATACAGAGAATACGTTTGATCCGCAGGGTTTCTGGCGCATCACGCATGCTCGCGATCTCTCCCGGCGCAAAGCTTCCATCTTGCGTGAGCTGTACCTGATGCGCGACAAGGAAGCCCGCCGCCTCGACCGGCCTCCCTTCAAGGTGATGGGCGACATCGTTCTTATGGCAGTCGCCAAGGCAGAACCGGGTGATGAGCAGGCATTGAAAGATTCCGGCGATGTACCCACCCGGATTGCCCAACGCTACGGAAAGCAGATGCTGCAGGCCGTTCAGCGTGGCAAGCATAACCCTCCCCCCTATAAACCGCACTCACGCGGTATTGATGAAGATACGCATGTCCGCTTTGAAGCCCTCCGTCAGTGGCGCAAGAAAATCGCCCACCAGCGGAAAGTCGAATCGGATATCATCCTGCCGCGCGATCTGATGTTTGACCTGGCCGAACATCCACCGCGCCAGCTCGACGATCTGCGCCGCCGCATGGATCCACTCGATTGGCGTTATCAACAGTTCGGCAAGGATATTTTGAAGGTCCTCTCAAATCATCGGAGCTCTAATGCAAATTAGCTTCTTCGGCGCAGCCCATACCGTCACCGGCTCGCGGCACTTGATCGGGATCAACGGAAAGCGGCTGCTGCTGGATTGCGGCCTGTATCAAGGCCATCGCAAGGACACTTATGAGCGCAACCTCAACTTCCCGTTCGATGTGACGACAGTCGACGCGGTCATTCTCTCGCACGCCCATATCGATCATTCCGGCAATTTGCCGAACATGGTCAAGCAGGGCTACCGCGGCCCGATTTACGCGACCAGCACCACCGCTGACCTTTCGGATACGATGCTGCGCGATTCGGGTCACATTCAGGAAGCCGATGCGGAGTTTATCAATAAGCGCCGCGCCCGGCGGGGTGAAGAGCCGCTCGAACCGCTCTATACCATGGCCGATGCGGAACGCGTAAGCGAGCAGCTCGTCTCCCAGCCATATGAAAAATCATGGGAGCCGATCCCGGGTGTCCAGGCCCGCCTGGTCGAGGCCGGCCACATCCTCGGCTCGGCCGCTGTCGTGCTTGAGCTGGAGGAAAACGGCCGCCGAGTCCGGCTGATGTTTTCGGGTGATATCGGCCGACTGGGCATGCCGATCGTGCGCGATCCGGTCCTGCCGCATGAAGCTGATTATTTAATCCTTGAAAGCACCTACGGCGATCGCTCGCATGACGACCCCCCGCGAGCCTACGAGGCACTGCAGGCCGTGCTCAGCCAGACGATCGGGCGCGGTGGCAAGGTGATCATCCCAGCTTTCGCCGTTGGCCGCACCCAGGCGCTCGTTTACTACCTGCACCAGATGCTCGAGCGGCACGAAATTCCGCGCGTGCCGGTCTTCGTTGACAGCCCGCTGGCGGTGAACGTGACCGACATCTTTCGCAGGCATCCAGAATGCTTTGATCAGGAAGCGCAGCGAATGCTGAAGGCCGATCCGCACGGCGCAGCGCTGGGCTTTGACCTGCTGACCTATACCCGCTCGGTGGAGGAGAGCAAGGCGATCAATGAGATCGAGTCGCCGGTGATCATCATTTCCGCCTCGGGTATGGCCGAAGTCGGGCGGATCCTGCACCACCTGCGCAACAACATTCACGACTCGCGAAATACAATCTTGATCACCTCCTGGATGGCACCACACACGCTCGGCCGGCGCCTGGCGGAGGGTGAAAAGCACGTTCGCATCTTCGGTGAGGAGCACACGGTCAAAGCCGAGGTAGCGACCATCAATGGGCTCTCAGCCCATGCCGATCAGCCATTCCTGGTGGAGTATGCGTCGGCGACGAAGGGCACGCTGCGCGGCGTATTCCTGGTGCACGGTGAGGAAAAACCGGCGCTGGCGCTGACCGAAAAGCTGGGCGAGGCCGGGATTGAAAATGTGAGCTACCCGGATTTCGGGGATCATGTGGAACTGTGAAAAACTCGCGGTTATAATGGGCCAGCCCCGGAGAGGTGCCGGAGTGGTTGAACGGGGCGGTCTCGAAAACCGTTGTAGTCCTTTGGGCTACCGTGGGTTCGAATCCCACCCTCTCCGCCTGAT
>Ga0315534_1000067_pt1 | contig 53052 bp, 52 predicted proteins | sample SalMarSW160240MG_FD_203094 | JGI IMG/M metagenome (GOLD analysis project Ga0315534, IMG submission 203094) | Salt marsh sediment microbial communities from the Plum Island Ecosystem LTER, Massachusetts, United States - Salt Marsh Sediment SW1602-40 ... | reverse complement strand
ATCGATGATGACGATGACTGACACTGGGGCCTGCGCAATCGCAGTTCGCCTATGAGCAACTCTCCAATTTTGTCTTACGTAACCTTATATTTTATTGATTTAATTGCGAGGTTTGGTAGGTAGATCTTATTTCTCCCCCAAGTAGGTAGATCTCATCAGCTTGTGTTAGTCCCATTAGCTATACCTTCTATGTAATGCATCCTATGCATGCATTAGGATGTAATGCATCCTATGTAATTGCAACACTTAGTAATTGCTAAACTATTCTGAACAGGGGATAGCACATCTAAATGAGGGAATTCATACATAGTCCACCAGATGTTCTTTGCATAATAGATTGTGAGCAATAGAATGTGAGCAGATTTTACTATTAGGTTTGATAAATCCATTCGTATACCCCTCTTTCAATTTGCCAAGAATACAATAGAGAATTATACTAGTGGAATAATTAGTTTTACTAGTGGAGTACCATTATCAATAACTTAGGAGGATACTTATAATTAAAGGCAATCAACCTTTGATTTAGTACTGAGCTTAGATCCTTATATATAATATATATACTACAGAATTTCTGATTTAAAATGAATCAAAGAAAAAATGCATCGAAATACGTGATAGGAGTAATCATAGCGGCGGTATTAGTATCAGTAAACAGTTTAACAATAATACAAGAACGGATTTTCAAGTACAGCAGGTCTACCAACTGAGGCTATATCTGAATCCAGACTGTAAAATCAAACGTACTGCAAATAGATTTTATATAACACGAATTTGATATACTACTACCCCAAATAGCATAAAGGCCCAACTATAGCTGCTATAAAGACTGCAATGAATACAACAGTACCTGTGAGGAGAAGGTGAACTTGAATCTCTCAATAATTCAGTAGTAGAAGAAAACTTCGAGTCATTAAATAAAGATGTTGGAGTTGAAGTAGTCAGCTGTTATGCTTCCTAACATAGGCGACAGCACATTTAGTCCCATGTCCAGATTGCTTGAATCCAGCTCCCTTGACAGCATCGCCTATTTTTGCTGCCCCTGCTTGGTCAGTTGGAAGCCATTGAACCAGGACACACAGCCTTTCCAATTATTTAATGACTCTAATGGATAGGATAATAGATTGCTTATTATTTACCACAAGATATACTTATCATCACAAGATGCAGCATGGAATCCGTTGATATTTTGCCTCCAGAGAAGATCGCTTTCATAGCATATAATATCGGAGTATACGAATCAGTTCAGAAGTTCGGCAGATTAATAACAAGCGGAAAGATAACTAATGGTACTGATGTATCTAGAGTAGCAGAATTATTGTCAGAATCACTCGCTTTTTATGATGCAGATATGATATCAGAACTTATGAATACTATGCTAAGACATACAAATAATAATGCCATAAACAGAGTTACTTCTGGAGAAGTAAGCAATATAATGAATCAATTAAGAGCCGTAGGAATTTCTATTCCATGATTTACTCAGTCTACGTTCCCTGAATGATTCACAAATACCAGAAAATGACTTTATAAAAGTAAAAAGATTCGAGCAATTTTTGCAGCAAAATCCAATGCCATTTTGGAACTTTTATGAAGCAATTTGTGGCGAAACAACGGTAGGACGGCCAGAGGGTTGAAGATTTAGAAAGGAAAGCTCTGGTCGTCCATGCCTTCCAATGGTTGTGGTTATTGTATCATCATGAAGTATAAAGAGAAGCCGGAACATGGTTATCCTATATTCAATAGTATAACAAAAATTTGGCAACGTAGGAAAAGTCTAGAACATTTAATAATACGACAGCATAATAAATTCAATAACTGCAGTCTAGTTCATCAATTTGATGTGCCATGACTAGAACCGACATCGATCAGACTAAACTCATGGAATTTATGCATCAGACTCTAAGATATTGCAAATGGAGCCAGTACAATAATCGTAGTCCTTGGTGAGAGGCTATGACTCTACAAAGCCTTGGCAGAGGCTGAAGTACCTTTAACTTCCGAAGAACTAGCTACCAAAACTGGTACGGTTGAAAGATTAGTAAGGGAATGGTTAGCAAATCAAGTTACTAGCGGGTTATGTTACTTATCATTCAAAATTAAAAAGATACACCCTGAGCAGAAGCTTGCACTTGATGAAAATAGTCCAGTCTATAGACTGGGAGCCTTCAAATTACATTGATATCTTTTAGCCTTCTCAGAGGAATAACTGGCATTTGGTCCTGGCCAAAATAATGTCCAATGATTTGAGTGATACCTGCATTTTTAGATGGGATGACTATCTATTATTTATACAGAGCTATAATAGTATAATACAGTAGGAAATGAGAGAGGAATAATTATGAATGAAAAAGAGGCTGAGTTAGCACAACGACGAAAATAAGTCAGCGGACGTTATTACAGACCCATAGCCTGTATCGAATGCTACAAAGGCTTCTAATGATAACTGGATTCCGAATCTTTTATTCATTGGCTGATCAAGCTAGTTGTGTTACCGCTTACGGTTTGGCGAAGGACACGTAATACTCCACCACTGAATTCGTCATCGGTTCCTATAATTAACTCCGTGCCCGAACCATTACCTGTGGGCCTGGTCGCCAATCCTTCAATTTTAAGGCCGTCTACAGATGCTAACCGCTGCGGTGAGTCGAGCATAGATATCGGCGAGCCGGTAGAATCTTGCTGTGAACTTGTGTGTCCCGCCAACCAGACTTCACTAGCAAACGGTCCAGTATCGACATCGGGATCTATAGCCGATGCAATAAGGATGTTGCCGTCATCATCGATTTCCAACGCTGATACCGGGCGAAAACCCGGATCAATTCCGGCTTGTTGCCCACTGGCTGCTCGATATTCAACTGAATTCACAGGGCCAAACCGGAGTGGATCCAGAAGAAGGGTAGCCCAATTGATGCTTGTATTCTGTGAGCCTTGAGCGCGTTCAGCAAAGACAAATATTAGTTCGTTATCAATAGTCGTAACCGCACAACCCTCCACGTTATATATGTCACCAGGCCAAGGTACGGTATTGGTCACTAGGAGGCTGTCATTGTTGAGCTCGGATAACAAGATGCGCTTTGAACCCCTATCATTGTCACCACTTTCCCCGATCAGGAAACGGGGCGTGTCTTGGGTTTGAAAGGCGTCTGGAAGCCGGGCAATGCATTCGAGATCGCTACCCGGATCTTCTCCTTGTGGCCAGGTGACATTTAATGGGGTAATCACTGTCCCACCAAGTTCTGAGGGCAGAGAAAGAAGGCTAGCCCTTGGTGCGGTAGCTTCTTCAGGAAACTTGGCGTCATGGATGGCTAAAAAAGTATCATTGTCGATCCATGCAATCCCGCTCAGATCGGGAAGGGCTTGATTTGTTGGTAGACCGTCTGCAGACGTAATTGAGCTGCTAGCGAAGATTTGAAGGAAAGCAATAGAGATAGCTATAATAAAGGCTAATAAAATCGTCATCCATTCACGTTCCTTAATTCGACTTTAAAAGCATTTTGCTCTTGTCGTGAATATCTGACAATTGACAGGTGCACCGGAGCTGATGGCAATTAGTTCAAAAAATCGTATACAAGATGATCCAATAGTCATTAGGTTATTGAAGATTCAATTTACATTCCCAGTTCAGATCTGAACTCGGAAGTTCTGTTTGCATATCTAGAATTTATTTGAATATTTGGATGAATCTCTCCGCAACAACAAATGACGAAAAGAACAACAAAACATAAGCATAATAGTCCTGATCCTCTATTTGATCGATTTCGAATTTTTTGCTCTAGTGACAAGTGGGAGCAAAAAGTTCACACTGACAATCAACTCCTCCTGAAGCCCACGATAACTCACTCTGACAAAAATAAAATCAATTTAAATTTTGGACAGAAATTAATCGAGACGGGTTTGGTGAGAGGCATGCAGAACTTAATATGCAATACTTATTCGGGATAGCCATAGTTTACCAATTCCAGCTCATTGTCTACTACCTGTCCAATTCCTGGAGCGTGTAGATTGTCCTCCTGGATTCCTGGTTCAAGATCATTTGTTTCTGTCATCTTTATAACATCGGTAAAGCTGCCCGCGTGAACACTTACTGTTTGATTCATACTTGTTATTTCTGCTTATCCAATGCAACGTCTGGAGCTATTTCTTGATAGTATCTTGAACCAAGTAGGATAGTTCCAGGCATTATCAGACCAGCTCTCGCGTTATCTTTACCATGCAGCCATGATCCTTCGTGATCGACTAGCTTACCGCTCTCATAGTTATTAACATCTTCCCCAAAATAAAATACACCGTTGGTCTGCTCGCATATGGCAAAATAATCTTTAGTAAATTCTAGGAGGTCTCCAGTTTCGCTATTAACAACATTTTCTTCAACAGCTCTTGTGATTATCCCGTCTCCAACAGCTTTGGTCTCATTGCTTACGGTTACAGTTACATTAAGAGGGTCGCCATCTTCTACGCCTGCAAATATAAGCTGATAACCAGGTTGTAATATGATGGTGTCTATGGTGGAGAAATTACATTCCTCCATGTTAAATGAACTAGTCCACGATTCATTCTGTGCTTTGACTAGTGTCACAATACTAACGAATAGTATAGCTGCTGATGCTACTACCACAGTAGCTACGACCATTGAGAGTACATAAGATCTGATTTTAGATATCGGTCTCTTTGGATCTAGTGAGTGAGTGAGACAAGTAGCTAGTGAGTGATACAAGTAGCTAAATGAATATAAAAATTCATGACATAAAATTCATGAATAGCTAGATAGTTGTATCGTAAACCTCTTACGGCTGTATATACAGCTAATACGTATGTATAAATACTTTGTGGTACAAGCATCTAATTAAGCGATAAATATCATTAGTAAAGTTTGCAGAATAGTTAGATAGTTGTATCAATTTTCTTATTAGGATCCACTATTATGTACTGTTTTAATGCAAACAAAATACTCGATTCGAGTAACAATGGTCTTGATCCTAGCGTCAGTGGTAGTGATGTCTATTGGGATCTCTATGAAGGCATACGCACAAAATACTACACAGACAATGGACACAACGGCAGGCCAGACTACAAACATGACAAACATAACAGGGTTAGCATCCACTACAGGTGATAATGACGATGCAGATGAAGGAGAAGAAGAAGGGCCAGTAGAAGATGAAGATGAGCCAGGAGACGTAGACACAAACGACAAGGAAGATTAAAACAAACTACAATTTTTTGATATTGATATGCATGGGAAAACATGTATTAGATGATTTCCCTCCTTCCTTTTTCTAACTCATTCAGCTTCCTGTAGATCATAGAAGGTGCACAGCATGTAATTCAGAATATGGCAAAGCATATCTGAATTTACAAATATTATTTTATTGATTCGGTTGTTATTTCTCAATGTTTCGTGTTGTAGTAGACTAGTAGATCACATATATCCATAAGTAATATGTTTTCGTAATAGAGATTACTAAATACTGATGTTTCGATCCTAAATTATAGTACCCACAATCTTTGCTATATCGACTTTCTCTTTATTTCTCTATTCATTGCCTAATCTGTTTGGTTACACACCAACCACCACGACCAAAGATTTTCTTTCAAACTGATGACGTCTTCGGACATCAATCTAGTGAGCTATTACTGACCTACTCTTAAGGCATATGACACTGTTACTCTAATGTCAACCCTCTATCAAAAAATGACTAACCTTATCTATCTATTTTTTTGTACTATCGCTAGAAAAAATAAAACTAAAATAGCGAGTGTCATCGATGATGTAATTACAGACCCATAACTTGTGTCTAATACTTCGAAGGTATCTTCTAAAGACTCGAAAATCAATTGGATTGCAAATAAAGCAAATGCTGTAGCTGCATATATTATCTTCTTAAGACCTGTTCTTCTGTAAGCTGAAATTGACAGCGCCAATAACAGTATTGCCAAGATTCCGGTAGCTGCTTGAATGGCGCTCTCGATACCATCAAAAAGCTCAGTTTGAAGTAATAATCCTGAAAACATGATTGGCAATATTGCTCCCAATCCAATTATCAAACTTGATCACCATCACTCCTCGATAGCGAAAGAAAAGTCTCCACCAGTCGATTGCTCCATCTGTCCCATATATTTGGATAGTAGTTTCGAATTAACATCGTAATATATCTCGATGAGGTTTTTCTGTCGTGCAGTTGGTATCTTTTGTATCTACCCTCCTTTATTTCATCAATTAGATTGGATTCAATCAAACGTTTCAAGTACCAACTAACTGACGCTGCAGATATTCCAACTCTATTGACTATTTCTGTCTGAGTAGGTGACTGTTGCTCTATGATGAACATAAGGATCTCACGACTAGTTTCTTGGCCGAGAACTTGAAGGATTTCTTTTTCATTGTCATGAAAAATTCCAACAGGGAAATAGTGTTTGTATAAGCCATGTCTAGCAGATACGACTCTTTGCATTTTCTCTAATTTTTCTAGGTGGTATTGTACAGTTCCCATTGAGACATCCATATATTCCTTAATCTTACGCAGGTGGCAGCCTGGATTATCTTGAATAAAATGTAATATCCTTTCAGCCGTATTCCCAAGCTCATCCACAATTACCAGTCATTTGTGGGTAATAATAACAATTACAAATAAAGGGGGTATCCAAGAATCTGCCTTCTCCCCGTATCATAAATGCTTTGTGGTACAAGTACCTAAATGATTAGGATTTGCCTAACATTTCCTAACATAGATTAAGAATAATCTGAATGAAGATAACCAAGCACCCTACAATGGTAACGTATGGTTGGTATTAGTGCTACATAATACTCAGTTTAGATATGGACATAATATTAGTGTAGATATGAGGTATAGATATGAATAAGCACCATTCAGCTTAAAGTCTTCTTGTCTGTAAGTGACATGTTACCAGTCTCTTTGAGTACTGATCCAAATAGTTTGGACAATCCAATCTACCAGGTTTAGACAATCCAATCTACTTTGGTGTTTCGTGTTTTACCGTCTATTTCATTCATCAGAAGAGATGGCTATTAGTAGCTCTTCCTGCCAGAATTAAGTTAATCCAAGATAATCTTAAATATGTGGATGAGGTTGTTTCTATATTGATAGGATCATCCTTGTCAAGATTTAAGTTGCAATTTTATTTTATAGTTGTCCTTCTTGTTGGAACATTAGAAATTGAAACTCTCCGGGCGCAAATAGTGAGTGATACAATAACTGTTGGTATTGACCCTAATGGTGTAGCATATAACCCAATTAACAATAATATCTATGTAACCAACGAACAGGACAATAGTGTCTCCGTAATAGATCCTACCGGTGATATAAACGATACAATAATTGTAGGTAATGGCCCAAATGGTATAGTCTATAATCCTGACAATAATAGCACATATGTAGCAAATAAATTTGATAATTCAGTCTCGGTGATAGATTCTAGTAATGTCGTCATTAATTCCATACTTGTAGGGAGTAGCCCACAGGGTGTGGCGTATAACCCCAATAATAACAACATCTATGTAACAAATAACTTTGACAACACCGTTTCAGTAATAGATTCCAATCATACAGTTACTAACACTATAGATGTTGGCGAGAGTCCTTTTGGGGTTGCGTATAGTCCAAGTAATAATAGTACTTACATTACCAATACGGGTAACAATACAGTATCTGTCATAGATTCCGATAATAAAGTTACCAATACCATAGAAGTTGGCGAGAGTCCATTTGGGGTTGCGTATAGTCCTAGTAATAACAACATCTATATAACAAATAACATTGACGATAGCGTCTCAATTATAGACTCCATGAATATTGTCACGGATACGTTGGCAGTTGGCGATGGCCCATATGGTGTGGCATATAATCCGAGTGACAATAATATGTATGTAACAAATTCTGGTGACAACTCAGTATCTTTGATCACTCCTAGTAATGTTGTCGAAAACACTCAGATCATCGGCCGGGTTAATCCTGAGGGTCTGGCATATAATCCGAGTAACAATAATATGTATATAGCTAATTCAGGTGATAACACTATATCAGTTCTTCCAACAATAAGTTGAAATTGATCTCTCGACAGACAGATTCGCCTTCTGAACGACGTGGAAGTGATTGTTGAGGCCTTTGTTTCTGGGGCATATTTGCTGGGGATGAGATAGTCCTACAACCTTTCTGAATGGTCCTTGTCCAAACAAAAGTGCTTACGTCTCAGGCAGTTACTCCACATCATGGTACAGAGTGTCCGCCACATTTGGCGCCTTCATGGGGATGCGCTCTGGATCGGGACTAGACCAATGAGGTCCCATTAATCTTTCTTGGCCCAGGTGTCTTGTTCCTTCGCCAAAGTTGTTATTTTGTGGATCACCTCGTTCACTAGATGCAAAAGCCATGTTGTTATGTAGGCGATCGCGTCGTTCACATCTCTCGAATCCGAAGACGGTGACGGGTGTGTAGTTAGGTCTGCCACCGTATGGTTGGTTCAGTAGACGAATTGAAAGGCATGTTCTGTTCACCGCATCTAAAGAAGGTATTACGAAGCAAGACAGTGCAAACAAAGTCTATATAATGACCCATTTACTACTATAAACTGCAATGGCAATTCATGACATTCCTAAAGGATTGGGAATAATGACAGGTATACTCCTACTAGCAGGCTCGTTGACAGCCGTGATGTCTACTTCAGAGGGAAATGGACTTGCGAATGCTTATCCGAAGGACGGACAAGGATATCGCCATGATTTTGGCATGATGAAAGGTATGTTGAAACCAGGAGAGTACGCATCTGGAACGATAGCCAGTATGCAAAACGATGAGAATGGTAATCCAACGTGGCTAGTTTCAGGCAATTGGGAGGCTAGTATGACTGATGGAAAGTATGCAACCGGAGATAATGCTACTGAATCTGCAAAGTTCATCGCAGCTTTTGATATGGCAATGACGAATGGCTCTGCCCAGCATCAGCATAAGATATACAACTTCACCCTAGCAAATATGTCAATGCCAGATAATAGTACAATGGTAATTGACGGAACAGTCACGGTAACTATGCGGGATGGTCCAGTTCAAAATGTACCGGTAACCGTCACCGTAATGGAAGGGAACGTAATCAGCATATCTATGGATCCAAATATGGTAAATAGTCACTTTGGAGACACACCGATATACGGAATAGTGAAGAAGGCTATCAGTATAATGAAGTAAAGTCTTCTCATACCCTTTTTATTTTTCATTATGTAAAACTCAGCAGATAGACGGTACTACGCTGCCAATATCTTTGTGGTAACTGGAATCATGGATCATGGATAAGGTTAAAGAATACGCAAGCGACTATTTTCAGGAATCATACCTAAAGATTTAGCTTTGGATTAGCTGTATATATCATCTGGTTAAATGTAATATCCTTGTAGGTTGTTCATAGCAACTGCATAATTCGACTGTTCATTTTTGTTTAGCTCTTAAATAGATTTCCATATATGAGACGATTCATTATCGATTGATTCTATGTATGAGGAAACGAATTAACCTGGAATACGGGCTTGCAGTTAAAGAAGTGTCCCATTTCAAACAATAGCATGCAACTCTGATTTTAATCCTGGCTTGCCTACCAGGAGTTACCAAAAATGACTTAGGTACGAGTTATAAAAGATAGGCATTAAGCGGATTGATCTTGGCATGACTTTTTGACAATTACTTCAGATAAAGTGATCATAATCCCTGACGCCCTATACTAGCTTTATGCCGTATTCCTTAATCTATTGGGTTAAGATATATGCGAGGCTTAACTTTGTTAATTATCATTTGTTGCATGTAGACTTCATCGCTTAGATAGCCTGCTCATGACAAGGTTTTTTAGAAAAAGAAGTAATGGAAACGATGTGCTCAGGTAGTCACAGTTAATGGTCTTTCTTCCAATTTTTCTGTTTCAATATTTTTCGTCCGCTTTATTGGTTTCATTAGAGCCTTTTCTAGTTCTGGAAATTCACAGTCGAAACACATTATCACTATAATACCTTTTTGTCACTTAAAAAGACTTCGTGTTTGTCATTACACGATAGCTCTGGTTTTTATATCATCAGTCATTATAGTTTATGTGTACAACTGCAAACATTGGGGTTGTATTCTAAAGAGTAATACATGTAGCGTAGTTATCTGCCGATTTTGCTTGAAAGAATCAAAAGATTGTGGATGTGATGATAAGGATTATTGTTGCAATCAATCATAATGTGGTACTAGACTTTTCTAATTACCTTAGAGTAAAAAAGTTTCAGTGCTTTTTCATCTAACCCAATGAATTGAAAGATGAAATGCGTTACCCCTAGATCAAGATATTCATTAACACCTTTTAGAATTCTTTCAGGAACACCGATTGTAATACCACCAACAAGGTCTTTGAGATACTGCTCCACCGTCTTGTCTTTTCTTTTGAATTGTGCAATGATCTGTTTCACTCCTTCTTCTGAATCCCCAACAATACAAGGTAATACAACAGAATACTGAATATGATTTATGCCTCTTTTACTTTCAAGAGGCTTGCAATATTCCTTCAAAACAGAAATTTTTCTTTTCATCTCACTAGGTGTTCCAAAGAAAAGGTTGTACCTGTCTGCGTGCTTTGCTGCCACCTTTAGAAGATATCTTTCACCAGAACCTCCAATCATGACAGTAGGATGAGGCTTTTGAATTGGCTTTGGATTGCATATTGCATTCTTTATCCTATAGTATTTACCTTCAAAGGAGGCTGATCCTTCACTATTCCACATTGCCTTGATTATTGCTAATGATTCATCTAGCTGGCTAATTCTTGTAGCATGGGGTGGAAAATCATACCCATACGCTTCATATTCTCTGCCAAACCATCCGGCTCCTATTCCTAGTTCTATTCTTCCGTTACTAATGATATCTAAGGTGGAAATTATTTTTGCCAACAGTGATGGACTACGATAAGAATTGCAGGTTACTATCTGTCCTATCTTAATTCTTTTTGTAATTGCTGTTACTGAAGATAGCAAAGTAAGACATTCAAAAATATTCTTATCTACATCATGTCTAGAAAAAGGTATTAAATGATCATATGCATAAATCGAATCAAATCCAATATTATCAGCCGCAATTGATATAGATTTTGAGAATTCATACTGCTTAACTGGGTCGTTTTCTTGCTGTAATGGTAAGTCTCCTCCTCTCCATCCTTGTGGAATAGCAAGCCCAAATGCTATTCTACTTTCTGCGTTTTGAGTCATTTGTCTATACTCTAACCCTTAACGATTTATTATAAATTCGCCTAAAAATCCTCTCCAGTCTGCTGCTTATAGAGTTCTTGCACACACAGCGCCAATACTATCTGAACAGCCAGACTAGAGGCGCTTTTTCTAGTCTCAAATAGATATTCTGTCCTTCCTTGCGTACGCCTCTCTTGCTACGCTTATGGCACCCTTTCTGAGTAGCATAGCTCTATATACTACTTGTTTTGACAACTCAACAGCAACTTTTCTTGGATTTACGATGTCCAAATCTACTTCTCGTGCGGATCCTGTCTGCATCAAGGCCTCTATCAGAACAAGTCTTAAGTTTTTGGTTATCTTATATCTGATAAGATCAAACGCTTCTTTTTCTGTCCTTCCCTGGTATTCTACAAAGGATCCAATAACACCACCTGCGTTAGCGAGAAAGTCAGGTACAATTAAGATCCCGTTCTTAATGAGGTACTCATCAGCGCTTGGAAGAGTTGGAATATTTGCAGCCTCTACTATGATCTTTACACCATGTTCAAGTAGTTTCGGCGCAGTTTTGTCATTTACGACTCCTCCCAAAGCTGCTGGGATGAATATATCAGCATCCACATCAAATATTTCATCTTTATCCCTAATATCGTATTGATGCGTACGCGCAGTGTTGCCTGGGGAATTGGAAGAAGTATGGTCTCTAGACAATTCGGAAAGTTTTGTTTTGCCTTTCATATCCGTCATTAATCTGGGAATATTTAGCCCATTCCTGTCATAAATAAAAGCGGAGATATCGCTCACTCCGACGACTCTAATCCCTGGTAAATCATATAGGAATTTTGCAGTAAAAGATCCGACATTCCCAAAACCTTGTATTGTTACGGTCCTTTCTCGTGCTCCCTCTGACTTGTTACCCAACTCTTTCTGTGCAAGAGTCAAGTTGGATGATGGTATCCTATCAAGCACCTCCAGACACGCTTCTAATGCAACGCTTACCCCATAACCAGTAGTACCTAGTTCATGCGGAATTCCACCTAGTTCTGATGGCTTGCCAGTACAAGCGCGCATATCTCCTATCTCATGTGCGAATACCGCCATCTCTAACTCTGTGGTTCCGACATCAGTAGCAGCAATATACTGAGATGGACAGTACGGCTTGATCATTTTTGCAAAAGATTTCATCCAGGATACTCTATCCACTGCACTTGGATTAGCAACTATTCCGCCTTTTGCACCACCAAAAGGCAGCCCAGCTGCAGCACACTTCCACGTCATGGTCCTTGCCAATCTAAAGACTTCCAGAGGACTTACACTTTCTGCAAATCTTATTCCTCCTTTGCCTGGTCCTGTGGATGTATTGTCAATTACTAAGATACCCTTCATACCAGTATCAGGATCATAAACCTGCAGTACTTTTTCAGGTCCCCACTCATCCATCTCTTCCCATGCAGAAGAAGATGAGGAGAAAAATGATCTTTCACCCTGACTAGACGATGACGAGTTAGATTTCAATTCTTTAGGCCGATCTTACTTCCCGATCATCTAGTTAATTATTCTTGTGGAAGGTAACTAAGGTAGGCAAAATGATCGATTCATATTCGTACTATCCTGTTCTCAGATGTTCATACGATCCTTCCTGCTTTTACTTCGGATCGCATTATGGTGGGTTGAAAATACCCTATAATATAATCACCAAAAAGAAGTTATAGTAGCTCACTGAAAGCAAGAAATATCCGACTGGATAGTATTTGGGTAGATGATCAGATACCACAGTTGTCCTTTGTAACTATAGATGGTACTGCAAAAATATATCACCACAAACAGAACGAACTCTTCAAGAGGGTGCGTTTAATGTAGTCAACCTGGTCACTTTCTGATTGTCGCCCTAGAGGATGGCAATTTAATCCGTGTCCTTGTGCAATTCTAAATGATATCTTTCCTTTGTAGTTGTTCTATATATTCTGGTTTCATGGTCATGCCTAATCAAATCCTGTTGTTGTAGCAGAATTGGATAATCTCTTAACTGACTGTAGTCAACGAGACTTCATATATAGGTAAGTAGGAGTTTTTACAATGAATAACCTCAATATACTACAGATCGGCATATTCGCAGTCTTAATTGGCGGATTAATAGGTATAGTCTCTCTGCACACTCCCGCTTTAGCTACTAACATCGACGTAGCCGGGATTTACTCTGCACCACTTAGCGGAGATTCCGAGGTGCCTAAGGTGAATACACAGGCGAGTGGTGAAGCTAGATTTGAGTCGAACGCGCAGGCCGCTGCTCTAGGAGACGCCGCTGCAGCAGCGTCATCTAGCAGCGACATGTCATACGAAATAACTGCACAAAGTATCGAAGAGGTCACAGCGGCTCACATCCATATGGGAAAGAATAATGAAAATGGTCCAGTTGTCTTCACCTTATTCGATCCTGATACACCTACAGGTGAGATAAACGGGCGACTCGTTAGCGGGACAATAAACGTTCAAAGCCTAGAGGGGCCTCTCGAAGGTAAACAAATCTCAGACCTGGTCGATCTTTTTGATAGAGGAGATGCCTATGTCAATGTGCATACGCAAACTAATCCCAATGGAGAAATAAGGGGAACGATACAGCAAGGGTAGATAACAAACATACTAATCTCTTTATTTCCGGAGTCCGAAGCTTATACATTCAGGTGATATGAGTAGTAAGCAGCAATAAGTCAGAGATGGAGTAAGTTCTTCTAACGCCGAGATGACCTGATCAATGTTCATACTTGAGGTGGTCCAAACAATCAAAGTCAGTACAGGGCCTGGAATCGTGACGACCAATAGGAGTGGATAGACAACGACAATTACAAAATATTCCAATAATTAGAGACAAAGCAGACAAATATGCCGAAATAGTAAAAGTTTTATAGTTTATCTCCATATATTGTTTAAGCGGAGATTTAAGCAGTCACTGACAAGGGTGGTCAAGCCAGATCAGAATGCATAGGGTGCTAGTCCAGGCCACCTATCTATCTCCACACAGTTTAATGACATCGGGTACCAATTTAGCTATCCATATGTAAACAGGAGTAATGGTATGTATTAATGCCATTTACAAGAAGTATGTAAGTAACGTAGATGCATATGTCGAGTAGAAAAAAAATTTCTTGTCATGAAGTCAATGTTCAATACCGAATGCTAGTTTCACACAGACTCGAAATTGAGTTATATTACCTGTGTTAGGGTCTACTTTTGCAGTCATGTCCTGAACTTCTAACCCTTTTATTCCACGTATGGTCTTCTTGGCTTCGTTTATCGCAGCTTGCGCTGCATCTTGCCAGCTGCTGTCGGAACTACCTACAATTTCTACTATCTTTGCCACATGTGATGTCATTTTACTATTATTAACTCCTAACTACAGACCATGATGCTGTGATATATTAATTGTGGCAATAACCTCTGTTATTACCATATTTGCTACTATGACAGGACTGCGACCAACTAATGCGCACGCCTTATCAGTAAACCTGACAAACTCAGATCGAACTAGTTCGACGTTGTAATGTACAACTGTCATGGATTATCAGAATCTGTCTGAGCGAGATAGAAGGATTCGTTTCGTTGCTATTTGCGACAGGACTGCGATAGGACTGGCGAAGTCAAATAGGAACTAGATCGATTATCATACTTCCAACTCGACTATACGGATAGCGAATTGACTTGGTGAGAGAGCAGGATCATGTGTTACCAAGCATTAACTGGGGATCTCACTGCAACGCAGTCTAAGTAACATGGAGATAATACTTGAAATCGGTTTTCAGGTATTATTCTAACTACGATATTATTGGAGTGAGTCCACAGCGTCCTAGTTGACTCATACTACAAGTCTTCTAGTTGTTCTTCTAGCTGTCCTTCTAGCTACTCTTCGTGCTGCCGGTACCATACTTTCTTATTGGGAGGTATCGATATAAGGATTGTGTAATAATATGACTATGTAGAAACCATCACGCGCGCTCATGTTATTACTGTGCATGTTATAGGCAATGCGCCATGATTGTACGTTGAAATGTCAAAAGCCAAGTTAAGATATCATGGTAACCAAAAGCCAAGATAGAGCATCATGCTTTTTGTTCTATACAAATATGATGCTACTGAGAATTGTTCCTCTCCATAAGGTGTGTAAATACTTTAATTACGATTTATGAATTCAAAATTCCATGCATATTGAATATTATCTTTACTATTGGTCAATGATACAAATGAAAATCAACAGGAAAGGGATTCACCCATACAATGAATAATGACAACAATGATGTATCTGATGTCAGAGCTATGATTCATGCCACAATAGATCAAGCAACGAAATCATCTGAAGATTTTGCAACAAATTTGACAGACATTCTATTCAATTCAATCGCTGATGATAAGCATTGGACACAAGACTCACTTATTCGATACTATGTCAAAATTATATGAACAGCAGCAATTTGCCACAAGCGCAGAGATCACAAGAGCTGCTAATCTCAATGAACGCTATGTACGAGAGTGGCTTGGAGCTATGGTTGCTGGGCGGATAGTTGATTATGATGAATCGACAGACAGTTATTCCTTGCCTCAAGAATATGCGGCACTCCTTACTCGGGCTGCTGGAATAGATAATTTTGCTATGTTTTTTTAATATATCTCTCTAATGGGCACAGTAGAATGCTTCTATAAAGGATAGTGGAATGCTTCTATAAAGGTGGAGGTGTTCCGTATTCCGAATATCCAAAGTTTCAGGAATTACAAGCTGAAGAAACTTCTCGAATATTTGATGCAAGGTTAGTAGATCAAATTTTATCTTTAAGTGATGGCCTAAAAGATAGGTTAGAGAAAGGAATTAATGTTCTTGACGTAGGTTGTGGAAGAGGTCATGCCATTAATCTCATGGCAAAAGCATTTCCAAGGAGTAGATTTGTTGGATATGATATTTCAAACGAAGGCATCAGGGCAGCATATGAAGAAGCAACCAAGATGGAATTGTCAAATGTAAGGTTCGAGGTTAAGGATCTTTCTTTAATGAATGATTCTAAATGTTATGATCTGATAACAGCTTTTGATACTATTCATGACCAAGCCAGATCAACGAAGGTACTAAGAGCGATCTATAATGCTCTGAGGACAAATGGTTCTGATGAGATCAGTAGTATATTTTTGATGCAAGATATTGCTGCTTCAAGCTATGTCAATGAGAATATGTCAAACCCCTTAGCTCCAACACTTTACACTATCTCTACAATGCATTGTATGACTGTTTCATTGGCTTCTAATGGAGAAGGGTTAGGAGCAGTTTGGAGAAGACAGAAGGCAGAAATGAAACTAAGAGAGGCAGGTTTCTGTGGAGAGATAGATGTAAGAGAGATTGAAGGAGATATCCTGAACTATTACTATATAACTAAAAAGACAAAAGATGATCAAGAGAAATGAACACCAAGAGAAAGAAAAACCAGGATGAACCAAGCTGAATAATTCACTTCCTGTTAGTTCTGAATATATACCTCTAACTTGTCCAGCAACAACGGACATTCGATGAATTACTGAGTGTGCAATCTTACGATTAACAGCCACAAGAATAGGAATCATCTTGTAGTCGGTTCCTCATTTGTTTATAAAATAATGGCTACTGGAGCAGAAAGATTTGGTGGTATTAGTCATAATCCTGCTCTAGTTGATCATCGGATCCTCGATATCACAAGTAAAACCTGAAGTACGTTCCTTAACTCTTTTATGTTCGGATTCATGACGGGTATTTTGATTACAGTTTCAGACATATCCCGCATTTTGGTTATCTGGTCCCTCATGGTTGATATGCATTACAGAAGCGTTCTCAATTATTACATAACCTTAAATAAAATTGATTCCTTAAATGATAGAATGGATGGAGAAAAAGGTCATTATAAATGTGAAGCATGTGGTACTGAATTCAATTTTCCTGAAGAGCTTGCTCATCATAAAGATTATTCAGGTTATAGAAGACCTGGATGTTGCTGGCAATAGTTGTACTGATTATCCTCTTCGAATGAACTGTGCATCTTATATTCCCTTACTCGTACAGGAATCTACAGGAATCAATATTTCAATCTAACTGTTCTTTACCAGGAAACAGGCTTGCCATGTCCTAAAAAAGAAACCACCGCTTGGTCCACCTTCTACCCCCCTCATATTTGATGCAAGTACCATGGACGAAGTAGTGCAAGGAAATATAACCAACGAAATCTTAGTAAGAGTGAAATAGAATGGAAAAAATATTCTCAATGTTAAGGTCATTTACTGACAGTAGTGGAAAGACAAAATTCTGTGTAACCTGTGGTAACAAGGCTACTCAGGAAGCATTATTCACTGTAGGCGATGGAGTTATGCTCATAGAAAAATATTGTGACACATGTGCAGAAAAGGAAGTAAAGTAACTGCTTCTAAAGGACAATTTATGAGAATCTAGGTATTTGCCTCAACAGATATAATTTGTCCCTTTGCCTGAACCACCAGTGATTGCGAGAACTACATCACTGGTGAACTGCCTCACCGGTAATATATACAGCAAGTAAAACAAGGCGTACGACTGAGAAACTTTTTCAGTTACCTGCAACCTCACAGTGATAGTAATTGTTGCTATGAGACAGGATATGATGATGGAAAAGATCATCCGTTTGATAGAAGTAACTTTGAAAATTGTGATGGTGTATATTATGAAGGTTATATAGATGGATGAATGTGAGTGGAAGACAATACCTCTGTGAATCTGTGACTGATGCATAATAACTCATAAATTGTGGTGAATTTGCGCTTAACCGGTATCAAATTATTTATTGCCTATCGAACGTAACCTCTAATATTCCGTTTTTATAAGTCGCATGTGGCATTCTCGAAGTCAATATTATACGCAATGTTTAGAGTACCGGTACGTTCCTTATTTAGATGGGAAATTGTAATCGGGCAATAGTCATTGGCAACAACCTTGACGTTTTCTCTCTTATTGTTAATAGGATGTTGGGAGACTATTTTGATGTTCTTATCGGATACAATTACATCCTCACGAAAAAATTCTATTTATAAATAAAATCCTGGGTTCTCTTATTTCCATAAATTCCAAATATTTTTGTGGCTGTTCCACTAATCGGCCAAAACCTTCTATTTCGAATTCTAACCTATAACAAGAGGTTCCGTAATCTGATAGACGCCACAAGAATACGTCAAGACTAATGAAATCTTTGAGATAGTTCATCTCTAATTGCGCTGAGATAATCTACAGATCACAGATAACTCCTACCAGGTATATTTGTACAAATTGTCCTGAAGTGCATTTAACCCTAGAAATTGAAGTACTTTCAGACTGTTTCAAAGGAATTGGTTTTAAAAGTAAGCGCGGATAAGAAAGAATATACCACAGAAACCAGTATAGTACGTCATCATATAATTTGTTGGTCAAAGTGAATGACACCGACATCGCGAACAATAAGGTCAGAGTTACGCAGCTTCATATTGATGACTATGGTTCTGTGATTCCAATTAAGGAATTAGAACTAAATATTCCACCATATGATGATTTGATTAGTGAAACGTTAAAAAGTTCTTCATATGCTATTATATTCACCGAAGGCAATAATGATGAAGATAACAGTACTATAACATTAGCTAGCGGAATGACCATTGATGAACTAAATAGGGAGAAAAGTAAGACCATAGATACGGTTGCCAATAAGAATAAGAAATGAAAAATTCATCATCATTCAGCGAAGATAGCATGTTCCACAAGCACTGTATAGATTATACCTACCTGTCAATCTAATTCTAGCCAAAATAAGCCAATCATTAAAAGGGGCCAGTAGTTCCTGAACCAAATTGAAATTCACCATTTCGTTGGATTGACCAACTATTGACATGATTTTACAGGTTGATTCAAAACTGAAAGATCGACTGTACTACGCTCAGAAAATCAGCTGGTGATGATTGCTCCCCTGTTGAATGGAATTTGCTGATTGCTTTGTTGCTGGTCAAGACTTCCCTCATCACTCTTAGGCATCTCCTCCAATGAGAAGTATTCTGGCTGCTCTGATCTTTTTATTAACAGCCCGCTTTTGAGGTATTCGGTTATCATGGCCTGACCGAGTTCGACCCCATCGCCAATGTCATCTGCGGCTACTACTGATACTTTCACAAAAAAATAGGGTTTTATCCGTTAGAATCCTAGATCAGTTATTCCAGCTGCAGATAATTCTTTACTGACTTTATTCTTTATAGCATCCAATAATGGGTTTGTCTCGTCTTCGGATGTCGTCATTTCGTCATCTTGCTCTTCGGTGGTGCGGTGTTCATCACCGTCGCTCTCACTCGTGTCTGACGTGTCAGCTCGATCCTCGCCATCATTAGAAGGCCCATTATCCGTTACCATTATTGGTATATGAAGAGCCAGCGGCTACTACCTGCCTTCTCGGGGGCCGGCGTTATCTGTGCGAAAACTAGTCTTTGACTATCTTCAATTGTCGTTAACAGAATAGCAGATAACATTAGAAGTCCGCATAATTGAGTTCCCATTATATCTTTTATATTTGAGTCCCACAATCTTATATTTGATCTTTTCACGTCGAAGATTCATGGATTATAACTAGCTCATTTCACATCTACTAGATATTATGATGATAGAAGAACTTATTATATGGGTCGACATCATCGGTATTACTGCTGGGATATTGGTATTATCCTCATTCATACCACAGATAATGAAGGCGTATAAAACTAAAAAGATGTCTGATGTGTCTATTCATTTGATGATTTTGATCGCAAGTGGAATGTTTCTATGGGTTGTTTATGGCCTCATCAGATCAGACTTGGTCATAGTTGGAACCAATGCAACCGGATGTGCATTAAATGTTTGTCTGCTCGTGATGAAAATTAGATATGATAAGACGCAGAGTAGTACTTTAAGAACATCATGAATTGCTGGTTAACGTCATTATTGATGTTGCCAAGCTAATTTCAAATTTCCGGAGAAGTAATTTCTAAACAGTTTGAAATTACTTAGAGGTAGTTTGAAATTACTTAGTATATCGTTGGGACAATGAGTCGATAGCAGCAACATCATAAGACAATAAAGTATTTTTTTAGGCTACCTTGACTTCAGCCTATAGATGCCTCTATTCCGCATAACAAACCAGGATCACCGATAGAATTATGATTTCAATTAGAAAAAAATACGCTGCAATACATTTCGTATTCTAGTAGAGAAATAGTAGATCCTGTTAGTTAAATCACTCACGGTTCGCCATCGTGTTGGTGATATATTAGGTTTAGATGGATCAGCGGTCACAAACGGCTGAGCGACAGTTCGCTAATAATCCCTGACACAGCCTCACGGGAGGTACTCATATAGTAGGCAGGCAGGCTTCAATTATCATATGCACTTCAGAAACCTTTTCACTAGCGCCAGTGATACACTTTATTTTTATGTATAAAGCGAGGTTAGTAACAGGCTGAGTATCTAGTCACGTATGTTATCATCAACCACTTTATCTAATTGTTCCCTCACATTTTTTGCAGATTCAAGTATCTTTTTCTTTGCAGGGATATCTGGATAATGTTCCAAGATTCTTACTATCTCCTTATAGTTGTGACCCGTTCTCTTTTTGATATCGTCTTTTACTTTCTTACCATATGACATGTTGCATTGATAACATAATATCTGTATTTTAACTTTGAAAGTTCTAATCATAATTCTAATAGGACGTTGCGAGTCTTAATCCGGCGATTCTGATCGCAGTGTGTCAGGAAAACTGCATGCCTGATAGCCATTATCAGGCTCATTTCGTCATGAAATTAGGACTGGAGAAGGGTATGCATGATAAAGAGATGCGTAGGTGTTACCGGCAAAATAATCTGCCGACTTCTTGATCAACTCCAGATTCGCTTTACCACCTTTTGTTCTGGTCATATGAGTAATCGATGGAAGCAAAAACAGAGAGATGGCTGCAATAAGCACAATTGTGGTATCACCCACCATTGGCAAGAGATCTTTCCATAACAATAGCTATCCAGATAAGTGCTGTACCAGAAAAAACGGCTGCAGTAATTTTCTCGTGCCATAAGTTTGTATCCATTTTCCAAGCTTTCGTAATTACCTGGAAATCATCTCCTTTTCTTTCATGAGGTAGACAGTCTGTCGACCCAATTTAACTAAGGGTTCTTTACCTAACTACGGGTTCTTTACCTGCGCCGGTAATAACCTTACTTCCCACTGGCATGAGTTGACATGTAGGAATGAGAGTTGCTCCAGAACATGGTTTCTGGTGCATTGAAATGATACTCGTCTTTCACTCGAGAAATTCTTGACGAACGAGAGATGGAGATACCGCAACTGCTTATACGGATTTAGTTCATTATTCGTGCACACAATATTATGAACTACAACAAACTGTCCTTAATGACACTGATATCTATTACAATAGTTGGTCTGATTGCGATACCTTTCGGGAATCCCAAATTTATTGATAGGGCAATTGTGTTAGAACTCTGTTTTGTATCTCTGTCATTTTTGGTTTGGAAAGGATATACTAAACCTCTGTACGCGTGCGTACCGATTGCAGTGGTCGTAATTATACTTCAGACTAAGAGCAATTTTGGAAAAGCATCCGAGAACTACAAGGTTTCACTTCATGCCATCCAAGTGATCGTTACTTCTCGGGTAGATGAGATATCAACGATCAACTAAGACCTATTATCGAGTATGGAGGCAATTCAAATAAATAGCCGTTGCATATTATATTGTTACAAAACATGCGAAGGCGAAGATCTATCAAGAAAACTCATAAGAATGGCGAATATGCGATGGAAGGGTTTGAAGAACTAAAGACATTAACTGTAGAAAAAAGGTATATCTGCTACATGTAAACAGTCGCTAGGTAGATCTTTTTAAGTATATAGGGAAACAATATCATGTGTATATAGGGAGATCTAAAGCGTTTCTACAAACGAAATTATTTCAATCAACTCAACTACCCATTTTGTGAAAGTGTTGCCCTATTGTGGACATTTTTACTCGTTCCAAGTTGGCTGGTTAACTGGTTTTTAGGGTCCTGACTGAATTTACGGACAGAAGTTGAAATGCGAGAACCACAAACATAAAGCACACATAGCGAATTTTGTAAATATCCTACGCGCAATAGGACGGATGCCAGAGGGCCCGAATCATGATTGTGGACCGAGACATTGGTGGATCTTTGACGATCCAAAAGAGAATACGATCAAGTGTTGCCAGGTACGTAATATTAGCGACTAACCAGTCCTGAACTAAAGGAACCTGATAAACCATGTGTCTGTCAATGAGACTGGTCTACCTATAGAAGGTAGGACGACCAGAGAATTTGTCCATAAAGGTCGCCGCTACCTTACCACGCAGATTTTGTAACTCACATTGGGTATTGAGTGTTACATAAAAGGTATCCGGAACTTGGTTAATTTATAAAATTAAAGGTAGGATGACCAGGCTACCGGCCTTCACAAACATATAGGTCTAGTCATTAGTCGTTAGGTAGCTACCGTATCGCCTGAATATCGAAATATGCCAGCGCCAGTGAATGCATTATCTAACTTTATGACTACCAACTGCCCGGCCAGGTCCATGATAGCTTACTAAGCGATAGTTGTCAAGATAGGCCGTACATTTCTGTAAACATATCTCTATGAATCAAGACTACATGCCCTTCTTCATGGGATCCGTGGACAATATACTCTAAATCTTCACCATTAACCATGGTGTGTGGCATCAAAACAAGTTTTTTTCTAGACAATATATTTGAGATATAATTTAGGCTAGTGCGTTTCATCTCTACTGATTTGCATCCATGGCGATTTACTTATAAAGATACAATACCCTGTTAGCTTTGATTTTGACGGTCCACTTGTGTGAGGGTTCAGCGGTTATGAAAGGGGTTATGAAAGGAAATGGCCGTTAAGTAACTACTTGTACCTTGATCACTTATTAGCCAACAGTTATTAGATATGCCCTCCACTTAGTATTTGGTATGAGTAAGAATTCTGGTCGAATAACAGAACCAATAGCTAGACTTTTTCAAGGCAAGAATTTCGCTTTTGTGTCAACGCTGATGGAGGATGGATCACCTCAAATTACTCCCACGTGGATAGATATTGAAAAAAATGCAGAATACAGTATTTTGATAAATACAGCAGAGGGTAGGGTAAAACACAAGAATCTTTCTAGAGATCCTAGACTATCAATATCTATTATAAATGGAGATAATCCATACGAGATGGTAACTATTAGGGGAAGGGTTATGGAACAGATTACGTCAGACGCTGCTGAAGAACATATAGATAAGCTCGCGAAAAAATACCTTGGCGTTGACAAATATCCTGGTCGTTCTCCCGGAGAGAAAAGAATTATTTTAAGGGTAAAGCCAGAAAAAGTATTCTATCAGCCCCCGATTCGATAATTTTGTTACTACTACTAATGTGTCCATCATGGCTACAGGTGGTCTATCGTGATAGATTTCAATGCCATTATTTTAGGGATCTCAGATAGAACGACTCGTTGACAAGACGATCGGCAACGTCCATCGAACTTTACTCCTGAATCTCTGAGTCTTAGATGTGTTGAAGCGAAACTCTTCCTATCAGGGAGTAGTATAGCAAAGTGATAGAACCTGACTGAATGAGGAAGAGTGGTCCTTGCGTTCTGGTCAGATTGGAGAGTAAGCAACGGGGCCTTAGTTGATCCCTATCTGACATGGATCGAGGATTGCATACGCTACAAATTGCATACGCTAGAGTGAAATTTATTATGTCGTTCATTCCAATAGATCTGGAGATACCAGCATATTGAGTTCACAAACGCGATTCAAATGTAAAAAATGCGGACTCATATTTACTGAAAAACGGCGACTGGAAATACATAGACAGACGCATGATAGAAAATCAAAGATCAAAGAATATGGTTCACCGGAATTCAATCAGGATAGACTAAGAGGGTAATTGCCGCTTACTTACAACCCGCAGCCATATTGGTTCCACCCCTAACTGAAGGGTATCATAACGACGGTACAGAGCCAGTTTCACTGACTGACGCTCCCGACTGCCCATAGCGGGTGATAATATACAATATTAAGTTAGATGCAGATAACTAAGTTTACTTGGCTCGGCTGTTTCAGTCTCATTACTTGCTGCGATCACAAATCCATCATCTGCAGATGCTATATCCTAAGATTTATCACAAAGGTCCCAGCGGTGATTGTTGCACAATAGAAGAGGCATTCACTTACCGTTACACAGCTCATTAATCAACCTCAACCATTCTCCTTCTCTTCGATATTTCTTCTACGTATCAAAAATATTTATATCCTTCCTTCTTTGGAAAACTAATAATACGAGAATATGTACCTGATTTCACAATTATCATAAATATTAATTTCAGTTAATATGACTCTTATATCATCATATGGATTTAGAAGTCTGAGAAATGTGAACAAGAAAGAAATGTAGATCTCGAGATACCGTCTAATTATGCAAATATTACCTATCCACCAAAATACTTTTAGGTACTACAACTATTCCATAACTCTATTGCCAGGTTATCGTCACTTTTGACACGTTTATGTCAGAACGACATTATCTAGACCAATTAAGATAAGTTCCTGAAACATACATCCCCAGGAACACACCGAAACTCAATATCTTCATCCCCGAAATCATCGTATGATGCACGGGTTCCACCTACCATAATATGACCAGACCATGAATCTCCATATCTTACGAGCATCCTAGCGCTTCCATCCGAAGGGAAAAAGGATGGGGTCGATCAGATATTAAGCAGTCAAAGATCCTGTTTCCAACACCTCAATTTGTTTTCTCAGAATCAACCGCCTCCAGAAACGTTGGTGTACGCATTTTGCGTGAACCATCTGCGGCTGTCCCGTAAACCTCAGATAAAGATACCACTTACTATCCTCACCCAAATTATTAGTGAAAAGAGTAGCATCAGTATTATCCGGTAAGTGCAAATCAACGTATCCCAGTATGTCTGGATACTCAAAGGTAATTGAATATCTCTTCCCACTAGTACACGGAAACACAATCACATCAGTCCCAGATCCATTGTAGGAAACTGACGTTGGACGTAACATGTCCAACCCAAGTGTAGTTTCCTGTGTAATCGTGTAGGCTCAATTATCAGAATTGCTTTTCCGTTGGCATGGGCGATGTCAGCAAAGTTCACTTTCATGTGCAAATGAGATACGCATAGCGACCTTAGTGACACCATCACCAATGCGAATATCAGCGTAGCGATCAAATTTGACATTAATTTTGGTCCCAAGTGAATATTGGAAATGGTGTTTTGGTTAGTTTAGGCATGGTGAAATTTCCCGTATATAAAGGGAGGAAGTCTTCCTTCACTGATTTGATGTTGGTGGAACGATCTCTCTTACACTCAGGTTCTTTAAATCTATGTTAGCATTGTCCCATCTGAATACTGCTGCCGGGCCACCCCAAGTAATGATCTGATCTGGAGCTCCCCTGCATTCACCTCCTTCGCTCCCCCAACCTCCTTTATCGACCCAGTCATAAACCTTCTGCCACTGGTTGTCATTATTAGGATCTACATAGCTCTCCATCTTAACTGCCGTCTTGCCATCTAGTTGGAAGTTATACATAACTGTCTTGAAGCCCACAAACTTGCCGTCACCTGAAGCGGGCGAATTTTTCCACGGTGAAAAGACGTAGCTCACATGAAACTGTTCTTTTGCCCATCGGACCTTACCGGAGGTGTATTCCAATGATCCCTTGTATTCACTGGCTTCACAACCCTCTGGCCAACCGTCAGCTGTATTTCTTCCACCTCTTGCATACCATGTCCAGTCGTCCTCATCGTCACCAGAATTGAATCTGACCTGTCCTGTCATCTCTACATTTTTCCAATCATTTGGATACTGCATGTACCCTCTAGTTGCTAAAATGGAATGATCTTTGACGATATCATCTGGATGGTATCCAGAAGACGTGTGTACACGATATCTGATCTGGTCCTCATTCACATTCCATGAACCATCGCTATTCTTTGACATTGGTATTTGCTTTGTTCGCGGATCATTTTCTGGATCTTGCATATTCATATACCATTCCTCTCCACCTGGCTTTGTAGGATAGATCTTTTTAATTCCAAACTTGTCATTAGTTTCACCATCTGGGGGTGGAGGTGGTGGTGGAGGTATAGTTGGAGTGCATTTGAAATGATCTATATACTGCTGTGCTGTCACTTGGGAATGAAATAGATCTGCTACATTTATGTTAGCATCATCTACTATTTTGAATAAAGACGGATCATCTCGCATTGGTACCACTGACCATGTATCAGGATCTGGATTAGCCCCTTTTTCTGGTTGAGGTCGCCCATCATCTGGTAGATCTGGACATGACGGGGGTTGTGGAAAAACTGTTATGCTTACTGTAGCTTTGCTGCTGCTTGTTGCACCCTTGTCATCGATGCTTACATACGTAAAACTATCTGACCCTGTATATCCTGCAGTAGGAGTGTATTTTATTACACCCTGAGGAGTGATTGTGCTGCCGAGAGTTCCATGTGTTGGTTGATCTACTATACTAAACGTTAAAGGTCCACCTTCAGGATCTTGTCCTGACAGAGTTACATCTACAGGTGTATCCATGGTAACAGTAACTGATTTAGAGTCTGCAGTGGGTGGCTGGTTCGCAGGTGGTGGTGGAGGAGTGGAACCGTCAAACCCAAATACAGCGATCTCATTTATACTAGCCCAGTCATTCTCATTATTTCCGTCCACCGTAACCCTTACATATCTTCCTTCAGCAACCTCTGCTGGCATATCATACTTCTCTAAAGCTGAAGTAGTACCACTACTCTTTCCAGAGAATCTGTCCACGGATATTACAAAATTATTTTGCCTGCCAACACTTCCACGATACCATGCAATATCTACACTGCAGATGCTCTTCTCTGATCCTAAGTCAAGCTGAATCCATGAGCCTACACCATTGTTAGACCAATGAGTATTGAGGTTGTTGTCTATAACGTTAGATGGTACGTGTCCATCACTACCAATTGCATTTACGCTTCTAACTGGTAGCTTTTCACATGATGGTAACGCCGAGATATCCCAAGCTGGGGTAGCTGCCTCTTGTCCTAGGTCTGAAGAATAGCTTTCGTTTTGTGGACTTGCTCTTGGATAAGGGGGGAGGGTACTCGTATTAGTCGCAATTGGGATACTAACAGGAATGTCATATTTGTTATCGATCAAAGACGGATTGAGATCCTGAAGTGCGCTTAGATCTGCACTATACCCAAAAGAGAAGATAATAATAACTAGCAAAGTGATTGTTGTACTCTTACGCATTGATGACGAATTGCTCAATTCTCCTAATGAAATGGACCAATATGTATTTACATGGAGCACCTAATTCTGTGCTACGATTGGCTATGATGTTTTCCATCAAAGAACGTTCAGTCAATTATGAACTATAATCCATTAGTGAGCTATAGAAATGTATTTGTAATGCTAACAATCCTACCATAGAAGGTTAGTGAATCATGATGTTGTATGTGAGTGCTAATGCTATATGCTGAGATATGGAAATCTTTCAACATGACATGGAGCGGGTCCTGATGTTGAGAACGGTCTTTTCATCATTTGGTGGATACTACCATTATTTGTTGTATGATAGAGCGATAGATACTGTCTCGTGATATGACTACAACGATTAACATGTGATATGTATACGACTATTGAACTTGGCATGATCTCAAGATCCAAGAGGTCTTCAAACGATGTTGATGGAGATTCTTTCTATAAATAACGGCAAAAATGATAGTTAGGGCTGATGAATAAAAGGTTGGACTCTATATTGGAATATTTTATTATTGGGATGGTGCTCCTTCATTCTCTAATCTCTCACAATTGCTCAGTGCGAAATCTCCTTCTGTTGAATTAAAATCGTCTATGCTATCAATACCAGGTCCACAATCAAAATAGTCAGCTCCTTCCCCTCCAGAAAAAACATCGTTACCTGCACCACCATAAAGTGAGTCGATCCCAGATCCTCCTTCGATGAAATCTCCACCATTGTTGCCATAGATTACGTCATTTCCTGGTCCTCCGCTAAGATGGTCGCTTTTATCAGCACCTTGAATTTCATCGTTACCGTAGTCTCCATAGATAAAATCGCTAGCCGCATTTAGTCCTTGTTCAGCTCCTGTAGCTTCCTCACCAGCCATAAGATCAGATTGACTAGCATTATTACTACTCATCTCGCTAGTTAGCAGATCATCATACGTAGTTCCACGAATAAGCGCCCAAGCATTCTTATCATCGCTCAGAAAGATGATTGATGATCCGAAAAGGAGGAGAATAGAACAAGTGATCCCAGTGCCAAGAGCTAATGATGATCGAATTTTCCTATTATTATCCTGTCTTAATGGTCTTAGCAGCATCTACAAATCACAAGTCAAATACCATTTATGAATATATGGGATGCTAATTTAACTTATAGTAGAAGAATAGTATCCATTATCAGTACAAATTCTATGTCTTTGACGAAATCTGCCTGGTATTCTAGAGCTCTAAATATGTATCTGAGAATTCCTTCGCCCTCGCTTGCATTATGAACGATATGTGGCTAGGGGTTAGCACTTAATGCTTCGGAATCGTTTAGTGAACTGGAAAGCTTTCAGAATGCATTGAATGAAAAGTTTGGTTCTATAAAAGAAAAGGTTAACAGCATGCCAATGCTCGTTTTTTACTATCTAGTAGAGGGTTCTGCAAAACACATGGGCAGTCCTTCGGTCATGCCCATAGGTCATGACTTGATGGAGAACTCTAGCCGACCTAATCGATGAGTATGGACTGGAAATTCTATCTATAATACTCGACCAATATATTTCCGCTCTAATTTCGAAGGGGTTAACTATTGAGAGCAAATATACGTTTGAAAACCCTTGCTCAGGACATAAAGGTACAAGGCCTGAGCAGACTTTGATTGTTTGGACCATTCCAGGCATAGATCTACAGCAGGTCATCTACGTATCAGAAGAGATTACGCCATCTCTACCTTATAGCTTACATGGAATGGAACCATAAGTACTTTCGTTATCTCTACCTTATAGCTTTCGTTATCGTTATCTCTACCTTATAGCTTACATGGAATGGAACCATAAGTGTCAACTTATAAGTGTCAACTTATAAGTGTCAATTTCTGCTGATAAACTAATTCTTGTTTTGATTGTGCTTTTTATCTATAGAGAACCCATAATGCCATGGAGTCTTGATCAAGATCCTTCCAGATCAAGAAGAATCTTGATCATCATGATCATCATCGTTGTTGGTATTATTGTTGGTACTATTGTTGATATTATTATTGGTATTATTGACCAATATGTTCGAATGAATAGTATTTTGTTCTTCTGCACCCTCTTCAATCCCGAGTGCTTCCTCAGCGATATCTGCAATGGTGTTATCGTGTATGTTATTGTCAAAAGAATCTTCATCAACATCTATGCCACTCCCACTATTTGTTATCGTATTATTGTAAACCTCATTGTTGGAAGATTCGGACATAACTATTCCTCTATCTTCATTGCTAACATCATTATTTCTGGCAATAGAATCGGTCATATTCCTACTAAACATTATACCCATCTTGGTGTTATTATACACAGTATTATTTTCAATTGTAATATTGTAGCAATCTAAAGAACAAATAATCCCAATAGAACCATTATCATGTACTGTATTGTTCTTGATGGTCATGTCATGTGTTACTGTATGCGGATCCAAGCCATAATGAATATTGTTGTGTATGTGATTATTTTCAAGGGTCATATCACCTACACCCTTTGAATAGAAACCAAAGTATAGATCATGGATATTACTACCTCTTATTATGCTACCATCACCACCTTCATACCTAAGTCCAGTACGTCCTCCGCCATATCCTGATTCATATCCAAGGTAGGCTATCTCTGAATTTATGATATCTGTAGTTCCTGTCGCAGAATCAACTACGATATAGGGCCTTGGAGTACCAATTTGCACATCCTGACCATCTCTATCAGAATCTAAGCTTGATGTGTAATTGTTTGTATTAGGATCCCATGAACTTATCTTTACTGAATCAATCTTCATACTGCCAGACACAAGAATGGGATATGCTGTTTCTCCATCTCCTATAATCTTCAACCATGAAGTATCACTAGAATTGATATAAAGCGCTGCACCTTCTGCTATAGTAATTCCCGCATTCAATACCCATCCTTTGTCAACAGCTTCGTCTCTATGTAGTATATCTGGAGCTTTGAGTTGATTGTCAATGTATGTCAGATTTGTGGTCTTGCAAGTGATCGTTATCATCCTTTCACTATCATCGAATGTAATACAGCTCGAAGAACCATCTGAAGAAGAAGATGTAGATGGGCTTGTCTCAGAAGAGGATTGGGATTCAGATGATGAAGAATGAACTAAACCGCCGAACGTAACGTATAATGCAAAGACTAATACTGCGAATATTGCCATTGGTGTAATCTCTGATCTCAATATTAACGAAATTATTCCGACATAGATTATTTATATGCGTTGTAGAAGATTGCATAATTTTTATAAAATAGAATATTGTTGTTAGATCTTTTTCTTTTTAGGGTGTATCAATTTACCACGATAGAATGCCCTAGTTCTATTCGGTAATGCAACAACTCTGGATAATTTTCCACACGGGAGCATTTGGACTTTTCCTACCTAGCATAAGTAATTTCATTACTACGATTAATACTGCATGTAATAGATCTAACGTGCCTTGATACAGGATAAATTGTTCCAAGACTTGGCCTCATGTCACAGCATTCCTAGTCGTCACCTTTATGCCGATCTATATAGGATATCCGATATATATAAATACGTCTTGATCCATATATCGTATAACCAATATGACATATGGAAGCTGTTGTGGTAGTAGCAATGGAATAGACTTTGGAAAAGTAAGAAACTTTCTTACAAGTGAAGAAAAAGTCTCACTATTAAAAGAGTACAAAGATGACTTGGAGAAAGAGGTTCACGGAGTAACTGAAAGAATCAAAGAATTAGAAAATAAATAAGTGATCCCTCACCCCGAATTTTTTCTTTGAGAGGGGATTCGTTTGTAATACTACTTAAAACAGCATGCTGAAGCTGAACATTATGAAAAATGAAATCCCAAGATATGGACCAGATGTTCAGCTACTCATTCATCCTCGAATAGACTTGCAAATGCAAATCATAATCATAAAAGGACTATTGAAACATGGTAATGCTAAGAACTACATATTATTCACGAAAGAGGAGGGGGTAGAGGATCACTGTCATATAGGTGCACTCTCCTTAGGAAATCAAAGAATATTCGATTGGCTTCATATCCTATTGAGGATAGAGTAACTACAACTGTAGTAATTTTAACCGACTACTGTTTTCAGACTCGATTTACATAAGACACAAATATATTTTCTCAGCTCGGGTTATTCTAATAACGCCAAAAGAGGATGGATCAGATGGCTTACTTCATCATGAGAATATTTCTATTGGCTTTTATTTGAAGCCAACGTATTGTGTGCCATCCTTTTCAAGGCGTTTTGAAGTTATACTACTAGCGCTCTGGAACTACAGATACGTCCTGAAGCCTCAATAATGTTTGACGGCGTATGTCTGGGTCCGAACTTGGATGTAATGCACAGGATGTAAGTTATGACATAATCGCAGCTAGGATGGGCCCAATTGAATTTTGAATCGAATCCATAATGTTCAGGAGCAAACTAAGTGCATACCTGTAGGGATGGAATCAACTTAGCATGATTCTATAGACTGAAACGCTTTTTAGGTAGTATATCCATGGTGCTAATCTAACCCCCTTGGGCCCACTTTAAAGTGGGTTCAAACTAGGTTATGCCATCTAACGAATACAGCTCACGATTGAGAACTCTTTTATACAGCTCACGATTGAGAACTCTTTTATACAGCTCACGATTGAGAACTAACTCTAACTCGTTCTGTATTTTCTAGGAACATGTCTAGTACGCCTGTGAATTGTTCTGGATATTGATACATCAATCCATGCCCTGCTCCTTTAATCTGTACAAGCCAAGCTCCAGGGATCTTTTTGGCAAGAATCAAGGAGTTAGCTGATGGTACAGCAGTATCTTCGGTTCCTGTAATGATTAAAACAGGATTCGATATCTTTGCAAGCTCATCACAAACCCCATTCCAGTTCGTGGCCAGCCAGTTTTCCACTGCATCGAACTGCTGCACCAAAGTACTAGAAGGAATTAGCTCCGTTGATCTAGGAATAGTTTCAAGATAATCAGGATGAGATTTAACCCACTCTGGCGGAAAAGTAACAGATAAAAATCTACGTATATCCTGTGTACGATTATTAACAAAGTCCGATAACAATTTAGCAACTATAGGGCTTTGAGGAATTCCCTCTTCTCCACCGCATGATGCGCCATAGAGTATAAGTCTATTAATCTTCTCAGGGTGCATAAGAGCAAGCTGTTGAGCTACAAAAGAACCCATCGAGAATGCCAAAACATCTGCACTCTGGATTTCTGTGGCATCCAGGAATCTAGCAGTATCATCTGCAAGTTGTTGTATAGTGATTGGTTTTGAGCCCAAAGTTGTATTTCCAACTCCTCTGTGATCAAATATAATAACTGTGTGATTTGATGAAAAATCTTGAAGCATATAAGACGGCCAGACATCCATAACATTACCACTACCACTAATGAGTAAGATAGGGTCACCATTACCAAAGGCCTTGTATGCAATGTCAATATCTCCTACACTGACTTTTTCTGATGGAATATTTCGAATATTTAGCGTGTCAGTAGTATTAGAATCTACTTGGTCTAGATCTGACTGACCATACACAAGTTTATTGGTGCCAAGATAGCCATTATTAATTAATGAACTAGCAGTAATAAGTATAAATGCAGAAGCAATAAGATTTCGATAATCTTTCCTAATGGATCTGTGATTTGACATAAACCCTGATACGCTGCTAACTATTTAAGATTAGACATCTATTAAGTGATCGCATTTTTCTAATATGCTCTTAAAAGAATCTAGTCACCTCTCGACGTATTGTTACTACTACTTAATATCACTTGCTACTAAAACTCAATTGAAAGACTTGGTTGGTTGGACTTATTAAAATAATAAGTCGTAATTATTTTAGGTAAGGGTAACAATCAGTGTTGTTCTGCCAACTGGCAATATCTCTTCTAAATCTGATGGATATACAGGTGCAGATCTACGAACTAAGATCTCGGATCTATCTTATCCGAACTCTTTAATCTATCTTATCCGAACTCTTTTATGTAAAAAGATTACATTAGTTAAATTCAGATAATTTATTATTTATTACCATGAATATAATTTATTGAGCAATTATCCAACACATATTGAATTATTGTCTAATGCTTATGATAGAATGCATAAAGGAAAAAATGAGGAGGGGATTCCTAGAAGAAATATGATGATAATCTATCTTGTGTTCTTTCCTATTATCACTCCTCTGTTTACCGCAATGAACGTTATAGCGGTTACTGAGTATGAGGGATTAGATCGATTGCATTATATAGGTTCGGACGCTTTTGGCGACATAAGCCGCATGGTAGAAGCCGACTGTAACAACGGTATCGATGATGACGGTGACGGACTGACTGATGTGGAGGATATTGAAGACTGCGCATAGAGATCGCAGGTAAATATTTCAGATTACCGATTTTCAATAACTACTTGAATGCATCATGGCCTAATTTTATTCACGTATTGTGAAATCTTCTTGTCTAACATCCGATAATCTACCACACTTATTTTCCCGTCTATGAACAACTCTCTCGAAATCTGTCTTATCTGGGACAATATCTCTAGGCCTTCCTCCCTGTTCTGATCGGATATCTCGTACGCAGACTCAATTTTCTTCGCGTACCTGGCTACGTATCGTCTTCTATACAGCCATTCTCTTCTTCCGTATAGAGCGGCCGCAAGAGCTGTTAATATGGCGAATGTGACTCCTAGTATCTGAAATAGATCTGGAATCTCCTCGAAATTAGCACTAAGTGTACCGAACCTTTCCATAGTAAACGTTGTGATAGGATTATTGCTACTACGAGGGTTTTGGTTCCCAGACCAATGATCAAAAAGTACTGGAGGAAACAGGCTCCAGTATCCGTAGTTAGTTGGGGGAAAGATACTTTCAGCCCTTGCCTCACACCTAACTTTTTGACCAGCAGCAAATCTGATATATTGGTTGTTACGTATTTCGCGTTTATCACACACTATTTCCCCTAGATTCTCAGGGTCAATCTCAATAGTTACACCAACTACTAATTCATTAGATGAACTATTTATAATGGAGATCTTGTTTGAATGCGTATTACTGACATACGTCAAATTACTAGTTTGATCTATAGCGATGAAGCTTGCCACAGTAGGAAAACGAACAATATTAGGTAATGGTCTTTCGATATCCGGATTGTTTGGGTTCACCCGAATATTCTTTACTACGATGGTAGAACTTGGAGAGATAACCGAAACGGTGTTATCAAACGTATTGCTGACATATACCATATGCGTCGCTTGGTCTACTGCCACGCCGACAGGGAGATTTCCTACAGTGACATTTTTTATTACTTCATTTGTTATGGCATCTATAAGAGTGAGACTGTTAGACCTCATGTTTGTTACATATACTATATTCCGATCTTGGTCCACAGCCACGCCAACAGGAAAATTTCCTACAGTGACATTTTTTATTACTACATCAGTTGTCGAATTTGAACGTATAACGGAGACCGTATTTGATAAACTATTCGTTGCATATAGGAAGTCATTATTGCGGTCCTGTTGGTATACGCCTATAGCAAATGGGTTGATCCCTACCGTAATGTTTTTTGTTACGGTACCCTTAACGCTATCTATCATAGATATAGTATTTTCATCGATATTAGTTACGTAAACCATGGATCTAAGTGAGTTGATTGTAATGCCGACTGGATTGGAAACAGAACTAATCTCACTAACTACCTTATCTGTTGACCCATCTATCACCGACACCGTATCAGAGTCAATGTTAGTTACATATATCCTATTCACAATAGGATCTATATCTAGTCCATACGGACGAAGGCCTACTTGGATAGTACTTACTACTTCATCTGTTTTAGTATCGACGACGGAGACAGTATGAGAAAACTCGTTAGTAACATATAATTTATCAGTAACAGGGTTAATCGCTAAATCCACTGGAAAACTGTTTACAAGGATTCCGTCAACAGGATTGCTTTCTCGCGACGTTGCTTCCAAGTGACCATCCTGACCGAGCATAACCCAACTGACTGAAAATGCTATAAAGGTTGCAAAAGATAACCTGATGTGAAAAATTAATCGATTTAGTGAGGACGTCTGCTAGTACCTACCTTCGGAAGGATATCTGACTAATACTTTTGTCATACTCATTGCGGAGTACAAATTGTTTTTAATCTTCCAAATATCATTCACACTCATTGGGTTTCCTATATCCTTAATTATAGTTATGGAGGAAAATGACGTACGCTTTATTGGTTTATTTGTGCAATACAACTCGACAAATTATTCTTTCAGGTAGGTAGATCTTATTGGCAATTCAGCTAACAGCTTTTTTTAGGTAGAGTCCTATTAGCTATGCCTTCCATGTAATGCATCCCTAGTAAAACTATTCTGAACTGTGGAGAGCATATCTAAAATCAGGAAATTCATACATAGTCCATCGAATGGTAATAGAATGTAAGCAGATTCGAATGGTAATAGAATGTAAGCAGATTTTACTATTGAGTATTTTTGGGATAAGCTCATTACAAATAATATTTCAGACATAAAATGGGATATTAATAATTTTTTACCTTGTCGTAGACCATTTTTTGTGTCTGTCAAAGTAAGCATTACCTGATCTCCATTATCGCGCATGAACTTACACTAAATTCCTCGGAAGCTTATAGTTACAGCAGGCAAGCCTCCAAGCTGAATAGATGGAGTTTGAGATGCAACCTAGCTAGTTGTCAGTCATCTATTACTACTAAGTGAAACTATCAGTTGCCACAGAGACGGATGTATCTTGATAAACCTTTTTGACATCAGTGTATGTGTCCACTGCAACATATCTCTATGTCTTTTCTGAAAGTTAGCAGCATCCGTAAGGGACCACTCCTGTGGATTAGTATCCCAAAGGAAGAAGGACAAAAGTTGAAGATCTTATATTGATAGGTAGGGAACGGGAGGAAGATCTTATAAAATAATAGAGCCACGCGGCTCTATGTGAAATACTTTTTTGTGAAATCTTCATTTATGACAATGAAGCAGCAGTATTATAGAAGCTCTAGCTCTAGATATTCTTAAACCTTCTGCAACGATTTTACGGCATAATTCTCTCTAATCTTCATCCATTGTATCTTCTTTATCATCATTATTCCATCCTGTTATTGGAGAAGTATGCATCATTAATGACATTCTACTGTAATGACTTCTTTTCTAACAGTCAGACAGACTATGTCTATATACTTCAAATGGATCTGAGATCCGTAGCTCAACTGTTTGTAGGCGAATCCCTTTATTCTATCATACCTACCCTATTATCAGGGGCAAAAGGCGAATAATAAACGTAAAATTAAGATACAAGTCTCAACCATTCCGGGTAATTTTTAACTATTTACTAGTGCCAGGAAAAATATGAATGTAGGCATCCATGAATGCCTATTCTTATTTAATGTCTGCTAGGAGTGAACTGTTGCTGAAATGTTGAAGAGGATGATGCCCAAGCAGTAGCTAGACTAGAGTTATATTCAGCAATTGCTTCTACTGTTCTACTACAGTTTTTCACATTCTCTCTTAGCGCGTTTAGTGCATTGATCGTTAACTGATTGTTGATATCTGCCATTCTAATGAGGTTGTTAGTAAAATTACTTGATTGTCTTACTAAGTCCTGGACATATGGTGCTGCTGCATCTGAGATGATGGCGTTGTTGGAATTGCTGCTGCTGTTAGCTAATTGCTTTTGAATTGAAGTCGTTCTCTGAACGGCAGTTCTAACTACATCTATGTATTCTTGTTGCAAGTTGGATACTGCTTGTGCGTACTGTGGTTGAACCTTTGCAGATTCATTTATCAGTCTTGTGAAATTGTCATTTGCTGCGTCGAATATGGGAATTACACTGACTGCTGCTGCATCTGTAGTACCCGTACTGTCTTTTGACCTTTTACTTTCTGATGTTGATGACATAACTATTGATAGGTCCTAACGGTATATAAATATTGGTATTAAATGGTATTTGTTACCACCTAATCCCATTTGAAGTATGTATCAGTTCGTCTGCATACTGATTTCATCTGGTATCCGCCTAAGCGCGTGTGATCGTTTGCTGTAGAAATGTATTCAACCTGAACAGACATTTTAGGTTGCATCTCAAATTCCAGGGCTAACTCGAAGGAGTTCACCTCTTGTTCTAACACTCCAAATATGTTACGTGATTTAAATGAGGAGGATATTAGCATTGCATCAATTAGCATTGTGCAGGAAAGATCAGTGTATGATAGAAAAGCGTTTCCTAATTCTGCGTTCATTATTAACGCATCTAATAGAATGAATTAAATAGATTGGCACCGGATAGTTTGGCACCCTTTAAGATTTTTAAGTATGAGGGGCAAGTATGAGGGGTGTATCATTTTGTCGATGTGCTCCAAAAATAGGAGACGAGTTAGTGTATGAAAAATAAAAGAGCCAATATCCACAATGAAAAAAAAGAAGACGACAAACTGAAGAAGAGCGACTTAGTTAATCCTAATGAAATTGCGTCAGTTAGTAATTTATGGCAACAATATTCTCCTATGGCCTGGAGCGAAACATATAATGAATATATCAATTACAAAGACAAGTATTGGTGAGGCCGCATCAATAGCTGAAGGTGCTGTTGGCAACAATTCGCATGCTGCGTCTGCCCATATTGGCGACGTAAATGGATATTTGGTATATACTGTTTGGGTTTTTGGACCAGATATGAAGATTAATAGAGTAGTAGTCGACCCTGGAGACGGCCAAGTTCTATCAAACATGCCGATATCAATTCAGCAAATGAAGGGTATAGGTCCTGGATGGGAATGGGAATGATGGGCTCAGGGATGGGTCCTGGCATGATGGATGATGATGATGACTTGATGAGGGGCATAGGTCCTGGCATGATACGGTAAACAATTACGGAACACCGAACTGGAGACCTTTTTCCCCTTTTTGTTTTGTTAGTCTGATAAAGTTGTGATACGCTAAGGCCGACCTTTAGGATAACGATTATAACGGCTACGGGTTATACTGATCTATAGTTTTTGCTACGGTATTGATTATATATTTAAGAACAACCTTAATGAAATTTACGCACAAACCTCCACTAACTCTTATCTTGCTATCCTAACAAACTTGTATCCTGATCTTTCTAATCTATTTTTTATCCTCTCTTTCGTTATGAGCAATGGATCAAATTCGACTATAACACTGTCTGTCATATAATCAATATCAATTCTCTTTACTGCTTCTTCATTCTTCAGCTGTTTCTCTACTATAGGTTTGCAATTAATACAATACATTCCTACTATTTTGAATAAAATTCGCTCCGTCTTCATATCCATTTGTATTTATGAAGTCAATATATAATTAGGCAATCTCCACAGACCAACTCGGAATATTAGGGAAATTAAGATAAAGGAGGTAATGAGCAAGGACCTTGTGACCGTTACTGTTGAGAAGGAGTTCTTCTTTTACTGTTGAGAAGGAGAAAATAACAGAAGAACAATTCACTGAATTCCTTAGTGTATCTAAAGCTGTAGAGAAAGAACAAGAAAGTGACTATTCAACAATGGATATTGATAGAGTTACTGTCGGTGGCGATGACCTAAGAAGTAGACTTATTGCAAGTGGTAAATTCAATGAAGCTGAAGCTGTAGTTGTAATAGAAATAATGCTTGAACATGGGATTATAGAAAAAGTGTCATATGATACGTATAGGTTGAAGAAATGACTTCCTTTTCAGTTAATGAAAATAATGAATTGCATGAGTATGGGGGGGGGAAAATTATGCATTAGCTTTATCAATTAAAGAAGGACTTGACTTTATTCTATCCCATTTTGAAACCCCTATATTTCCAAGGACGGTTGCGACCAGAGCAACAAAAGGAGGTCAAAGGTTAGCAGGCAGACTATCTAGACTGTAGAATATCCAAGTCAGAAATATGCAAAGAAAGTCAGACAGAAACCCAATTTCCTATTTATGGACATGGATAATAATGCGTTGGACCTAGGGGTCCCCTCCTAATGAAACATGATCCGATAACAATCACGGCAGATTCAGATTTAACAAAAGCAGCAGAGATACTGACTCAGAACAACATTAGTGGACTTCCAGTAATAGATGATGAATCATCTAACAACCTAATAGGTGTAATTACTAAAACAGACATAGTTCGAGCTATGTCTATCTTAAATTGAGCCCGCTAAGTGGCCTAACCTGTGGTGTAGGAGGTCAATTCTAACCTTATGCAAATGCATAATAATCAAAAATAGTACTTGGTAACCCGAGAGATTTTATATTGTAATGTTTAGTCTAAAACAGAAATATCTTTCTGCGATCACTTTTGTAGGCTTTATTCGGGTACTGCACCTTCACCACTATTTACATTCCCATAAGTCTTTGCATTTTTTTTCCACATATCTTTCTGCTATTTTAGTTGCCCATTCTAAAACTTCTTTTTGTTTGTAAGGGTATATTTCTGCAGTGCCATGTAAATGGGGGGTTTCCGGTCATCTTTGCAAATACTTGGCCGTCGTGCTGAATACTTGGCCGTCGTGCTGAATATTGTTGGCTTTTACTGACGTATCACCAGTAGTGAGAATGATATTCCCTGCTTTACATCTGCCCTTACCGTTCTCCACTACAAACCAAATCGGAACTACACTCCAAATGTCGAATGTTCAGTTTTATATAGGAAATCTATCACTTCTTCACTTACGGGTATAGGTTTGTCTTCATTAGCAATTGCTCTGGCAGCCCAGTGCTCCCAGTTACTGCACAAGTCTATGATTTCCTCTTTGGAAATGTAAATATAAATTGACTTAGATGGTTCTGCTAGATATAGAATTTCAACTAACCCTCGATCCATATAGCATTAGGTCTATCGTCGGAAGCTTTAACATACCGACTGCTTAAACTCTCGCTTTTTTTACCCTTTGTATCGCATTTATGATAACTTGGAAACCAGGTTCTATTCTCAGTGCTGCCTCCCCTCCAACTGATGAATTGCATAATAGGCACACAAAGGACATACGCATCCTACATACCCATGTACTTATTGTTACTGGGCAAAAATGCTAACGTATATTCAGTGGATCACATTCTGCAGGTTTGGATGTCTAAACCTGAACTGATATGCTTATTAACTAGAACTAAGGTATTTTGTATTTAGCAATACCTTGAATGTAAGATATAGTGACTTTATTGAGGTTTTTGTTTTCGTGTCTACTGTTGCCACGGTACTATCCTTCACTAACTTGATACATGACAGTAGCGCCACTTCAAGTAACATACCATCAAAGGATGTAACTAGGATAGTACAGCTAGGAGATCCATTTTATGAAGAGCATTATAGTGCTGAATTAGGGATGCCAAAAACATCAAACAAGAGCTTTACGGGAAACTTTACCGGTGAAGGAATACTGAATGAGAATTTGAGTGTCAGTGCAGTAGGGAATGCTACTGGAACGTTTAGAAATAACGACACTGTATTTCTGCAGGGAGATGCAAAGTTCGTAACTGAAAATGAAGATACTGCAATATATAGCTTTGACGCATTTACAAATTACAATCCAGATGGCTCTTCGGAAGGTAGTGGAACAGCCGTTTTTGACGAAGGGGCGACAGGTGAACTTTCCTTTCTGAACAACACATTAGCAGTATACAAAAATCGTGTTGATAGTAGGGGTAACGGCACATTTCTAATGTGGCACTGGAAATAAACTTTACTAGCCAATATATAAAAACCTAGGACTTAAATAATCAGGCCATATTTGAGGCACGGACTACAGATATGAACAAATGCAACTGAATATTTTTGTTTACCGACATCAGAAAATGTTAATTAATTATACATGTTGTATTTCCCAAATGCAGAATTCTTGTAACAAAGTTAATTATAAGAAATCCTCTATCAAGAATGGCTTAATTTTTCTTATAATGATAATTTCATTGGTTGCATGCGGCTCGTCAGCAAACTCCTCAAGCGATGCGTACGACTCAGGATACGGCCATGGTTGTGATGATGCTCGGTTAGATCCCTCCGACAGATATATCAACGAAGCTGGAAAGGGACCGGAATTCCATACTGGAACATTTATGGAGGGATATGCTGCTGGATTTAATGCATGCTCAGATGGGGGCGGATTGCGTCTGTTTGTATATGTGCACAAACCAACTGCCAATTTTGCAAACGGACAAGAAGCTGACGTAATCGTGATCACGTCACAAGATTATGGTAAATTCAAGACAGTCATAGTGCCAAATGGATACGAAACATTTTACGTAGAGTTTGAATATGCACCAAACCAGGTTGACACTGGAGATAAAATGTCAGGATGCGTCCGTGTTGGTGGGCTTGATGGCTGTGCTAGCACATACAACAGTGAAGAAAAGATACCGGAACGCATGGACATTTACCTAAATTCAGATTTGGAAGGCTTAAGGGGCCCAAGCAGTAGTGCGTCGCACAAGCAGTTGGAGAATTAAGCAGTAGTGCGTCGACATCCCAGTTCGATCCGGAAAGATGAGATAGATGATGGTGACTATACTGTATTGTGGCTAAGATGAGATATCTATTTGCTAATCGAAAGAAGCCTATTGATGGCGCTATAGAATTAAATCTTTCATCAAGAGAGTTCCAGCACTCTACTGGTTCAAAAGCAGATCCTGTACACAGTAACAGTAGTCTACAACTTAACTAAATTTATATTTATTTAACATACATCACTAACTAGCGACCTTTTCATAACGACCTTCTTGAAACGTCTCGTATTTCCTCCCTCAGTTACTCTTTGCTTTGCAATCTTGTCTGGACTGACTGGCTTGTTAGCTCTCTAATCGCATTTGATGCAATCCATTTACCGCTCGCTGATGGAATATCCTTCTGAGGTTTTGATAATACATCGACTTTGCAGTCTTATGCCAATTCTATCTTTTATGGCACTTTTGATGTGAGTAGCATTCGTCACGACATGGATCAGAAATTTACTATGATCTTGTGAATGATAAAGGAGAAGCCTAAACTTGCACATTTAAAACCCATTGTGCCGTCGTCCGATGACGAACGGCATTAATATCAAAAAGAAGAGAGCAAAGAGATTAAGCCCCTATGATGAACATGAGATTTGGGATATCGAGGATTGTTCACGATTTATTTTATATTGTTTGGAATAAGTGTCAATGATACATCCTTGCTAAAAGCATTACATCCTAGGATATTGGGATTCTCACAACTCCTATCTGGAGTAACTTTGATTCTATAAACTTCCTTGATCTTGACAATGTCAGTCACATATTCAGTGTCTGATTTGTCTTTACATCGACTTCATATCACGAATCAGATTTGAGCACGACGAGTTCAAGCCGTTTTCTAAGTTCGAAATAACTCGTCTTCAGAAGTATATAATTGTGCTAAAACCTTTTTTGATCATGTTGAAGAATTCACTTTCGTTTATATTCTTCTTACCAGCAGCCCAAGCTTCTACATCTTCCACACAACCACCAGATATCGAAGACGAGGATTTGGGTCTATACATGGTCGATGGCCTAGGAACCAGGTGTAACAAAAAAACAGGGAGGAGCATCATAAGCCTTTTGACTGAGCAATACCAGGAGGAGGGAGGCAGAAGGAACACAGTGATATCTAACATGGAGTCAGTCATCGCGGTAGCTTTCTCTGGATATGTGTTCTATAATACACATGCATTAAATGTACCTAAATGACTGAATTAACCGGATCCTGATCTATTAGTATTGACATATTATAAATCAATCATGGAATTCAGAAGAAGGTTATCACAGTACTTCAGAACGAAACATTTCAATCTGAACATGAGGAATTATCTTATTAGGAATATGTGAGTGAACTTATCTTAATTGCTTTAGGATCAAAAAGGTTCCACAGATGAGTGGGGTGAATATTTGTTTCTATATCTCTCCGCATCTCTAGCAAGTACCTCAAAACTAATCATATAATCATCATAATTTCTGGATCTTCTTCTCTTGTGAACTATCACCTCTGAAGCATTCCAACATCTAAGTGTGATGTTCCAATAGACGTCGAGAAACAGATTGGTTGAAACCAGACCCTTTTTCACGAGAGCTCCAACCTCATTAAAATCAGAGATCGTCCTGTTCACATATTCTTTGTAGAATTCATCATCAAAAATAGAATCGTCGTCTGTCTCCTTGTATCTCCGGTACGCTTCAAACAACATGGCTCTCGCCTCTCTTTGTTCCTTGCCATTGAGTAGCTTGAATATTTCTATTAACCCGGCAAATTTTCTCTGTCTACTCTGAAAATATACAATCGCCACAACTAGACCTATGGCTGCAATACCAGCTATATCGGAAAATGTTAATACCCAATCTAGTATGCTCAAGGGATTAGTTTGAGCGATAATCGAGCTGTACTGATGGGCCATTGGATTAATTGCATCCTGATCTGCCTTCTCTAGCAGACTTAGAATCTGGGAAAGGATACTTAATGCTGATGAATGTGGATCTGTGAGCATTTCTCCTTGTGTCTAATTCTGTCAGCTGTATAACTGCATATCGATACAAACCAATTAGATACTGAGATTGATATCATAAATATAGTGATTCTATCTATGCTTTGGCAAAGGCTTTAGCCGAAGAGCCAAGTTTTTCGAGTTTCTTGTATTAGCGCTTCAAGATAGAACTTGTAACAGTCCTTCAAAAACGCAAATAGATTATTCTCTTGACCCCAAGATTCAGGATTTCATGTGCATGAATACGAATATTTCACGAGGAAATGCGTAATAGAGGGCAAAGGTATGGTAACAGGACATAGGGTTCTGGACGTAGTTTGGGACCCGTTGCAGTTTGGGAATGGAAATAGGAAGTCGTTGAAGATATGACTGAAAGACGTGCAATCAATCCTTGGACGTGGCAAGATAGATACTGCTTTGTACAAGCAAATGAGATTAAAGACGCTACCAGAGTATTGGTAGGTCGAGATATAGGCTACTGCAATGAAATAATACTAATATAGCACGATATGCGGTGCATGACACACTAACTCACTCCTGTGATGAAAGTTTTTATGAATCTAGTATACTTCACGCACGTGCTACTGTACCCTAAAAAATCGCGCGTGTAGAAATGTCTGCACACCAGCAGCGTTGATTTTGTTAAGTCAGGAAATGACATTTCAATAGTTTTGCACGTGTTTCTATTCTCGCCCCTTGGCTAGGTAACAAGACTCTCGTAAAGAGATCTGAGATGTACTGTACCTGAATTGCTAAAGTTCTCATGACTCAATGTGTTAGGATCGCCATTTTCCATACTGGTTAAAATTTGCTTTCTGCCATGTAAAGAACAATATCAGTCCGATATGTATCCGGATATGGATCCGGAGCTCTCAGTACGAAAATAGGATTATCGCTTTTAAAGACCGATATATAAATTGATCGATAGATATATAATTGATTACTACAACAATTAACTAAGAATTATGGATAAGAAAGTATCTACAAAAATAATTATGATTATGACTATATTCGCAGCGGCAGTTTTGACAGCGCCTTCCTCGGCGCTGCAGCTCTCGCACGCGCAGACGAATACGGATATCATCCTAGTGTTTGATGGCTATGGCGCGAAAACTGGCACCACCTAGCCACCTCTGGAACACATCATCTCTTATTATTTCTGGAATTCTAGCAGGTGATTCATGGTATAATTTCCATAAAGACAATAATATAGTTTAGATAAAATGGCGCAATAAAGCAGACGACGCTACAAATTCTCCGTACATATCATAATATCATAATCGGATCCTGATATCATGATATCGGAATATATAAATATGAATTTATATAATTATTCTTGTGGCGCGCAATCTAATAATTAGAGGATTTGATGATAAGGTTCACTCTCAGCTGGGAGAAATGGCAAATCAAAGAGGTGTTTCTATTAATTCAATAGTAAAAGATGCAGTAGATAAATGGTTAAAGCATCAGCAATCACAGGTTCCAAAAAAGCACTATCTGATAATTTATTCCGATGAAGAATCATTGATAGGATTGCTAAAATCAATGGATAGACTTGCTAAGGAAAACAATTTGTTTAGATGCTTTTGTGGTCCACCAACTAGTCAGTCATCGGAACTCTTGTCTAAACTAAAGTGGTATGATGCTACAAATGAGCCATATTATTATACTTCGGCTAATACCATTGAGGCAGAACCAAGAAACTATCAGGATAAGGAGCATCAACCTCAAATGCAAATTCATCAGAGTCAAAAAAACATCATAAAATATTTTGGCAGGACAATTGAAAATATATCTAAAAATACTAATAACAGGCAGGTATGTTGCCTGGACTTTCTGATAAACGATATAGCGAAGGCCTCGATGAAGCAAGCATTAACTATTGAAGAATCTTATAACGACAATAGGATATCTGGCTCGGTGTATTGTACTTACATGACTGCTACCCTCCTAAGCTCAGGGATAAAAAACATGTTAGAGCTATTCGAATTACATGATCAAGTGGTTCTACTGAACGGAGATGAAGTCCATAAACTACACATCACAAAAGAAAATGTACATAAGCTATTCTTAAACTAATAATAATAGTAAACAAACTAATCATTATTTTTGTGGCTTAAAATAGTTGTTTTTCTACTTGCTCTAAATTATTTTCTAATATCAAAAGAGATATCTTGTCGTAGATCGATGTGAATCTATTCAACATATCTCGTTAAGGCGTTACGACGTACGCATAATGATATCATGATAGGGCTATCATTGGTCTAATGGAATTTGAAAGTATATGTTGTAATGTATTACTCAAAATGAATTTCCCTAATACATGACCGTCGTACAGGGACCATTAATTCCGGACCATTAATTCCAGGCAGAAAAAGAGAGGCATTAGATAATATCAATAGATCAAGAACAGCTATTTACATATGAAGAGGATTTAGAAGTCCAAGAATACAATCAGGTTGATATGAAAGATAATGAAAGTTATATACTCAAAGGCACAGCAATTCCCCATTGATTTGCTGCTTAGTGAAAATATGCTTGAAAAACAAGAGAACTTGTATCCTCTCTTGTTATGTAAATTGTACGCTAGCCTCTAAAAGACTATAGATGAAAGACTGTAGCTGATAATACAAAGACGCGATCAGATAGAACAATATTTCTTACCCAAGAAAAAGATAATCAGCTATCCTCTTGGCTATCTTATATGTATCACAGATGACGAATTCGAGAAAATGGCAATATTGTTACTCAATATAGAACTCCTAGTATGAAGGATTCAGATCGTGTGTATCCTCGGCTCAACGATCAAGTGGTAATCCTAATCCTTTTAGCTTGTATGTCGACTTCCGCACATCTTTTGCAAAAAACATTAGATCATGTAGGCAAAGGTGCTCGAGAGGATGGTAACGAAAGGAGATCGCTCTTCATTCCCTCAGACGTTTTGTTAAGACCACAATTTCTGATTTAGGATATCAGGACTGAGTATTTTATAGGTCATTCAGGAAATGTGGTCGGAATAACTACGGCTAATAGTCAGTCGCGGTTGTGATGAAGCAGGAATATCAGAACCGTTTGATACATATATCAGCCAGCCAGAGAATAGGCGAAAGGGAGGAGCAAGAACAAGTGCTCAACACCATCTTTACATTCGTTTATACCGAAGTTAGCGTTACGACCGTAGTAGTACCATCACTATCTGGCATAGTCTTGAAACGTGAAACTGTAATCGTAACTTTCTCCTCCTCTCTGCAGAGTTGGTCGAACTGTTTGATTGGCGTACCTAAAAACTTGATTCCCATTTTTGCAATTATTTCTGTTGCTGTTGCTACTGCTGCACTACCCACGAATATGGGCTTTCCAAAGCAATAGTGCGTCATTGTTGTCATGCCTCATAGCGGAGCAATTCTATACCGCAATCAAACGCTTTTGATTCAAAGAATAATTGAAATAATAGAGCGCAAACATTTATGTGCTCTGTTGGGGGTTCAAGCCACATTGAACAGATCCCCTCGTGAATCTTTTAAACCACTTTAAAGTCTTGCCCTTGACCTGGTAAAAAAATAATAGGTTTGGATCCCCGATATCCTGGCTCTATGTAGGCACACTAGGTACTGTTGCAAGTAATAGTTTGGCCTGTTACAGAGCAGAACACGTAACATCTGGAATAGTATTGCTACTTCGATATGCTTTTCTCCAGTGCTTGCAGATGGCATATCTTCAACATGTACCAGTAAAGAACGTGAAGTGACGCTAGCGTCAAGTATCAGGAGATATGCTTTTATGAATCCTAACTACACTACATTATACTATTTGGCTGCTGATAACGGCATTGGATTAGGACGGACACATCAAGATCATCAGAAAGTGTCCGAGATATCGGGTCTTGTTAAGATTTTGTATGAACCACATGAGATACTGGATCTAGGTGGTCAATTACTTGATTCGTCAGATGAAGAGATATTGATATCTGTTTCATCAGCAAACACCTTCTTGCGTCAGTCAAAATTAGGGATACTCAAGAAATTATTTGATATTTTAGACAGTAAAAAAACAAGAGACGGCAAAATACGAATACTCACTCCTGTAAACGGTCTAGTCTCTAACGTGCTGGAAGGGATGCGTAAAAAATACCCCAACATTGAAGTAAAAACTACCGAAGAACCAGACTTGCAAATACAAGTCACAATATTAGTTGTTGACAGGGAGTCGTGTCTTGTTATAGAACTAAAAGACGATAGTAGACCTATTCCCGAAGAAGCTATGGGTACCGCTATCTATGCTACAAGTGGGCCCACGGTAATGTCGTACTTTACAATATTTGAGACTATGTGGAAGCAGAGTGAACTGTATGCTAAACTACAGGCTCATGAAGATGCTCAAAGAGAATTTATTAATATAGCAGCGCATGAATTAAGGACGCCCATACAACCGATTATTGGATTGTCTGAAGCACTATTAATAAGGGATAGGAGCAAAGATCTTGTATTCTATCATAATATCATATTGAGAAATGCAAGACGTCTTCAAAAACTTGCTGAAAACATTTTGGACGTTACCAAAATAGAAACTAATGCCGTCAAATTGAAAAAAGAGGCAGTGGACTTACATTCGCTTATTTCTGAGGTTATCGAAGACTTTCAACATCAGATTGCTGCTGATTATTCACAAGTGAGGGAACAAGAAGAGGAGAAGGAGGAAGAGGAAGAAGGGAAGGCGCAAGGAGGAGGACAGGATCTTGGTCTTTCTTCTAAAAAGAATGTAAAGATTATACTATCTCCTTCAAAATCAGGAGCACATGGGGACGAACAATATGGGAGTTATGACAGCGTCATCAACAAAAACCAAGAATACAACACGTCATCCCAAACTCCGCTACCGCCACATATGATAATGGTGGATCGTACCCGTATAACGCAGGTGTTGAACAATCTCATAAACAACGCCTTATGGTCTGTAACCTCCGGATTCAGTGAAAACAATGAACGAAAAGCAGGTAGCCCTGTGGCCGAAGATGTAAATTCACGGTATATTGAAGTATCAACTGAGAAGGACGTAATGTACAACAATGTCATCGTATCAGTACGAGACAATGGCGGAGGTATAAATCAAGATTTATTCCCAAAGTTATTTACAAAATTTGTAACTAAGGATGATCGTGGTTTGGGGCTTGGTTTGTATATATGTAAGGCGATCGTAGAGGCCCATGGTGGGACAATCCGAGCCGAGAATAACCAGGATGGAAAAACGAACGGCTGTACTGGTGCTGTCTTCAGATTCACTCTGCCTATGCAGTAGTTTGTCATTGCTCCTTTATTCAATTTGAATCTTCGAGCATTTGGCTCTTGCCCTTGCTCTTGCTATTATGTATGAGGCAGAAGACCATGCGGCCGAAGAACAAAGCGAGTAATGATAAGGTCGATTTGGCTTCAAGGATTCCTTAATCTTTCTTGTTCAATCCGAACTGCGCAATTGCTGAGGAGAGGGTAGGTTAGGTTACATTCGACTATTTGCCTCATTTTATAATTGTGGTGACTTTGATTTCATGCTTCATGCTATACATTGCCGGACATTTTTCTTCTGCCAATCTAATCATTTCCTGTAATTGTTGCCTGCCCGCATTTGGACTTTCGGCTTCAATGTGAAACTCGATTCCTTCTGTTATTGGTTCATCAGCTACGTCAAACGTCTTTGCAAATTTGATATTACACCGTGCTTTCACATTTAGATTGGACAATCTTATATCCTTAGAAGAGGCTAAGGTAACAAAAGTCGCTATAAAACAAGAAGTAATCCCAGCTACACAATATGTCATAGGTCCAAGTCTATTTCCATTTCCACCAAGAAATGAGGGAGAGTCAATTTCAATAATTTGTTTCCCTTTCTCATACGTTAAATCTGTTTTGAATTGGTATGGCTTGCCCGAATCCAAATTCCATTCAGCCTCTAACACAACTGGCCTTTTTAAGGTAGAAGGATCATGCCTTCCATCTGCGATAGTCTTTGATATTTTATCTAAATCTACATTGTTGATGATATTCGACATATACATTTTCTTTTATAATGAGGAGGTACATGAATTAAGCGAATACTGTGTATTGCACTGTAAGAATCATGTATTAATCAGTTTGTATAGAAGAACTCATTAGTAAGATTCCAAATCCAATCATAGCGTAGCTGAAATTCTTTTTGAGCTATGCTAGATTGGCTTCTTCAAGTCACAATACTCAGCCATGGTTATTTAGAATAGTTGATAATTCTCTATAGAGCTATATAGTTCATCCGTGAACTCACCGTGAAGGAGATCTCCTTTCTTTGTTTTAATGGTCTTTCCAATACCATTAGCTGCATGGCTTGTTATGCCACCTTAAATATTGTACTTACCACTAGAATGTTGAAACTAGCCCTCCTGAAACGAGCATAATACTCTAATCTTATTTATATAAAATTAGTAATGGTCTCTCCTATCCCTTGTATTATATATTGAATCGCTATTGCAGCAACAATTATTGCGAATACTCTTGTAACAATCATCGATCCACGTTGTCCTAGAACTTTATTAATCATATCCGCAATTCTAAAGATTATATATGTAACAAAAAGGACAATAGCAATTGAAAGTATTGAAGTTACAAGACCGTTAGTCTGATAGGAGATAATCACAGCTGTAATAGCTCCTGGCCCAGCTAGCAAGGGAAATGCGAGAGGAACAACTCCCGACTCCCCTTGAAAATTATTCTTCGCATCTTGACTGCTACCTTTTATAACATCTTTAGATTTATTCTGCCTTAACCTAGTGCTGCTCGGAATACTAAAGGTCCATTCACCTCTTGTCATCAGTTCAATGGCAACTATGAACAAAAGTATACCCCCTGCAATCATAAAGCTAGAGATTGTGATACCAAAGATAGTAAGTATTTGTGTACCTGCTACTGCAAATATGAATAATAGAATTCCTGTAGTGAGTATCGCGTTAGAAGTGAGTGTTTTTCTTTCCTTTTTTGACATGTTTCTAGTAAGTGAAACAAATAATGGAATTACGCCTATCGGATCAATAACTACAAATAAAGCAATAGTAGAAGTAATGAGATCATTAATGTCTATAACATCAAAAATAGTAGAAACGATAGGCTGGATAGATGAAATAGAAGAAAGGGGTAGAAAAAAATGGGAAAGGTAAATCTGAACAGTATAGACGAATATCATAATTAAATCTGAGCAAACCAAGAATTCATGAAGCATTATGAGCTAATTATTTTACAGGCAATATAACTGATAGAGCCCAGTAGCAGTATCATATTTAATAAGATGAGTTGAGACAGATTTCAGCCACCGAGGTCACCATTTAAATGCAATTGCACAGCTTTCTGCTATCTTATTAAGTCAGATAGCATCTACTTCACCGCACGAAGTCTACCCTAAGAAGCGGCGAGGTTGTGATTTTGAATTATTTGCTTTGGTTTCTACGCGCAGAAACTAAACTCCTTCAATGGGGCATTAGCTAAAGGAAGTGCCCCTCCGCCTCATGCTCATTAAGAAACTAGGAAGTTTAACACTTTTAGAAAAATTCAGGCATATCAAGTCATGTTTATAGACATAATAAGATTTCCACCGATAAATCCAGAGCAGGATACACAATTTAAGGAGTGGTTCAGTGGTCCAAAGGATAGGTGCGACAATGAACTCCTAACGTTCTTACCTCATTTTTGTCCAAAAAAAAAACAAGACCAGTTCTAAAGGCATAGATAGGATCAAACAATTCCTTGAATTCATTAACAAGGAAATAGAGAACGAAGATGGACCGGGAAGGCATTTCCAATTAGAATATGCCTATTTTATGAGGGATAATATGAATTGTAATACGTTGAAGAGAGGATGGAAATATTCAGTTAAGCCAATTTTGGAGGAATATTACTTTTACAATCCTGAACAGATAGATAGCACAGACAAGTTCAGATGTGGTTGACAAACTGAATTAGTCAGTCAATCTATCCTTTTCTTTTTTTGTCGTAGACCATTTTTGTGGTTATCTCAATTTCCACTGATAATTACAGTGTAGTCTATGACCAGACAACACCACAAGAAATGTCATGTAATAATGCAGTGCATTATAATTATGCTAAAATCACTATCCATTGTGGTAGTACTATCGTAATTTTTCTTAGAAACGACATGCCCCCCCCATAGAACTCTTGGTTCGGTAATATCTGCAGTTTCGCTAACACCTCAAAGTGCATCTGCATACGAGAAGAGTCAAGCAACGTCACAAACAAGTGAATGTGGAAATGAATTTATGCCTACCAATATTGGATGTCAGGACACTGAGTCGCAGATTCAAGGTGACGAGAAGATATCCAACTTTCGGTAGGATATCTTGCTCGTAAATGATCCAAACCACGAAATTAGTGATAGAGAATCAACCTCTAGACTAGCGATAGATAAGATGACAGCTGTATTTCTGAGACAGGTTATGCTAGCAATCGTATCAATGACTTTTAATTACCTGAAATCCTTTTGGTGACGCTGATACCATCAATAAATCATAGATTGGTATGAATAATTTTCGTATAGCGATAAAGATTTTCATTAGCCTTTTATACAATGAGAGAAACTATAATGAGAGGGGGTACCTTAGTGCATCTCTTTGTTATCGGTGCGTCAATTACTATCATGTTATTTTCCGTGTTAGGCTTTAATTGCGCGTCGATACCTAAGAATGGATTTTTTATCTACGCCGTGGATATCGGATCGCTTATCGAACAGGGAAATACTGCTTATGATCAAGGGAAGCCTGAAGAAGCTATCCAGTACTTTGATCAAGCCTTAGCTATAGATTCCCAAGATACAGATGCGCTAATTAGTAAAGGCTCGGCACTAGAAGATCTAAATAGAACCGAAGAAGCTATACAATACTACGATAAGGCCATAGCTATAGATTCCGAAGATAC
>Ga0315534_1000065_pt1 | contig 53312 bp, 46 predicted proteins | sample SalMarSW160240MG_FD_203094 | JGI IMG/M metagenome (GOLD analysis project Ga0315534, IMG submission 203094) | Salt marsh sediment microbial communities from the Plum Island Ecosystem LTER, Massachusetts, United States - Salt Marsh Sediment SW1602-40 ... | reverse complement strand
CAAACGGTAGATAGAAATCTTCAAACTCTGGTTGTTGTGGTATACTTTTTCGGTAGATTGTTCCCCTCCCAAGTGCAAGGTTTTTTGAGGGTTTTGTGCAAAACCCTTGCACTATTCTACACGAAAACCTAATTTATTTCATTATAATAAAACAAATTACGACTTATTCAGGAAACCCTAAGATAGCTGCAGATGCTTTCGGTTATTATTGAACGTAACCATTATGCTGCAGGGGAGCGGTATTATTTGGATGCGAATCGCCGAATTACCGGTTACACGGGCCCTGTTTCGATTCCCCTGTGCTTTTTTTCAAGCCGGTCTATTTCACGGGGAAAGATTGCCTTGATCTTTTCCCGCACGAAGGGGATATCTTCGGGGCTCGTCAGGTCGAGCACATCCTCGCACACGTAGTATACGAGAAACTCCTGTCCCCGCTGTAAAAGCTCCATAACCGCATCGGGGAGCTCGTACTCACCCGGCTTTCCCGCCCTTCTGGGTGCATGACGTGTAATACTGCCGCATGCATCGACGATATCGGGTGTAAAACACCAGAGGTTCATGCTCGTCAGGATACGGTTTTTCACCACTGCCCGGTGATTACCCTCCGTGTAGAGACGGTCGGTTGTTTCATATTTCCCGGGATCGGGGGCCTTTTCAACGATATCTTTCAGTTTCCCGTCCCGGGTTCCGATAACGGCATAGGTTTTGATCCGATCCCTTGTGCGCTCGTTGAAGCCTCTGATGTCGTATCCTGCAAGGGCAGAAAAGTTTTCCGGCGTTTGCATAAGCATACCAACTGCATTCGCCGAGTAGTTGTTATCGCCGTTCAGTAGAATGAACCTCGTATCCCCGATGAACTCCCGCGCGGCGTACAGGGCGTGGGCTGTTCCGTCAGCAGTCTCCTGGCAGGAGTAGGATATCTCAACCTCCGGAAATAGGAGTTTGCCGTATTTTTCGTAGTACGGTCTGAAGAATGTATCATCGGGCTTGATGACGAGGTTGATGCGTTCTACACCGCTTTGGGCGAGGTTTAGTATCTGGTAGTCGAGGAAGGAAAAATTTTCGAACCGAAGCGCCATCTTCTCGCCCCTGCGAACCGCACCAAGTTCTTCGGCGTCTTCAACGTAGCGTTCGATATTTTTTTGCATCCTGGATGCACTTCCCGCTGCAAGCACCACAGCCCTATCGACCATGCCCCTTCCTCCGTCTGGCGACATGTCAGAAACCCTTCAAGGTTTCTATACGCGCTCCACTGCATGCTGGATATTCGTCAAACTGCGCCTTTCCCCTGAATTCCGGGTAGCGGTCGAGGTAGCGCTTTTCCCACGCCCTTGCGAAATCCTCGGCAGAACCGGTGGAACCTTTTTTCGGGACGACCGCGTAACAGCTCCCCCCGAACCCGGCGCCGAAACCAGTAGACCCTATCGCACCTAAATCAATGGCGATACGCACGAGCCGGTCTATCTCCGGTTCGATGTTTTTCAGGTATTTTTTTGAAAGCTCGTGAGACGCCGTTATGAGCTCACCGAAACGTTCGATACCAGTATTCGTGCCGGGTTTTCTGGCGGTTTTTTCGCCTGTTTCTCCGCCGGCCATCCTGCCTGTTTTCCGGCGGGCTTTTTCATCTGCCGCGCCGCTTTTCTTTCGGCCGGCAGTCCCCAGGCAGGAGACTGCCTTTTTGATAAGGAACTCTTCAGCATAGAACTGAAAGACTCTGTCTGAAAGCTCTTTATCCCCGGTAGAGTACAGAACATCATCCTGTGCGGCCTTCGCTCTATTTTCGGGATCGAGCTCTGTGTAGAAATCACGGAGCAGTGAAAACCGGGTCCCGTGGATACGGTTCAGCGTCTCCACGGCGCATACAGCCAGAGCGGACAGCCTGTTATACTTTTTCATCGCTTCCTTCGTTTTCTGGGCCTTCTTTCCAGAGTATGAAACGACGACGTTATGATCCTTGAAAATATTCAAGCTTTTCAAAACTTCAGTCGGGCAGTACCGACATAAAAGCAGCCGGTTTCTTTCACCAAGCAGAATAGCCGTATGGTCTTCAGACCCGCCGAACGTCCCGACGCCCTTATCTCCCTTCAAGTCGCCGAAATCCAGGCCGTTCTCATAATGTGCGATATACATTGAAAGGGCGAGGGTGAAATCATCCACTCCCTCCTGGCCGAGCCTGATGCCGGCTTTCTGGCCGTTTTGCAGGATGAGGTTCTTGAAATCCGCTCTTTCGAGAAGGCCGCCCGCAGCGGTGAATATGAAAAAGTCTGTTATCACCTTTGCAGAAGACCCCGATGTGCCGCCCCCGAACGGAACATCCCCGATGAAAACAGCCTTCACATCCCTGAGAGGCGGAAGGCCTGCGTCCCTGAGGTTTCTCGAAAGTCGCTCGACGACCCTCCGGGTGTACTCACCGCCGACACCGCTTTGAAGCACAACCGGATCATACCCGTTTATCTTGAGAACCGTATTGCTGAGAGCCGGATCGGCATTGACTAGCTCTGACGCGCCGTCTTCTGCAGGCAGCGCAATGGCGAAAAAATTTTTCGGTCCGGTAAGCAGTAATGTCGTCCCACCCTGGTAGTCCGTATGCTTCCCTAAAAGCTCCACCCTGTTGGGAACAGAAACGAGAATTGGCTTCTTCCATGCCGCCTGTTCGCCAAACCGTTTCTGAAAGAGGTCTGCAACCTTTTGCAGGTTTCGCTCCTTTTCCCGGATGATGCGCGGGTAGTCGTCGAAAAGCCTGGTGAAATATTCCGCCTTCCTGTCGAATTGAGTTATTTCTTTTACCATACCGCATTCATCTCGTGTATATTTTCCGCAGTGCGGAGTTCCAAAAACCCATGCGTACCATAGCTAAAATCTGTAAAACACACACACGGTTGAAAAAAATATTGTATGCAGTCGGGGAGGAAAATTCAAGTGAAACAGGGCATCTACCGCTGCTGCCGGCCCTTTTTCGCCGTGCCTGCCGTGGTTTTTGTTTTGAAAAAATGGGTATGTTCCAGATGGTTGCATATGCAACTAGTTTGACAGTACCTGTTTTTTAAAAAAAGAAACCCAATGGGATGAAGGTTTTGTTTATCGGCGTACAAATCTCGTCCCTGTCATGTCTCAAGCTATTCGCCTTATTCATCCAGTGGAAAAATCACACGCTTCATTCTTCAACCCGGTAGTAGGGACGTATGTCAGTATCCTCAGCCGTGGAAATGGAGACGAGCAGCCCGTGCTTCATCTTGTAGAGATACAGCTCGCGAATGGGGAGACCATCGGAAGGGGACGTGTACAAAGCACGTATGTAGAAGGAGCCGCCGGACGGTTCGCCGCCGGACACTTCACCGGATTGCGGGAGCACTTCCTGCACCTGGAATGGAAATGTCTTTACTTCTTTCTCACCTGTTCTGGTATTAAACAGTATCACCTCGTGCCGGTCCTTTTTCTGATAGTAAAGAAACCGGTCATCCGGACTTGCTGCGAGCAGGCGAACGGGATTATCTTCACGGGTGAGCTCCGAGAGCACCTGCCCCGGCTTTTTATGCTTGATCTGGAAAATTCTATTGTCTTTCACGATATAAAAGGTGAAGTTCGATATCATGCCGGTTGTGTTTTCCGTATTGAAGGAGAGAAAATACATGATGTCACCTGACGGCAGGTTGACGATGCGGACCGCTCCTTTCTCTATGATGGCTGCAGTGCTTCCATCTTCAGAAAAAAGAGGCCTGCCGATGAATCCCCGGGAAAGTTCTATTTTTTCGTTGTTGCTTTCCCTGAAAAGCGAGAGTCTTCCCTCTTTTGCGTAGAGGACGGTTTTGCCGTTCGGTGCTTTTACAGCAAAGTCGATGCCCCGGTCGATTACCACATCCTCCCGGGAAATCCACCTGACTACCCCGAGGGTAAGCAGGCCGTCGATCATATCCGTATAAAAAACGCTTCCATCCCTGAAAAACCCCACATCACGAAAATCATGCCCGTTGAAAATTCTCCTGATCCGTGCTTCGCTGTTTGAAATGAGGTACAGGGCCTGCTTGTCCTTTCCCCTTTTTTCTACTGAAACAACGAGGTTGTTGTCATAATGGATTGCGGTGTCAAGGAAGTAGCCGCCGGTGTCGAACCGCAGCCGTGTGCTGTATCCGGTATCCACGTTTCTCGTAACCAGAAAATCGTTTCCCTCGATCAGTGAGTGGTAGTTGATCGTCGATCGGTCTCTGGAAACAACAGGTAAAAGGTAAATCTTTTCCTGTGGTTTTTGCAGGAGAGTTATCTTCTCGGTCGCCGGATTGTACAGATATATCTCATATGTTCTGAGAACCGCCTCGAGTGTCGGGTTTTTATACCGGACAAAGAGGAGTTTGCCGCTGTTCATAGTCTGCCAGCGGTAGCAGAGGTCGTACATTTCTCCGGCAAATAAATTGATGACAGGAAAACACATAACAGCTATAATGGTAAGCGTTAAAAGGAGGGCTCTGACGGGGGCCCGCACTGTGCGTTTTGCTTTTGAATATCCGGCGGTTATCCGGCCGTTCGCGTCGGAAGGGGCGGCAAGTTTTCGTGACTCGATTTTTTTTGAGGCCGGCTTTGGGATATTATATTTAAAGAAGAATAGCATCTCAGCTAGTAGTATACTATACTATATATATCTGTGTCGAGTGGTAAATGAAAGGTAATGGAGCCGGATCTTAACGCCATACGAATCGTTCTCGTGGAGCCGCAGGGCTCCTTCAACATCGGAAGTGTCGCCCGAATAATGAAGAATATGGGGCTCAGCACGCTTGCGCTTGTGAGGCCGGTTGATTTTCGAAACGACGAAGCGTACAGGGCGGCTGTCGGTGCGAAAGAGATACTCGAAAAGGCGCATGTTTACGGCAGCCTGCAGGAGGCTGTTCGAGACACCAATCTTGTTATAGGCACAACCCGTCGGAGCGGCAAACTGCGGCGGGTGTGCTGCAGTGTAGAAGAGCTTCCGGAGAGGATATTTCAAACATACGGTACCGTGTCGATACTGTTCGGCAGGGAAAAAAGCGGGCTGACAAACCCGGAGGCAGATATATGCAATATGCTTGTGAGCATTCCGGCTGATAAAAACTTTCCTTCACTCAATCTCTCACATGCAGTTGCGGTTGTCTGCTATACACTTTTTACAAGCGCGGTTGTATACCGTATTCCCTATATATCGAAACCTGCTGCCAATGCGGAGATTGAGGGTCTTCTGGATTATGTATATTCGGTTTTTGCAGACATCGGGTTTTTTTCAAAGGGCGCGCCGAACTATGTAATTTCTCTTTTCAGAAAGATATTCGGCAGGGCACTCTTGAGTGAGGAAGAGGTCCAAAACCTCACCTTTATTTTTCATAGACTCCATGGGCTTACAAAGGAAAAGAGCAATACCCGGCAGAATATTTAAAAAAACAAAATACGAAAAAATGCAAATTGTAAAAAAGGTATTTCGAACAATCCTTCTCATTTTTTTTGTATGGATTTGCTATGCGCTTCTACCTGTACAAAACTTTATCGGGCAGGCGTATGCCGAAAAGGATGAGTATTATACCTCGAGTGAAGAGTTTTTACCGCTTGGTGCAGAACTCGGGAACGAGGGGGAGGGTATAGACCCTTCCTTCCTTGAAGATGATAGCCTGATTCACAGCGCAGGACTTGCCGGCATAAAGTTCCTCAAGGATGAGCGGCGTTTTGTTTTCTCAATAAAAGCGCAGAATCCGGGTGAGCTCGAGGGAAAACAGCTGAAGTACGATCTCATTTTGCTTAATTTTCCGCCGAGAGTAGTGCTCACTCTCTACGGTGTAACGACCGATGAGAAGATATTTCGGTTTTTCAAGAACCTGGATGTACGGGGAATCGTGCGAAACCCGTTCGCGGACCGGTACTTTTCCGAATACGTGCTGTTTTTTGAAGATTGGATTAAGGCTACCGGGTCTTACGACAGCGGGGGTGCCAGGTTCATGCTCGATTACTCCTTTACCCAACCTGAGTACACCCATGGATTTGGTATCAGAATTGCCGACACAAAAATCGACCCGCTCAACCACATTATAGAGATCAAAAGAGAACTTACAAAGTACGGACTCGAGAATCATCTTCTTATTGCCTCTGATGAAGAAACGGTTGTTCTGGAATCACCCTTTTTCAAAACGAGGGATGAAGCTATTCAATATATGGAAAAACTCGAAAGTTTCGGATATAATGGAAAGCTCGCACTCAGGGGATACCAGAGCTTCCCGAAGCCCCATAGATTCGATGTTGTATCTGAGGTTGTTATCACTGGTGAGGATGATGTTGCACTCAGGAACATCGTATACAGCGAGCTTACTCCCGGCAAGATATATCCTCTGGACTATTCTGAAATTCATCTCATCACGAAGGAACTGTTCAGCCCAACGGTACAGAACGATGAGAGTGCAATCGCCGAGTATTACTACAAACTCAGCGAGATCTATATGAACTACGAGACGGACGAAAAGAAAGAAAAGAACATGGCATATGCGGCAGCGGAGAAGCTCCTCGAGATAATATATTTCAAATACCCAAAATCCGATAAGGCTGATGATGCACTCTGGGAAACTGCCAACATCATACGAGAATTCGGTGTTGCTGATGTTCTGAGCGAGGAGGAGTGCTACCGGAAGATTATCAATGAGTATCACGATAGTATATTCGTCGATGAATCGAAAAATCGTCTAAAAGATTTTAAAACCGATGCAATTAAAAGCCGCAGTTAGAGTCCGGGAAAACTTCAGAATCCTGTATAATCATTCTCTGTAAGATAATTCTGTCAGAAGGAATAGTTGGAAACAACGGTATAAGGAACAGTAACATGAAGCGTATCTTCCTGATTGGCGCCATTATTTTACTGTCCTGCCACGCCCTCATGGCTAAAACCCCGCAACCTTTTTCGCGTAAAACCGAACCGACGCCGGTGATATCAGCCGACTTTTTATCTTCATTTCAACTACAGTACAGTGCGCTTGAGGAACTCTACAGGTTTAATATACCCCTTTACGGCACTGCGGCCGTTACCTATGAACAGGATTCACTGCAGAGCGTATTCTCGGTTGAGTTTTACGATACCCTTGCCCCGGGTAATATATACATAAAGGGCGGTTCCGATTTCTCATACATGAAGATCGGTTACTACAGAGAAAACTGGGGTCCGGGCCGGTCGGTAAGCGTGATAAACAAGCTCAATCCGCGTAACACCAGGTACCCGTCCAACATGTTCTACCGAAATATCAGGAGCCCCAGCCCGCTTTTTACCCTGTCGCTCGGGGATGGTGAATTTGTTTCTCAAGCTGCGGTATCTCTCAGGGAGGATGATATTGAATCTGTGGACGATGCATTGATCGGCCTGCAATTGTTTACTCAAAAGTCTGATGCCACGGTCGGTATCGGTATGATACGGTATGCGGGGTATCCGCCGCCGCTTTTTTTCCTTAAAGCCGGGATTGAGGAGGATCGAAACAACGCCTGGTTCGAGGCGGGCTGGCACTACAATAAAGAGAGGCCCGACAGGGTCGATCTTGTTATCGGGGCAATGCAGGAGTTTGATAGAGCCTCGGTTACCGGAGAATTCATCCTCCAGAGCGCGAATCCTCTGTTCTTTCTACAGGAGAATTTTATTCTCGAAGAACCTCTATCCTTTACCATCGGAGGATTTATATATTTGCCTACGTTCAGCTCGGCGCTCAATGCATATTTTACCGTTGCTTTTGCCGAGAGCGCGTCGCTGGATTTAGGGACCTTTCTCTTTTTCGGAAAAGAGGGGAGTTTCTTTTCGCGGTCCAGTGGAGATGATAATAATAATTCCGTGTATCTACGGCTTCATTTTGCTGTAGCACCGCCTGATAAGAAATGACTGTGCAGTGTGAGGGGGCATGTTTTCCGAACGCCTTACGTCTTGATACTACCGACGATGAAGGCGACGGAGATTAACCGGCGGAATGGGTTTTATCGATGGAACTTTTGTTAAAAGATTGTTCATAGTACTACAGCGAAACTTTTACTTAAAAAGACATTTTAAGTGCGTTTTACCATGTTTATGGGCTTATTTATTGCCTTTATTATTATGAGATTGATATAAAATGGTAAAGTTTCGCTGTAGCATTAGGCGAAAAAACTGAAAAAGACCGTTGTGCCCCTGTTGGGCATGCTTTCGATTCTGATTATGCCGTCATAGAGTTCGACAATCCTTTTAACGATGTACAGGCCGGTTCCGGTGCACATCGATTTCTTACCGCGTGTTGTAAAAAATATGGTGAAGACTCTGTCGAGGATTTCGCTGCTGATACCGATTCCCTCGTCCCGGACAAAATATTCTCCGTTATTAAAGCCGATGAAAATCGTTGATTTTTCTCGAGAGAACTGTGCCGCATTGCCGAGCAACTCTGAGAGAATGTAATGCAGATGCTCCCTGCCTGCAAGCGCGGGCGGCATATCCTTTTCCACTTCCACAGAGATGTTTTTTTTATGAAAAAGGTTGCCGAGCGAGTTGATCACATCCCTGCATACCTCCTCAATCTTAATCAGTTCAGCCTTACCCTTTTTTAGTCGCAAAGTAAAAACCAGATCATTGATCATTTTTTCCAGGAGGCGTGCATTTTCGGTAATCCTGTCTGAATAATGGCTGATTTCGGAGCGTATGTGCACTTTTTTAATTGTATGCTCTATACGTACGAGCTCCTCCTGTAACAGAGATGAGAATCCGAGGATGGCGGTAATGGGTGCTTTCATGTAATGCGATACTGAGTGGGTGAAGCTCTGAAGATCGACGCCTAAATCGCCGTTTTTCGGTGAGACTTCAGCGAATTTTTTTCCAGGGAGGCCTTTTTTTTCAGGGAACCTTCTATCCACATCATCCCCGTCTGCTGTCAGTTATGGAATCAAGCCCTTCCGGGTACGGAAGTATATATTTCACAGGCTGTACTTCACCGTTTTTTCTGATAACCTTTTCGACGTATTTGCTCTTCAGAATAGAATGTTCGATGAGTATGTCGTTTTCGATTATTGTTCCGAAAATGTAGGTGATGCCTTTTATCAATACGTTGTTGCCGATAACAACCGGTTCTTCACTGCTGCCGGTGATCCTGACTCCGGTTTCTATATGCACATTGGAACCGATTTTCACGCTCCCCTTGATCACGCAGCCCCTGAGAATAACGCTGTCATTCCCGATCTCGACGACCTGACCGGGAAAATTGGAAATGCTCACATTCTCGCCGATGTTTATATTCCTCCCGATCATCACAGTGCCGCGCAGTATAACGTTTCGTTGCACGGTCAGGCCCCTGTTTATTACAACTCCTTCATCGATGTATGCGCCTTTTCCGATGCGCATGTCAAGTGTGGGGTGACGTTTATCCATTTCAAGGATTTTGTCGACGACCTCCCCTGCGATGAAAAAATCCTCCGGATCATCGATGGTAATAATATCTTTCAGCTTTCCATATACCATGGCTCTGAAAGTGGCATCCATCTTTTTAAGCACGCTCTTCACGTTGAAAGATACAACGAGATCGCTGTTTTCGACTTTTGAAGAACATACCTTGAGGCCGTTATCGTTATAGATTTTGATGAGGTCGGTAATATATACCTCTCCCTGAACATTGTCGGGTTGTATTGTGTTGATCAGTCGGTTCAGATTGCCTGCGGTAAATGCGTATACACCGACGTTGAATTCCCTGATAGCAAGCAGTTCCTCGCGGGTATAGGTCTCTTTCTTCCCGCGGTAGCGCACTGAATAACTGCTTCCGGGGTCCATTGCGAGAATATCACGGTGTTCCTTGATCTCGATTATCTGATCGCCGTTCTGTTTGGATTTGACGATCCTTCCGTAGTAGTTCTCGGAGATGTCACCCTTGAAAAAACCTGTCATAACGATCATATCACAGCCGCAGTTCTTAAAATCCTTTTTAAGATCCGCCACCGTCGATTCTGAAAGAAGGCCCATGTCTCCTGGAAACACATACACCACACCGTCGAAGCTGCTGAGTCCCTTATACGAAAGGGCCGTCCGCACCGCGTCTCCGGTGCCTTTTTGCTCAGACTGCAGCACAAATGCCCTGTTTTTCTTTTTCCCGAGCGCTCTCGATACATCGATTGCTTTTTTTCCGACAACGATAATCTGGTTTGAAGACGAAAGGCCCTTTTGCGCGGCTTCGCTGACTCTCCAGACGGAAGGCTTTCCCCAGATCTCATGAAGCATCTTCGATTTTTCCGACTTGATCCTCTTGCCATGCCCGGCAGCAAGTATTATTGACACCTCCTTCGAAGTTCGATCAAGGGGAGAGCTGAGATTTTCAAGAAAAGTCTTGATGTCTTCTGCGGAGTCCAACACGTTTGTTTTCCCCGAATTGTTGCCCAATTATGAATATCCCTGTTTAAAAAATTTACTATTGAAAGTCTGTCTGCCTATATTATAACCATGGACGTCGTATTTGCAAGACTCTGTTGCACAGCGCATATAAGGTATATCTGAATCTGGTACAGGGTGATGACCATATATCAGTTAAGCGGTTTGCCTCACTATATTATCGACGGGTATAATGTAATTCTCCATAAAAGCTATGCCCACAGGAAAGAGGAAATTGGCGCTTCTCGAGAAAAGTTTTTAACGCTCCTTGCAGCATATCGAATGAAACGGAGGGTAAGAATGACCGTTGTATGGGATGGCAGCGGATCGGCTTTATCCCGCATGGCGAATGAAAAGGGTGTTCGGTGTATTTACACTGCGCCCGGTGTAACCGCTGATGAAAAGATCGTGCATACGGTCGAGAGGATGGGAAACAAACAGGAGGTTACGGTGGTGTCGGATGATCGGCGCCACATAACCGGTTCTGTACGAAACCTCGGAGCTCAGGTAATGGGCGTGGAGCAGTTTTTAAACCTCGTAGGGGGAGTGAAAAGGCACCGAGAGGTGCCGGGGACGAATAGAGTCGAGCGAGAAGTGCAATCGGTCAAGAAAGCGGCCGATGACCTGTCCGTGGATGAGTGGCTGACACTTTTTAAGGCAAAGGAGCGGAAAGAGTGAGCGGGAGAAAGGTAGATCTGTCTGTGCGGGGAACACGTGATTTTTATCCGGAGCAGTATGCCAGGATGCGGAATATATTCGATGTATGGCGAAAAACAGCGGTTTCCTACGGTTTTGAAGAGTTCGATGCGCCTGTTTTGGAAACGCTCGAGCTGTACAGAATCAAATCGGGTAACGAGATCGTTGAGCAGCTCTACAGTTTTACAGATAAGGGAGGGCGCCTGCTCGCGCTGAGACCCGAGCTCACACCCACACTGGCGAGGATGGTGGCGAAGGTCCAAAACCAGGCCGCCAAGCCGATTAAATGGTTTTCTATTCCGCGCTGCCTCCGATACGAAAAACCGCAGAAGGGGCGGCTGCGTGAATTTTTTCAGCTCAATGTTGATATTATCGGAGAAAAGAGCGAGACTGCGGATGCGGAAATAATAGCCGTCGCGGTCGATTCGCTCGTAAACCTCGGGTTGACGTCCGAGGATTTTGTCGTCAAAATCAACAGCCGGGATTTCGTTTCAGATTTTTTCAGCCATGCCGGTATTGATACAAACAGTGAGAAGGCACTGTACAAGATAATTGATAACTCTTCGAAGGTGGAACAACGTATTACGGAAGAAGCCCTGCAGGAGCTTTCTCTTACCTCAGAACAGCTCAATGCGGTGCGCCGCTACCTCGATACTGGTAGCGTCGTTGACCTTGCCGGTTTCACCGAGGAGAACAGCGGCAGGGATGCCCTGGTCAGGCTCTTCGAACTGCTTGATGCGTCTGATCTTTCTCCGTATTGTGAGTTCGATGCAACTATTGTCCGAGGGCTTGATTACTACACTGGAATCGTGTTCGAAATATTCGACAGAAGCGAAAAGATGCGTGCGATATGCGGTGGTGGCAGATACAACAATCTGCTCCGCGAGTTTTCGGGTGACCAAATCCCCGCCTGCGGATTCGGTATGGGGGATGTGGTGCTGGGCGAGATCCTGCAGAGCAAGGGACTTTTCAAAGAGTATTCGAAGAATATTGATTTTTTTCTCGTGCGGGTTACCGATGCCCAGCTCGGGCTCCTTCTGAAAACAGCGCGAATACTCCGACAGCAGGGCAGTCGTGTGGAATATGCCTACAGCTGCATGCCGGTGAAGAAGCAGATGGCGAGAGCGTCGAAACTCAATGCGAAAAAGGCGCTCATTTTCGGGGAGGAGGAGGTCAGGGAGGGGATGATCGTTGAAAAAGACCTTGAAACAGGTATTGAGAGGAAGGTTGAAATCCCAACAGTAAAAGCGTAAAGGCCGGGTTTGCTTGAAGTGTTTCAGAAATGATATGTAAGATTTCCTGCAGGTGCATAAAGATTGGGCCCCCGGGGTTGTTGCAGTGGAAAAGCAGAAAAAAATAGTATGGATCGTATCGGACGGGACCGGACGCACTGCATTGCAGGTGATAAAAGCCGCATTCTATCAGTTTACAGGCCTTGATGTCGATTATCGGATTGTGGACAATGTTACGACAAAAGAGCAGATATTCGACCTGATGGAAAGTGTGAAACAGAAATCAGGCATGCTCGTATACACCATTGTTTCAAAGTCCAACAGGCGCCTTCTGAACAGACTCGCCGTCGAAAACCACATTCTTGCCGTCGACCTCTTCGGCCCCCTCATTTCAATACTTCAAAAGTTTTTAGAGCAGGTCCCGGTAGAAGTGCCGGGTCTCAGTTACAAAATGAACAGGGATTATTTCAGAATGGTCGAAGCGGTTGACTTTACGATCAAGCATGACGATGGGATGAATGTTGAAAGCGCGAACAGGGCTGATATCGTTATTGTGGGCCCTTCACGTGTCGGAAAAACACCGCTTGCGGTGTACCTCGGCTACATGGGCTGGAAAGTCGCGAATATCCCCGTTATACAGGGTCACAGCCTTCCCGGCCTGCTTGACCATGTGCCGTTCAAGGTATTCTGCCTTGTCATCGAACCGGGCCTTTTGCAGAAGAGGCGTATCGACCGAATACAGAAGCTCGGTGATCCGGAAATCGCCGGATACACCGATGCAAAAAGCATCAGCGATGAGATCGAGTTCTGCAGGGTGCTCGCAGACGACGGAAAAAAATGGCCGCTCATCGATATGAGCTACCGAACCGTCGAGGATGTGGCAAAGGATATAATACAGCTCGTGTCGATATAGAATCGACGCTTTATACTCTTTTGCAGCCGGTGAAGCATTTGTAACCGGCACTCTCACTTCAACATTCGTTCATCATGTTCCGCAGTTCGTCCAGAATCATATTAAACGCACCCTCGGACAGGCAGTTGTACCTCGTTGTCCGTATCTCATACCCGCCTCTTTTAAAACATTCAACGAGCGGGATGTAGCCGAAGTAGCCGTTTGCAAGTGAAACCGGGATAACCGTGTGCACCGCGATTACCCCCTTAAGTGCAGCTCCCATCTCCGCAAATGGTTCGCCGGGGATTGCGCAGATGCGTATACTGCCGAGTGCAACAACCTGCAGGGGCACATCGTACTGTGCCGGTCTGAAGCCTGTATACTGCACGAGCTCTTCAGCAAAAAGCCTTTGCAGGGCAGGGTTTTCAGCCACGAGGTCCTCGGCTGTGAGGTCTGCGGGCTGTTCGGGGTTAGAGTACGATTTGTTTCCAGCCGGCTCTTTTGTTTTTTCTCCTGTAGATTGTGCCGCAATGTCCGGGCTTCTAAGTAACTTCGAGCAAGTTTTCTTTGATACTCGGCAGCGAAGTACGCCACTTTTAAGCAACTCTCGGGCGCTTCTCAGCGCCTCATCCGGCACATGACGGGAAGGGATGTGTATCCATTTATTAATGGATTCAACCCTGTCGATTTCCATCCGTACAGAGTTTTCCAAAGCGTTGATTACGGCGCTGCCGTATGCATATCCCAATCGTTTCGTTTCATCGTAGCCGGTCTGGCTGCCGGGAGCATCGAAATTAAAATGGTTGATATTTCCGGCAGGCGCTATAAGCGGGAGAAGGATTATATCGTCTCCAAGGATTTGTTGAACGTATCGTTCTGCCAGTCCCGGCCAGTCTGCAGATATGAACCGCCCACCGACTGTATCCGTATGATTCGATACAGTGACGATAATTGCAGACGGTTTCGATAAACCGGTGTAAAGAGAAATGACTGTAACCTCGGGGTCGACAATTCCCTCAGGCCGCACCCTCCTGGTGTACAGCTTCGGCGGGTTTGTCATCACGGTCCCGTCGTCGAGTACCCACCTGCGGTTGAACGAGAGCCCTCTGGTACGAATTTTCCCGCAATGCAGGGTGCAGGGAGTAAAAGCAGGGAGTTCCCGTACCCCGCTTATGATTTTTTCAAAAAGCTCATCACAATATCTCTGCTCCTTTTTGGCGCCGAAAAAATCAGTGAGGGCAGGAGCTGTGTGGGTATGAGAGGTCGTCACCAGGATGCTGTCTTTATTGAAAAAAGACGAACAGGATATTTCCTGTTTCAGTTTTTCCGCATCAGCGGCTGTTATAAGGCAGGTGTCTATCTGCACGAAGAGGAGCCTCTCTTTGTCCATTTCGAGCGCAATGAGCCTGCAGTAGAGCCGGTCAAGCACACCTTTCGACCGTCTGTCATTGAAGTAGCCGAGCAGGGAGACCTGGTAATCGGGGGTTATGTCGATTTTACTTGTTGCGATTTGCAAATCGTTATTCTTCTTTGTCTTCATGCGTGGTTATCCATCTTTAATACTTCTCAGTGTATTTCTGTATTATATACGAAGCACAGTTCTTTAACAATATCTTGACTGCAAAGCAGCTGGAGCGTATCGTATTTTTATATCTTATAATCCAGAGCATTTTTTCGGTGAAGAGGAAAGTGGGAGCAAAGGCACCGTAAGGAGGGAAAGTATGTTGATAAAAAAGAACGACTTTGAATCTGATATACACTGGTATGATATAACCGATAGAGAGCTCTACATGACAAGACGGAAATTCATCAAAGGTCTCGGAAAGACATCGGTTCTTGCCGCCCTGGCGCTTCTTTCTCCCCCGTTTTTATCAACAACCTTCGCCCGTGAGAAGTCGATCAAGCTGAAAAACATCAAGAAAAGCCCGTACAGCACCGACGAATCGCCGAACAAATTCAAAGATGCTGCCTCCTACAACAACTTTTATGAATTCGGTCTGAGCAAGACCGATCCCGCCCGTAATGCAAAGAACTTCAAAGCGCGCCCCTGGGAAGTCACCATCGATGGCCAGGTGAGAAAACCCGGCAGGTATGATGTGGATGTGCTCATACATCGTCATCAGCTCGAGGAGCGCATCTACCGCCTGCGGTGCGTTGAGGCATGGTCGATGATCATCCCGTGGGTCGGCATTCCTCTTGCTGATGTGATACGGGAGGTTGAGCCGACATCGAAGGCGAAATGGGTCGCGTTCACCACCCTCTACGATCCAGAACAGATGCCCGGGCAAAAAACCTCCACACTCAACTGGCCATACGTCGAGGGACTGCGAATGGACGAGGCGATGCATCCCCTGACTATACTTGCTGTTGGTATGTACGGAGAGATACTTCCGAACCAGAACGGGGCGCCGATCAGGCTCGTTGTTCCATGGAAGTACGGGTTCAAGAGCATCAAGTCTATCGTACGGATCAGCTTTGTTTCGGAACAGCCGGCCACGACATGGTCTCTTGCCGCATCGAACGAGTACGGGTTTTATGCCAACGTCAATCCCAATGTCGACCACCCGAGATGGAGCCAGAAAACCGAGCAAATAATTGGAAAATACGGCCGAAAGCCGTCAGTGATGTTCAACGGCTACGGCGAGTACGTCGCCGATATGTACAGTGGCATGGATCTTAAGAAATATTTTTGAGTTGATGGATTCGCACCTGTTGCTCCACCGGGGAACGGCTCCATATCCGGGCCTCCAGGATACTCGGTATTGAAATAATCATTCGTTCAGAGATAGACGCAGAATTGAGGGGAGAGCTTCATCTCCAGGATAATTTATATGTGAGTAATCCATCGTGGGATGCGTATACCTTGACCGAACGAGTGGTATGGCATAGTATGACTATACTGAAATTGTTCGGTGGAATGCTTGATGAACACTCGTGGAATGAATATCCGGATTCTAAAAAAAATAGTTATTTCGACACTCTGCCTCGTGCCGTTTCTCATCCTTGTGGTACGTGCGGCAACATTCAATCTCGGTGCGAATCCCGTACAGGCGCTGATGCTCTCTTCGGGTGACTGGACCATGCGTATACTTCTTGCCATGCTCGCCGTTACACCGGTGAGCCGATTGACTGGCTGGAAAAAGGTGGAATGGCTGAGGCGTCCGTTAGGGCTTTTTGCTCTTTTCTATGTCTGTGTGCACTTCATGATCTATATCGGGATCGATTATTTTTTCAAGGTGGGTTTGATTGTACATGAGGCTTTAAAAAACCCCTCCGTCATCGTCGGATTTGGGGTGTTTCTTATAATTGTTCTTCTGGGGATAACCTCGTTCAGGTCGGTGATGCGCCGAATGGACGCGAAGTGCTGGAAGATAATTCACCGCCTGGTGTACGTGGTTGGTGTCGGCGGTGTTGTTCACTATCTGCTCAAGGTGAAGGTCATACCCGTCGAGCTTATTGTATACACCTCAATTTTACTGGTTCTTCTGCTGTTTCGTATCGCATGGTTTTTAATCAAAGGCGGGACGCTTATCCCTGCGGTAAAGACAGAATCAGTATAATCCTACGAAGTAATTCGGTCGTCAGGTAGTATGCTATTGCGATACGTAAGCATGGGCTATGTTCGCGCAACTGAATTCGTTCAGCCATAGGCTGGATACAGCCATAGGCTGGATACATCAGGTGTTTGCGCTCCACCAGCATACGGTTGTGAAACGTGCGAATAACCTCAACAAATACGACGTATTGATATACGGCAACATAGGTCTCTATTGGCAAATGAGTATGATGTATCCATCGCAAGATGTATCCATCGCAAGATGTCTCCATCGCAAGATGTATCCGTAATTCCGGGAGTATCACTTAAGGCCGGGAATCAGCCTGCATGCGTTGTCATAATACAGTTTCTTCAGCACATCGTCGGGTAATCCGAGCCCGTATATCATCCACCTGCTTCTTCCCCATACGCCGACGTAATCGGGATGATCGAAGTATTCGTCCCGGGTTTCGAGAAACCGGAAGTATGTACGGTATATGTCGGCGCGAAGCGGCATGTCCGTGCCGAACAACACCCTTTCCCGGTATTTCAGCAGGAATTCCCGTGCCGTATACGGTTGACGGCCTAATTCGTCAATGCGGGCGGAGATGTCGATACAGGCGTTCGGGTGGGTGTTCAAAAACGATGAGACGTAGCCGAGGTCTTCCGGGTAATTTGCAACGTGAGCACAGATGAATGTGGTATGAGGGTGTCGTGCAATCATCCTGTCACGCTGTTCGAGAAGCTGTTTTTTGGAAACCCCGCAGTCATAGAAGCTCCAGTCAGGCGCCCGCCTGAGGGTGGCGTAATGCTCGTTTTTTTCATCTGCACGCAGAAAAAAGGCTGCAGGGTCCGAGGTGTGGATGAGAACCGGCACACCAAGGTCTCCGGCGCACTCCCATACCGTATCGAGCCTCGTATCGTCCACCGGAATGAGTCTGCCGTGCTCATCCCGGTATCTGAGGCCGAGCTCCTTGGTAATCTTGAGCCCGAGAGCTCCTCGCTTTACGTCCTGCTCGAGATGAGCGGCTGCTCTTTCGGAAAAACCACTGTTTTTGATGAGAACCCCGTCCTGGCAGGACGCAAAATCCGACATGGTGAAGCAGGCGAATCGGCCCGGATATTTTTTCGCGTACCGGTCGATGAAGGCGCCCAGGTCACGCATGCGATAGGCGTAGCCAGAATCCACGAACCGGAACTGTGTGTTCCCGGTGACGTTGATGAAGGTCTGTACGCCGACTTCATCCATGATCGGCACCAGCTCATCCGGATCCTTTTCCTCAAACAGGTGGTTGTGCGCATCGATGACCGGGCATTTCGCTCGTTCAGGCACGTGCTCACCGCGTTTCAGCAGTATCTCCGGCTGAACATTCTCGGGGAGAGGCTCTGGCGAACGCCGTTTCATGAAAATAACCCTCCTTAACGATCGGGTACAGCACTATATTCAGCAAGTATGGTGATCGGGGTTTTAAGTCCTAGGGCCGTACCGCACTGATCCCGGTAACCTCGCAGAAATCGACGAGCGCCGGCAGCAGGTCCCGGCCGTAACCGAGACATGCGTACTCGTTTGTCCACTGCTCTATCATCTCATCGATATCGCAGTGGGCGGTAACGAATCCGTGCGGCCAGAAGGGAACACCGCACTCGTTGAGCCGCTGTTCCACCGTATCTGCGGACGGTTCGAAAATCGAAGCCGTGGTGACGACCATCCTGAACTCACCGTCGACACGTCCAAGCCGCGCGAGCACTCCTTCACCGACCCTGCATATAAGCCGGACCGAAAGGCCTCCGGCTGCTCCTTCGGTGGGTATACCGTGAACGGCAAAGCCGGCAGGCCCGAGTTTTCCCGCCAGAGAGGGCGGGCAGGCGCCGTCGCCGATTATCTTTATCTCCTTCGTTTTCTTGTCTATGTGCTGGAGGTCCCCGTAGTATACACGCTCGTTGCTCAGTTTCGTGAGAAGAAACGTGGTCAGCGCCGTGTTGAAGTCTCCGAGTGTAGATGTGCCGTGCCCGTCCTCGAGCATCATCGACTGGGCGAAACAGGTTGCGGAGTAGTCGTCGCCGAGCCCGGGAAACGATTGTATGGTGTAGAAATCAAAGCCTTCCTTCTCGACGATTTTCTTGAGCGCGAGGTAGAGTCTGATAGAGCGTTCGTTCTGCGCGTTTTTCTCAGGGGCCGCACCGAAGAACTTTTTGAACCGGGGATCAAGCGCCGATATCTCATCCTGTGGGATATCTGTTGCGGTTTTTATGAGCTCGGTCGTGTCACGGCTGTCAATATCGATTCCGAACATCTTCATCCACTGGGACGGGTCTGCAACGCCGCAGGTCTGACCCATGCCGCGGCAGCCGAAGGCGCCGATGGTAGACATGTTGAGTAAGTTTTTCAAATGGCAGGCTTTCGCGTAGCTTGTTATCCTCCCGATATCTTTTTCATCATCGAGGCTGCCGTACACGAATCGGTGGGGAATGCCCACCTCTAACAGGGCACCGTGCATCACGAGCCCGCCCACGGGACGCCACCCCTGAGAGCCCGGATGCGTCCATATAAGCACACCCTTTCCGGAGAAAGAAAAATCACGAATCGCCGCGATGAGGTGAGAGGCCCATACCCAGGTCCCGGTGAAGAGTATCACGAGGTCGATATCCTCGCGGTCCTTCATTTTCTTGAACGCCTCCCGTGCCTCGGCCTTCGTCGCGATTACGGTATCATATTCCACGAGCCGAATACCCCGTTTTTGAAGCGTTTCTTTCGACTTCGCGATGAGCGCGTCATCGATGAACACGTTTCCCATGGGGTCCTTGAGACCGTCCTTGTGCACCCCGTATACGATAAAACCGGCTTTCGGTTCAATCATGTTGTTTCCTCCTCCTATTTTCTATTTTGAAATAGTATGCCGCCGGTAAGCGGTACTTTCAGCATTTTCAGTACCTACGGTATTTTCGATACTTTGCAGCACCTTCGGTACTTACAGCACCTTCGGTACTTACAGCACCTTCGGTACTTGCAGCACCTTCGGCATTATCCGGACGCAGGTGTCCGGATAACATCTCCCTATGACCGTATATCTTTCAGCTTCGGGTACAGCTGCCTGTAGGTTTCAAAGCGTCTGCCGTATATTTCGGCATGTTCCGGGTTTGGATTTGCGACGCCTTTTGTTTTCACCCATCTTTTAACAATCGATTCAACCGGTTCTTCGGTGACTGTGCTGCAGGCGAACATGGCGCACGCAAAACCCACCGCCTCGGTTACCTGTACCGTAGTGATAGGCTTGTTCAGCACATCCGCCTTGAGCTGTGTCCACTTTGCGCTCTTCGCACCTCCGCCGATGGCGCGAAGTTCGTCTATTTCGATGCCCGATTTACTCAGAATATCCAGGTTGAGGCGCATCTCGAAGGCGACTCCCTCCAAAAGCCCCCTGAGCATGTCCTCGCGGCGGGTCGAAAGGTGCAATCCCAGTATTGCTCCCGAGGCGTCAGAGTCGAAGTAGGGCGTTCCCGTGGGTGTGAAGTAGGGCAGGACAAGTACACTCGAGGGTTTGTCGGGCATCTTTCGGAGGATGATTTCATAGGCGTTTTGACCTGTTTTTCCGGCTTCTTCGAGTTCCGGCCTGCCGAGCTCGTCCCTGAACCACTTGAGGATGTTTCCGCCCGTGAGGCTGAATGCGACGGTGGTGTACATTCCCTGCAGGGTATAGTCGTAGGTGCAGATGTTTGATTTAAAAAGTTCTTCACTGAGTATCGGCTCGTCAAAGGCGGGTGTGATGCACTCCGAGGTGCCGGTCGCGTACATGGCCATGCCGCCTGTCGTGACGCCAGCACCGAGCGCGCCCATGGGCTGGTCATGACCGCCCGTTATCATGACAACACCTGCCTCGAAGCCGATGCTTTTCGCTGTAGAGGGATCCAGGGTGCCAACAATAGTACCCGAGGGCACGGGGTGTGCGAGCCTGGTTCGATCGATTCCGACATTATCGAGGATTTCATCGATCCAGTCATGCGTCTTTATATTGAACATCATGGTTCTTCCTGCAAGCGACAACGCTATATGCGGCTCGAGTCCCAGGGAATACTGGATGAAATCCTCGAAGCAGAGGAACTTCACACTCTTTTGAAATGTATCGGGCTGGTTGTCCCTGAGCCAGAGCAGCTTGAACAGGGAAAACATCGGGTGTGCGGTATGCCCGGTAAACCGGTACAGCCGCTCTATACCAAACTCACTGCTCCACGTCTTGGTAATGCCTGCGGCGCGCTTATCGAAGGTTATCATCGCATTGCTGAGAATCTCGCCGTTTTTCCCGATCGGAGTAAATGCCTCTCCCTGGCTTGATATCGCCAGGGCGCGTACCGGATCATCAATGCATGCTGCATTCGCCTCCCTGATCACGGCAAAGCAGGAATCACAAACCTCGGACGAGTCGAGCTCCGCCCACCCCTCTTTCGGTATGAGTGTGGCATACTCGCGGTAGGCATGCGCGATCTGAGTACCCCCATCATTGAAAACAATCGCCTTGCATCCGGTTTGACCGACATCAAGCCCCATGTAGCTCATATCGTACTCTCCTTATCGTCGGCATCAGCGCTCTATATGTATACGCCCCTCACCCATATCAAATATTTTATACTTTCTTATAAACTCGGCTATTCCCTTTTCGTTTAACTGGCCCATTGTTCCTCCCCTGTAGAGAACGGTCGATCCCGCGTTCGCTTCGCCCAGGAGCGCGCAGAGCTCGATAGGAAACTTCTTCATATAGAAGTATATAAAAGCAGCCTGAAAGGAATCGCCTGCGCCTACCGTGTCGCGTACTTCGCGACGAACCGGAAATGCGTTAAGCCGGTAGCGCTTCTCCCGGTGACGCAGCACCACCCCTTTTTCACCGAGCTTGATCACGACGGTCGTGCTCCGGGGGCTGATCTTCATGAGCGATTCATCGGCATCCGTGGTTTTTGCAAGGTGGTGCGCCTCGTTCTCGTTCAGGAACACGATATCGGTATGCGGATAGATACTGTTTTTCAGCGTTTCGAGTGCCTTCTCGTCCGTCCATTCGTTACCGGCATTCGCGTCGTATGAAGTCACAACACCGTTTTTCTCAGCATACCTGAACACGTACCCGATCTCCTCACGCAGTCTTTTGAGAATGAAGTAATTGCAGGAATAAACGATACCGGACTGCTGCACGTAGTCTTCGAAGTCAAGCGAGTGTATGGAAAGGTCGGTCGACGTTCCGGGAAAGGTTGCAACCTGCCGCGGGCTGTTTTCCGTTTCCCCGGTAAATATCAGGGTGAACGGGCTTTTTTTTTCGGGCAGCAGTTTGATCCCCTTCCGTTCGACACCGTGGCGGACGATGTCGTCGTACAGTCTTTTTCCCTCTTCATCGTCTCCGAGATGGGTCAGAAGATACACCCGTGCGCCGAGTTTTCCGAGCCCGCAGGCAACGTAGCCTCCTGCTCCTGCTATATTCTTCGTGAAATCAGAGACGAGCACTTCCATCCCCGCCTCGAGCGGGGGAGAGGTGTAGATATAATCGTAGTTGAGATCGGCGATGATCGTTACGACTGGTTGCGGTGCTGTGCCATGTTCGAGCTCATGGAGAATGTATTCATTGATCTGCTTCATCTATCTCTCTGAGATGATCTTGAAATTGCCCGTTTTACGCCAGGTTGCAAAATCATATATTTTAACTCCCTCTACCACACGGTGTATAATACCGGATTCGCTCGGTGAATCGGGCTTGAAGCCGAGTGCAATCGATTTGAAAAGGCCGAGAAGCTGGCCGGCAATGACGTATACCGGCGGCATGTAGTCATCTGCGGGCTGTTCGTCTCCTTCCGGGTCGCATTCGACGATTAAATCAGAAACGCGGTCAATCATGTCGTTTTTCTTTCTGCACACAACAAGAACCGCCCGCCCGAGCTTCTTTTCGTGTATTTCGCAGAGGAGGTCTTCTTCGTATTTCTGCACGTACCGGTTGCCGGACACGAATGCAACGACGAGCGTTTCTTCATCGATTACCGCTTCGGGGCCGTGGCGCAGTCCTAAAAAGGTGTCGTATGCGCACATCACCCGGCCCGAAGTAAGCTCCTGAAGTTTCAAATGCGATTCGACTGCCGTACCGAAATGGCTGCCGTCACCGAGAAACACTGCTCTTTTAAAATCAAGCCGGCTCGCTTCGTGGAATATGTCGGCATGGGAAAGCATCTTCTGTCCAATGCTGACGAGCCGGTCGACCCTCATGCCTGCATCATCAAAGTTTTGAAAGTCTGCCAGAAGCTGTGCTGCAATGACCATGTTCGAAAACGAGGCGGTCATCGCGAGCCCCCTGTCGTTTGCGGTCTGGTCCAAACAGAGCAAAAAACTCTTTTTCAATTTCCCGGAGATCTGTGAAAGTGCGCCTTTGTGATTACAGGTGACGATGAAATGACTTGTGTAGCTGCCTTCGGCAATATGCACTGCTCCAAGGCTTTCCGGGCTGTTTCCGGAGCGTGCAAAGGATATCAAAAGCCTGGGGTTTTTGACCATGACCTCCTCCGGATTGGCGACGATCTTTGTAGTAGAAAAGGTATTTACCGGCAGATTCAGACGCTTTCTGAAAAGCCCCTCCACACAGTACCCGATAAACTCCGATGTCCCTGCGCCGGTAAGAATGATTGATGGATTATTCTGTTCGATGGACTCCTTCATAAAGCTTTTAATATCGGCATGGGATTTCTTGAATCTTTCATAGGTGTCGTGCCAGAGGCCGACCTGAGAATTAATTTCTGAGGCGGTATACTCTACTCCCTTTTCCTTTCGCGTACCTTTCGGCATGCCAAGCAGTTTTGTCAGTTCGGTATCCATTGAGAGCTCCATTCTACATATGATGTTTTATAGTCCGGTACGCTAAATCAACCGGCGACAGTTCCGTTAAATAGTCGGTGTTGTTTATGAGAAACTGAACGGCACCAAGTATGCAGGAATCGTTTCGAAGATCGGAAACCTCAAGGAGAGGCATGATTAGAACCTTGTTCTTGATTTCATTTTCGATGAATTCAAGAAGAAAGCTTCCTGCATTGGAAAAGCCACCGCCGAAAATAACAAGCTCTGGATTGATCATATTGATCATATTGCTGAGAGCCATATTGAAATAGGTAAATGAGTCGGACAGTATCGTGTATGCTACCGGATCTTTCTGCATGGCCGCCTGAAAAACCGTTTTCGATGTAATATTTCTAATGTTACCCCCTGCAATTTCGGAAATCTTCGTATGGCTATGCTTTATGACCGCTTCCCTGCCTCTCGCCTGCAGGGCCTTGCCGGATATCTTCTTTTCTAGTGCGCCGAACTCGTAAGGAACGATAGAACCGTTTTTAAACTCATCCGGGTTGGAGTAGAAGTAGCCGATCTCTCCTGCTGATTTGTTAGGGCCCGAGTAGACTGTACCGTTTATCATAATGGCGCTTCCAAGGCCGTACGCGAAATCGATGTACAGTACATTTTTATGATTCTTTGCCTTTCCGGCCACCTTTTCACCGAGCAGGGACAATTTCGTTGAATGTTCTATCTTGATATCACAGTTGAAAAGTTTCTGAAAGTAGCGAGTGATGTCCTCCGGGACATTCTTTTCGTTGCCGGGATACCAGCGCAGCTCGTTACCCTCTCCCACATAGACCCCGGGCGCGATACAGATCATCTTCAGAATTTTTTCGGGAACGGTGCCTTCGGAATCGAGTATATTTCCAATGCACGTATGCAGGAGCTCGAGCCGTTCACCGAAGGTCGCTTCTCCCGGAAATTCACCCCCTATTTTCTGGAGGATTGTTCCCTTTAAATCGGCAAGAGCTATCCTGTAGCTCGCCCTTCCCATTTCGAAGGCGAGAAAATATCTTGCCATCCGGTTGAAATGGATCAGTATCGGTTTGCGTCCACCCTTCGATTGGCCGACTCCCATTTCTGATATAATGCTTCTTTTTAAAAGCTCGTCTGTAAGGCTGCTGACAGTCGGTTTTGAAATATTTGTATGTCTTACGAGGTCCGCCCGGGAAAGCGGGTCGTGCCGGATGATCGTGCCTAAAATAAGGCGTAGATTGTTGGTTTTAACACTGGCCTGAGACTGCTTGGTAAGCTGGTGATATTTCATTGTTCTCGATCCCGAAAGTGTTTCTGAGTTGATTGTAAAGTTTGTTAACTTTCTTGTCAATAATTTATTGTATTTTAGTGTAAAGTAAATTTTTCTTGACAAAAAATTGAAAAAATGGATACTGGATAGGAAGGTTTCTTTACAAACTTTCCGATACAAGGACAACATGCGCATGAAATCCGTCTCACATATGACATCCCGCGAGAGAATGCGCGCAGCAATGTCATACACAGATATCGATTACATACCGTGCTCCTTTATGCTTTTCTATAACATTTACGAGAATTGCGAGAAAGAGGAGGAGTTTATCACCCGCCAGCTCGAGCTCGGGCTCGATGCATTCGTGCACGTTGGACATCTCAACCATACCCTTCATATGCGTGCTAATCTCGATCCGCAGGCAAAATACCGGGAATGGATCGAAAAGAGCGGGGATGCCGTGTACTTCTGCAGGCAGATCGACACGCCGAAAGGACCGCTGAATGCGCGGGTGAGGCAGAGGTCCGGCTGGCCGACTGAGGACGATTTCCCCATCATGAAAGACTGGATAGTGCCGAGAGCTGAGGAGGTTCTCGTAAAGCCCGAAGAAGACCTTGAAAAATTGCGCTATCTGTTCGGACCCTTCAGGGATGAAGATATCGCTCTGCTGCGCACAGAGGCCGAAGCGGCTAAGAAGCGTGCAGATCAGTATGGGCTTCTGCTCGTAGGTGGCTGGAAAGGGGCGGTGGAGCCCGGTATCCAGGTCGATCCTGGCGTCATGGGAGCCGATGCGCTTGCCTGGCTTTCAGGGTATGAGGATGTTATGGTTCTTTCAATTACGAAACCGGACATCATTAAAGAATACCTGAATATCATACACGAATGGAATATGCGCCAGATAGAGATATACCTTGATGTAACCGATGCCGAGCTCATCGTGCGAAGAGCGTGGTATGAAACAACCGAGTTCTGGACACCCGCTGCATACAGTGAAATGATTGCGCCGACAATAAAGCGTGAGGCACAGCTCGTTCACCAGGCCGGTAGAAAGTACGGGTATATAATAACGAGCGCATTTCTGCCGATACTCGATGATATTCTTGATGCAGGAGTTGATGTGCTCATCGGGCTCGACCCCGAAGAGGGGAAGGGGACGGACCTTGCCGTCGTGAAGAAGAAGTTTTCAGAAAAGAAGAGAGCAATCTGGGGGGGTGTGAGCGGTGCGGTAACCGTGGAGCAGGGCACTGAAAAACAGACTGAAGAAGCGGTCGAGCGGGCTCTATCAGAGCTCGGCAGAGGTGGGGGGTTTATTATTTCGCCCGTTGATAATGTGCGAGAGGATACACCAAAGACATGGCGTAATACGCATGCCTTCATAAATGCATGGAAAAAGTTCAGGAAAGCGCCGTTAGAACAGTGATTTCTTTCGTGAACAGGGTGATAGCTGCGTGTGTATATTGTTTTCCCTGGAAACGATACAAGGTGCTGTCCTGATGTTTTTATCCGGATAATGCCGCTCTGTAACCCGCGCTTCTAAGTAACTTCGCGAGAAGTTACTTACAGATACTCGGTCACGAAATGATACATCCTGTCAAGGACGTATGTCCCTGGCGGGATATGCCTCTTCTAAGTAACTTCTCGCAAGTTACTGTTTGATACTCGATCCCAAGAGGACGTACGCCGCTTACGTGTCGCTGAAAACAGGCCGCATGAGGGCGGCACTGATTAGCTTTTGCAATCATCGATAAATCGGTGTATAATCAAACCGCTCATTTGGAGAGCGTTGCTCTCCCTAAAATATTATTTTTGAAGGAGGGTTGCAATGAAGAAAGCATTTGTTATCTTCATCTCTTTGATGTTCCTCTTTTCTTTTACCGCTTTTTTTGCCCTTGCTGGAGGCAGCAAGGAAGGGGGTGAGAAAGGGGAGGCAGTCGAAGAAGGTGAAACGATTACCGTTTTGATGGGAATCGACGCAGCAGGCCAGCACATGGGGGACAGGGCAGCGGAATTTGAACAACAGACAGGTATCAAGGTGAACATGATCGAGGTGGAATGGGACACCATGGTCAACAAGCAGGCTGTTGCGCTCACTGCCCGTGAACCGACATACGATATCGTGGACTGCGGGTCGTTTATGCTCCCGGAGTACGTGCCGAGCGGTTTGTACGACGATCTCTCGGACATGTTTCCGCCCGATGTGAAGGAAAAATACATGGAAGGCATGGTCGATGCGGTCACGGTCGGCGGCAAGGTATACGCGGCTCCGCTCATGGCCTCATGGGTTATCATGTTTTACAACACCCAGATGTTCGAGGAAGCGGGGCTCGACCCGAACAAGCCGCCCAAGACATGGGCCGAGCTGGAAAAATACGGGAAAAAGCTGCAGTCGCCGACGACATACGCGATAACCGACTCCTGGGGTCCCGGCGAGTATGTGACTGTTGCATTTTTCAGATGGGCCAAGTCAGCAGGTGCGCAGATTCACGAGTGGAAGGGTTCTAAGGTCCACTGGCTTCTCAATGAGCCCGAGTGCGTTCAGGCACTCGAATTCATGAAAAAGATGATGGATGAGGGAATTATGGATCCGGGGTCGCCGACCTACTATCAGCAGCAGATTGCTGACCTGTTCGGCAAGGGTCATGCTGCGATGTTCGTTAACTGGGACATGATGCAGCTTGCCTTCAAGGATCCGGATCAGACACCGTACGCAGGAAAGATCAAGGCGGCAATCATGCCTGGCGCAAAACCGGGATTGACCGGGTCAATCGAAGGGCATGAGTTCATGGCGGTTCCGTCTCCGTCTCTTCACAAAGAAGCGGCGAGAAAGTTCATCAAGTTCGTCACATCGATGGAAAACGAGAAGCGCAGGGCGATCGAACAGGGCATGACACCGGTGTACAAGGCTCTGTTTGATGATCCGGATGTGAAGAAGGTTCTCGCGCTCGATGTTATTTTCAACGCGGCGGCCAACTGTTACTACAGGCCGGCTGTTCCTGAGTACACCGAGGTTTCCGACGTAATTTCCACCGAGCTTCAGGAGGCCCTTGTGAACGGCAAGGACCCGTACCAGGCTCTTACCGATGCGAACAACAAGGCAAACAAGCTTTCCGGATGGTAAACTGCCGGTTATATTAATGGGGACAGGGGATTTTCTCCTGTCCCTTTCATATTTTTACTGTCCGGTAATAGCGGGCGACTCTACCAGAAGGTATTTAATAACGGGGTATGCCGCCACGACAGTCGAATATACGAGAGTAACTTTATGTGAAGCTGCGTGAAAGCGGCCGATTGCATGCCTTTTGCTGCAGAGTTTTGACTAATAAAACGACGGGAATGATCATGGCTGAACAAAAGCTGAGCCTGAGCGGGCGGATAGAAAAAAATGAGGGGCTCTTCGCATTTATTCTCGTACTTCCGGCGCTTTTAATCGTCGCCTTCCTCTTCATATACCCGCTTACCTACTCATTTATTATCAGCTTTTTCAGGAGCGATATCAGAAAACCGGGGCTTGTCTTTCTGGGTTTTAAAAACTATCTGGAAATTTTCAAGAGGCCAGATCTTCTGATTTCCTTCTGGAGAACCATTGTTTTCACGGTGATTTCTGTGGGTCTGGAGATGGTAATCGGTATAGCGGTTGCCGTGGCTTTTAACGAGAAGTTCAGGGGCAGGGGCCTTGCCCGTTCTATCATACTCATTCCATGGGCTATTCCTCCGGTTGTCAACGGAATTATATGGAACTGGCTCGTGCACCCGAAAATAGGGGTTGTGAACTACATCCTCACCTCTCTGCACGTGATATCGAGGTACAAGGCGTGGCTCGCAGATCCGAAATGGGCGCTCAATATAATCATCATAGCCGATGCATGGAAATGGACACCCCTGGTGGTGCTTCTCATCCTGGCGGGGCTGCAGGCGATCCCCGATGTGCTGTATGATGCCGCCAAGGTGGACGGCGCGGGAAAGGTGCGTACATTTTTCAACGTTACCCTGCCTCTTTTACGCTGGCCGATTCTCATTACCCTTATTTTGCGGACCGTCGAGGCGATACGGATATTCGATATCATCTACATTATGACCAGAGGGGGGCCTGCGAACAGGACGAAACTGACGACTTTCTATGTGTGGGAGGAGGCATTCAAGCACCACCGGATGGGCTTCGGGTCGGCCCTGGCCTATCTTGTGACGGTGCTCATTATTCTGTTCGTCATCCTGTATTTTAGAACTATCAAGCGGGAGATCGAGATGTAGAGGAGTGTGTATGCCGCAATCAAAGAAAAAGCCGAAGGTCTTTCTCATCGTGTTTATAGTTGTCGTGCTCGCAGCGACTCTATTTCCGTTCTACTGGATTATCAATATGAGCCTGCAGACCAACATTCAGCTCTTCGACACACCCCCTCATTTTTTTCCCCCAACTCCGACCATGGAAAATTTCAGAAGTGTTCTTTTCGAAGAACGGGGGACGATGAAGTTTTACCAGGCGGTATTCAATACCATTACCGTCGCTTTCGCTACGATGATCGTGTGTGTGTTTATCGGTAGTATTACGGGGTACGCGCTTGCCAGGCTTCGGTTCAAGTGGGGTATTTTCATACTGTTTGCCCTGATAGGAACACAGATGGTGCCGCCCCTCACGGACCTGATTCCCCTTTATGTGATATTCAGCCGCTGGCTCAACCTCATCGACACGAAGGCGACGCTTATCATCGGGTATACCGGCTGGCTGCTCCCGATTTCGGTGTGGATTCTTTACGGCTACTTCAAGACCATACCTAAAGATCTTGAGGATGCGGCCCGTATCGACGGATGCACGAGGATGGCGGCGCTTTTCAGGGTGGTATGGCCTCTTTCTGCACCCGGCCTCGCAGCCACCGCAATTTATGTTTTTATATCTTCAACAAACGAGTTTCTCTTCGCAATGATATTTTCGAGCACGTACAGGGCCAAGACGATTCCGGTGGCACTTGCTGACATGGTTGGCAAGTACCAGATACGCTATGGCGATATGACTGCCGGTGCGGTGATTGCCGCGATGTTCCCGGTTGTGCTTGCCCTCATCTTTCAGAAGTACCTTGTTCGGGGTCTCACTGCAGGGGGAATCAAGGGGTAGCACGCAGTTGCCGTGCTGATAACGAAACAAACATGGCTCGGAGGAGTGTATGAGTACAATCGAACCGAAAGACCTGCATGCATGGTGCAGTATTCCCTACAACGAGCTTGAAAAACATCCTGAGCGAAAGGTCCCGTTTCGCCTTGTGCGTGACTCCGTTTCAATGGGCACTGTCATGGCAGAAGAGCTCGTGGACCTCATTCAGGAAAACAACAAAAAGGGGAAAGAAACGAGGGCAATCATCCCCTGCGGCCCGAGCTGCTGGTACAAACCCTTTGCCGATCTCGTAAACAGCAAAAAGGTGAGCCTGAAAAAGCTCGTTGTTTTTCATATGGACGACTGTCTCGACTGGCAGGGTCGGCCACTGCCGAAGTACCACCCCTATAATTTCAGGGCGGTTATGGAAGATGTATTTTATGAGCCGATCGATTTTGAGCTTGCCGTTCCCGAAGAGAACAGAAACTGGCTCACACCCGTGAACATCGAACAGGTCGCCCAGCGCCTGTATTCAGCGCCGATAGATATCACCTACGGCGGATGGGGTCAGGACGGACATATCGCGTACAATCAGGCGAGAAGGCATCCCTTCAGCCATGTTACGATCGAGGATGTGAGAAATTCAACGATACGGATGCAGGAAAACAATATCGACACCATCATCGCTCTGGCCCAGCGGTCATTCGGCGCTGGGTACCAGTTTGTACCGCCGATGTCGGTGACACTCGGCGTTAAGGAATGCCTGTATGCGGACAGGGTGCGTCTTTTCAGTGACACGGGCGCCTGGAAGCAGACCGCCCTTCGCGTGGCCCTTTTCGGCCCGCTTACACCGGAGTATCCGATAACCCTTTTACAGGAGCACAAAGACGCCCTTATAACCGCAACCGTCGACACGGCGCGTCACCCGATCAGTGAGCATCCCGAATGGGACCTTGGCGTGTAAACTTCACTCCCTTTGTTTCGTCTCGTTACCCGGAGAAATTCATGTCGAACACTGTCGAGTCTTTTTCTCTTAACTATAATGAAAGCCGGTACAGTGCCCTGATAGGCACCGGGGGAATAGGTTCGGGGATGTTTTTTGCGCTCGATGGAAACCACACCCTCGGCCGTGAGGAAAGCAGAGGTGGTCATCTATTGAACCGGCGTGATTACTGCAAGCTCCATATAGTTTCACACTATGTACGGGCCTTGATGAAAAAAGACTTCAATACCATTGCCCTTGGTATGGTCGGGGACGATGAAACAGGGAGAGCGCTGGTTTGCGAGATGGAGGAAGCGGGCATCGATGTGGGCCGGGTGCGGCGCATTGAAAATGCGGACACACTCTTCTCGTTCTGCTTTGTGTACCCGGACGGCTCCGGCGGAAACTTGACGACCAGTGATTCGGCATCAGGAATGGTGACTTCCGGGTATATCGACGAGGCCCAGCCTCTTTTTAAAAAATACAGGGGCCGCGGGGTCGCGCTTGCTGTTCCGGAAGTGCCTTTCGATGCGCGCATCAGAGTTCTTGAATACGGAACAAAATACTCGTTCTTTAGAGCAGCTTCGTTTACCTCCGGTGAGATGGAAAAGGTAGTAGAAACACACATTCTAAGGATTGTGGACCTGCTCGCGTTAAATATAGATGAGGCTGCCAGGATTGCAGGAATTTCGGAACGCAGCGGTTCAATTGAGGGAACGATCAAAACTGCGGTCAGTTCTCTCGTCAGTTTGCACCCCCACCTTGCGGTAACAGTCACGGCGGGTAAAGGGGGAAGCTGGGCCTGGGATGGACGCAAACTCTCACACAGACCGGCGGCACCGGTTGAAGCAGTCAGCACTGCCGGAGCAGGCGACGCGTTTCTTGCCGGTATGATCGCGGGGACCGCTGTCGGCCTTTGTACGTCAGAGGCACATGAGCTCGCATCGCTCCTCGGTTCACTTTCAGTTACCTCTCCGCACACCATACATAAGGGGATAAACAGGAAGACTCTTTTTGATTGTGCGGATTTATACGATGTAGTACTCTCCGACCGGGTGAAGGATGTTTTCTCGGTGCCCGGCCGAACACGTGATAATGCCTGACATTTTCTTGACCGAAACTGTGGTTAAGGCCCCGTAGAAAGCAGCCATTTATTTTTAAAATCTTTTTTAAACGTCAGAGGTTTCACTAAAAAATATTGGCAACTCTCCGTATATTTCTGATGCCGAACAATGAATACTTTATACCGGAAACCCATTGCAGAGAATCCGATATTTGCCGGCATATCGGAATACAGCTGCAGAAAAATCGATTGTCCGGTGCAGTCTTTTCTATTGCACTTTTAAATTAAAAACCGGATAATTTCGATACATTGGTGAGCGGTGAGCTGCAGTACCGGTAAAGTCGCCGGGCGCGGGGACGGCCCGCCTTGTCAATGGTATTCGGACTTCATGTGCCCGAACAATACCGGACATATCAGGAACGAGCTTGGAGAGTTATGCGCATGGCTCGATATCGAGTACTGCAATACCGGGTGTTCCCGTTCTTGAAACCGGCTGAATACATAGAAAAATTCAACATGGGGGTGTGAAATGGCTGGACCGGGATTTTACGTAATCGGCGAGGAGGAGAAAAAGGCGCTTCTGGAGGTGGTTGAGGCGGGGTATATGTTTCGCTACGGAGATGAGTCAGATCCCAAATTCCTCGCAAAGGTATGGCAGTTTGAACAGGAAGCGGCAAAATATCTCGGGATACCGCACACGGTAGCGGTCAATTCGGGAACGTCAGCGTTGTGGATTGCGCTCGGCGCTCTCGGTATCGGTCCCGGTGACGAGGTAATCGTTCCGGGCTACACCTTTATCGCATCCATTACTTCGATTGTTTTTGCCAGGGCTGTTCCGGTTTTAGCCGAGATAGATGAAACGCTTACGCTCGATCCGGCCGATGTTGAAAAAAGAATTACTCCACGGACAAAAGCGGTTATGCTTGTTCATATGCTCGGCAATCCGGGCCGTATCGACGAGATTAAAAAGATCGCCGACAGGCACAACCTCCTTCTCATTGAGGACTGCGCTCAGGCCTTTGGTGCCACCTACAGGGGGAAATATGTAGGGAATTACGGTGACATAGGCACCTACAGCTTCAACATCTTCAAGATGATAACAGCAGGCGATGGGGGTATGATCGCCACATACGACGAAAAGCGATACAAACGAGCATTTGCGATTCACGACCAGGGGCATTTGCCGCTCCGACAGGGGGTGGAGCGTGGTTCGCGGACGGTAATGGGTCTTGATTTCAGAATGACTGAGCTCGCGGCGGCGGTGCTGCTTGCCCAGCTCGGCAAGGCTGAGAAAATGAAAGCCCGGCTGAGGGATCTGAAGAAGCGGTTCAAGGAGGGAATACGGGATATACAGGGGCTTTCGTTTCGCGAGCTTCCCGATCCCGATGGAGAGCTTTCCACCCTGCTCACGGTATTCTTCCCGGACCGGGAAACAGCGCGAAAGTTTGGCGACAGGTTGGGATGCGGGGTTGTTGCGGATTCGGGGTGGCACGTGTATACCAATATGGAACATGTGCTCGGAAAAAAAACGGTCGACAGCACAGGGTGCCCCTACACCTGTCCCTACTATACGGAAAAGGGTGGCCACGCCGAGTATTCGAAGGGAATGCTTCCGAAGACCGACTCGATTTTGAGCCGGGCGATAAATATAAGCATAGGTGTTTCCGACGCCGGCCTGGGCTCGGGCTTCGGCATCACCATTCAGAGCGATGAAGATGAAATCGACCGCAAAATCGAGGAGTTCAGAAAAACAGCGGTAGAATACCTGTAGGGTATTTTTTTATGAAAGATAAAACCATAATCCAGAGATATAACTTTACTCGTGTGATAGAAAGCAGATTTACGGAGTGGATACCACATTCCGTAGTTTTGACCAGCTCTTCGACGCATTCAAACGACAGTTGCTCCACTTTGTCGAAATCAAGCTGCCGGCAGTGGGAATATTGTATTGTATCGATCGGTGCGCTTGAGGAGTTCTTATTTCTTGCTTGAAAGAGAAGGGCGGGTTATTATGTGGTTAATAGCGGTGTAAGCCGCTTCGCGGCCGAGTATCAAACAGTAACTTGCTCGAAGTTACTTAGAAGCTACGGCTGCAATTTGGCATCGAGATGATGACAAGAAACGACATGTATCCCTGGCGGGATGTATCCCTGGCGGGATGTATCCCTGGCGGGACCGAGTATAACAAATTGCTTATTTGAGATCACCCAGAAGGAGAAAGAAATGACATCACGGGAAAGAGTTCGTCGTGCAATAAACCATGAGGAAGGGGACAGGGTGCCGATCGACCTGGGAAGCACTCTTGTTACCGGAATCCAGGCGAGCATATATGCGCAGTTCAAGAAGGCTCTGGGTCTAGAAGGGAGCAGCGTCAGGGTATACGATCCTTTTCAGATGCTTGCAGAGGTCGAGGAAAAGGTAAAGAAGATTCTTGGCGTAGACACGTATGGCATACAGCTTCCGACTACCATATTCGGCTACAGAAACGAAAACTGGAAGCCATTTACCATGTTCGACGGCACAGAGGTGGAAATCTCCGGCCACTTCGAGTATGACGTTCTCGAAAACGGGGATATCGTACAGTACCCGAAGGGGGACAGAAGCGCGCCGCCATCGGGCAAGATGCCGAAAGACGGGTTCTACTTCGACACCATCGTCAGGCAGGAACCGATCGACGAGGCCAAACTCGATCCATGGGAGTGGGTCGAACAGACATATGCGCTGTACACGGACGATGATCTCCGGTACCTGGAGGAAACATCAAAACAGTATTTCGAGAACACGGAGTACGCGCTTCTGGGAAACTTCTGGGGTGCCGGTTTCGGGGATATCGCGATCGTCCCCGGTCCGGCTGTGCTCCATCCCAAAGGTATACGGGACCCCCAGGAGTGGTATATTTCAGCAATAACGAGAAAGCAGTACATCATGGATATCTTCGGCTATCAGTATGAGCTGCAGATGAAAAATCTTGAGATGTACCGGGAGGCGGTGGGGGACCGGATAGATATAATTGTAATGAGCGGAACTGATTTCGGCTCGCAGAACGGGCCGTTCATTTCACCTGCTTCCTACCGGGAGATGTTTAAACCCCTCCACAAGAAGATGAACGACTGGGTACACGAGAACACAAACTGGAAAACGTTTTATCACACCTGCGGTTCTATCGTGGATTTTCTCGATGATTTTTACGAGGCCGGAGTCGACATCCTCAACCCGGTGCAGATCTCAGCTGCCGGTATGGACCCATCTTTTTTGAAAGATAACTACGGCGACAAGTTCGTGTTCTGGGGAGGCGGTATAAACCCGCAGGGCACACTCTCGTTCGGCACGCCCGATGAGGTCCGCGAGGAGACGGCGCGGAACATTGAGATTTTCGGGAAGGGCGGCGGGTATGTATTCAACAATGTGCACAATATTCAGGCTAATGTTCCGATTGAAAACCTGCGCGCTCTGTTCGACACCTTCAAAGAGAAGAGCTCCTATCCGATAGGTGCCTGAAGGTGCTGCAATTAAGGGGAAGAAAAGATGTACAGGATTGAGAATACACGGTATAAGGATGTCGACGGGGTGCTGATCGAAAACGACGAGTTGGCCCTCACCCTGCTGCCGCAGTGGGGGTCGAAGACTGCATCAATAGTATACAAGAAACTCGAATACGAGCTTTTGTGGCAGAGCCCCTGGGAACGGTACCGAAGGACAGGGTATGCCGACCCCTATGAAAACGGTGAAATATCGGGTTTCGATGAAATGTTTCCGACGATATCACGCTGCTTCTACGAGGGCGGGCCGTGGGACGGCAGCGAGATGCCCGATCACGGCGAGGTGTGGAGCATCCCCTGGGAGCACAGTATACGGGAAAACAGCGTCATTCTTCGTGTTAACGGCGTCCATTTCCCGTACCTCCTCGAAAAGGAGGTGTTTCTGCAGGGACAGCAGGTGCATATGCAGTACCGGGCGAAAAACCTCTCAGCCTTCGATTTCGACTGCCTCTGGGCAGCGCACCCGCTCTTCAACGCCTCCCCCGGAATGAAGCTTATCGTGCCGAAAGGGATGGATAAAATCGTCAACTCTGTGCCGGGCCCCAGGTTCGGTTCGTATGGAAAACTGTACGATTTCCCGAATACCGTGTGTGAAGACGGGAGCAGATTCAACCTCAGCCGTGTTCCGGAAAAGAATGAATCGGGGTATCAGAAGTACTTCTTCTACGGCAGGGTACCTGAAGGATGGTGTGAGCTGTTTGACAAAGACAGGTCATTGAATATAGGCATGGCTTTTCCCCGTAACGAGGTCCCCTATCTCGGTATATGGGTAAACGAGGGAGGCTGGGAGGGGCAGTACAATATTGCGCCGGAGCCCGCAACAGGGGGCATGGACAGGGTTAATTTTTCGAAAATGTGGGGGATGGGAAGTAAGCTCGGGCCGGGCGAGGAGCGCTCCTGGCACTTGATCATCACCGTGCAGGAGGGAAACGAGGCACGGTGTATGACGGAAACCGGCGAGTTTGTTTTTTAAGAATTATGTGAAACCAATCCACCTGTACGTGGAAATCCTGCGAGATCATCCTGGTTTGAGGAATTCCAAATCGAATACAGTATCGTGCAGCTGCTTTGACTGGTACTACAGCGATACTTTTCATCTCAAATTCGATTAAGAAAGGTTTACGAGGGATAAATAATCGATGAATACGACTTTTACATCATTACGCTGCACTTTATACCATATAATAAGTAAGTATCGCTGTAGCACTAAATGTCCTCGTACTCGGTGATATCGAGCTCACCCACGGTGAGTTCCGGAAGTTTTGCCACCGCCTCCTTGATATGGGGCATATTCATATGAACCTGCTCCCAGTTTTCCTTGCTCGGGTACTGTTCAAAAAAGAAAAATTCAGAGGGATTTTTCATATTCCGAAATGCCATGTAGGTGACGGTGTCTTTTTCAAGCTCCATGACCTTCTGTGTTGCATCACGCATCAGTTTTCCCAGTTCATCCTCTTTTCCCTGCACAGCCTGCAGTTTTACGGTAATCGTGTACATAACATACTCCTCTTATATGTGGCATAATTTGCTGTACGAAAAATACCAGCTTTTTTCTTTTTGTCAAGCTGCAGTGCTCCGTTACTGGTAAAAATGAGAAATATTCCTGAATCGTGAATTGTTTATTGAGAATATGACAGGATGCTGGAATGTGTGTCCTCAAACTGCTTGCGAAACTCTTTTGAAAATGCTACTGTTCTGGTAGGTAATGCTATAGCGTAGCAAGCCGGTAGTTAAATAAACTAAACTCGCTCCAGTGCAGCATCTAAAAAAACAGTATGTCTCAGGTACAAAACAGAAAAAAAACTCTAAAAAGGCAAAATAAAAGCGTACGCGATGACCTGAATATGAAAGATAACGGTGGATCAATTAACCAGCTGCATATGGTTCAGGAGATATCACAGTTAGTTCTTTCCTGCAGCAATACGCCTCTAAAGGTGCTCCTTCAGCGAATCGCCGAAACCGGCTGTCAGATCTTCCGGTTCAACAGTGCTGTTGTTTCACTTCTGAACAGTGAGAAAAACACCTATACCCCCCGCGTGGTGACCGGCAGCACACATTTTTCTCCAAACAGCAATGTTGCTGAAGTGACCGGCGAGGTTGTCAAGAGAATTTTTGCCGACCGTTATCGGGTGAAGGTTATTTATTATGAACAGTCGCCTCAGGATTCTGCTGTTTATTTCAATCCGCAGGATATAGAGCGGAGGACACAAAAGAGGAGACCGTCCGGTGAATGGCATGAGCGGGATGTTCTTCTCTGCCGCCTGCTCGACAGTAATGGAGAAACGGGGGGATATATCAGCTTTTTACATCCTGCTGATGACTGCAGATTGTCGAGGGATTTATTCTACAATTTGGAAATATTCAGCCGGTGTGCTTCATCTGCTGTTGAGTACCATACCATGTTCTCAAACCTGAGGAAGAACGAGAGGCATTTGAAGCAGCTCCTCGTCTCGAGTAATATTTTCAGGCTGCAGTTGGATCTCGACGAACTTTTCAATGAGATTGTATGGGCGGTAAATTTTTCCTCGTCTTTCAATGTGGTTGCATTAGGTCTCGTTAATAAAAAAAGTCGATCGATGGACATACGGGCGGCTGCATGCACTGATAAGGTAAAGCTGAATCAGATCCGTGAGCTTCAGTTTCCCCTTGCCTCAATTATGCCTCTCTTCCGTGATGAATATTCCAGGGGGAAGGCTTTTTATATAAACAAACCTGAAAATGTGCTCGAAAGATTCAGGGAGATTTATTACGGCATGTCGTCGATGACCGGTGCCGCACATGAGCCGAATTGTAAAACGCTTTTAATTCAGATCAAATCACAGAACAACAATTTGTATGGACTGCTGCTGGCGGATGACTACGGAAACTTGACGAATGTATCTGACGAAGAGATCCGCATCCTCGAGATATTTGCAAATAATATAGCCATTGCCATTGATAACAGGAACATATATGTACAGTTGAGAAAGAAAATTCTGAAACTGGAGGACGAGATCGCTCAATACGAGCCGGATTTCAAAGAGAACCCCAACCTCGCAATAAAAAAGATGGTTGACCGCATTTTCAAAGATTTTAAGCGGTCGGTGTAGGCTGAGGACCGGGTATTCTGTTCTGCAATAATTGATAGGTTTTTTATAATTCGATATTCGCCAACATACGAAAAAAAACCGTGAAAAGCTCCCGATTTGCCTCTGAAATATTCACGAATGCTTTTCCCACCGAAAAGCGACAGCTTTATTGTTAATATGCTGCCCGTTATAGAACATTCCGTCAAGAATAGAGAAAATGTGAAGTTTCCAGGGCACCTATGAAAATATGGGTATGCATACTTTACCTCTGGGGATTTCTTTTATCATTGAATTGATGTGTGAGGAAATGAAAATCAGGGAAATCAGGAGGCTTTCGATGCGCCCTCATCGAAGGGTGGTGTATTGTTTCTTTTCAGGCATTCAAGTACATTGTTTACTTCATAAGGGTCAGTGGTTATTGCAATTACTCGTATGCTGCCAAGTACACCTTCGGTACCAACTGGCATCTTCGACATTTCATGGCCGTATTTTGGACATCCCAGTGGTCGGCTATCGCCCTCCTGGCATCGCCGACATTCGTGCATCCATGTACATCGGATCGATCTCATACATCTTTTGGATAAGCTGTTCCCAACTCTGCCTTGAGGCTCTGCTTGATACTGTTTCTAGATATTCGTCAGGAGACCCAACAGGCTGTACGTCTGAAGAGGTTTCGGGTCTGTAAGTAAACCTTGCAAGACTTCCATCTTTATTCGCCTTCCCTTTCGATCTGCTGGAATAAGCCATAATAACGGATAAGGTGTTTATGCTTCGGCGGGACATGCTGGGTGAGCTCTGCGATAAAATCGCTTGTACCACAGGCATTCCTTCACTCCGTCCGGTCACTTTGAAGAGTTTTATGTTTTCCTTAAAGTATTCGTTATACTTCGTCTTGTAAATAATTGTTCCGTTTGAGCGAGCGTATAAAATCTTCTATAACGATACGGGGTGTACTTGACAGCACCTTCGGTAGGGTAAATACAAACTGTCGGTGTGGGAATTTCAAGAGCACGTTTTCTGAATTGATAAGAATATCGATGGTTTTCGGATAGTTGTACAAAAATTTATCTATTTAGCAGGACTGCAATGAACTATTACTGCTGACAAGGGAGGAGAGATGGTTGCAGAAATAGGTATCGTAGCAACAAGCATCAAGATAGCCTTCGAACTTGTTAAGGGAATACAGGAACTACTTAAGGGATCAAAGAGAGCTGTTGCTGAATATGAGTTACAAATGAACTTGGTTGAGATTGCGAAGGCTCTCACAAATGCTGAAATGCAAATTGCAGAAATACAGAATGCTATTGTAGAGAAGGACAGGATTATACGAGAACAAGCCGACGCTCTGAAAATGACATAAAAAATGGCATATGAGGCTCCGTTCTATTGGATCGACGATGATGGAGAAAAAGATGGACCATTCTGCCAGCAATGTTGGGATAAAGATAGAAAGGCAATAAGGTTATAGGACTGTTACAACGGGGTCTGAATTTGTAACACATGTAGGTGCAGTTATGATACATCAGGGAACTATTTTAAGGGATAATAGACGGGAGTCACTTCCTGTAAATTTATAGAGTAAACGGAAGCCCACAAGAGTGACTTAAACGGCATGGTATAAGCTTTTCATTATATAATATAATAGGAATATGTTTGCTCGAACACGTAAAAAAGTAAAAACCCAGCTGAATATCCGGGATACGGACTCGAAAGAAACACCCAGCGATAACGAATACGGTCACACGGCAATCCGGGAGATCGACGATTCCCTGTATCGTCACGAGGAAAACCCATACCGCTGTTTGACCTTCCCCCGAATGACAGTGAGGACGCTCACCCTGTTCCTTCGCCGAACCCCTTGCGCTCCATGGCCCCCCACTCCCTCTTGTGCGTAAAGAACTTAAAAAAGCCTTTCAACTTACACCAGATATTGATCTGTCGGTAGAAAAGGCTTTCGAGTATCGATGCAAAAAGCTTCAGGATGAAATGGTGAATCTGCACTTTCTTCCCGATCCCGTAACTTTCCATCACAAGGGCGTAGATCGTATGTAGGAGGCTGTATCCCCATGCGATAACGAAGAACCGCAAAAGCGTATAAAGGGAAAACGCCCCTGTTCCGATACCGACCGCGAGAACCGTGTACCCTATGAGCTCGAAAAACGGGGGTACTATCTCCGTAAGGATATAGAACGGCATCGAAAAGAGCCCGATCACTCCGTAGCGAGGGTTCATGATCATATCGCCGTTCTCGAATATACTCTCCATGAGCCCCATCTGCCAGCGCACCCGCTGCCTAGCAAGGACCCTTAAGGTGGAGGGAATCTCGGTCCAGCACACCGTATCGGTTACGAACGCGACCCTGTATTTCTTCTTCTCCCTTCTCATAAGCTTGTGGAGCTTCACGACCAGCATCATGTCCTCGCCCATGCTCTTTCTCTTGTACCCGTTCACACGCAGCACGTCCTCCTTCTTGAAGATGCCGAACGCACCCGAGATGATGAGCAGGGAGTTAATCGAGGCGAGCCCGAGCCTGCCGAGGAAGAACGCCCGGGCGTACTCGAGGCTCTGTAGGATCACGAGGATGTTTTTCGTGAGCCGCTCCGCAAGGAGTCTTCCCATACTGATCTGTGCACCGTTTGCGGGCCTTACGATGCCGCCGACTGCGATCGTCCGGTCGGGATCGTTTACAAACGGAAGGATGAGCTTTGCGAGCGCGTCCTCGCCGAGTATGGTATCGGCGTCGACCGCGCAGAAATACGGGAAGCGGGACACGTTGATTCCGGCATTGAGCGCGTCAGCCTTCCCCCCGTTCTCCTTATCGATGACGACGATATTCTTGAACTCTCTCGATATGTATATGCCCCGGACTTTCGCCGTATCTATCGATCGCCTGAACACGTAGTCGGTCTTGATGAGGTTGAATGCCTCGAAAAGTATCTTTAGAGTATTGTCCTTCGAGCCGTCGTTTACCACAAGAAGCTCGTACTGCGGATACCGGACGAAGAGTATCGAACGGACGCTCTCAACGATCGTCTTTTCCTCGTTGTAGGCGGGAAGAATGATCGAAACAGGGGGAAGCAGCCTGAACCGGAACGCCTGGTTAAGATCGAAGGTGAACCGGAACTTCTTCGCCCGCTGTATCCCGAAGACGGAGAATATGAGGATAAAGAGATAAGTTGTATTTACACTGAAATAAAAGACCATCAGCAATGTCAGCACCGTGTAGAGTATCTGTTCAATCATTATCCAACCCTCTGCAGGAGCTCTTCGATCACAGGGAAAAGATCCCTGTAGTTCTCGAGGTAGTTTCTGTATCCCTTCCTCGAAAGAAACCTCACCACCCTGTACGCAGTCTTTTTCCTGCGCTCGTCTCCACCTCCGAGATGACGAAGTATCCGCTCGAAGACACCCTGTTCCTGGAGTGTCTGAACCACCATGTCCTTCGCATACCGGTCGTCTCCATTGAGCGTATTAATAAGTTCCATGATGCCGATACTTCCGAGCTGCACAAGCGCGGCGGCGGAGTTTTTCCGCACGAACCAGCTTTCATCCGTCAAGAGCGCAGCCAGCCGGTCCACCGCGCCCTTTATCGCCATATCGCCTATGAGGTTGCACGCGACCGCCCTGACCTGCCATTCGGTATCCGAGAGCGCATCGATCACCGTCTTCACCGCAAACAGATCGTTGATCTTTCCGATTGCAATGAGTGCATTGATTCGAACGTCTAAAGAGCCGCTCTCCCCATAGAGCCGCTGCAGTACTTCAAGGCTCTCCGTAAGCCGGAGCCCTGAGATGACCTTGACGAGAAGGATCGTTCGGGAAGGAGGGTAAGACGGATCCAGGATAAGCGGCTTCAGATGCGGGTAGATACCGGGCCCGAAAAAGGGGAGAATCGCCGCGATGAGCCAGGCTTGGGACAGCGGACAGGTCCCGTAGAGCCGGAGCAGATTCGAGACCGCGCGTTCGTCCCGTAACTCTCCGAGTGCAATGATCGCCGCCGATACCACCTTCGGGTTGGAATCCGAGAGAACGCGGATAATCCGCTGTACGTTGTGCCGGGAGCCCAGAATTCCGAGGGTATGGCTTGACCTCATCCGCTTCGATGAAAGCGCGGCGCCGAGTCCCTTCTCGATATACCTGACAAGGCCGAGTGAGACTGCCGCCTCCTTCATTCGTACTCTTTTTCTCCCTTTGATATCCAACAGCACCGTGGCAAACGCGTCGATCGCCGCGTTGCGCTGCATCCTTTTGCACCGCAGGCAATCGGGAGCGGTCTCCTCCAGGAGATACCCGATAAGCGAGGCGTGTATCTTTCTCGATATCCTCGTCCGGATTTTTCGTTTCAGGGCCCCCACCCAGGAGAATCCTATTGTGAGGATGAAAAAGAGCAGTACGGCCGCCGCTATTCCGATGGTAATCCGGAAGAGTGCCCCCTCCAGAAGTATGAAGAATTCTTGTATCACCATCGTATTTACGAGGACCATGAAATCTCGCTGGAGCGGCCATACAGCGTCTCAACCCAGGCAAAGCTGAGAGAGGTCTCGATCTGATCGGTCAATGAGACAGAGATGCCCGTGGCGAAATCAAAGACCCTCCTTACCGGGTCCCGCGTCTCCACGTCCCCGCCGTATACCGCCTTGATGAAGAGGTCGTTATGCTCCATATACTCCAGCTCACGATTTTTCGGGTCCATCGCGAGCACCTTCTCGAACTCCTCTTTTGCCTTCTTCCTGTCATTACTGGCAAGATATACCTTGCCGAGTTCGATCCGCACCTCGACCTCGTCCGCATCGCTCGATAGGGCCTTCTCAAAATACTGTATCGCTTCGTCGTATCGGCCGGACCAGAATAGCACGCGTGCGAGCCCGAACATGCCGTTCGGATAGTTTTTTTTCAAATCGAGAAAACGCCGGTACAGCTCTATCGATTCCTCGTATTCCCCTTTCCAGCTCTTGATCTGGGCCTTTCTGAAAAGCGCCTCCTCACTGTCCGGCACCCGTTCCAGCACCTCCTCGAGCATTACGCGAGCCCGGTCGAACTCGTTCTGCCAGCTCAGTATCTTCGCCAGCCGGATCCTGATCATCACATTTTCAGGGTCGCGGGAGATTACCTCCTCGTAGGACTTGACGGCCTCGTCGAGGTTTCCCTCCCTCTCGAACCTGGGACCGCGTTCGATATAGCGGTCGATATCCTCCTGCCCGAAAAGCAGCGTGCCAGTTATGCAGGAAACAGAAAACAGTGCAACTAAAATGATTCGAACAGCGTTTCTCATAGGATGGTCACCTCTTTTCTTCTTCTCCTGTTCCACACCGGCATAAAACCCTCTCTATCCTGGCGAGAAGCTCGTCCGGGCTGAACGGCTTTGTGATGTAATCGTCCGCCCCGGCCTTCAGGCCGTCGACGATATCCTTTTCGGAGTCGAGCACAGAGAGAAAAATGATCGGGATACTCGCCGAAGCCTCCTTTTGCTTGAGCTTCCTGCACACCTGAAGTCCCGGGAGCTTCGGGAGCAGGCGGTCGAGCAGGATAAGGTCCGGTGCGTACTTCAAAGCGTACTGCGCACCTTTTTCGCCGTCGTTGGCGAGGATAGTGGCATACCCTTCCTTCTCGATCAGTCTTCGGAGAAGCTCGAGCGTTTCCGAAGTGTCCTCGATAATAAGAATAGTACTTTTCTTCTCACCGGTCATGGTGAAAAACCCCTATCTTATATCTTCGCCATCCTTTCTGAAATCTTAACGTCCTAGCGTTTGCTTTTTCGGTGCATAGCGCTATATTTATTGTACATACTGTGGTGGAGAATACGATGAAAAGCATTGCCTGCTTGACGGCGGCCTTTGTCGCGTCGACCGTTCTCTTATGCGGCTTTGCCGCGGAGGGAACATGGATACCGGGAGGAGAGAAATCGGCGTCTACCCTGAAAACAGCGGAGGAGGAAGCGGTCCGCTGGCTCGTTCGCCGGATGGTACCCAACGAAACAGTCCCGGACCCGGTCCCTTTTCGAAGGAGACTCCTTTTGAGCTATCTCATTCCGGAGGCCGACCCGACCTACCCGTATGTGTTCAGCCGTTCATTTATCTACGACGACGCCGTGGGCGCAGTCGCGCTTACCATGACGGAGCGGTATAGGGAAGCGGAGTACGTTCTCTCGGCGATACGACGCGCAATGAGAAACGACGGCAGCTTTTTTTTCGTCTACAACACCCACAACAGCTGGCCGAACGACGACGACCACGGGGGAAGTATGGTGCGGACAGGGTCCGCGGCCTGGGCCGGCTACGCGATTGTATTCTATCTTCTGACCCGGAAAGGCGAGGACCCCGCGTTTGTCGAAACTGACCCCCTCGCGTCACGATTCCTCCGGACCGCGGAGCTCATAGCACGGTATCTCATGGGTCTTCAGGTCAACAGCGCGGACGATCCTCGATTCGGGCTCGTGACCGGAGGGGAGGGGACCTACACGATCAGGATGGACGAAGAGTCCGGGGAGCCGGTCGAGGAGTACGACCCTTCTTCGGTAGACTGGGCGAGCACCGAGCATAACATAGACGTGTACTTCTTTCTCCGGGACCTGGGAACCCTCACCGGTGACAAGAAATACACCGATGCCGCAGACCGGACACGAAACGGCCTTTTTTCCCTGTGGAGCGAGAATGACGGCCAGTTCTACAGAGGAATCAGCGGATCAGGTTCTATCGACAGGGCCCTCCCGCTCGACTGCGCGTCGTGGGGGGGTATGTTTCTATTCGCCGCGGGCGACGAACAGAAGGCCCAACGCTGTATCGAGACGGCTGGAACACAGTTCGTTTCGAACTACAACGGTATCCCGGGATACAAACCGTACCAATCGGGCCCGCTGTACGAGGAGGCCGGTGTGAACAAACATTACGCCGGGATCGTCGGCGCCTCCCGCTGGGAGGAGGCTTCACTCGTCTGGGGTGAGGGATCGTTCGGTGTATCCGCCGCGTACTGCAGCGCGGGGAAAAGTGCGGATGCGTACAGAATCTTGAGGGCCCTCCTCCCACTGCAGACCGACGGGGGATTTTTGTACTCGACGACCGCTATCCCGTACCAGTTCTCGACCTATCCGAGCGTCGCAAGCACCGGCTGGTTCATCATCGCAGTCGAGTCCCTGCTCGATGAAGGAAAGGGCGACCGCTTCTGGGGAAGAGGCGTTTCTGAGGAAATGGCGTTTCTAGCGAAACAGCGCTTCGAGGCAAGGGGAGAATAGACATGAAACGCCTTGTGCTCTTTGTAACGGCGGCTCTGATCATGGTGTCCGGTGGACGCACGTTTGCAAGCGAGCGGTTTATCCCTCTCGACGTCCGTGCAGGCCTCTTCGAGGCCCAACAATGCTCCTCCCCCCAAAAGACGGGAATCGAACTCTTCGCCATGAAGCGGATCTTCGATTGTTTCAGAATCCCGTACGACACTGTTGAGAACATAGAAGATATCTTCTCCTATCGTGTCGTCTATCTCGCCGGGCCGCTTCACAACAGCGTGCTCGACAGCCGTGCCTCGGGCCTCCTCTACGACTATGTCGAGGAGGGCGGAACGTTAGTTGCCGCCGGGGAGATAGGGAGCCTTCTGTACCCGCTTTTTGGAATTAAGAGGGTCACCCCTTCCAGGAAACGCTACCGGCTCGTTTTTACCGAAAAGGATCCCGCGCTCGCATACCTGAACCGACCGCAGGAGCGCACCATATCCCTCGGAAACGGGGAAAAGCACTTCTACGAGGAGGTGATCTGGTCTTTCGGGTATGCATTAGAAGCGGACGCTTCTTTGGAAGCGCGCCCCCGGGTGCTCGCCCGTTTCGACGACGGCTCCCCCGGCATGCTCACCGGGTCGTACGGAAGAGGACGGTTTTACGTTATAGGCCTTACCGCCACGGAGGGGGTCCTTCTGCCGCAGATCGGAAAGGACTACGAGGCGCAGCGAAAGTATGTCAACAGCTTCGAGCCGTCGGCCGACGTTCTGATGCTCATATTCCGATCGATATACGAAAACGCCCTGAGCCCGTCGGTGCAGGTTTCAACCCTCCCATATGCACGGCCTTTCGCGCTCGTCCTTTCCCACGACGTGGACGCACAGACATCGTTCATCGACTCCCTCAAGTTCGCGGCGCTCGAAGAAAAGTTCGGGGTAACGGGAACATACTTCGAAAATACAAAATACTTTACCGATTGGATGGACATCGACTATTACAACATACCCGATAATGTCGAGGCCATCCGCGAGCTCAAAGCACGCGGGCATGATATAGGCTCCCATACCGTCGCGCACTACAAGAAGTTCTCCAGTGCGCCGGAGGGGAACCGGGAGGTTACGTTTTCAAGCTACCACCCCGATAAGCAGGTCACGGTACAGGGTGAGGTGCGGGTGAGTAAAGAGCTTTTGGACCGGGACATCCCCGGTCAGAACACCGTCTCCTTCAGAGCGGGAGACCTCGATTACCCCGACATCCTCGTACGTGTTCTCGAAGACGCAGGCTACCTCTATAATTCCACTTTCTCCGCAAACGATGTGCTCACCGCATTCCCGTTCCGCGCAATGCGGGAGCGAAATCTCGGTTCATCGGAATCCGAGGTTTTCGAGATCCCCGTTACACTCGACGATTCGATGGGGTATCTCACCCCGTCCTCCGTGGATGATGCGGTGTCGGCGTGGCGCGGGATCGTGAAGGCGTACGGAGAAAACGATGCGCCGGTCGTGCTTCTGATGCACCCCTCGGATACAAGGAAGCGAACCTACAAACTCGAGGCGCAGGAGGCACTGATGAGCTGGGTCGACCGAAACGGCGGGTGGATGGGAAACCTCACACAGTTCGGCGATTTCTGGAGAGCCCGTGAACGTCTCGGCTTCTCCGTGTCGATCGGGGAGAGAGGCTCGCTTCTGATCCATATCGAAGGGCGAGCGGATTCCGTTCACCCGATGATCGGGTTCGTGGTGAATAAAACGGACGATATCACCGGCGTCATCGTGGAGGACGCTACGGGAAACAGGATGGATTACACGGTGGGAAAAAGGGGTGACAAACTGTATCTCGGCAGGCCCCGCGGTGCCCGTTAGTCCGCATCCCCCGCTCGCACGTCCGTTTTTTTTGCAATACCCTTTGACACAGGACCCCGCACGGCTTATATATTCACTAGAATGTCCCTATATTTTCTGAGAGGTTCCGGCGGTTCTCCGCGGCTTTCCGAAAACAACTCAACCGGTACTTCGGTACGAAACCGGGAGAGACGGAAGCCGCCGCTTCAGGTGTGACGTATTTTCGTTCCCCTGAATGAGAGGCACACTACAGCCGGCGAGAGGACTCCTCAGATGAAAGAAGCAATACCCCGTGGTCTCTCTTTTTTGGAACGAGAAGACCGGTGTGAGGCCCATCTTTTGTTTTACCTCAACTATGGTCTTCTTCGCGACGATCCGGCATTGTTCGGCGTTCTCAGCAAGCCTCGCCTTCATTTCCTTTTTCCGTGAGGAGTAAAAGCGGTTCTGTCCTGAATCGGATCGAGCACCGCCATGAGGTATTCGACGAACACCCGTTTGCAGTCCAGACACCCTATTCCTGCGGTCTTACACCCCTTCACTATCTCCTCGAGCTTTTTTAGGGGGGGATGACGAGCTGATGAAGTGAAAAGATATTGCATTTTTGCGGTGTACCAGGGTCCGTTCTCCGTTTCCGGGCCGGGCCGGTCTTGGCGACCGAGACTTTCTTCCAGATTTCCTCCTCCGGCTCGAAGAGCGCGATATAATTGTCCATGCTCTTGCTCATCTTGTTCGTGCCGTCTAGTCCCATGGCCCTCGGCGTCCTGGTAAGAAGTGCCTTGCACTCTGGGAAGGTGTCCCCGTAGCGGGTATTGAACTTACGGGAAACATCGCGCGCGAACTCTATATGCCGGATCTGGTCCTCCCCGACGGGGACCACCTCTCCCTTGTAAATGAGGATGTCGGCCGTCTGGAGCACCGGGTAGTCGAGCAGTCCGATGTTTATATTCACCAGCATACGAAAAAAACCGTGAAAAGCTCCCGATTTGCCCGTGAAATATTCACGAATGCTTTTCCCACCGAAAAACGACAGCCTTATTGTTAATATGCTGCCCGCTATAGAACATTCCGTCAAGAATAGAGAAAATGTGAAGTTTCCAGGGCACCTATGAAAATATGGACGGGCATACCTCGCCCCTGGGTATTTCTTTTTTCATTGATGTGTAAGCAAATGAGAACCAGGAGACTTTTGTTACTTCCTTACCGCATTCGAGAAACTTCTCAACTGCTTCTTTTATATGTATTATTCTGTACTTGCCGTACTGCTTTGCATAGAGATCATCGTAACATTCCTCAAAATCTGAAAAGTGGTCTTTGAGTATCTTTTGTATAACATTTTGCTCTCTTGGACATATACAGGCAAAAGATTTAAAGGGTGTAAGATATGACATATTAAGGTTTGCCATCGGTCGTATGCTTTATTATTATAAACCACATCTTCGTGCGGAGGCTCTGCCCGAAAAGGTGTACTAAGCTTTGAACAGAAATGAGGTCTGGTTATGATTGAGAAGGTCGTTTTCGGCAGTTCTGGATTGAAGGTTACGAGAGTGGCGTTCGGTGGTATTCCCATCATGAGGCTTTCGATGGAAGAGAGCGTGAGGGTGGTAAAGGACGTGATCGAGATGGGGGTGAACTTTATCGATACCGCCAACGCGTATGGTGACAGTGAAGAGAAGATAGGAATGGCTATCCGGGAATTCCCAAGAGAAAGGCTCGTCATCGCATCCAAATCGATGGCCCGGGACAGTGAGACGTTCCTGCAGCACCTCGAAACGGGACTGAAGAAGCTTGGAACCGATTACATCGACATCTACCATATGCACGCCCTGAGCAGTGATGAAGACCTGGACAAGGTGTTAGGACCCGGCGGAGCAATGGAGGGCCTCGACCGTGCGATAAGAGACGGGAAGGTACGGTACAAGGCTTTCAGCTCTCATAACCTTACTGTTGCGAAAAAGGTGGTCCGCTCGGGCGAGTTTCAGGTCATCCAGTATCCGTTTAACTTCATTGATGATGATGCTCAGGATGAGTTGATCCCGCTTGCAGAAAAGATGAACATGGGGTTTATCGCCATGAAGCCGCTCGGCGGGGGTCTGCTGGACGACGCGGAAATCTGCTTCAGGTACCTCATGCAGTTTGACAGTATTGTTTCGGATCCAGGAATAGAGAAGACGGGCGAGATGAAACAAATAATTGATATCATAAACGATCCCGGCCCGCTTTCAGAGGACGAAGAGGCCCGGATCGAAGAGATACGAAGAGCGTTGGGTAAAAACTGGTGCCACCGCTGTGACTACTGCAGGCCATGTTCGGAAGGTATCCCTATCAGCATGGTTCTCATTGCGAAAAGTATTGTAAAGAGGATGCCGTATCATTCCGCCTGCGACTTCCTTGAGGAACCGATGGAGAAGGCCCGTGGCTGTACTGAGTGCCGCTCCTGCGTCCAGAAGTGCCCCTACGACCTCGACATACCGGCGCTTTTACAAAAAAATCTTTCGGCGTGGGAAAAGTATAAGGAAATAAAAGAGGCGAGGGTTTTCGATTAGTATGCAGTTATTACCACAAGATATTTTTTCATGACATAATAAAATACCGTCAAGTTTATCTTATATGTGTACGTAATGCGAATAATGGCCCGCGCGACCGTGACAACTATTTCATATAGACAAATGGTATCTGTCTATATGAGAGATGATAGGGTGTGATCCTTGGGAAAACGATATTATAACAGGGATATATATACAGCTGAGAAAGAAAATACTGAAACTGGAGGACGAGGTCGCTCAATACGAGCCGGATTTCAAAGAGAACCCTAACCTCGCCATTAAAAAGATTGTTGACCGCATTTTCAAAGATTTTAAGCGGTCGGTGTAGGCTGCGGACCGGGTATTCTGTTCTGCAATTGATAGTGAGCAGCTCTCCACAGCGATGTTTGTATTAATATCAAGCTGAACGGCATCCGGCTGAATGGAGCTCTTCCGGTCATTTGCTGCCAGAAACGGTTATCCGCAAGCCCCATTATAAACCTATTGAGATTCTTGAGAAGGATAATAGGACAGTCAAGTAACCGTTTGATAGACTCCATGAGCTCACGGCATAAAAAACGATAAACCCTGACTACATGAGATCCTCGAGTATTTCGGCGACCGTTTCGTCGCTGTGGTCGACCGGGTTGTAACGTCTGCTTCCGCCTTTTGAATACTCGACAATCGCCGGTATATCTTCCCGCCTGACACCGTACTCACCGAGCTTTGTCGATAGACCGAGCCTGTTTATGAACTCAGCGAAAGCTGCGGCTGCATCTTTCGGGCCGGTATTCAGAAGCCGGGCAACCTCATCGTACTTTTGTTTTCGCGCATCGTAGTTGTGCTCGATAACTTTGGCCATGGTAAGGGCGCAGGCTCTTCCGTGGGGTATGCCGTAGCGAATGCCAAGAGGATGGGCAAGGCCGTGCGCCAGGCCGAGCCCAGCGTTAGCCAGTGTAATCCCTCCGTACAGCGAGGTGAGAGACAACGCCTCTCGTGCTTCGAGGTTGTCAGGTTTTTCGACCGCTTTGAGGAGATAGCGTGCGGAAAGCTCGATCCCCCTGTGAGCAAGGGTGTCTGTTATCGGGCCGGCGTTTTTCGATACAAAGGCCTCGAGGTTTTGTATGAGGGCGTCCAGCCCGGTATCCACGGTCACATCAGCAGGCATATTTACCGTAAGCTCAGGGTCGACTAGTGCGATATTCGGAATCATGAGCTCGCTTCGTATGCTCTTTTTGAATGTCCTGTCCCTGCTCGAAATGACTGCGTTTTTCGTGATCTCCGCGCCAGTGCCTGATGTTGTCGGTACCGCTATATAAGGAATTGAAGGCTTTGTAAAGGCCCTGCCCTCCCAGTAATCCTTCACCTCACCGCCGTTTGTTGCGATAATCGATGCTGCTTTCGCCGCATCTATAACGCTTCCTCCTCCGATGCCGACGATGACATCCGGTTTGGATTTCATGGCGAGCCCGACTGCCCCTGTAACCTGCAGCTCGTCGGGATCATGGGAGATGCCTCCATTTTCAGTAAAACCGAAGCTGTGTTTTTTAAATATGTCTGCAACTCTTTCGTAGATGCCGCTTTCAACGAGCGACCTGCCACCGTAGACAAGCAGTACTTTATTTCCATAATCTTTGATGAGATCACCCAGCTCACCAATTGTACCTGTTCCGAATAGTATCCTCTCGGGGATTCTCAAAACCGACTTCAACCCGTATATGCTCATACATGCCTCCAGCGGATCAGGATTTCTTAACAATAATAAAATTACATAAAACGTACAATAATAAAACCGCAAATGACTTTACGGGACTATCCAATCTGTGTAAGCTATACGAGAGACGGAAAAACAGTAGTAGCCGGGAGAATACGGCTGTTACCGATATTTCAGGAGGTTGAGATATGCCGGGTGTCGATGCAGTCAGGGAAATAGTACTGAAGCAGAAGCGCGGGATTTCAAGGGGCATGTATTCGATATGCAGCTCGCACCCCTTTGTTATACAGGCATCAATCAGGCAGGCTGTGGAGGATGAAAGTGCGCTGCTTATTGAGGCGACCTCAAATCAGGTCAACCAGTACGGCGGGTATACGGGTATGACACCGGAAGGATTCAGGGACATTGTTTTCTCAATGGCGAAAAAGGAGGGGTTGCCCGTCGAACGCATCATACTCGGCGGGGATCATCTTGGCCCGACTCCATTTAAGAATGCGAATTGTGACGAAGCTATGGACAAGTCGGGGGAGCTGGTACAGGCCTTTGTGCGCGCAGGATTTTCCAAAATACACCTCGATACGAGTATTCCTCTCGGGGATGATCCGGGGACGTCTTCAGGTTTTATTAGACCGGATGTTGTCGCCAGGCGCTGCGCAGATTTGTGCAGAGCCTGTGAGGATGCGTGCAGTGAAATGGGTAATAAATGCGAAGCCCCGGTGTACGTGATCGGTACTGAGGTACCGGTTCCCGGTGGAAGCGATGAGGTGGAAGGTGAGGTGCATGTAACGGATGCTGCTGATTTCGAGAGCACGGTATCAGTAACGAAAGACGCCTTTTACCGGCTTGGCCTCGAGGAGGCGTGGGAGAGAGTAATCGCCGTTGTCGTTCAGCCGGGAGTCGAGTTCGGAGATCACAGCATTCTGGAGTACAGCAGGGAGAGGGCGTCGGCTCTGTCAAAAAGGCTTCGAAAGTATAACAATATCGTATTTGAAGCGCACTCAACCGACTATCAGACCCCCCGGGCGATGAAGCGGATGGTGGAGGACGGGTTTGCCATTCTGAAGATCGGCCCAGGCCTTACCTATGCCTTCAGAGAGGCGGTGTACCTGTTAAGCCTTATAGAAAAGGAGCTTTCTTCAATTACTGGCTCGTTTCAGCCGTCTTCTATCATGGAAAGGGCGGATGAAGTCATGAGGAAAAATCCCGGATACTGGGAGAATTACTACACTGGGGACGAAACCGGGAAGGCGTTCAGCAGGAAGTTCAGCCTCTTTGACCGCATACGCTACTACTGGAACAACCCCGGGGTGCACGGCGCGTTTGAAAAATTGATCAGGAACCTCGGTGCCGTAGAAATCCCGCTTACCCTCCTGAGTCAGTTTTTTCCTGCGCAATACATGAAGGTTCGAACCGGGCAGCTTGCTTTTAGTCCGGAGGCTCTAATAATAGACCGGGTGCAGGAGGTTGTCGCCTGGTATGCCTATGCAGCCG
>Ga0315534_1000063_pt1 | contig 54063 bp, 48 predicted proteins | sample SalMarSW160240MG_FD_203094 | JGI IMG/M metagenome (GOLD analysis project Ga0315534, IMG submission 203094) | Salt marsh sediment microbial communities from the Plum Island Ecosystem LTER, Massachusetts, United States - Salt Marsh Sediment SW1602-40 ... | reverse complement strand
GTATAAATTCGGGTTTGAACGACTCAGCAAGGGGCTCTATTACTTCACTAAATGCTAGCTCATAGGATTTGTCGCCCGCACCTGGATACATTGCTAGGTTCACAGTATATCCTTGACCTTCGCCCTTTCCTATTTCATCAGGAAATCCTGACCCTGGAAAGAGTGTTCTACCATCCTGATGTAATCCAACGTACAAAACTTGGTTCGAAGAATAGAATGAATTCTGAGTGCCATTTCCATGATGAGCGTCATAATCAACTATCATGATACGCTTTAGTCCCTGATTCTGAATAAGATGATTTGCTGCAACGGCAATATTGTTTATGAAACAGAATCCAAAAGCACGTGCGAATTCTGCATGATGTCCAGGAGGTCGACATAAGACAAATGCATTCTCAGTGGCTCCAGACATTATTCTGTCCACAGCCTCGACTCCTCCGCCTGCAGCTAACAATGCTGCCTCGTAAGTATACTGATTTACAGCAGTATCTAGAGTATAGAAACCTCCTCCTCTCTCTGATTTTTCTTTTATTCCTTCCAAATACTGTTTATCATGGATTGTGTACACTATATCTAAGTTCACAGATTCAGGTGTGAGTAGATTGAGATTATCGTTTTCGAGGAGTCCTGCTTTCTTTGCATAGCTTATTGCACTTCTTAATCTATCAGGGCTCTCAGGGTGTCCCATAGACATTTCATGTTTTACGAATAAATCATGATAAACAAGATCTGTAACCATCTGAAAGGTCTCCAATTTGTAAAGCAAAGAGAACTATCTGATAAATCTGAAGGACCTAGATAATTTTATGGAAATATTAGAACATGTGTTCAAAATATCGGTGTTCGAAAACGTTTATCTTGATTTCGCGTAACGGCATCAATAACATGGGTCGGTAGTCTAGCTTGGTATGATTCTTGCTTGGGGCGACTTAGGACTTGCGCCTCGAGTCACAGATTGCAAGAGACCGGGAGTTCGAGTCTCCCCCGGCCCACCATTCATTTTTTCTTCCTCAGTTCTAGGATATACTCCACAGCGTTTCATAGATTGGACCTGAAGAAGTCAATGTACTCTTTTTCATGTTGAATTTTGATACAGACATAGAGCCAATTGGCTGATTTGCCAGACCATCAAGATTGTTGGCAAGTTTTTCAGCATCTTTGATATAACGAATTCTTGCTATTGTGGCATGTGGAGTGAATTTCTTCTTCTCTGCTCTGTATCCGAGTTCTTCCAAATGCGAATCTATCTCCATTTTTAGATTTGATATACGATCGGCATTTTGAGTTGCACCTATCCATATCACTCGAGGTCTTCGTTTGGTAGGAAAAGCCCCCACTCCGTATACCATAATTTCGAATGGTTCAATTTTGATTTTACTTAGGCATGATTCAATCTCATCAATTCTTGCCAACGAAGTATCTCCCAAGAATCTTAATGTGAAATGGATATTTTCAATTTCAACCAGCTTCAATTTAGCTAGGCTAGTATCTAGTTTTCGTTGAGTTTCAGAAATTTGTGGTAAAAGCGCTTGATTTTCAATATCTATACTTAGAAATGCTCTAACAGATTCATTCACATGTATCACTACATATTTGGCTATACAATTTGGCAATATTATCCTGACGATGGATTGGTTCTAAGATAACTCTTAAAGGTCAACTACTGAACGATACTTTGGTGACTTTCTAAACATTGCCAAAACGTAAAGATTCTAGCATAGAGATTCATACCTCCCCAAAAGAAAGCTCAAAGAAGGCGACAAAAAAACGAAGTGTTGAGGTTCCTAGTGCAAAAAGCATAGTTCTACGGGATATGGGATACCCTTTCAGAGTGAAAGGCGATCCAAAATCAACTGGTTTAGAAATTGATAGTGAGGAACTCTTTGCAGATTATGCACGCGAACAATGGATTGGAACAATTGTACAAAAAGGGCTCTATCTATTTGATAGATATATCATGCCTGATTATGCTTTCCAAGTATTGGAAGTCGAACCTAAAGAATCAATCATCACAAAGGATACTAAAATTCATCTACAACCTCAGTCTACCGTTACAGAACCTGTATCAATCCGTTTAGTCACTCTTGATGAAGTTGTAGGTCATGAACACATTAAGCGTAAGTGCAAACTCATTCTTGAATATCTTCAAAATCCATTAAAATTTGGAGAGTGGGCACCCCGTGCAATTTTATTTTATGGTCCTCCTGGAACTGGAAAAACAATGACTGCACAAGCTGTTGCCAATCAAGCTAATGCCAGGATATTCTTCGCGAAAGCATCTGATTTGATTGGAGTTCATGTTGGTGATGGTGGTAGAAGAATTAGTACACTCTTTGATGATGCTCGAAAGAACTCACCAAGCATCATTTTCATTGACGAACTTGATGCAATTGGACTAACTCGTTCATTCCAATCGATTCGTGGTGATGTATCAGAAGTTGTAACAGCACTCTTGGGAGAATTGGACCAGACTGCAGAAGCATCCGGAGTAGTTGTCATTGGTGCTACAAACGCGTTACCACTAATTGATCCTGCAGTCAAAAATCGGTTCGATACCGTCTTTGAATTTGCTCTGCCTAATTTAGAAGAACGATTGGGGATACTTCAGTATTACTGCAAACGCTTACCGTTAAAAATTGATATTGATATGCAAGAAGTTGCGAGGATGACTGACGGTTTATCAGGGAGAGACCTACGAGACCGCATTCTTAAAGAATCACTTCATATTGCAATCTCTAATGAGTCTAGTACTATAACTTCGGAGATAGTTAGAGGAGTATTGGATAAGATAAAACCCAAGAACCGTCCTAATTATACCATTTAGAGAACAAGTGATTGAGTGGTGGATGATTACTTTGAAAATAATAATTATCACAGGTATGCCCGGAGCTGGAAAAAGCGAAGTGGCAAAGGCATTCCAAAATGCTGGTTTTCCATTAATTACCATGGGTGATGTTATTCGGGAAGAAACCAGAAATCGAGGAATAGAAGCAAATCCTGAGAACACCAAAAAAGTCATGTTGGAACTACGGGAATTATATGGTCCAGGTGCAGTTGCAACTCGTTGCCTTGATGGTCTGTGTAATCAAAAATCGAATATTATTGTAATAGAAGGTTGCAGAAGTATTGCGGAGATTGATGTTTTTGATGACTATGCAGAAGAATTAGTGATTGTCTGTGTGCATGCATCTCCAAAGATACGATTCTCTCGTTTACAGGAAAGAAATCGTAAAGATGCGCCTTCAACCCGGGAAATTTTCAGGGAACGTGATATTAGAGAGATATCAGTAGGTCTGGGTGGAGTAATTGCGTTAAGTGATATCATGTTGATTAACGAAGGAACCCTTGAAGATATACAAAATGCTTCAAAGGAACTTGTTGAGAAGTTGACTTGAAATGAAAGCAACAATCAAGTGTATTGTTCATCCTACAGAAGAAATTCAAAGAATTGAAAAGGCAATAGAGAACCTACTTGGACCAATTACATTCTCCACAGCAAGATTCGATGAATTTACCGAAATTTATTCATCTAACGCCAGTAAATCCAGTTTTGTAATACTAAGACAACTAGTTCATGATAAGAGAATCCTCGATGCTGTTAGAGTACGTCTTCTAAAGAATCTTGATGAGTTCACTACATTCATGTTTTTTGATAAACAAGCGGCATTTACCGGAAAATTAAGACTCATTGATAATATCAATGAAGATCCTCCTCTAGGTTCGATTGAGATAAGATGTGAGTTCGAATCAGAATCTCAGTTTGAAGAATTTCTTGATTGGTTTAGTCCTCGTACAAAAGATGGCCGAATCATAACCTAAATACTAACAGTCACAATATCTCGAACTAATCCACTATGAACTCGCATACTGTGTTGACGGGCAACAGTAAGACCTACATCCTGTACAATTTGGGATAATTTCATCTCACTATCACAACAAAGACACATACATTCTCCTTTCGATTGAAGGATTGAATCTGCAACTTCCAGTAGTGATTCTACGAGTTTGATGGTTGTGTTACCTCTAGTAGAACTTGCTCGTCCATAGGGAGGATCGGTAACGATACGATTTACAGAAGAGATAGGAAGATGTTGAGTATCTCCTTGAACTAATGAATATTGCAAGCTAATATTGCTGAGATTTACTCTGGCGCCAATCAATAATTTCCAACTCAAATCAATTCCAATGACGGAAGCTCCAATATGCAAAGCTTCACACAATATTCCACCTCCGCCACAGAATGGGTCAAGAACAATATCACCAATTCGTACTCCTGCAAGATTGCACATCACTCTAGCCAATGAACTATTCATCATACTTGGATGAAAGAACTCTTTCTTGCCTGGTTCTCTTCCTCTTAATAACATACGGAGTTTGGAAGTATTTGATTTGCATATTGTAATCCTTTCAGACATTATTAGAACCAGAATCTGAACTGACGGATTTCTCAGATTGACATCTGCACCCGTAGCACTCACAATATGAGCACCAAGGTTTCTCTCTATCTGTAATCTCATATCCAAGTCATTATCTTCGTCTATACACAACGTCCTGACTGCAAAATCATCCTGTTTAGTGATATGAGCCATCCACTCATCATCGGAGATTCCCTGAGTTAAATCATCAATTGAATCGGATTCATACAGAATTGTACCTGCATACTGAATAAGAGCTGCTCTTTCTAATAGGAAATCTGCAGGATTGTATGGCACTATAATTCTGGCTAAGCGCCCAAACCAAGTTAATTCTGTTTCAATGAAGAGTTGATTCAATAATGCCTCTACTTCTGCAATAGCTAGTCCAATATGCTCCCCTGAAACATAAACAAAATAGGCAGTCAAGCCATCATCACTCTACTCGTATAGATTATCGCCGCCAGAAAATACTCTTTGTAATTCTCCATAGAGAATATCAAGACCCGTCATTTCTTTAGCGGAAACAGGTACAGTACCAGTTGCTGTATCAAGATTACCAAGCATCTCAAGAATAGATTTTGAATACTCTCTACTGAGGCCTGACGCTGATTGCTCTAGAGCTTCCTCAAGAAGGTATGTTTCTTCTCCCCATTGAACAATTCTCTCAACCTCATCTTCAGTAAGAATGTCGGATTTACTGAGTAGAGCTTGCTGTGGTAATCCAAATCTAATATTAATTGACACACCCAGAAGCATTGAAGAGAGATAACCTGTTGGGGTTCTGGCAATATTGGAATCAAGAAGATACAATGATATTGCAGGATCGTCACCTCTAAGCCCAGATACCATTAATGGGCCAGAATTACGATATGCAAATAGCTCCATTTGCCCTGGACAATCTACCAATACATAGTCTCTCTCAGTTTCAAGGATTTCTTCTCGTAAATCATCAATATGTCCAACAGCCATATCTAATGAAGCAACGAGTGCACCATTAGGCCCGAGCCCGAACTGGTTCATTACTTCACCATAGTCGACATACTCTCTGATATCGACATCACTCGTATAGGGTGGACTGTCAACTCCGGGATCTATATTAGCAACAGTAACACTTAGGTCTGATCCCACAAGCCACTTTTCTAATGATGCTGTAAGTAAAGACTTCCCGGAACCTGCAGTTCCAACTAAAAATATGAAAAACATTGATAGAACCAAGATTGTGTGACCAACTACCCGCTTTGAGTTCTTCGGTAGATTAGTCTTTCTAGCCCAAATTTCAATTTGCACAAATCTTATCTGGTATCCGAGAAATCAATCGTCTTATGCACTCAAGTGAGGCCCTTCAAAGGCTTGCAGAAGCTATGGCTGGTGAGATTTGTCTATCGGAGAGCAATCCAGGTGCAATTATGAGAAGGTGGCGTGAACATTTCCACATCTCACAAAAGAGCCTTGCAAAACATCTCAATGTATCACCATCTGTTATTAGTGACTATGAGAGTGGGCGGAGAAAATCTCCGAGAGTTGAAACAATCAAGAGGTTTGTTGAAGGGCTCATAGAGATGGATGCAGAAGAAGGAGGAAGAGTATCAGTAGCACTTGAAAAACTGATAGCTCCAGAAATTGCATCTGATGCAATTATCGATAGCAGAGAGTTTGGATTTCCTGTACCTTCAAGATTACTAGTAGAACATCTTGATTGCACTGTTCTTACTCATCCTAACCTACTTGATAGAGATATATACGGGTATACCGCTCTTGACAGTATTCGAGCTATAGTGAACCTGACCCCACAACAGCTTCTGAGACTATACGGAGGTACAACACAACGCGCTGCAATCCTAACAAATGTATCAACTGGAAGGTCGCCAATGGTTGCTATCAAAGCAAGTCAGATTGGTACATCAATAGCTGTAAAACCAGCAGTTGTAATTCTTCATGGAGTCAAAGAGCTCGATTTACTAGCAGTAAAGATTGCAGATAGTATACATCTTTCACTATGTGTGTCCGAAATCAGTTCAACTGAAGATTTAGTACGAGAAATTAGATCATTTGATCCACAAATGTAACTTGTAAAAGAAGTGATTGAAATGGAATTTGTGATGGAAATCAATGACCCTATTCACGACTTCATTGGTATCACCAATGTAGAAGCTAAAATAATAAACTCTGAAACGTATCAGAGATTGAGACGAATTAAACAATTATCTGGTGCACATTTTGTATATCCAACTGCTGAACATACTCGTTTTGGTCATTGTATAGGCGTGATGTTTCTGGCTGGTCGTACTGGAAAGAAACTTCTGGGTAAATTAAAACTCGGGAATGATGTACTTCAAGAGGTCAGATTAGCAGGGCTGTTGCATGATCTGGGTCACGGTCCATTTAGTCATGTCTTTGAAGAGTCACTTCTTGAAAAACAAGGGAAAAATCATGAAGATGTCACAGAATGGTTAATACTGAAAAGTGAAGTTGGAGAAATTCTTGAAAATGAAGGGGTTTCAAAGAAACGAATTGCAGACTTAGTTCGAGGGCGTAGGACCCGTAAGTATGATGGTGTTGTTAGTGGTATCGTCGCAGGTCAAGTTGATGCCGATAAAATGGATTATCTAATTCGTGATTCATTCTATTGTGGAGTCAATTATGGTCTAGTTGACATTCATAGACTTATAGACAGTCTTGATGTGTCTAGCGATTATCAACTGCACTTCGATATAGCCGCGAGAGGCGCATTAGAAGCGTTCCTTGTAGCACGTTACGAAATGTTTCTGAATGTATATTACCACAAAACAGTACGAAGTGTAGAAGTGATGTTAGTCAAACTCATCAATGCTGCAGATAATGTACTACATCTGACAAACTTCAAAACTCCAGAAGAATTCCTTCTCCTAGATGATATGTCATTGGTGTCAATGGTCAGAGAAATTGACCCATCTGAATCAGAAGATGCAAAAGAAGCAGCATATATGATGAATCTGTTAGATTCACGAATTCTCTATAAATCTGTGTTTGAGAAAGTACTTCATACTGGAGATAGATTTGTGTCAAAGGTTTTCACAAAGAAAAAAGTACGTGAAAGCATAGAAGAGGAAATAGCTTCAATCGCTGGAATTGAAAACCATGAAGTCATTGTTGATGTTCCCACTTTACCTTCAGTCCCATATAATCCACATCAATTGGATCCAATGGAGATTGCAATCTTTGAAACAATTGATGGCAAGAAAGTTTCTCATAATCTATCGGATTATTCAAATATCGCAGAAATGATGAAAGGCTATCTTGATGTGATTCGTGTTTATACATTTGAAAAGAATAGAGCAAAGGTTGGTAGAGCGGCACGTGAAGTATTCCAAGAAGTTCCAGATACAGCACTTATCCACATGTAGAACTTATTCTGGGCAGTTTTCCAAATATCTAGGATAGATTTGATGCATCCGAGTCACGTGTTTTTATTCTGTGTGGAGATTATATAGTACGGATTAGAATCTAAATTGAACAACTAAGTTCTCTGGGGCTGAGAGCACTTGAGCGATGAATTGACAGATACCTTACAAAACATCAAAATGATAACTGGCGTTGAAAATGTCGTTCTTATCCAAAAAGACGGTCTTCCTGTTGCAAGCGCAGGAGTATGGTTTAGTAAGGAAGAGGTCTTTGCCGTAGCATCTTCAACTTGTGCGATTTTTGGAGTAGGTAAACTAATTCATGGTGATTTCAAATATCTTCTAATGGAATCGGAAACATCCAAAGTGTTTCTTGCATCGCTTCCCAATGACTCTGATTACTTTCTTACTGTGACTACGGCTCCAAGAGTAAACCTTGCAGCTCTATTCATTGAGATGAAGGAAAACCTATCACGATTATCGTATCTATTAAGACAACATGTTGATGGAAGACTTCCACCTCTCAGGTCTTATAGTAATGATGAAACGAGTCGTGTGCTTGAAGGATTTGCTGTTGCTGAAGGTCGAGATACTACATATGGAGTGTCACGGTCGGTAATATCACTTGATAGATCGCAGGCTCTAAGCTTGAGAGCACTTCTACGACAAGTGCATGATTCTATTCCCAATATTGGTTCTGTGTTTCTGTCATTGAGTGGTGGAGTCAGAGTTTCTCTAGAAGGATTCACAAACGATAGACTTGCTGCAATGTCGTTTGCATTACATGATGCCTCCGAAAGGGTTGTAAGAACTCTCAGAAACAGTTCTCTACAAACCGTTTTGTGTGAAACAGAAGCAACTCGACACTTTATCTATGCAGTACCTAATGGTGTATTTAGCCTCTGGGTCGATAAAGATAGCCAGAAGCTTGGTCTTATGAGATTGTTATTGAAACATTACATAGAGGAGATTCGACGAGTCCTTTCATCTGTTTCAATGGTCAAACCAGCTGTTCCTGATGACCTAAAGGAGCTGCTTCTCGCAGGAAGTTCCGATAAAGGTCTACTCATGACGAGGAGAGACAAATGACGTACTCAATACTACGAATGATTGATCTAATGGGTGATCAATTCCCATTGCTACTTAACTCAGTCTTAGAAAGAATACCTGTAATTGTCGCGGGTGAGGATATCGAGCTTGTGGATGACATCACAGAGTGTCTTACGACCCTCTGTCCGCACAGACATAAACTGGTCTTTTGGAGAGATTTTACTTCAGAATCAGAGATACTATCTGTCTGGGAAGAAGAGAAGCATAACTATGAAGTTAGTAGAACCGTTGTATGTGGTCTATCTGGAAATCTAAGGTTAGCCTTGGATAGAATCGCTCGCTTTGCAGGTTGGATTCTAGCTATTCCGATAGGAACTATGGTTCTTGGTGTCCAAGTGAATGAAAAGACTCTTGAAGATGTCACAATCCATGTTCGTAATAACTCGGGTAACTGTGGGATACTTAGAATCACTTCCCCGTCCTCGATGACATTCACACTTGTGAACCAGACTAATAGTAGTCTTAATGTAGAAAAGAAGATAGTCAATAAAATATTGGTACGCAAAAAGCAATCTTTGGAGAGAATACGGCGTCTATTGACAAAATCACTTCGAGGTACAAATGTATCAGAACATATTGTGAATGCTGTATTGAAATTAGATGATGAATCTGAGAAACTCACACAAGATGTGTTCGAAGAAGAGATCAATAATTATGTTCATGCTGCGCGGAGAGCTGTAACATTACTCTCTAGAATCCGACTTGCAAGAGAACTCGGTGCATCTACCACTCTAACGGAGAGGAATCTGTACGAAGCAATTGGATGGGATGGGGGAGAACTGACCGATTTAATTCGCTTTATACGAGCAGAATGGCATGAAGATTTTTCAGATTGTGTAAAGCTTGGTACACTATCAGGTCTGGGAGCATGGGTTGATAGTATGTGGGGTACATGAACTAGGGAGATTTGTATATGATTATAGACTATGGTAATCGCACTGTTGGTCTCAAGATAGTTTTCTTTGGACCTGCAATGAGTGGAAAAACGACTGCAATTCGATGGTTATTTTCATCTCTTGACTATGCTGATAAATTAACTTCAATTGAAAATACTGTTGGCAGAACAATGTTCTGTGATTTTGGCACTATTCCATTTCCACTCAATGAAAATTGGATTGTTAACGCACATGTTTGGTCAGCCACAGGGCAAGATTTCTATAGATCTACTCGTGAAGTGGTTCTTGTAGGTGCAGATGGTGTGATTTTCATGGCTGATTCTCAATCTACATTACTGGATGAAAATCATGCAAGTTGGAAAGAGCTTATGTCAATGATTGCAGAGGAAGAACGACCATTGCCAGTTGTTTTTTGTCTTAACAAACAAGATCTTCCTGGAGCAGTTGATGGAGGACAACTTAGAGAACATCTACGACTTCCGTCCTCAGTACCTGTATTCAGAAGCATTGCTAAAGATGGCTATAACATCATGGAAGCTTTTCAATTCATATTCCAAGCTGCTATGAGAGCAAGTGTCACTGCAAAACCTATCTCATGAAGGATAAAATGAATTGGTGCGATCGCCGGGATTTGAACCCGGGTCACAGGCTTGGGAAGCCTATATCATAACCCCTAGACTACGATCGCTTTGTAACTCTTCCAAAGCAGATTTGATAAAAGATTATCGGCAAATTGTGAATGAAGCGGTCCTAAGAATATGCTTATCTAATGCTTGTAATCAAATCCAATTGTGAGATGCAATCATGTTTCCCAATACCAAATCAATCAACTTCTGGCAAGGAAATCAAGCCTGTGCAGAAGCAGCTATTGCAGCTGGTTGCAGATTCTTTGCAGGTTATCCAATTACTCCCGCGTCTGAGATTGCTGAGATTATGTCTCAAAAATTGCCTAGAATTGGTGGAACCTATATACAGATGGAAGATGAAATTGCAGCAATTTCAGCTGTAATCGGTGGAGCGTGGGGTGGATCTTTGTCGATGACTGCAACCTCAGGCCCTGGTTTTAGTCTAATGCAGGAAAATATTGGATACGCAATAATGACAGAAACTCCATGTGTTATTGTGAATGTGCAGAGAGCTGGACCCAGTACCGGTCAGGCAACAAAAGCAGCTCAAGGAGATATTATGCAAGCAAGATGGGGGACACATGGCGACCATGAAATGATTGTGTTAACACCCAATTCATCTCAAGAAATGTACGAACTCACATTCAGAGCTTTTAATCTATCCGAGAGACTTCGACATCCAGTTATTCTTCTCTCTGACGAAGTGGTTGGTCATTCAAGAGAGAAAGTGGTAATAGATTCAAGCAGTGTCAGTCAAATCCATAGAAGGTTTGCGAAAAAAGGGGATTTACCTTATGGTGGGATAGATTCTGAAGGACATGCAATAATGCCAAAATTTGGAGATGGGCATAATCTTCTGATTACAGGTTCTACACATGATGAGCAAGGTTTCAGGAAGACTTCAGATTCCGAAGCTCACGACAAACTGGTTCGAAGAATAACAACTAAAATCCGGGATGCCGGACCAATTTTGGATGATTTCATAATTTCCGGTCCTGATAGTGCAGAGTGGGGGATCATTTCTTTTGGTTCTACCTCAAGATCAGTCGAAGAATTGATGATTACTAAAGATGTAAAACCAACATTTAGAACAATGAGATTGAAGACCGTCTGGCCATTCCCAGATCATGCTGTACGAGACTTCAGCAAAACGGTTGATAAGATACTGGTTCCTGAATTGAATCTCGGACAAATGTTTGGAGAAGTTTCACGTGTCGTGAGGGATACTGTAGAAGTAATTCCATTGAATAAAATTGGTGGTGGCAGAATGATAGAGCCAGATGAATTGCTAGATACAATGAGCCAGTCACAATGAGTTGATTCTTCAATTATTTGATATATTGGATTTTGACTCGAATCCCAAGAACTAAGCTCTATGATAACGATAATGCTAGTATTCATCCATACTGTCACATTTTCCTTTAAAACTGAAGATACGAAATATGGAGCAGTTATCTCAAAACTGAATGTACATTCTCCAGGTTGAATCTGGAGCGGGAGTGGCAATGTAATGACGTGGGTTGGACTAATTTGTAGAATACTTGCAAAAGGAGTACTTTCATTGTTATAGTAAGCCATTAGTGTAACTGGATCTACTATATTGTTATTGATATCAGACACTGAAAGGTTGAGATAAAGATTCTCTCCATAGAAAGCAGAATTTACAGCAGCACTGATTATGAGCTCTCCAATTACGTTAAACTGGAATTCGTATCGACTCGAGAAATTATAGTAGGTACTTATTGGACTAGGGATGACTAAATGTGGTCCAATTGTTAGATTGTACCAAGCTGCTAATGTTAAACTACTCAGCATATTGGGGGTTACATCTTTTGAGAGTAACAATTCTCCGAAATTATCAGTGAATTGCAGTATGATTTCTTGGCCCCAATCAAATTCCTCATCAACTGTAAATTCAATAGAGGTGGAATTTCCATGAATAGCCGAAATATTAGTTTGAACTGGATAGAAATGAAGTATGTTCTTAGTGGCATTAATAGGAATAATTTGAGTATTTGTTTGATATCTAGGATTCAATGTCGTAATATTGATTGTATAGAAACCTGGGGCTGTTTGAAATGGAATTATAGTGGTGTAAAACCCATTTCCAAGATTTGTCATTATTCCATTATTAAAACCAACATCCCAAAGGATGGTACTGTCGGATATCCCACTGTAGTCTGCTGCTTCGTGTCTTACGGTTATATTCACATTTTCAAAGTGGGAACCATCTGGAGATTGGCACTGGACCGAAGAGGGAGCAGATATAACCATAAGATTAGAAGCAGTAGGAACTACTGAAAGTGGTATAGATTTAGAGAACCCCAGAAAGTCTTCATTTCCACTCCCTGATACTATTACATCGTAGATACCTGGTAGTCCCATTGAGTTGTTCCAAGTGAAACTAAAAGATCCATCAAGATTAGTTGTTGTATTAGCATCAAGTATTGTTTCTGCGTCAGGGTTATCAATTTGAATGCTGATAGATTCGTTGGCATATGAAATACTATTATCATGGATTGATACAACCCGTGAAATCAGTGTCGTATTACTATCAGATTGTACAATTAGAGGAGTAACAGGAACAACTGTTAGATGTCCTCGTGTGATGGAGATTTCAATATTGTCACCAGCACCTTGTGAAACTGTGTCAAATATTTCAACATTAAATAAAATATGTGCAGTAGTTCCATTTACACCAGGACATGTATCATTTGGTAGGATAGTGTATGATGAATTTAGCATCCGTGGAATTGGCGAAGCAGATATGGAATACTCATCTGCAAATGCTGGGCCCAAGTCAGTGACTGCTGCGAAGGAAACATAGCACCATCCATCAGGGCTGAAATCAGCAATTAATCTTGCGACCATATCAACTGATTCTCCAACTTCGTACACCATCTTATCAGTTTCAAAATACTGAAAATCAAAATAAAATGCGGTTACAGATAGTGTCAAACCTAGAACAATGATTATTGATAGTGATATTATTGCCAATCTTCTTTGTTGCACAGTCAAACACCAAAAAGGAGTCTTATTCATACCTAAAAAAGAGCACATGAAACTAGCGACAGGTTTAATTCGATACTCAACCAGCTTCAATTCAGACCCCCAGCATTATGGAGTGATATTTCCATGGTTATAAGACTCAAAGATACTGTGATTGAATCTGTAGATGATACTGAAACTAGAAGACTGAAATTGATTAAGATGTCATCAAAGACTGATGGGGCAACAATTACACTTGAACTACCTGAAGCGCTATCTGGAACTATGAGTTCTGGAGAAACTGTTAGTGTCACGATTGATTCTAAAAAGATTACCACAGGTGCAGGTTCTAAACTCTATGTAGAAGGTACAATTTTCAAAAAAACAGACTCTGATGAGTTTGAGATAATAGGATCAGTAGGAGGTTTGCGGTTAGTACTTACACTGGCAAAAGCGACTCCAAGTCAGATAAAGACATTCGATTCTGAGAAATTCTATATGGTTATCAAATGAAATTGCATAGTTCCTCATCAATTGGAAGAATACTTTCGGTTATCTCTTTCTGACTGGGCTTGTTGAGTTCTAGTAATGTATGATATTGTTCATTCTGTAGAACTTTCAACCGGTGTAAGTGTATGAATAATGCCTGAAACTCAGTTAGGAGAGTATGTTCCCATTCTTCTTGGGTGTGGTCTTTGACTGATGAAGTATGTGAATCTCGTTCAATACCTTCGCAATCCTGTCCTGACTGTGATGGCGTTCTTGTTACCAGTCGTGGACATGTAGTATGTGCTGAATGTGGCTTGGTCATCTCTAGGGAGTTTGTTTCGCCAACGTATCAGATGGGAGAACGGAAGCAAGGTAATACTCCAGATGCAAGTATGTATGTATCCTTAGGAAATAGAATGCATATTGTTGATGGGTTAGGTAGCTATATTGGATTTCATAAGGATAGATATTTTCAAGATGTAAATGGTCAATCCTTATCGGGTCGGTCTCAGAAGAAATTCAAACGTCTCAAAACTATTTACAGTACTAGAATCAGAATTGGGAAGAATGAAGCTAAATATCGGGCTCTCAGAACGCTCAATCATGTATCAAAATTGTTAATGTTAAATGAACAAGTGCGAGATCGGACGGCATATCTCTACAAAAAAGTCATTTCTGATTCAGTAGGTAAAGTCAGTAATAACATTCTATTGATAGCAGTATGTCTTCTAATGGCTGTAAGAGAGTTCAAGAATGAAGCTCCAATAACACTTGATGAAATTGCTAATGTGTTCGAAAAATGTGGTCATCGTGTTAATGTCAGAGCCATTGTAAGAGAAGCTCTTAGACTCAAGTCATTGGTAGGATACGCACCAGAAATTCGAAGGCCGAAAGATTATGTTCCAAGAGTACTTTCTATGTTAGTGAATAGTAGTCGAGTGTTGAGTAAAATCAAATCACGTGGATGGGACCCTAAATCCTATGAAAATGAGCTTAGAGAGAAGATTCACATGGTTTTAGGGATGATTCCAGCTTCAAAACGTGGTGGTCGTAATCCATTCATATTCACGGTTTCTGCAGCCTATGCTAGTGACCGTTTAATTGCGTCTCAATTTGGAAAACGTCCTGTCCTTACCCAGAAACTCACATCAACTGCAACTGAAGTTGCAGAATATAGTATTCGTGATCACTTTGGTATGATGAAGCAGATTTTAGAAAAATCTGACATAGTTGAAGTCATTCAGTAATCGTTGGTTTCATGGTAGTGCCATATTAAGGACTGTGGAAATTAGAATTGGGGTTAGTACTAAATGAAGCATCATAGCGTTCAGATTGTACAATGTTCTTCGAACCGATGTGATAGTTGCCCAAAACAATCCGAATTGGAATGTCAAGAGCTTATATCTAAAAATCAGGAGAAAGAAAAATCAACTATTCTAGTGGAGCGAAGTCGAGGTCTATTTCATATTCGGTTTTCTGGAAAACCAATTTTAACAAATCCTCCCTGGTCCGAAGATGGATGGGAATCGATTTTCATCGGAAAGGATAGTGATTTGTTCCAAAACATGATTGAAATGATTGATATCTATCATGTAGGACCATATGTTTCACTTTTTTTTAGTGAGCAGGATAGTTACCAAACTAGGTATGTTCAACTTCCAGTAGTAAGAACTGCGTTAGAGCTTTCGTTACTGAGCAATCTCAGTAAAGGCTCTACGAGTTCAACTAATCCGGTAACAAGATTGAGAGAATCTGTATCAAGACAGTTAGAACGTATCACTATTGAAATAGCAGACCAGATTAGAGCACAGATTCCCGAGATTAATGAGAATACAAGAACACGAATAGCAGAGATAGTGGCTCATCGAACTAACATTCTTGGTCGTATTATTCCCATCCTAATGGATGAAATGACGGAAGAAGTGTATCTAGATGGCCCTAATACGCCAATTTACTTTGACCATCAGAAAATGGGGCGGTGTATTACTTCAAGTACTTTTGATGAAATTGAAGTACCACGAATAGTTACTTTTCTTCGATCTGAGAGCAATTTACACTTAGATCGTAGCAATCCATCACTGAAAATGGAATTGGTTTTGTTGGGTTCAGTTTTACGTCTTTCAGCCAGTGTTCCACCATTAAGCGCAGATGGTTTGAGTTTAGAAATTCGACATGCTAGAAACCAACCTTTCACAATTAGAGACCTTATCGAAAATAATACGATTACACAAGAGGCTGCTGCGATTCTCCTACTAGCGGTTGCTAGTAGATTGAATATTACGATTACTGGAGGACCTGGTACAGGAAAAACCACATTACTAAATGCACTAGACAATGTTACTCCACGATGGTGGAGAAAAGTCTACATTGAAGATGCTATTGAGAGTAGAGCCTCAAATAATCACCATCAGGTCAGATTACAGGTCGATCCTGTAGATGAACAACACAAGAGAATGAGTAAGAGCGAGGAGATTGTTAAGTGTCTTCATAGATCACCAGATTATTTGATACTGGGAGAGATTCAGACTATTGAGCATAGTAAGGCACTATTTCAAGCAGTAGCAGCTGGTCTTCATTCAATTCAAACCTGTCATAGTGATTCTGCGGCTAGTTTAGTATCAAGATGGATTCTAGGACACAATATCGAAAGGTCCAATCTTGGGTTAATGGATTTGATTGTCACATTAGAAAGGCCAAAACCAGGAGAATCAATACGCCAAGTAAAAGAAATAGTAGAAATTCGTAAAGGTGTTCAGAATGGTCTATTGACATTCGTGGGCATCAATATTGTATATGATAATATTTCAAAGAGTATTGGTAGTTTTGTTGAAGATGGAGCATTCAGAACTCTAGCTAGGAGTTTAGGAATCAACAACCATGAGCAAGCTCTAAATTCATTGATAGCAACATTTCAAAACTATGACGTAAATATGGAAGAACTTAGTGAGAGGATGTGGGCATATGGTCATCCAATGAAGTTCGTTACAAAATTATAGAAAATCAAGAAGGGATTACTGGCGCTAGCTCATAATACAGAAATTACAACAATTTTTAGGACCTTATAAGGCTCAACGAGGATTTGATCTTAAGGTGTAATCCAGTGGATGATAAAAATCTCATTAAAGATGAGCAGGGTGGTCCCCTTGTGGAAGAAAGTCTTCTTCTAGGTCTTGCTGTAGTAACAGTTTCAATCGTGATTGCAGTCATTCTTCAAGCAACTGGGTGGGCCCAAGATGTTGTTGGTGGACTACTGCAGCTTTTGCAAGATAGTTGGAGTAATCTAACTCAATTATTCTCTGCACCTTGAGTTTTGAACGCGTGTCTATGGTAGATTATTGTTATAGGGGGAAAGCCTTATTTGTATCGAGAAGCGGTTGCCTCTCGCGCTCCGGGCTGGCATACTCAAGCTCCGGTAGTCTACGATAGTGTAATACTGTTGTTGTACCGAATGTAGTCCGGCCCAGCATGGGGGGTTCTCGACCCCCCGACCCGGGTTCGAATCCCGGCCGGAGCACCATCGACTATTTCTATACTAACAGATACTTTTGTCTAATCAATGGTATTGTAACGATTATAAAAGAAGCCAAAATACCTATGGCAAACCCAGGGATACCAATACCTTGGGATGCTAATATATCTACTAGTGAAAGGGAGATATCTATGCTTCCTGTCAAGGAATCAATATTGTGATTCTGTTCAATTGCATAGTATAGTGTGTAAATTCCACTTGTTTCAGGAACTGGCAAGTATATCATTGATAAGCCACCTTTTTGAGTAATCGCATAATTCTCAATTGACAGCCAAATGATGTTGATTTGAATTCCTTCAAGTAAGGAACCATTCAAGCATTTTACTCGCAGATAGATTGTAACCTTTTGAAGTGGAGGAATTACTTCATAGTGGTCAAGTTCTACTAATACAGGAATAGAGATACTGACTGTCAGAGAATAATCTAACTTCGTCGATAATTCGTATCGCGACATATTTATGGGGTAGACAACAGAGAAGTTGTAGGTCCCTTCATGACTTGGAGCTAGGGTTGAAATAACTGCTATACCGCCTTCATTTGTTATAACAGAGATAATTATTTCATCATTCTGTAGAAGAAGCAAAGATTGATAGCTGATATTCCCAGACCAATCGGTTAATTGGGCGATGAAAATTAGTTCTTGGTTTGGTGATGCAAAATTAAATGTATTACTGTGCAGAAGTGTTAATTCTGGCTGAGACCATACCACAATATTGAGCATTATGGTTCTATTAGTAACAAATTGATTTTCGATGGTTATCACCAGATCATGTAAGCCTACAGGTCCAGAAAATGCGAATTTAGTATTGACGCCTGTTGTATCATGAGGCATTTGTATACTCATATTTCTTCCATTTGAAATATCAGATAGGGTAAATATTGTGTCAATAGGACGCCCAAGTACATCACATAACAAGATGGCCATATCTGTGTCTAGTCCAATGACTGCATGCGAAGATATTTCGATATCGATAATTGCTGGACTGATGACATCGAATTCAATTTTGTAAGAGGTTTCTAAATACCGTTCCGAACCATTATAGAATATAGTTAGAATATGATGTCCTAATGAAAATTGATTGTCAATAGCTAGACTGATTGTGTTATTACCAAAAGTATCAGTTGTAACTACAGTCAGGTGATTTTCATCAAGAAGTACTTCAAGATTAGCAGAAATTCCTCCATCAATACTTGTCAGCTCTACTTCTAAATTAAGAGATTCATCAAGGAGGATAGAATTAGGTGAATAGTTTGATTGTATGGAAGTTTGAAGTTTTTGTATTTCAACAGAAAAAAAAGTTTCTGTCTGTTCGTAATGATTTACAATGTCCTGTTCATGTTCAATCCGGATTATGTTTTCACCTAGTATACTCCATGAATTATTACAAAGAATTGAAAAAGATGCACCACCAGTACCATTGGTCACAGCAGTTGCAAGTAAGATATCCTCCCTGAAAACAGAAAGAGTTCTGTTATTTATTGGATTGGACGTATCATCATAAAGTACTACAGAGAATTCAAGTGTATCACCTGGAACTAGCGTTAGTGGAGCGTCGTAAAGTACAATCTCAGTTGCTGCTAATATATTCAGGTTGATATTTTGGTAAGAGGGCGCAAGAAAAATTGATTCGTTTCCACGAAAAGTAGCATTAAGCAATGTAGGACCCAATAAATAGTCAATTGGAATATTCCAAACAAATGAAGCTAGACCCATTGTATTTGTGATATCAGTGCCAAGTAACAGGTTATTGGTTTGATCATAGAACTCAATATTTTGTTCTGGAACCGGGTCACCATAAGTCCCATTTTGAAGAAGAATCACTGAGATGGTTATACTTTCTCCTCGAACAGCAACATGTTCTTCGTCTGCGCTTGCGGTGTTTATATTCGAAGCAATAACGATGAAAATCAAGGTTGCAACTAGCAGAAGGACTCCACCCATATTATTAGTTCGCAGTATAAAGCCTCCAGTGATACTATTTCAAGTCTATTTTGAGTGTGATTGTGAGTTTTTAATCTCCTATACATTGAGAAAATATTGAGGGGGGTTCTTATGTCAAACACAAGCACAATGGTTCGGTTCCAATGGAGTGAAACTCATGAGAGGAATCAGAGACTAAGGGAGAATTCCACTTGCCATTCCATTTATCCTTCAAACGTACAAAGAAAGAAGACAACTCTTCTAAAAGAGAAGAGTCTATGAATATTGTATGGATAAAAAGAGTGTGGATTGTTGGAATCTTTAGTGTCCTTCTCTACTTTGTAATGGTCTATATCTTACCGCTTTTTAAACTGATTCCGCCACCATTGATTCCTCTCAAAACTGCTATTGAAGTTATTATTTGTCTTATACCAATTGCTTCTAGTGTTTTTCTGAGTAAGCAGAAGATGGAACAGACCACATTATCAGTATCTGTAGAGAATGAAATAATGCTGATTGATCATAATGGTCAGAACACTGGCTTATGTTGTCTGGAAATAATGTCAACAGGGAGCTCAATATCAGTGGATGATAGAGGATATCCAAAGTACAATACCTCTATGTTATTGGCAATGAGAGCAGGAATGGATAAATCAGTGAATATGGCATTTGAAGCTGGAATTTCAAAAGGAGAACCATTCTTACGGATTTTCATCACTGTTACTGGTCCAGATTCTTATTCCATTAAGGAAACGATTAGAAGAGAAGCGACTAGGGCCGAAGCTATTCTGTTAGCATCATTGAATATGATTGATTTACGAATTCTTGAAGGACATGAGTTAGAAGAAGCAGCCGCTCTCTTTGTTGATAACGCGGAATACAAATCAGGTGATGTTTTCAAAGAGTTTGATAATGAGAGTACTCTTGTGGTACTAAAGGGTAGTCCCAGAGTTAATCCATTAATCGAAGCATCTCAAGTCGGTACTTTTCTCTCTACTGCAATGAAACAAGGATATTCTGTAACTATGACTTGTATTTTCTCTGCAGCTAAACCTGGCAGAGAGAGGAAAAAACTTGAAGGAAAATGGAAAACAATACAATCGAAAGAGAAACGAAAAGAAGAATCTCTGAAAGACCATGCCTTGAAGAAACAACTGGTGACGCAATATGAAGAGATTCAGGATGATGTGGGATGGTTCGATTCAACAGTGTATTTTGTTATCAAGTCAAATTTGCATAGTGATATTGCAGTAGCTGAAGAAGGTGTGAGAGGGCTAATACTTTCAATTTGGGGAGGACATGATTCAATCAAGCTAGATACCAAGAAGATCACACGAAAGACTGCTCTAAGAATATTTTCAAAATCCCATCTTAAAAAACAAAGGACACACGTCAGTAGACTGGTGTCTTTTATCAATACACCGGTAAGGAATCTTCCTGTTATTGGGCCTGAAGCAACCCCTGTATTTCAGATTCCTTCACGTGAATCTTTGGGAAGAGATATTATAATTGGAGATACAGTTTTTGATGGTCGACCATTTTCAAGTGCTGGATTAAAGATAGAATGGCTCAGAGAACACGTAGCAGTTCTGGGTGCAACAGGTACAGGAAAAACAACCTTAGTGAAGAACCTTGTTGCTCAGATTTGTGAAAAAACGAATATACCCTGGTGGATTTTTGATGTGAAAGGGTCAGAGTATGCAGGATTGATAAAATATAATGAAAGTGGTATTACCGTCTTACGCCCTGGCCTTGACTCATCATTTGTAATTAATTTAATGGATTCTAATGCGGGGAGTGCTGAAAGTTCTGCATATTCAACATTTATCCTATTGAAAGAATTATTGAAGGAGAGAGGGGACTCATCAGAATTATCTCCAGCAATGGAACGATTACTTAGAGAGTCAGTGATGAAACTAGCAGATTCTCTTGAAGAGAATAATTCGGTTCAATCATTGGCAGATATGATAACAAAATTGGCTTCAAACGATCGTATCGGGCATATGACAAGTGATGCACTTCTTAACCGCCTTCAGATTTTATTTCAAGAACCACTCGGTGATATTTTGCGCGGCGGTGCTGAAGCAATCGATATCTTAAGTCTTTTAGACAAACGGATTATACTTGACTTGAGCTATGTCGCACGAATTGGAGGAATGGATTCAGCACGGATACTCTACAATCTCATTGCAAAGCGGATTTTTGAGGGGGCAATGAAGAGAGGTATTGTTCCAGGTTTGCAACACATTGTAGTTCTTGAAGAAGCAAATAACTTAGTGCCTGAAAGTTACTCTAAACACTCTTCTGCCGATGTCACTACTGGTGAATCAATGGTTTTGTTGCAACGTGCTACAGGTCAGGGAGTTATCGTAGTTTCAACACGACCTAATATCTCATCAAATATTCTTGCAAATACTGCAACAAAAATTGTATTTCGGTTACCTTACGACAGCCAAATTGGAGGTAAGTTCCTATCATTAAATGAGGGGCAAGAAGTTTATTTACGAGGGATGAAGTGTGGTCGAGCCTTAGTTTCAATTCCAAATACTGAAACCTTTGAGATTGCATCGAAACTATTTATTGACAGAGTTGTTCCGAAAACTGAAGTGTTGGAACCAGAGATAGAAGATGAAATACTCCACCAAGAACAACAAGTCTTGATACAAGATACTATTTCCATCAAAGAAGTAGAAGATGAACCAGAAGAAAAGAGAATTCCAGAAAAAGAAGCACAAACTGTTGTCTTTGATAGAGTTGGACGCTTTGGAAATCATATTGTTGCGTTCTTAGCTTCGGCAGGAATGTCAACAGAAAAAGAGATACGGGAATTATTAACTTCCCTTGATCCAACTGTAATGGAGGATGATATATCAGAGGTCATAAGAGATTTAGTTACATTGGGCACAATAGAACGTGAAGCACTATCTTTAGTTCCCGGTGGCTTTGTCTTTACACTTCCTGATAATGGCTTAGAAGCTATTCGAAAGGTCATTGTACAATATATTTCAGATAAATTAGGGATAGAGCAGACATCTGGAACAGAAAAACAACCAGAATGGCCAGATATGATTGTCGAGGAAAAAGCTGTCATTATTCTGCCTCAACATCTCAAAGCATCTTCGATGGAATCGACCATGGCCAAAATTAGGCATTATATGGAAATGCTCCAAAATGGAATTAGTGAATTATTTGTTGTTGTCAGAGGGAGCGTTGCTGCAGCCAAGCTTCGAGAACTGCTGGATAAGTTCGAAGAGTTTGATGAAGTCCGTGTTGTTTCTGCATTCCCAAGCTCTTTAGATTCAATGATTGAAAATTTGAACCGAGGAGCTATTCCTAATGAAGAAATAAAAGAAACAGATGAAGATGTGGACCTTATTGGTGCAATGCATGAAATAGGTCCAGCAACAAGTAGGGCAATTCAGATACGATTATGGTTCGGTCTAATTCAAGATTTTGTGGATTTATCAAATGGTAAAATAAAATGGGAAGTACTTCTTGAATTCATTGAAACGACTGCGCTGCAATCTCTCAAAGGCAGATCAGCTCCATTAACTGTAGAGGAAGGACGCAGAGCTTTAACAGAACTTCTGGCTGATGAAGTTCTGATTGCTTTAAGGTCAAATAATGAAGGGAAATTCGTTGAAATGGAGCAGGGTCTATGGATAGTTAATTCATCAATACTAAAGAAACTAAAAGAAACAGCAATTCAGATTATCGAAACTGAGCTTAAGAAACATCATTCCAATGTATCTCGTTATCATGGTTACTATGATCTTTGTGCAAACAATACATCCTACGTAATTTTTCCGAATCAGCAGCAATTGAGTACTCTTTTGAATTTACATAGTGACATTGCTTGCAGGACATGTAAATCCTCTAAGGTCGTTTGTATTCTCACAGCTTCAGAATATCTTGAAGATAGTGTGGTCACTCCTGGAAATCTGGTCATTAAGACGATGGATGATGGTGTTTCTGCTCTAATAACCTAAGTTGATTGGATTCTGGTGCATACTACGGAATTGTTCTCGAGTAATGCAGTTAAACGACCTGCAATAAGCAAATTGAAGATTACAATATCCATATTCAGATTCGCCAAGCTTACAAGCTCCGTGATTTTCTTGGTCATTCCTCCTGTTACATCAGTACTAGAAGATGAACCTGTCAGCGAAAGTACCTCTGTTTTGTTAGAGTCATTGATGATGGGAATGGGTTTTGCATTTGGATTCACTGTTGGATTGTCATCCATGACACCATCTACATTAGTACCAATAAAAACGGCTTTAGGTTTGAGCTGTTCTGCAAGATATTTTGCAATCGTATCACCACTTAGAATTGATGCAGATTTTGTTCTATCGATACATACATCTCCATGGATAATCACAGTTATGCCAGCTTTCAGTGTTTCTTCGATTATCTTTGTTGAAAATTGATCTATCAAATTGTTATGTAATGTCACAAACATGAAAGGCGAAATGACTACCCCGGGAAGCCCTTGGATGTTCAATTCCTTTTCCACTCTTGATGCAAGAAGAGTCATGTTATGGCGTATTTCTGGAATTCCTGCAAGTAGCTGTTCTGGAGCAGCATCAGGATTTCCAAACCCATGTTTGTGAGCAGCTTGATGGCCATGTGCACCACCACCAAGAACTACAATCAGTTTACCATCATGGGCTGTGAGCTCTTTCGCAATACGACTAAGATGCTCTTCGTTAACTGTAGGGGGTGATGATTCTTTGTGGGTAATCACAGACCCGCCTAGTTTTACAATCACTAGATTCTCCAATTGCAACACATTTTATCGAGAATGATACTACTCTTATGGACGTTATCATTATATGACGGGTAATTGATTCACAAGACAAGCTTTTTATCCGATTCAATTTCCGTAGCCCTTGGACACCTCTTAAAGCAGAGAGTGATTATTCCATGACTCAAAGAGCACGAATACGATTATCAAGCACGAGTACAGAACATCTAGATGGGGTCTGTAATCAGATTAAACGAATTACTAGAAAAACTGGTGTCCGTATGGCAGGCCCGATACCACTTCCTACTCGTAGAATGGTAATTCCAACTAGAAAGACTCCCTGCGGTCAGGGATCTATGTCATGGGATAAATGGGAGATGCGTGTTCATAAAAGACTCATTGATATTGATGCTGATGAAAGAGCAATACGGCAGATTATGCGTGTAAGAATTCCGGATTCAGTATACATTGAAATCGAGCTGACAGGATAGAATAGTGCGTTTCTCTCCGAATACAAAGCCTTTTTGCACTATTGTGCAAGCCTTACATATTCTATCTCTGAGGAATTCAGGCTATGTGTGGTATTATTGGTGTAGTTCAGAAGCGTGGTAATGTCGCTCCATTCATACATCAAGCACTCAAACGACTTGAGTACAGAGGTTATGATTCTGTAGGAGTAACTACGATTGAGAACCACAAGTTATACATGAAGAAAGACAAGGGAAAGGTCGAAGAAGTTCATAGAAAGCTTGACCTAGATGAAATGCCAGGGTCTATAGGTATTGGTCACACACGATGGGCAACCCATGGAATACCTTCCATGTTGAATTCGCATCCTCATTTTGATTGTAACAACGAGATTGCTGTTGTCCATAATGGTGTGATAGATAATTTCTTGGAACTTAGAAAAGAGCTCAGTGCAAAAGGTCACAAGTTGAAATCAGAAACTGATACTGAGATAATTCCTCATATGATTGAAGATTATATGAAAGATGGTTTAGATTTGGTTGATGCCGTTAAGGAAGTAACAAGACGAATTGAAGGTACATACGCAATTGTTGTAATGACTACCAAGGAAGAAGAGAATAAAATTGTGTGTACTCGTGATGGAAATCCACTAGTTATTGGTAGAAAGAAAGATGTTTCATACGTATCCTCTGATATTCCAGCGTTCTTGCCCATGACAAATGATATGATTCTTCTTCTTGATGGGGAGATTGCATGTTTAACCAGCGATGAAATTAAAATAGAAAACTTAGCTGATGGAAGCAAAATTAATCGAGATAGTATTGAGATCAGTTGGACTGCTGATCAAGCACAGAAAAGTGGTTACCCACATTTTATGCTAAAAGAAATACATGAACAACCGGAGGCTATTAGAAATACACTTCATCTCAGAGAAGATATAATCAAGCAGGCAGCAGAGATAATCCATTCATCTGACAGGGTCTTTATGCTGGCGATGGGTACTTCTGGACATGCAGCTTTAGCTGGGAAACATATGTTTGCATCGATTAGTGGTATACTTCCAACATTTGAACTTGCGAGTGATTTCTCGGACACGGTATATGGTGCTTTGACAGAGAAGGATTGTATAATTGCAATCACTCAATCAGGAGAAACAACGGATACGATTGCTGCTGTTAAATTCGCAAAGGAACATGGAGTTAAAATAATCGCAATAACAAATGTAGTAGGTAGCTCAATTACGCGTCTTGCAAATCATACAATTTTGACGCAGGCTGGGCCTGAAATCGGAGTAGCAGCTACAAAGACCTTCATGGTTCAGCTTACATCTCTTGCTTTGATTGCGTTAGCCCTCGGAGAACTCACGGGTTTCACGGACTCGAATAGCATAGAAATTAAACGTAAGTGTTTAGAAAAGATACCGGAAATAGTATCTGATACAATCTCGAGAAATGAGGAATTGGCAAGAAGACTTGCTGGTGAACTTTATGAAAAGAGAAGCCTTCTGTTCTTGGGTAGAGGTGTATCAATTGCAACTGCAGAAGAAGGTGCACTGAAACTAAAAGAAATAGCTTACAACCACGCAGAGGCATACTCTGCAGGTGAATCAAAACATGGTCCAATTGCTCTTGTTGAAGATGGCTTTCCTGTAATCTTTGTAGCTCCAAATGATGAAACACGAAGTAGAATGATTGGAAATCTCATGGAGATGAAGGCGAGGGGAGCTTCTATTATTTCTGTGATTCTCAAAGATGATGTAGAATTAGCGAGTCTATCAAAATTTGTGTTCACGATACCAGAAGATATTGAACCAGAATTTTCAACAATGGTATATATTGTACCTCTTCAGCTGTTTAGCTATTATATGGCATTGAGAAAAGGGTATGATCCGGACATGCCTCGCAATCTTGCAAAGTCAGTTACCGTTCTTTGAGGACTTTATATCATCAATAACTACCTGATTATTTGTGAGGATAAGGTAATGTTCATCCAGGTTCTAAGCCCACTTATAGACTTTGCAAACTTGATTGCGGGATATTTTGCTGAGATTTGGGATTTTCTAATCTTTATTGGTAATATCTCATCATTCGTTGTTGTTCTAATAGGCGCAATTCTTTGGTTCACTGAGGTAAATCAAAAAAGAGGAAAAGGACTTGTCTTCAGTGGGGTACTCCTAGCAATTGTCGTTCAGTACTTTGTATTCTTCCCACCGAGTTTCGTATTAATCTAGAGATTCCAATGAATTACATCAGTTGCTTTGAAATGATTACAAGAGTGTCAGCAAGTTTATCAATGTCATCAATGGTGTTGTATACATGCATAGATGCCTGAACGAGACCATCATCTGTTATTGATTGGATTATTGGGTGTGCACAGATATACCCGCTTCTCACTGCGATATTTGATTCATCCAAGAATAATGCAATATCATGGCAGCCTATATCAGAAGAGCTTCCTAGGTTGAATCCAAAAATAGTGTTTGTTTCATTCGGATTTCCATATAATGTAAGATCAGGTATCTCCAATAATCGCTTTTTCATGTGTCTGGATAGATTCATGACATGAAAAATGAGATTCTTTTCATCAAGTTCTGAAAGATACTCGATTGCTTTACCAAGTCCAGCTATTGCGGGGATGTTTATGTACCCTGATTCAAATTTATGGGGTTGGAAAGCTGTTTCATAAGTTTTATCATGAATTACAGATACGGAGGTTCCTCCCAGGATTCCAGGTGTGTGATTCTGTCCTAGTTCTGGTGAAATCCATTGGATAGCCAATCCCGGTGGACCCATGAGTCCTATATTTGCTGAAAAAACGAGAACATCACAGCCTAAGTTGACTGGAGAGCCTTGTGTCAATCCGATTGATCTTGTTGCATCGGTTAGTAATATTGCATCATGTTCATGAACAATATCTGAAGCTTTTGTAATCGGGTTTATTGTTCCTATGCCGGGAATAGTATGCCCAATTGCAACAATCCCAGTTTTTTCATCCACAGAATGTTCCAGAAACTCCAATGATATGGTTCCATCATCCTTGAGTGGAACTACATCAACTTCAAGATTTAGAACTTCAGCGGCTCTTAGCAATGAAATATACACCGAATTTTCTTCATTTTGAGAGATAATGATTTTCTCTTTCTTATTTTGTTTCCAGTCGTATCCATAAACGAGAGATGCTATTGCAGAAGGAATTGATTTCTGAAAAGAAAACGAAGAAGGTTCCCCTTTCAAGAATGTTGCCAAGGTTTCGCGAACATCCTTGACAATGCTACCACCTTTTACAGCAAGGCTGTACGCACCTCGACGAGCAGAGGCAACAATTGTGTTTAGAAAATTGGTTGTAGCGTCAACAGCGACTTTGGGTACAAGTGTCGTACTTGCTGAATCAAAGTATACAAAATCCGCATTCATCTTGTATATTTCAAAGTCGGACTTGATATCTAATCGGTCTGTCATTATATTAGCTGTGCTGAAAGAACTGCTTTAATACAATATCGCATTCTTGTTAGATGATTCAAAGTGTTAGAGAGTTTGGTAGAAGGTTACTTTGTCAAGACCTTAGATAATCTCATATTTGAGGTAAAAGGAGTAGTTCATCCTAGTGATAGAACTATAGCGTACGTAAGGTATGTACCTGATATTGTTTCATCAGAATCGACCTCAGGCTTTCGGAAAATCTATGATTTGCGTGAACGAGAAGAGTATCTCAAAAAATATCACTCGGAATATTTGTGGTTTAGTGAAGCTCATGGAAGAATTTTGCAAGCAGTTCCTCATGAGAGAGTAATGCAAGTTCTTGATCCAGTAGAACATATGGTTCAACTTCGTGAGAAGTCTAGTGAACTTGCTGTTGCTACTTCTAACCTAGTTGATTTGTTACTGGAGTATACCGATATAGATACACATTCTATAGGTGTTACAGGATCACAGCTTGTTGGTGTCGCAAGAGAAACGTCAGATATTGACCTGGTTGTTTTTGGAAAATTTATGTGTAACAAATTCTATACAAGACTGAGTGAATCATACGATGAGATTCCTGGATTAGAGCACTATCAAGGAGAGCTTCTCGATGAACATGTCAAATTTAGATGGGGTGATTTGGTTATATATCAAGAACCCCTTCGTGAGATAGAAAGTAGGAAGATACTACAAGGATTATTCAGAGGTCATCAATTTTTCATCAGGCTAGTCAAACGTCGCCAAGATATCAATGAGAATTTCGGACAGGTTATATCAAAAAACTTGGGAACACTGGAAGTTCAATGCAAGATTACCAATGATCAAAATTCTATTTTCACTCCTTGTTCATATCAAGTAGAATCACCTGATTATCCAGAATTGATGCAAATAGTTAGTTATCGAGGACGATTCACAGAACATGTTGCAGCTAATCAGTTTGTGAATATTAGAGGTAGACTTGAGAGTGTGGTTGATACAAGCACAGATGATCGCTATCAGCAGTTAGTTTTGGGAGAGAATTCATCAGATTATTTGATACCACGTTGAATTCACAGTATATTCATAAAAACAGGTTCACAGGGTTTTCGTGTGAATGGCGCCATAATTGTGAACACTTTCTGCGAAACAGGTTTTTGCGTGCTTATTGAAGGTGATTTGGCTCTCATAGGTCTTCTTATCCTTGTGAATAGACACACCCCTTCGTTTCCAGTGGAACTAAGTAAGGGGACATATGAAACGTGTACTGATTCATTCACACAGTATATAGAATAGTGAATAACAAACAGAATGGAGAAATGTCTTAATTTTAAAAATAAAAGCCTTATAATGCTTTTTTACTGGTATTGGATGCGTACAGGACGTGAGCACATGAGATACGGGGCGGACGAGTTCTATATGAGTGAAAACGTCCTATGTAGCTCTTATCTACGTATATTTAATTCACATACTCACACTTATTTGGATGTCAATACTATTTTGTTGTGAATACAATAGTAGATAGAACCCTCGAAGGTGAAAGATATGAACGATGGAGAAAGAACAAACTATGTCTATGAATTCACATACAGTTCAGCTCCAGGGCTTCGTGAAATCTTTCAATGCAAATATGTCAGCCCAGTTGAGGCACTTAATAGGTTTAAAAAGATCCTATCACTGACCGAGGCACCTTTTGATTTCAAGATTCTAGTATCTGATGAAACAATGGGTGAAGAATCTAGTTTTCAAGTCAAGGGCGGTAGCATCGATGAAATGTTTGCCAAATTTAAGGTATTCTTAGAAACTAGTACTGGCTGCGTCTTTGATGAAGCTGTCAGCGAAACTCCAGTAACAAGTTACGATGAAACTAGGTTAGAGTCTATGAGTAACTATGAAAAGATGCAGGTAATCATCTATGCATCTTTCAAACATGGAAAGTTTTCTTCTCTCGACGTAGCAGAAATCTATGAAGATACATTCAGTGAAAACCTTCCAAAGAGCACAGCTTCTACCTATCTTGCACGAATGTGGGATAATAGTAAAGGACATCTTGAGCGTTATGGAAATAGATCAGGGTATACTTATCGCTTGAAGACTGAGGTAAAAGAAGTCTTGAGGGAAACAGAAAGAGCAGAAGAACTCTTGGCAGCCATTCAAATGCGAGTTCGAGAATAGCTTGATACTCTTCTGCAGCGATTTTATTTGTATTATTAGTATTACAAATCGAAGGTATGTTCTTCAAGGGTGATGTTTAGTGTAGCCAATTCCTCTAAGATTGGTTCATAGATTTCAGGAATGATCGGGCGATGCACACCTGTGAGATTGATTCGGCCTTCGAGTATCATTCTGCTAGCAATTGCAACAGGAAGCGCAACTGTTCTTGACATGGAGCTATCTCCATTTGGAATTCCATAGTCAATCATTGTTGATGTTATCTTTTGTTTTTTATCGGGATACTCAGCAATGAATTCGTGGTGCATTATCAGCATATCACGCTCTCCCGGTGCGTAGTTCATTTTCTCTTCAAAGAGAGCACATAGTGCATCAAGTCTTGTGTTTACCTTAGGATCTATCTCTCTTTCATCGAATAATCCAAGCCACTCAAAACGGGTAATGACCATACTGTCTTTATCGATTTTGCAGAATTTTGCAACAGCCTCTTTGAGATCTTCATCTCCAGCTGATGTTAAGTCCTTTATCAAATCAGCATAGGTAATACCACTGAGAGATCTTTCTTCTATATCTAGTAAACCTAGGTCTGCAATTTTATCGAGAGTTTCACACCATCCTATGTTCCTATAAGTTCCTCTCAGCATAGTTTTGGTTTCTTGTATGTTGTAAATGTCAATGTAAGACATACTATCTCGATTCGGATAGCCTTCAAAAATACCCATACCTGGAACTTCCATAGGTACACAGTTCTGAAAGAGATCAGCTCCTCGAATCTTAACCTCTTTTCCATCACGTAGAAAGTGTGCATCATTTCGTCCTGCAAGTAATACTCCCCTTGGACTCCAAGAAAGCTTGTATCCATAGGGATTATCATTTGCATCTGGAGCAGGGAGACCTCCAGTGAAAGATGTGAAACTAACAATCTTTCCATTGTTATTGTGCACATGGTCGATGATTTTCATGGCACTCATATGATCGATACCAGGATCGACGCCACACTCATTCAAAAGTAAGACACCTGCCTTCTTTGCATCATCCTCTAATGCTTTCATCTCATCTGAAATGTATGAGGTGGTGCAGAACATCTTCTTGTGCTTGATTGCAACCTTTGCAGCCTTTACATGGTATATGTAAGGAAGCAGAGAGCAAACAAGATCAACTTTTGCAGTTAGGTCATCAAGAAGAGCGTCATCTGTGGCTATATTGAAAGCAATAGCTTCAGCATTCTTGCAACCTTGTATCAATTTTTCAGCCTTACTTTTGGTCCTACTGGCAACCATTACATGGATACCATGTTCGCTAAGATAATGAATAAACGGACGGGCTACGAGCCCGGCGCCCAAACATAGCACTTTCTTCATTGTTTTTGTCTCCCTAGTTCAGATATTGATTCAAATATTCAAAATTCTTTGTTAATTCCCCTCTATATACGATGATTGCATCTTTGATCTCCCTTGGTAAGTCTAGGTCTTCAAAAGATGCCTTGAAGTCTGTCTTTGCAAGCGCTGGTATGAATTCAAGTAAGGTCTCACCGAATGATGTTGATGCTTCACGTGGAAGTTCGCATGGTAAATTATCAACGGCCATAATCACTGGACCTTCACCTTTTACACCAAATTTTGCTCGATCTTCATTGATTAGATAGACAAAAGCAGGTTCAGCAGGGGTTGTACAATCAAGTGTGAACTCGATGGCACCACCAATATCACAAGAGATATCTCCTATCACACGCAATTTCCTGGATTCGTCTTTCCAGTGTTCTCGAATGAAATCCTTTGTAATTAATCGAGGATATTTATTCGTCCAATAGATGCAGTTCATGATGACTGTAAGATATTGAACATAATTATGAAACACACCACTGTAATCTGTCTTTCCTGACTTGTAGTAGTCTTGTAATTCGAATTGCTTTGACGAATCTTTTGGTTCTACCATATCTTCTTCTTTGAAGACACATTTGTATAGCAAGTTGCTCTTGGATTCAAGATTTTGAAGATCTTCTGGTTGAACTACCTCATGCGGAAGCAAGTCAAAGAGTGATTGCGCTCCTTGAGATACATTTCCATATCCTGCAAATCCAACAACAAATGGTGAAAGCTCTTCAGGAAGTCCTTGCTCTTCGATTCGTTTTCCGAGAATCTTGAATTCTTCTTTTACAGCTTCAAGACCCTTGAGTTCCAAGGTTTTTTGCATTCCAGAAAAAGGATTGGGTTTGATACCTTCGATTTCTAAACGTTCTCCAAGAACACGGAGTGTATCTGATATACCCGCCATTCCAGCCCAATTCCCGAAGAAAATCAAACGCCTTCCCTTGTCATCCACTACTCGTTCGTAGTCAATTAATGTAGATCCAGTATTCATAATATGACGCAGCATAGGCATGTTGTATTTCTGACCCTTGATTGTGTGGCTGAAGAAGACATAGGCTACATCTTTTTCAAAGAAATCGATTGGCATCTCTTTGATACCGAGAACAATTGGTACGCCACTTCCTTTCAGTGGAAGTGATGTTGCGCCAACTTGTTCGTATTCTTTTTCTTCGAACGCACGTTGGGTACTAGGTTCGATAACAAATTCAATGCCATGTTTGTCGACAAGAGATTCCACTTGATCAGGTATGAGTGCAACCCTCGTTTCAAACGCTTTTTCTTCCTTTCGTAAACCAATCCTATTCAATTATATTTCCTCCACTTCCTAGGTCAGGAATAACGTGTGCTGAGAGCGAGGCCAAGACACTGACGCTTTAACTTTTCCGTGTAGGCCACGAATGTATTGATTGTATTACACAAGTTGAATAATCAGAACATGTGTTCTTTGAATCGTGAGTGTGTACTATGGCTTCGTATCTCTATCTCTACGATTGCAAAGAGGCTAGACGAACTAATGCCAGGCGTGTAGCTTTTACTAAGGAGCTCTATGGATATACTTATGCTTGGAAAACAAAGTCCGGAATCAAGGAGAAGAGAAAACCAGGTCTCTTGGATGAATGTGTGGGATCTGAAGCTGTTGCAGATTCAGCTATTCTAGTACCAGAGGAGTCACGAGTTTTGTTTGATAGTCTATTCTCAATGTACCTGGATATTCTCAGTCTTAGAGTGTATGAAATTGTTCAAGAAATCTAAAAAATAATATTACTGCAATATTTGGAACACGTGTTCTAGTTACTATCGTCCTAGTAGGAATGAGGGTAAGTTGGTAAGATTATCTGGATAACACCCCTTCATTTCCACTGCAAAAAAGAAAAATGGTGTAAGTTTGAGCGATCAATAATATATAATAAAAATGGAGATAAATAGAAGCTATGAAAACAGCTATTTATACTTACCGTAATCTAATTTTATAGACGAATAATTGATATTTTCTACTGGAAGTCAAGGGGTCTTATGGATGTTGGAACACGTGTTCAAAATGTAATACAAGTAATAACTATAAGAATAAAAATAGGAACACGTGTTCAAAGTTTCTTCCATAACCACAAGACTGATACACTGTTCAATGATGCTCGTCGACATACGCTTGAACATGGAGGATCTATTATTGGCTAAACCTCAAGAATTACTTGAAGACTCTCCAGGAAAGAAGATACTCTTACTTGCAAACGAAGCTATTGCACGTGGGGTATTAGAGGCTGGGGTTAGGTTGGTTGCACTTTATCCTGGTACACCCAGTAGTGAGATTGGAAACAACCTTACATTCATGGCACCAAACATACCAAATTTTTACTTCGAATTCAGTACGAACGAAAAAGTTGCACTCGAAGTGGCTGGGGCTGCAGCTGTTGCAGGAGTCAGGTCAATGATGGTCTGTAAAGGTCCAGGTCTCAATGTAGCAGCAGACCCATTTTTCTCACTTGCATATGTAGGAGTTCGAGCTGGCATGGTAATCGTTGTAGCTGATGACCCAAGTATGTGGAGCTCACAGAATGAAAACGATAGTAGATACTATGCACTGATGGGAAACATGCTATTGATGGAACCAAGCGATCCAATCGAAGCTAAATCAATGCTGCTTGAAGCATACAACTTCTCAGAACAATTCGAGATACCTGTCCTCTTTCGAACTACAACTCGGGTCAATCATACTAGAGCGCCAATTGAATTTGGACCAATACCTTCACTCCCGGATAAGGTTGAGTTTGAAAAAGATCCATTCAGATTTGTACCAATTCCAGCAGTTGCAAGAGTTCGACATCCATGGTTACTTGATCAGATTGAAAAAGCTCGTGAAGTTTCAGAAGCTAGTCCATTGAACTTCACTGAGGGTGAAGGAGACCTTGGAATCATTACTTCCGGTGTATCGTATAATTATGTGAAAGAAGCTCTATTGGAGATGAACCTCTCAGCAGAGATCCTAAAATTAGGAATTACTCACCCCCTCCCAGAAAAGAAAGTGACAGAGTTTCTGAAGCGTCATGAGAGAGTAGTTGTAGTTGAAGAGCTTGAACCATTTCTTGAAACACACGCTCGGCGCCTAGCCCATCTGGAGAAAGTTACAGTAGATATTTTTGGCAAAGAACAAGGCTTCTTCTCTCGTGTAGGAGAATATAGTCCAAGGATTGTTATAGAGGCTCTATGTAATATTAATAATTGTAATACACCTATTAATTGGGAAGATATCGATAAGCTGTCTGAAACGGTATTAAATCTACCACCAAGACCACCTCTGTTATGTGCAGGCTGCCCCCATCGAGCATCGTATTATGCTATTCGGGCTGCAACACGAGGGAAAGCAATCTATCCGACAGATATTGGATGCTATACTCTAAGTATCTCACCACCTCTGGAAACCGCAGACATTCTCTTTGATATGGGATCATCAATAACTACAGCCTGTGGACTCTCCGAGGTTACAGACCAGGATATTGTCGCATCAATTGGTGACAGTACCTTTTTCGCATCTGGACTCCCAGGTATAGTCAACGCAGTATACAATCAACACAGAATCTGTTTAGTAGTCTTAGATAATAGAACAACAGCAATGACCGGTCATCAACCTCATCCTGGAACTGGAATGACCGGAATGAGAAAAGAGGTTCCACCAATTGACATCGAAGAAGTTTGTAAAGGTATCGGAGTTGAGTATGTAAAGACAATCAACCCATTCGAGTCTATTGCAGGTCTAGTTGGTGAAGTAAGAGAGATGGTAAAATGGGCAAGAGAGAATCATAAACCTGCGGTATTGATTTCTAAGGAACCCTGTGCATTACTAAAAGCAGCAGACCGTCGTCGTGCAGGTGAAACACCACCCAAATATTACGTTGATCAGGAAGAGTGTACTGCATGCAAACGGTGTCTTAATCGACTATCTTGTCCAGCAATGTATATGGATCCTGAAACTGAAAAAGCTGTGATTGATGAAACTCAATGTAATCTCTGTGGTACGTGTGTCGCAGTGTGTCCACAAGGGGCGATAAAGAGGGAGGCGGAATAGATGACAAGTAATACTAGTAATACAATAAATATTGCTATTGCTGGAGTAGGTGGACAGGGAGTTCTTACGCTTGCAGAGATTCTTGCCAAGGCTGCATTATCTGAAGGATTGAATGTACGAGTTGGAGAAATCCATGGCATGGCTCAGAGAGGTGGGCATGTAGTCTGTACTGTTAGAATCGGTGATGATGCAAGCGGTCCTGTCATTGATTCAGGTGCGGCTAATCTTCTTGTGGGATTTGAACCTGTTGAAACATTACGAGAGATCCATCTTGTAAAGAAGGGTGGATATGTTCTGATGAGCTCACATATTCAGTATCCTGTAGCTGTTTCTATGGGAAAAGCAGAGTATCCTGACCACAAGGATATCATAGCATCAATACAGAAATTCACAGACAAAATTATCGAAATTGATGCTCAGAAAATTGCTATTGAAGCTGGAAGTCCCAGATCTCTGAACATGGTAATGTTCGGTGGAATAATTGGAACTAATCTTGTCCCAATTAGTAAAGACTCAGCAATGAAAGCAATCAGTGAAGCCTTCCCCAAGAAGTATGAGAAAATCAATACCACTGCAGCCGAAATTGGGTTAGAACAAGTGAAAGAACGCATTTAATACTTGTATTATTTGTATTACTATCATCCTTTAATCAATCTAGCTGCAGCAGTTGCGCCCTGTCCAACAGATATTCCTCCGTCACCAGGAGGAACAAGCGAATGAAGGACGGGGACAAGGTTATTCTTCTGGATATGACTAGCAACAGCTCTTGTGATTATATGGTTGACAGCTACTCCTCCAGAAAATCCAACATGAAGTATCCCTTCTTCATGAGCGATTTCACAAGCAATTTCAGCTAAACTTTGGCCGATTGATTGTTGTGCTGCATATGCTAACTTAGAACGACTCATTCCCTTCTTTCTTAGTTCGATTATCTGTAGTAGCAGATGTGTTGTATCAAGAACTTTTCCATAATTAGATTTAATGAACTCCATTTCGAGTTGAACATCAGATCTTCGAGCAACTGCCTCCAATTTCATTGGACATTCACCATCATACGAATTTTTAGTACAAATACCCAATGCTACCGCAACAGAGTCAAGAACTCTACCTGTACTTGAACTCTTGACAGTATTTATTTTATTACTACTTGCTTTCACAAGGATATCTAATACATCTGCAGTAATCTTCTGATTAGATGATACTTCAGCTGAACCTAATATCTGGAGAATTCTTTCACGCTCCAACTCATTGCCCACTATCCCCAAGAAAGCTCTAGATGAATAGATGGCTGACAAATCTCCTCCAGTATAGTCCTGTGCTATTAGACCACCCTTACGCTCATAATCCTTGAGACCTCCTACAAGAATCTCCCCACCCCATGCTGTTCCATCTTCTCCATACCCATATCCATCTGCTGTAATACAAACAATACGATTATCAATTGGTATCAAACCATCAACAATCAAAGAAGAAAGATGTGCATGATGATGTTGCACTCGAAAGAGTGGAATATCACTTTCTGAAGTGATTCGTTCAGCCAGCTCAGTACTTAGAAACTCAGGATGTAAATCACAAGCGACTCCATCTAGTTTTGAAATATCCAAGAGATGTTTCATGTGATTGACAGCTTGTGTAAGGAACTCTATATTCTCAATTTGATTGGTATCACCTATGTATTGAGTTAGATATACACGACCCGATTTTACTAAAGCTCCCGTTGCTTTTTCTTCTGGACCTACACCTAATACTTTGAGTGATTTCCATGGGCCATCGAAAACAAGCGGCTCTGGTACATATCCCCTAGCACGTCTTATGAAGATTGGATTTTCATCGTATGTTAATTTCACAACCGAATCATCTGTACGCTGGTGTATCCTTCTATCATGAAGCAAGAAATAATCCACAATATCGCCCAACTCTCTCAGGATGATTTCTGGATCAATATACATCGGTACTCCTGTAGGATTAGCACTCGTCATTACTAATGCTGACTCTTTTGAATACTTGAAGAGAAGGTGATGCATCGGTGCATAAGGGAGCATAACGCCAATACTATCCAGACCAGGAGCTATCACATCAAGAACTGAATCTTGTATTAATGGTATTACACTCGAATCAGACTTTCTGGAAGCCAATACAATTGGTCTTCGCCAAGATTTGAGAATCCTCTCTTCTAGCTCATTGATATCTACTAGTTTCTTGAGTGCATCAAGATTCTTTACCATCAAAGCAAACGGTCGCTGAGATCTTTTCTTTCTATCTCGAAGAATTTCTATTGGTTCTGCATCACTTGTCTTAGTTGCAATATGGGTTCCAGCAATTCCTTGAAGTGCAGCAATTGCACCATCATCAATTAATTTTGCAATAGCTTCTATTGGATTATCCTCTGTGAAGATTTTTGCGTCTCGATCAACTAAACGATATCTAGGTCCGCAAGTATCACATGCAGTTGTCTGAGCATGGTAACGTCTATCTAACGGATTTGTATAACCTGTATTACATATATTACAGAGCGGAAAATCCGCCATTGTAGTGTTAGGTCTATCATATGGAAGGTCCGTAATGGTAGAGTATCTGGGTCCACATGCTGCACATGATGTAAACCCGTACTGATACCATCGTGATGTGGGATCAAATAAATCTGTAATACAGTCATTACATATTGCGATGTCCGGAGGTATGACTGGAACTGCGTCATCATTACGTATGAGAGATGATTTGTGGATAAGAAAATCCGAGAAGGTATTTTCTGCAGGCGCCCATTCAATATCAAGACTGTCTATTCGTGAGATAGAGGGCAAGTTGTTCTTGATATTACTAATCAATTCATGAATCTGTTTCTCAGTCCCCTCTACTACTATCTCAACACCCGCATCTCCAAGGTTGAGCACATATCCCGTCAAAGATAGAAACTTGGCAACACGATAGACAAATGGTCTGAATCCTACTCCTTGGACAATTCCTGTGACATGGACAATCGCTCTTTGATTCACAGCATTGACTCCTTCTCAGAGCGGTGAATTGATGTAAATATTAATCCAGTGAAGTGGCAAAAGCCATCGGAAATAGAGGAATGAATTTACTGTATTACCAATATTACATTGACTATTTTTGTATAGGTCCTCTTAAGGTCGAGAAAGAATAAATCTTTGAACAGGCTTGACGAATACTCCACAAACCAAATCAATAGTCCTGGAACCAGAGGCAACCGCATCGATTTTGGCATCGATTCCTGATTCCCTTAAGGATACACTCCTTGGTTCATCGACACCTGAAGGTAGGGGAAGAAAATCCGTTTTAATTTCTAGCAATAATCTTGCCAATCGTTTCATTCTTTCAAGATGGGGTATTCGGCCTTCACAAAGGAGAAGGTACAAGAACCTTTTCACATCTATTCGAAAGCACTGTAGAATTCTGTTCAATCATTACCTCTTACGAGGAAGAATAGAATGGATCGATATCTCTGGAAAACATCTTTTTGGTGTATACAAATTCGATGAGGTTCGTGGAAATCTTATTCTGGGGTTTGTTGTAATGACCCCTGAATCGGAATGGACTTTGTCAAATCGGTAGAAGCCTAATATTTTCAGTTGTAATACAGTTATCACACTTGAACACTTATTACCATAAAGTATCTGTATACAAAGTTGTATCCGCATAGATTGACAGAGTGAAGTGCGAAATAAACCCATTATAATCCATCTAACGGCTATTTTGGGCATACATTCCAGAAATTGTGCTGATAATTCAATGGAGACCATAAGATGAGTGAGAAACCAAACAATCAGACCAATAAAAAAACTATCAAAACCCTCACATCTGGAACCAAGCAAGTATTGAAAGAACCGATTCTTAAGATGCTACAAGAGGGGTCCTTTCTGAGTGTAGCCCAACTTGAAACACTTTTGATTGATCTTGTAGTTGAAGATAATCTTGGCTCTCATATCACGTATGAAGATAAAGCATCATACCGTTCCCGAACTGGTAACAGGTCTCGTGGAGTATCTAGAGGCGCTTTCAATAGAACTCTAACTCAAGCACGAAGAAATGTCACACGATGCCTATACACAATGTTACTTCTTGCTTATTTGGGATTGTTCGACTCTACAGTATTTAGACCCTTTGAAGTAGTAGCAACACGAATTGGAGACTATAGAAGAATCCGGGATATCTTAGCAGGAAAGACTGAACTAACTCAAGAAGATCTTGAGAGTATTGCAGTAACAGAAAAAACAATTGTGTCATTCCTGGAAGATCTTTCATCTGCACTGGCTCTGAAATCAGAACTCTCGAAGAAAAAGCCAAACGAAGAATAGATACTCACTCGATTATTTTGAAAATCAAAAAAGAAATGGCTCGAGCGTGTCGTACAAAGAAGTAGGACCGAAACACGGAATCATTCTTCACAACCAATGCTTCAAGCGGCCATAAGCCATCTTGGAGGTTTTGAGGAGATAGAGATGACAATGAAGGTGCTTGAATTGTCAGTTCGAAAGCGACCCGATGACATCAGCCTATCTTCAAGTGTTACGACACACTCATATTTGTAGTGGTAACAATTGTACATAGTTCTAATCATAGAACGGGATTTTTGACACTTTTTCTAGCGATTGTTGGCGCTCAAGTCACAATCTTAATAGTTGTAATACAAGAAATACACTATTAATGATAACATAGATTAATTGTTTCCTTTTCAGATAAAGAAATAGATAACCTATACATTCACTAATTCGGAAGAGGTTCTCATTTGGTAGAAGATGAAGATCGTAAATCTATTCTCCGGGCAGTCAAAGAACGTGTCAAACAATCTGAAGAACTGCAACTCACCCAGATGATAACAGATGCAATTGGAGAAAGAAGAAACCGAGATTTGGGTGATTTAATTTCTCAAATAGAACAAGATAGAGGATGGCCAATCGCTCTCAAACACCTGTCTCAAGCTAGAAGTCTTCCTTATGCTCTTCCAGTTGGAGCTGGTCCCCACAAAACACCGATTGAAGATTTAAAATATCGAGAAACAATTTTCGCAGTCCTGGATTGCAATGGGTTCGAGCCAATCCCTATCACGATAGAAGAGATCTTCGCCATAATAGAGAGTGAAGATTCCTTGATTGACGCCTCACAATCATTTCATATTGAATGTGAATCAATGGCAATAAAGCAAATTGAATCCGGGGATATGTTATTCTTCAATCTCACTAATGCTGATAATTCTATATCAGTAAGCACAGCAGAATTAATTGAAAAAGCGCAACATGATGAAGTTGTCAGTCTATCCCTTAACAAACGCAGTGGTCTAGTCAATGTATTACCTCTTTGGTACTGCGAAAAGGGTAGACAAGCTCTAACACAACTTGGAATCCACGGATCTGAGATAAACACCGAAATGTTTGATGTCGTAATATCTGTAATACAAGAAGAAATACCAACTATCGAATCTGCTGATGTATATGTTAAGGAACAGTCATTGATACACCCATCAAATCCTCTCTATAGGAAATTGCTTACTTCTATTATCAATCATGATATTGAAAATCTGAGCAAACTCTCCAGCAAGCACTCATATTATACACTCAAATCTATACTTCAAAATTCCTTGGATTGTTATGAGAACTCTCAATCAAGCTCTGATTTTCGGAAAATACTATCGTGCGTAAATGCACATGTAAGAGTGAGAGCTCCCGAGTCCATTATACACCTTGAGGAGCTTGCCCATTCTAAGGACATGCGAATATCAACAGTTGCAATTACAGCTCTCGGTAATTTTTACAATGAATCAGCAGCAGCAGCCCTTGTAGATCTTCTCTGTGCAACTAAGAAAAATGACATAGCGAAGACAACAATACGCGCTATTAAGAATATTAGCAACAGATGTTTTGAAACTAAGTACATTGTCAAGAATGCTACTGAATCATCTTCGTGTACAAACAGCGGACGCCTAAAACGATTGTATAAGGACATCTGGAAGGAAATTGATGATTATTACTTGTAATACAATTAATAGCATCATACGACGACAGACATAAATCGAACTCACATCTGGCGTGAGGCTATGAAAGATTCGGATGCTGAATTGTTCAAAGATATAGACCCATTCTTTAATCCCAAGCGTATAGCTCTGGTTGGAGCATCTGCTGACTATCGGAAATTGGGTAATTCGATATTGATGAATTTACTAGCATCTGAAATTGATGTATTTCCAATCACTCACAGTAGAGACCATGTCCTTGGAGTCAAAGCGTATCCTGACCTTGCTTCATTACCAGAACCTGTTGATCTAGTGATTGTTGCAGTAGGAGCTAAATACTGTGCATCTCTAATGCCTGAGATAAAGAACGCAGGTGCAAGCAATGCTGTAATAATATCAGGTGGATTTAGTGAAATCGGAGCTGAAGGAGTAGAGCTTGAAAACGGTTTATCTACGGCCGCCAAAGAATCTGGTATTCGAATAATTGGTCCAAATTGTGTAGGTGTTTCAAATAGTAGATTATTCAATGGAACTTTCACAATGATGCCTGAACGCGGTAACATTGCTTTTGTTTCACAGAGCGGAGCTCTCGGCGGTATGACGATCTATATGACAAGAACAAAGAGAATAGGAATGAGCAAATTTGCTAGCGTAGGTAACTCGGCTGATGTCGGTATTGTCGAGATGTTAGACTATTTCAGACAGGATTCCAAGTCAACTGTTATTGCTGCATACATTGAAGGTGTCAGTCATGGAAGGGAGCTATTCGAATCATTACAGAAAGCTGCCAATAAGAAACCTGTTGTTATACTGAAAGGCGGAAGAAGTGAAGCAGGTGCACGTGCGACTCAATCACATACTGGATCGCTTGCTGGATCTGCAAAAATATTTGATGGAATGATTCGGCAAGCAGGCTGTGTAACAGCTCCAACCCTTGATACTCTATTTGAAGTTTGTAAATTGTTTGATTATCAACCACAACCAAGAGGTCGAAGAATTGGTATTATTAGTAATACAGGTGGAGCAGGTGTGTTAGCTACAGATGCTGCATCGGATCTGGGATTGAAAATCTCAACCTTTGAAAAAGAAACAACTAATGAACTCAGTCAAGTTCTCCCTCCAATGGCTTCTGTAAGGAACCCAATAGATGTTGTAGCCAGTGGTGGACGAAGAGAATATCGAATAGCCACAGAACTTCTCTTGAAAGATCCCAATGTCGACATGTTACTGGTAATATGTGCTGTTCCAACATTTGCAGGTATGACTCAAACAGAACATGCTGCAGGTACTTTGGAAGGAGTACGTATAACAGCTATAGAAAAACCAGTCGTGGGAGTTTGGCTGGCTGGGGATGTTGGAAAACCTGGAAAAGATCTCTTAGAGATGAATAGGATTCCTTGTTTTGATGATCCTTCTCTTGCAGCACTTTGTATGATGCGAGTGGCTGAGTATGCAGAAGCCCATCAGAATTTCTAATGGTCCTCGCTAGAAATGTAATACAAATATTACATATATTCTATCACTCTAGATACTCTTCAGCAATTCGTGGGAATTCCTTGGCAGCTGCTTCACGAAGCTGATGTTCAACCCACATGCTTAGATTGATTGATTTAGTTTTCCTGATGGCTTGAAGACAAGTTCGAAGATCTGTAGGAATTGAAAATGAAACAATTGGGCTCTTCCGTTCTTTGTTAGGTATAGCTGAAAGCAGTTCACTGGTTTGAGTGGGTTCGAGTGGTTTTCTTTCAACGGCTGTTTTTGTTTCACTATCACTAGTTTCATCATCTTTGTCAGATTCTTCTCTTCTGTATTTTCCAAGTAGACTCATATTATTGAACCTCCCTGAGTATAGTTGCATATGCTTGGGATACAAGCGATGCAATTTCTTTGTTCACAGTGGGATCACCGTTTTTCCTAAAATTCTCGGCTGCTACCTGTTGACAACCTCTTGCCAGCATTCTGATATCTCTAGGATTACCTCTTGCTGCTGTATTGATTACGTTAATGGATTCATCACTGAATGGATATACATCATATGTATTAGGGTTAAAGCTATCAATTCGTCCTTGTGCATAAGCAATTCTTCGTCCTACAAATTCCTTTGCTTTTGTATTACTGAGTGCTGGTACATCCAAGGGTTCTGTACGGTCAGCAATCTGTGGTAGGAAGGATAGCATCGCATTCCAATACATCAACGTTCCAGACATCACTAATGTTACTATTGGTTCATCAAGAGCTTGTGACTTGCTATAAGTATCAACCATCTCTTCAGTCGGTAGGTCTGCAAGAAATCGGAGTTTATGAAATGCAGCTTCTTGATTATCTGCAACATCTTCAATGAAGAGTGCTGTGCGGCTTTTTTCTTCGATATATCTTCGAAGACTTTCTTTTCCTACCGCATCGATAATTTGACTGGACTCCCAAGATCTCTTATATTTCACTCTCAAAGAATCAGCAATAGCTGCAGCCATTTGTTTCTCGTAAAGGCCTGTCATCCCTACATAACCAGTGACGAATTTATTCCCTTTTCTATCAGCGAGAGTTGGTAAATCTCTCAACGCCAAAAGCATCAGAGTGCTCTTTCCTGACCCAACAGGACCACGAATGAAGACATGTCTCTCATTTGTGATAATCAAATCAACAATAGAGTCTAAGAAGTCGCTATCTTCTATGTACAACCGACTATCTGGCATTTTGAAACCACGAAACGGTGAAAATCTGGCTCCAATCCTTTCCTCCCATGCTCGGAGGACTTCCTTGCGAGTGTTAAAGTGACGAATCAACGCACTCTCATGGATAGCAATTGTCATTTTGTGGACCTCTAATTTCTAAATTAATTTGTATCACAAGTACTTATTGTAATACAGTTTTCAAGAGGGTTATTTCAATATAAAAAGTGTGGTGAAACTATCCAATTTTACTAGTGCGATTGCTGAGAATACAAAACCTTTTTGAACAGAATGAAATCGTTTGTAGATTGACCAGCAATATGGTCATGAGTCCTCTTAGGAGCTATCTGATATGGATGTTATACGAATTAAGCATATCATGAACTCATTCATGATCTTGTCATTCCTAATCTTCGGTGGCTTAGCTGCAATCATTATGATTACTGATGTTAGTCTAACAAATGCAACTGTGGCTCTACCTTTTGCTTTTCTCTTCATCTCATTTACTACATTCATAATCACTGGTCAGATTGATGAAAAACCAAAATTAGTACAAAAGTATATGAGAGATTGGCTCATTATTTGCACCATTGGCATAGTTATTAGTGCCTTAGCTTTCACATTCTACTAAGACCAAAAATACTTCTTATAACAGGTCTACTGAAGTGATTACCCATGAGTAAGATTCTCCCAGGTACAAAAACCACTCGAATGGAGCTTCTTGCACTCAAGAATAGAATGAGGCTCGCAGAGAGAGGACATGATCTTCTTCGAGAGAAGCGGGACTCTTTGATAATGGAATTCTTCAATATTATTGCCGAAATTAAAGACTCTCGTGAAAAAGTTGACGCCTCTTTGGCTGAAGCATTTTCTGCACTAACCCAAGCAAAAATGATTATGGGTCCTGCTAGAGTGATTGAATTTGCATACGCCAGTAAGTTTGAAGCAGATCTAAAGATCTCAACGAGATCAATGATGGGCGTTAGAGTTCCGGTCCTATCTGTTGAACAACATAGCTCAGAACTTCCTTACTCTCTTTCAGATTCTAGTACAAAATTTGATGTGATGGGTGAGAAGTTCAAAGAAGCTCTAAAGGCCATAGTTCAACTTGCTGAAGTCGAATCAACTGTGAAAAGATTGGCATTAGAAATAGAAAGAACAAAGAGACGTGTTTCAGCCCTTGAAACAGTTGTCATACCAAGACTTGATGCAACTGTACGTTTTGTTAAGCTTGCACTCGAAGAGCGTGACCGAGAAGATTTTGTTCGATTGAAAATGGTACGTGACTGGATTACTGCCGAAGAAGATTAATGCATTGTATTATTAGTAATACAATAACAAATACTATCTTCTCAGTTTCAGAATAGCTGCTGCTAAATCTCCTTCAGTTTCTTTCAATGCTTGTTTTGCAGTTTCAATATCAACACCAGTCTGACCTGCAACAAGTGCTGCATCTTCCATTGGAATCTCAATCTCAGGAACTAATTCCTCTTCAACAATCTCAGCATCTGGAGACGATGCTGTTGTTTTTCCAGATAGAGCACGTTCGATCTTTGAGCCTCCCACTTGATATGTTTCTGCCCCGGCTTGTTTGATTGATGTCACCTGAGGATTTGAGATCACCCACTCCTTGTCTGCAAAACGAATGATTACTTCTTTCACACCCTCAAGATCTTTTTGCTCAATTCCCATCTTCTTCATCATTCGCGCCATTTGTTTTGGTGACATACCTCTGAATCCCATAAGTTCACACTCTATTGTTTATCTTACCTGATGATTATTCATCATTACTGCGACTGTCCAATCATCTTTGGATAAAATGATTACGCTTTGAGGAATTAATCAGGAACTACATCAATGTCAAATACAACATGTTCAACACTTGGAGAATAATTCTTAACCTTGCGTGCTTGTATCTGAGATTTGAATCCATTACTAACACAAATCTCTCTTATCTCTGATAGTGTATCTCTCAGGATGTCCTTTTGAATAGACTTATGCAAATGGATAACACCTCCTTCTTGGATTAAAGATTCTAATGCATGAGGGAGATACAATTCAGTATTGTGTAAATATCCCATAATGATACGATTCGCATAATTCACAGGATGTACTTTACGACAATCTCCTAATATTGCAGTAACTCTATTTTCAAGATTGTTGAGTTGAATATTCTCAAGAAGAAACTGATATGCTTCAGGATTGATTTCAATTGCAGTGACTAAAGCATCTGTTGACTTTGCGATTTGTAGAGCGAATTGTCCAACGCATGAGAACATATCCACAACTTTCTCACCAGGTTTGACTTGATTTGCTATGTTTATCCTTTCTCTCTTATTTCCACCAGAAAACGTTATTCTGAGAGCATCTAGTTTGAATTGAACTCCATTTTCGATATGTGTAGTAACTGTATTACAATCACCAGCTACAACCTCATAAAAAGGGTGACGTTCCTCTCCACTGGTAGGTCCAGTTTTTATTGCAACTGACCTGATTCGATTGTCGAATAATATAGTTGCTTCACCAATGATAGATGCATATTCATGAAGTGAAGAATTTAGATGTACTAGGGCAACATGTCCTACAACATGAAAACCTGATGGAAGCTGTATTCCCTCAGGTAACTTATTCTTCAATTGTGCCTTGAGGAAATCACGATACCTCATAATGTATCACAATGGTTGATGAAATAGGATTTAGCAGTACATTCCTTCTGGGGCATCGCTACGTCCGTTTCCCCTTTCCTGTATTTTTGTTATTGCTTTTCTGAAATCTTCTTCAGTGACACAAACTCGTTTATCCCTAATTGCAAACATACCTGCTTCAGTACAGATACTTTTGATGTCTGCTCCAGTTCTATCCTTGGTTTCAGTAAGAAGACGACCAAAGTCAATATTGCCATCAATATTCATTCCACGAGTATGAATCTTGAAAATCTCTTTTCTACTATCTTCATCTGGTAATGGAAAGTCAATGATTCTATCAAATCGACCAGGTCTCAAAAGGGCAGGATCTAAGATATCAGGACGGTTTGTCGCACCTAAGACTGCTACCTGACCCCTAGTTTCGAATCCATCTAACTCACTCAGTAGCTGCATGAGTGTTCTTTGTACTTCTCTATCACCTGATGTTGCAATATCAAGTCTGTGAGACCCTACTGCATCAAGCTCGTCAACAAAGATGATTGCTGGAGCTTTTTCCTTTGCAAGCATGAATATTTCTCTAACAAGTCTTGCACCTTCACCAATGAATTTCTGTACCAATTCAGACCCAATCACTCGAATGAAGGTAGCATTTGTTTCATGTGCTACTGCTCGTGCACACAAGGTCTTGCCAGTACCTGGAAGCCCAGTCAATAATACCCCCTTCGGAGGCTCAATCCCAACCTGCTCGAACAATTCTGGTTCCAACAGAGGTAGTTCTACTGTTTCTCTAATTTCTAGTAGTTGTTGTCTGAGACCGCCGATATCCGCATATGAAACTTCGGGTGCTTCTTCAATTTCCATTGCTCTGATAATTGGGTCTCGTGAAGGTGGAAGTTCCTGAGTAATTGCAAATGATCTTTGGTTCAGAGCTACAAGTGCACCTGGCAGTAGTTTTTCCTTCTGTATTGATGATGCTACATGAACAACGAAATTTGGTCCTGTGGAGCTTTTCACTATAGCTCGACCATCCTCTAACATCTCAATAATAGATGCAGTTATGAGCGGGGATTGACGAAGTTTCTCCAATTCTGTCCTAAGAGTTTGAGTTTCTTTCTCAAGACGACTACGTTCAGCCTGAAGTATCTGTTTTTCAGTTTCTAATGCACGAAGGCGTCTTTCCAAGTGCCTAGTGTTTTGTGAATAGGCTGAATCATCAATGCTACCTTCATTCTTTGTGTCAGTAGTCCCTGGCAACAATTGGCACCTCAAGACATGGTTCTCTGATAACGATTTAAGGCTTGCTTTGGTGGTCATGACCGTTAAATTGTAAATTTCACACTCGGTAATCTTTATCTGTACCCACTCAGAATCTATCAATATAACGAGGGAATTTACCTTGCCTAGTTGTGAATTATGCGGTAGAAGCATGAAAGGTCGCGGTAGAAATGTCGTGATTGAAGGAGCATCAATGCTTGTCTGCCCTGAATGTGGATTTAAATTCGGACAATCTTCCAGTGAATCGGCTCAACAATCGTCGTCAACAAGACCTAGAACTTCTTGGACCGAATCTCCGGAACGACAAACAACTAGAAGAGATCATCAACCGTCTCGAGTATCAAAGCCACGACCTCAACGCAAACCTAGTAAATCGACTGGTGTACGACTTGATGATATGGAACTCATTGAAGATTACGCAAAGTCCATTCGCTCAGCGCGCCAAAAGAAGAATATGAGCCAAGATGAATTGGCACAACGAGTTGGAGAAAGCATTTCGACACTGAAATCCATAGAGTCCGGACGACAAAAACCAACTGAGAAAACTATCAGAGGTCTTGAACGTGAGCTGGAAATATCACTGTTAGAACCTCTTGGTACAGTTCCAATTAAAGTAGGTAAGACCCAATCCGGTACTGCGAAACCTACTCTTGGTGACAGAGTTATTGTAAAAAGGAAAATGTCTCAGAAAGCACGTCGTGAAAATGAACCGTAGAAAATTCACGTTATAATACTAGAATTATTGTTTGATTTACTTCGTGTCATTAATAGGTCTTATATAGAGTGCAGTACTATATACTAGTATAACATTCCGACTGCGGACATTTTGACCGTGATATATAATATCGATATCAGTCGACTGGCTATCTATTACACTTTGGGTGATTTCATCAAATGGTTCATACTAACTTCAATCATGATCTCTTTCGTCTTGTAGTTGAAGAAATAGCAGGTAAAGAAGGCGTTGACGTTTCTACAGTTCTAGTAAATGCAGAAGAAACAACTGATGAAGAAATTGCTACAAAGACTGATCTCAAACTGAATATTGTTCGTCGAATTCTATACAAGCTCCATGATAATCACCTTGCATCATATCGCAGAATTCGTGATGTAAATACAGGATGGTTTCTTTACTACTGGAAAATTGACCCAAAGAAAGCTCAGGCTCTTGTTAATCGAAAGAAACGAATGGTATTGAATCTACTTGAGCAGAGACTCGAACATGAAAGCAATAATGATCTGTACTCTTGTGTAAATCGAGATTCTTCGCCGGTTCCATTCGAAGAAGCTATGAATTTGTCATTTAGATGTCCAACCTGCAATGGACAACTTGAGTTCGTTGACAATGCAAAAGCTATCTCATTTCTCAGGAAGCGTGTAGAAGAACTCAAAGCTGACTTAGAAGCGCTATCATAGACCAATACTTTTGATTTAATCTGTTTCTAACAAAAGGTACTTAGCAACCTGCATGAAGCAAATGAAAGAGGTTACCAATTGAAGTCAGTAATACTATTTTCAAGAGTATATGGAAAAAAACGGAAACACCTCCTTGACACAGTCAAGTCTGAAGTAACCTCAATGATAGATGAGTTGGATGTTCGTTTGGCGCGTTTTGGTACTGATAAGAACGGACATCTTTCACTTGGCTTTGATGGACAGGACTCAGAATTTGCAATTAACTACCTAGTCAAGAAATATGGTAAATCAATACGTGTAGAGAATGTGAAAGAAGGTGCTATTCTTCCAGGATACTTTTTGGAAGTGGGAAAAGTTGGATATGGTCTCTATGTAGATATTGCAGCGATTAGTACTAAACGAGTGGATGTCCTAATACCCCTTCACCGTATCCGTGACCAGTTTAGCATCAAGAAGCCACTACGAGCTATTGCAAAAACTCTGGTCTTTGTTGATAATCTTCCAGTTGATGTGAAAATAACAAGTGCTGATCGTAGAGCAAACAAGATTGAAGGTGAACTAGCAGAGAGTACTATAATCCGATTTGAGGAATGGATGCAAGATGACCATGAACGACTTCTAGTGTTTGGTGCTAATCAGGATATGATTGAAATCGCGCTTAGAAAGACAAGACACCTAGAAGATATCTACGAGTTTGAAGAACTTGGGAAATTTGAATATTCGTTACGTTGCAAAAGGAGTACTCGGGCATCGGGTATTGTCGCAGCAATCGGACCTAAACTTAGAGGTGTTCCTATGCATCTTTTCATTCCGAAGGAGATTGAGGCGAGTCTGAATGCCTAGGCTTGATGTCTGGTTAGTTGAGAATGGCTATTATTCATCCCGACAAGTAGCTAAGAGGGCTATCAAAGAAGGTATGGTCAAGGTTGATGGAATGCAGTGTAAGCCCTCTAAGCAAGTAAGTGGAAAAGAAGAGATCAAGGTTTCAGTAGAATATGCAGACAAACCAATGGGTTATCATAAATTGAAAGAAATAGATAAACTGTTAGAGGGTAATCTCGTAACTCTTCCATGTATTGCACTTGATATTGGTAGTTCCGCAGGCGGTTTTCTTGCATACCTCAATGACAAAGGAGCAACTGCAATTGGCATTGAAGTTACTCGAAGGTTTTCAGAAAACCTTACCAGATTGGCGGAGGCTCATCCTCTAATTTCAGTAATCTTCGATGATGCATTCATAATTGATCCCACAATTGTAGTTAATGATGGCGGTCTCGACCTCCTTCTTGTTGATGTCACTACGGAGATAGAGGGAACTCTGAATCTAATTTCGCGTTTCTCCAGTCTATTGAAAAAGGGCGGTCGCCTAGTCGCAGCCTTCAAGACAGGCAATCGGGATATTGTATTACAGTTATTAAACTCAGTCACTGGTCTGGGTTTCGCAGATGTTCAGAGTATCTATCTGGATGATTCTCGCCAAGAAGCACACATCACTGGATGTTACAGGTAAACAACTTTTTAATAGAATATAGAGAGCCTCATCTCAGGGCCGCTAGTCTAGCCCGGCTATGATGTCTCGCTTACACCGAGAATCCGAACGAGCCTTGAACTCTTTGGAATCGAAGGTCGCTGGTTCAAATCCGGCGCGGCCCACCATCTTCCCAGACACCTACAAAATGGATAGACAAGTCACTGCTGACCGGTTAACATTGCGGGAGTAGCCAAGCCAGGTCAAAGGCGGCGGACTTAAGATCACATGAAATTACGGGGTCATGAGAGAAGCTATCCGCTCTCGTAGGAGTCCACGGGTTCGAAAGAGCTCAGAGATTTTCTCTGATTCCGAGTCGCCCGTCTCCCGCACCACATCTCTGTTTGAGACCATACACTAATCACTAAAACTACAATTGGAAGCTTTCTACATTATGCAACTCGAAGCACTAATCGAATCCATCGGCTTAATTGTCTTGATGGAATTAGGTGACAAAACTATGCTCACCACTATGTGTCTGAGTGCTCAATATCGTCGACCCAAATTGGTGCTTCTTGCGACTATGGTTGCTCTTGCTTCTTCTTCAGTTATTGCAGTCATCATTGGATTCATTCTATCTGTTACATTACCAGTGGAAATCATAACCTATATGTCTGGATTTTTGTTCCTTATTCTGGGAATTTTCACACTAGTCAAATCAGATTCAGAAACAGTCGATACATGTGATAATCCCGGAACACTTTTCGGAATGTTCTCTATTGTACTACTATCTGAGCTTGGTGATAAAAGCCAGATAGCTACACTTGCCCTTGCGGCTCAATCACCTTACCCAATCATGATATTCCTCGGAGCTATCATTGGTTTCTTCATTGTGAACTCAATTGGATCCTTCACAGGTACCAATATTGCAGAACGAATTCCGATTAAAACTGTAAAACGTGTGGTCGGAATCATCTTCATACTCTTTGGAATATTGGTCATCTTCAGAATTCTGTAGATTCAACTATCTGACAAAGCCTTTATGACAGAGGTTTCATCTTTGAATCATAACTCGAAGGTGAAGAATTCATTGAGTCTAGATGATTCGGGCTATAGCGGTCTGGTTCTGGAGAAGCTATCTCTGTCAAAGATACAGGTTGGTGATACAATCAGTATTACGAAGGATGGAGAAGAATTCACTGGGGTGCTCATGCCTCGGAGTCAGGTTGGGAGTGATGCCGCTCATATCATTATCAAACTTAATAGTGGTTACAACATTGGGCTTCGATTGAATCGAGGAACTATAATTCATAGAATAAAACCTGGTACACGAAAACGACCTACGCAAATGGAAGAATCTGGTGAGAAGAAGGACTTACCTCGAGTTTCTATTCTGAGTACAGGAGGTACTATTGCCAGCAAAGTCGATTATCGTACTGGTGCTGTAAATCCTGCACTTTCTGCGCAAGATCTCTATGACACAGTTCCCGAACTCAAGAATTATGCAAATGTTCATGCAAAAGTGATTATGAGCGTACTTTCCGAAAACATTACGCCTGCTGATTGGACTAAAATTGCCAGCAAAGTTGCTTCTGAGATAAAAACAGGAACTGATGGAGTTGTAATCGCCCATGGTACCGATACATTGGCTTTCACTTCAGCAGCCCTCTCTTTTGCACTTCAAAACCTCCCAGTCCCTGTTGTTCTTGTAGGGTCTCAGAGATCATCTGACCGTCCATCATCAGATGCTGCGATGAATCTTATAGGTGCTGTAACCTTGGCAACAAAGGCCGATGCCGCTGAAGTCATGATTCTTATGCATGCAGAAACTGGAGATAGCTATCTTCATGCGCATAGAGGGACAAAAGTTCGAAAATTACATACCAGCAGGCGAGATGCTTTTCAATCTGTTAATGAACATCCATTATTCCAAATAGATGAAGATTCTGTAAAAGAACTACATCCTCCATTACAACGGAGAAACCTCGACCGGAAACTTAAGATGAAGGCTAAATTTGAGGAAAAAGTTGCTCTTTTGAAAACATTTCCTGGAATTGATGGGATTTTGGTGGAAAAGCTCATTGATGCTGAATACAAAGGAATTGTAATCGAAGGAACCGGCCTTGGACATACTCCAGATAGTTTGCAAAATTCAATCAAGAATGCAATTGATACAGGATTAATCGTTGCTATGACTAGTCAATGCATTTTCGGAAGGACTGACATGAATGTATATCGCTCGGGAGTAGAGCTTCTTGATTTTGGAGTCGTTTCATGTGAGGATATGTTACCTGAAACAGCTCTAGTCAAGCTCATGTGGGCTCTTGCAAATAGCAAGGACACAGAAATGGCCAAAGAACTTCTTCTCACGCCTATTGCAGGTGAAATTGACATGCGCAGCGAAGAATCTGACTACAAAATACTGGGAGGGTATTGAAGTGTCAGATACTGAAAGATATGTTAAGTTAGGTCTGATGGTGGGTCTTGAACTTCACCAACAATTGGATACTCAGAGAAAATTGTTCTGTCATTGCCCATCAATCACCCGTGATGAAGAACCGGATGATACTTTCATTCGAAGGCTTCGTCCAACTCAAAGCGAGATGGGTGAGATTGATCCCGCCGCTCTTTTTGAATTTCAAAAAAAGAAACGATTTTGTTACGAGTATTACAATGATACAACTTGTCTTGTTGAAGCTGATGAAGAACCTCCACATGATTTGTGTGAAGATTCGATTGATATTTGCTTAACAATGGCAAAATTTCTACAATCGAATCCAGTTGATGAAATCCATCCTATGCGGAAAATAGTGATTGATGGATCTAATACCACTGGTTTTCAGCGTACTACAATCATTGCTAATGGTGGGGAAACAACAATCGATGGCAAAAAGATTGGAATTCAGACCATTTGTCTAGAAGAAGATGCTGCACGAAAAATTGCTGATGATGACAAGAATAACATGAGAATATACCGACTCGACCGTCTTGGAATTCCATTGATTGAGGTTGCG
>Ga0315534_1000062_pt1 | contig 54321 bp, 50 predicted proteins | sample SalMarSW160240MG_FD_203094 | JGI IMG/M metagenome (GOLD analysis project Ga0315534, IMG submission 203094) | Salt marsh sediment microbial communities from the Plum Island Ecosystem LTER, Massachusetts, United States - Salt Marsh Sediment SW1602-40 ... | reverse complement strand
GAATGGCGAAGATCAGGAGTCCCGTCGCCGGAAGCGCGCCGGCAAGCATCTGTGCCGGGTGCATCACAGGCCAGCGAATGAGCCCGAAATACAGGGTGCCCAGCGGACCGGTGATCAGTCCGGCCGCAAGCCCGCCGAGAATCGCGCCGGTTAATCGATTGAAGATCAGCAACGTCGTCGGGTTCGATAAGTGGGCGAACAGCTCCGCAATACCGAGACCCAGAAGGCCGACGACGGCGCCGATGAGGGCACTTGCCACCAGGATCGGCGAGAACAGCTCCCAGAAGGTTGGGACGGGAAGGCCGTGCGTGGTCATCCAGGGCACGTAGGCCTGCATGGAGATGTAATAGACGACCGTGATGATGAGTGCTGCGATGACACCGCCGAAAAGACCGCCCGTCAGACCTTGCTCGGCGGGAAAGCGGAACGGCTCAGGCGCCCCGGGCCCCGCGGCCGTCTCCGGGACGACACCCGCCGGAGCACGCTGGCGCGTCACCTCGAAGACCGACATGAAGATGCCGACGACACCGACGATGGTGCCGAGCTGCTCCTGGCCGAACAGTAGCGTTCCTGCCGAGAGCAGCAGGAAGACGGCGAAGGCTGAGCTGGCGAGTGCGGTCCCCACGGTCATGGTTGCCAAGCCTCGATCAGCGCGGCGCGTGCGTCAAGGTTGGATGACGACGCGGCATAAGGCAAGAGAGCCGGTCTCCGGCGAAGGCTTGCACGCACGGGCTCGCTACCCCGCCTTTTTGAGTGTGTCGCGCAGTGCGGCCGCATTGGCATCTTGTGACGCCTCGACCATCTGATCGAACTTGAAGTGCAGGTCGCGCTGCGGGAACGGAATCTGAATGCCGTTCTCACGAAGCGCCTTTTCTATGGCCACATGCAATTCGTGCTGCACCGGCAAACGATGAGCAGGTTGGCCAACGAAGGCTCGGATCTCGAAGTTCAGGGCGCTGTCACCAAAACCTAAGAAGAATACGGTGGGTGGCGGTGTCTCTAGAACAAGTGGATTGGCCTTCACGGTTTCAAGCATCAGATTTTGGGTCATCGTGGTATCGGAGCCATAGGCGACGCCAACGGGAAGGAGGAGGCGTGTTACGGTGTCCGTTAGCGTCCAGTTCATGACTTGGTCCGTTATGAGGGCCTTGTTCGGAACCAGAATTTCGCGGTTGTCCCAATCGGTGATGCTCGTTGCACGAATTTGAATGCGCGAAACCGTGCCGCTTAGGTTGCCGACCGTTACCGTATCGCCAACGCGAATGGGCCGCTCAAACAAGATGATCAAGCCCGAGACGAAGTTGGCAACAATTTCTTGCAAGCCGAAGCCGACCCCAACGCCGAGAGCCGCAACGATCCACTGCATTTGCGACCAATCGGCGCCAACGCGGTTGAATGCGATGAGCAAACCAACCGCGATGATCAAGTAGCGGCTGATTGCGGTGATGGCATAACGGGTCCCTGGTGCAAAGGAGAGCCGCTGCAGAAGCATGATCTCCATCAGGCCTGGCAGATTGTGTGCGGCCATAAACGTCATTACAGCCACGGCCAATGCAAGCAGCAAATTTGAGAGCGTTACGGGAACAATTCTCGTGCCGGCGTCGCTGGCAATCGTCTGGGACCACAACGTTACGTCATCGAGCACTCCCAGCGCAGGAAGCAATTGCCGCCAGATGAACCACAACCCAAACACCAATCCGACCATGGCGAACATGCGCAACAGCGTCCGCGTTTGCTGGCTGATTGACGCAACGTCGATTTCGTCGTCGTCGGCGGTTTGTGGGACTGCTTCGCCGGATGCCACGGCAGCATTTCGAGCGTCGTACTCTGCGCGTGCCTTTGCCGAGCGCTCGCGGCGCCGACGCATCTCTAACCGACGCCGAGCAACAAACAACTGGCGCATGGCGACGCCGTAGATGAGGAGGACGAGAACCGCTACCGCCGCCGACACAACGAGGCGCCCCAGCAACTCAGAAGCACTGTCGTAGTATCCTGATATTGCAAGCCCGGCGAGCAGCAGCGGCACGCCCCACAATATCGGGTACCAAAGCCCGCGAGTTAGCCAAAGTGCGCCTTCTCGTGACAGGTGCTCCGCGAAGATACCCTTTCGGGGGCTCAGGGCACGCATGGCAAACAAGGCGAGGGCGACTGAGCCGACGACAAAAATCAATCGTCCCAAGCCATCGCGATTGACCTGAGAATTGCTGAATTCGATCATGCCCAGGAGAAATGCAACGGGCGTCGCGATGAGCAGCAGCCACGTTAGATCGCGGCGCAGGAGTTGGCACGCGCGCGCACTCCATTTGAAGTGGTTCTGGAATACGCCTCCGTTCATGCAAAGTAGCTGTAGGAAACGTAGTAGCAGGACAACGAACGCTGCCGAAAGCAGACCGTTACCGACGGCGGCGGAAAATTCGGACGCCGTGGGCGGGGTAGCCAATAGCCAGCCCAAATAACCAAGCAGAACTGGCCAGTGCAGCGAAATCAGCGCCGTTATGACGATGGCTTGTGGTGTTAGCAAATACCGGTCGGTAGTCGGCGACCCGATTTCCTCTGCAATCTTGATCAATCGATTGCGCAGACGCCGCCGAGAGCCCCACAAAGCGAGGAATGCCGCCAATGCTGCGAGCGATAGCAGAGGTTTTGCCGTACTGCGCAGGTTGAGTGCGCGCCCAGTCAACTTCCAACTTTCAGGCTGTGAAAACCAAATCAAGCTTGCCTTCGCCTGTTCGAGCCAGGCTCGCCCGAACGGTGCAGAACTCGGAAGCCAGAGAAGTCGCTCATTGAGAAGAGCCTTGAGTTGTGAGGTCTGGCTGAGGAGTTCGCGCTCCACGCCGTTGATCTTCGCCAATTGATCAATACGCCGCGTATAGGCTTCGCTCAGCCGCTCAAGCGCTTCACGGCGGGCAACAATCAATGGCTGGATATTTTCAGAGAGATCGGGCTGGGCTTCCTTTCCGGCTGCCTCAAGAATACGTTCGGCCGCACGAGCCGGTTTGGCCAACGTGCGACGCGTTTTCTCCACGTTCAGGCGTTGCAGCCGGATATCGACAATTGCCTTGTCACGATCCTGTATCCTGTCTGCCAAAGCTGAATCAGCAGGAAGTTGGGCACGCATTTGACGCAGGAATTCACCCAACTGTTCACCGACCCGACCAATCTCGAGAATTTCTTTAGCAGCACCCGCGTTTTCACGTATGCGGGCGATCTCGGAGTCCATTCCAGATTTCAGGGCCTGGTCTTGTTCGGTGGCTTTGGCGAGGTCCGCCTGCGTTTGGATTATTTGGGCTGTGCCTTCTGCATATTCCTCCAACAGTGGATCTTTTCCGGAAAGCTGGCGGGTTACCTGATCGGCTTGCGCTTGTTTTTGTTGCGTATCTGATTGCCGGAGATCGTTGATGCGAGCTTCTAGTTCGGGAACTTGTTGCTCAAGGCGAGCAAGCTTCGCCGCAGCATAATCGCGCTTGGCCGCGATGAGGGCCTGGCGAGCGGGGAGACTTATGAGTTCCTGCTCCAGGAGGTTCACTCTGCCCGCAAGCGCCGTTCGTTTGGCCGCAGATTCCGTGCGGCGCGCCTCGGCAACTAACGCATCCTCATCGACATTGCTGGTCGCCCCTGGGGAAGACAACTGGTCGAGCTTCTGCTTCTGCAGCGATTGCTCTGCGCGCGCCGCTGTCGGCATTGCGGCCATTGACTGGAGCGTCGCGTCAAATTGACCAATTTCGGCTTCCAGCGTCGCGACCTCAGCCTGGGTGGCGTCGAGCATTTGCTCGATGTCGTTCAACGGCGATCGCGCCGTCGCCAATCTGGTGATCGATGCTGTCGTCACTGACGGAGCAAACATTGCGCTCAGGCTTCGCCTGATCTGAGCCGTCTGCTTGGGTGCAGACTGAATTGTCTCCTGAAACTCGGCGGCTATTGCCTTGCTGGCTTCGGCTGCTTCTATCTGGCTGATGGCATCGCGATAGAGCGCAAGAGCCTGATCCCGATCCGCCGGATTGATGTCGTTGCGCGCGGTGAGTTCGTCAATCTTAGATTTAACCCACGCGGTCGTTAGCGTAGGTGTCGCAGTTGAAGCCTGGGGGGGCGCGATTGGATCGGGTGTCGGGGACTGGGCCTGCACCGTCGCAAAGCAAAAAAGCGCGGCCACGGCGATGAAACACCGGCCGAAGGCGCGAAGATTGATTCGTTGTGTCCACATGGCCCTGGCTATCTGCCAGCGCGGTCCTCAGCAAGGCTGAAGGGGGCACATAAACAGTTATATTTGGCTGGTGACGGCAGGTATTTCTTTTGTGCGGCTAGAATTCACCACCGAGTGCCGATCCCACTAAATCATTGGTGGTGGTGGGTTGGCGCTGCCTGCGGCGCGAGACTCGGGTCGGCGATGAGGAAACGGGCTCCACAGGTGCCAAGTGGTTCTTGCCGACGTTGATCTCGTCCCAATCGCCGGCGAGTGCTTGTCGAATGCGCTTTTCGTGACCGTAGACGTCGCGAAAGAAGCGGACTTTCCCATTTTCCTTCACCCAGGCCGTGAAGTAGACGAGGTGGACCGGGATCTTCCTGTCGATCACTATCTCGTTGCTGTCTGGGCCGGTTTGGGAAACCTCCGCAACACGCGCCTTGTCCCAATTTTTGTCCTCGGCAAGCACGAGTTCGGCCATGCGCATGGGATCTCTCAGGCGCAGACAACCATGGCTCAGCGTCCGCTGGGAGCGCCCGAACATCCACTTGTCGATGGTGTCATGCATGAAGATCGTGTGCTGGCTCGGGAACGTAAACTTGACGACGCCCATGACGTTTTTGCGCCCAGAGGGTTGAATGACTTCGTAGTCGCGAATATCAGCCACATTCCAATCGATGGTCCGATAGTCGAGCGGCCGACCATCCTTGGTTTCGAGCTGCAGGCCGTGTTGGCGGAACATGCCCCCGCCGCGGCGAAGACTGGGCCATAGCTCTTTGACCTTGATCGACTCGGGCACGCGCCACGTCGGCTTGAAGACGATCGTCTTGAGGTTGCGCGTGAAGATCGTCGTCTGTTTGCCCGTTTCACCGACGACGATCCGCTCGGAGTGGATGGGGTCTCCGTCTTTGACGAGATAGACCATAAACTCGGGAACATTCGCCAGAATGTGCAGGTCACCGATGTCTTCAGGCATCCAGCGCCAGGCTTCCATGTTGGCGCGCAGCTTGTCCCGCGTAGCGGTGCTGCGCGTCGCAAGATAGGCCTGACGGAGCTTTTCGAATTGCGGATGCTGCGGGTGCAGGCCGCGCAGATAGGCATCGGGTGCGGAGGCATCCGAAACGCCCTTAAGAACGATCAAAGGGCGGAGGAGTTGCGGTTTGCGATCAAGGTTGGAATTGAGCTGCGTCGTTGGATCCATGATGCGCCCGCCGCGGGCGTGACGGGCATAGAGCAGAATTGCGCGCGCCAACGTCAGCTCCGCGTCTGCGATCGCCTCGGGTGAAAGCTCTGATCCGGGGTCGTCGCCGACCGGCAGCTTGGGAAGCGCAAAGTCCTTTGACTCAAGCCCCCAGTCATTCGCCTTCTCAATCTCAGTGATGATCGCTCTCGCGATCGAACTTAGCCCCTCGCTGGTAACCCAAAGGGGTGCGCGATTGCGTTCCGCATAGAACGCGACCAGGGCGTCATTTTCCTTGATGTCTTGAGGCGTGCTGTCAGCGGGCAGCGAGGCGAGGCCAGCGCTTAGTGCGACCGCAACCGGGCTCGCCGGCGCCAGGGCAGGATCGCTGACCGCCTGAGTGTTGGCCTGAGTGTCGGCACCAGTGACGGCGTCCAAGCCCGGAATGAAGGGCGTATTGGCAAAGGCCGCGCCTGCCAATAGTGCGCTCCCCAAAAGCCCAAGTGCGGCGCGTGCCACGCGAATCATGTGCCCCCTCCAATGAATGAGCAAGGCTACCTGAGCCCTTAGATCATGGCCAGTCCATGGCCTGGATCCAGCCAGCCATTGGGACACTCGCCGGGAAGATGTTGCGCAGATACAAGCTTTTTGGACTCAGAGCCCAGCCTGCAAGGGCCTCCAAGAAAAACTTGTCATAAATCGCCTCACACAGTTTTAAGCTGCATGGTCTAGGACTGGCGCTCACTTTCCACATTTGGGTCGGAGTGCGTGCAATGGAAACGTGTCGAGTAGTGGTGGCGCGAGGGCTCTCCGTCTGGGGCCGACGTTCGTTGGCAATGATCGCGGCGACCGTTTCTACCGGTCTGTTTTTCGCAACCGGGATTGCCACGGTTCAGGCCGAACCCATCACGGCCCAGGACTTCCAAGAGGTCGTCGACAGTTATCTTGCAGAGCGCAAGGATGCAGAGATGATTACGGGCGTCGCGGCCTACATCAGCCTCGGCGATCCTGGCCCTGCCATGGAAGTATTCGCCGGTGAGACATCCAAAGAGGATGGAAAGCCCATCACGGGCGATACGCTCTTCCAGATCGGCTCAAACACGAAGGGGTTTACCGGCGCACTCATCCTTGCCCTCGAGGCGGAAGGCAAGGTCAATATCAATGACACCGTTGGGGACTGGCTGCCGCAATATCCGGCCTGGAAGGACGTGACGATCAAGCGGCTGCTCAACATGACGAGCGGTCTGCCGACGTACACAGAAAGCATTCCGTTTAGCCAGCTGTGGGTCACACAGCCGAACCGGCACTACATGCCCAACGACCTCATCGATTTCGCCTACCCGAGCGCGACGGTGAACCTGCCGCCCAACGAAGGCTATTTCTATTCCAACACCAACTACATCCTCGCCGGCATGATCGCGGAGAAGGCAGGCGGCAAGACCTACAAAGAGCTGCTCGAGGAAAAACTCTTCAAGCCGGCAAAGTTGCGCGACACCTACTATGAGCCGATTGCCTATCCGCCCGAGGTGCTGGCGCGCACGGCCAGCGGCTATTTCAACAACCCTGACTGCGGGATTTACGAACCAGACTGCAAAGAGGCCGTGCTGGCTCCCATGATTGGCCGCGATATGCGCACGGCAGATTTGAGTTGGGGCGGTGCGGCCGGCGGTATCATTTCGACACCGCGCGAACTGGCGCGCTGGATCCGTGCTGTGTTCTCGGGAGAAATATTGCCGCCTGAGCAGCTCAAGGAGCTGCTGACATTTATTTCCACCAAGACGGGCAAGCCAATCGACAAGGTGACAAAGGATGACCCGCGAGGCTTCGGCCTTGGCTTGGTTCGCCTTACGAAGGAACCGGTTGGCGCGGCTTGGTTCTATGAGGGCGAGACGCTGGGCTACCGCACTGCCTTCCTCTTTTCGCCTGAGGATGATGTTCTCGTCGCCGCTTCGACCAACAGTCAGCCCTCCGGAGAGGAAGACAAGCTCGTGCCTATGATGGCGAAGCTTTACCTTCTTGCGAAGCAAGCTCGTGGTGAGTTGGGCTCAGGAAAGAACTGAGCTGCCCAGTTCTGCAACCGCGGCAACTGGTCGATGCCCGTCGTGGTCGCCGCCCATCTGATCTGATAAGCAGATGAGCGCTTTTTCCGGGGTCGGGAAGTGAACATCCTTCTTTTCGCATTTGGTACGCGCGGCGACGTGCAGCCGTACGTCGCCCTCGGCGCCGCATTGCGCGCATGCGGGCATGACGTGACGGTGTGCACGGGCCAAGGCTTCGATGACATGATCGCGGCGGAAGGGCTCGTATCCGCGCCCGCGTCGATCGATTTCCGCGAGATCATCAATGCGCCAGAAGCGCAAGCGGCGCTGCGGACGGTTTCAGGAAAATTCAAGGCGATGCGCGCCTTTAAGGGGCTAGTCCGCCAGCAGTTCGAGGATATGTGGGAGATCTCGAAAAGCGTTGGCCCTGACTTGGTTGTTTATCACCCAAAGGCTTCAGTCGCGCAGCACATCGGCGAAGCGCTGCAAATTCCCGCCATTCCCACAACACTCCAGCCGATGTTCGTTCCAACTGGGGCTTTTCCGAATCCGGTGCTGCCAATTCGCGATCTTGGTCGTTTTGGAAATCGGATGAGCCATTCCTTCTTAGAATGGATAACCGCGAAAGGTCAGTCGTGGTTGCTTGGCGATTGGCGGCAGGACCGGCTCGGCCTTCCCGCCAAATCGCAACGCTCTTTCTTTGAGGGGTACGACCCAAATGGACGGGAAGTACCGCGGCTACATGGCTACAGCACAGTGCTTGTTGCGAAACCGGACGACTGGAGCGAACGCGAGCACATCACAGGCTATTGGTTCCTTGAGCCGAAGGATTGGCAGCCTCCCGCACCTCTGGCTCGCTTCTTGGAAACCGGTCCGCCCCCGGTCTACGTCGGCTTCGGGAGTATGCCGGCGGAGGATGCGATCCTTCAAACGAAGACCGTCATCGATGCACTTGCAATTGCGGGTTTGCGCGGCGTCTTGGCGACGGGATGGGGCGGGCTCTCGGATATCGCGAGGTCGGATTCTGTCTGCGTGGTGGATGCGGCACCGCATGACTGGTTGTTTCCCCGCTGCGCAGGCGTTGTTCATCACGGGGGTGCTGGCTCGACGCACGAAGGTTTGCGCTGGGGGCGACCGACTCTTGTATGCCCTCTAGCGGTTGATCAGCCATATTGGGGTCGCCGCGTAATGGAACTAGGTACGGGACCAAAGCCTGTTCCATTGAAGCGATTGACGACCCCAGCGCTTGCAGCCGCACTCAAAGTGCTATGCGATCCCAAGATTGTGGCGCGCGCTGGCGAAATTGGCGCAACGATGCGTGCCGAACCTGGGGCACCAGGAGCTGCCCAAGTGATCAACTCCGCATTTGCTCGATGATCAATCCGCAATGGAGTACAGACGGCAGTTTTCAGATGGCTGTCACGCAATCTCCTGCCACAAACGTCGCATAGTGTTCTCTATGCGCAATGACTTGGTCGCAGCGGCGGGGATCTTTTCAGATCCGCGACCTGGCATCTGCGCTCGTTTGTGCACAAGTGAGTTTAAGAGGAGGTCACACCATGAAGCGCATATTCGCTGCAGTTTCTCTTGCGGGAATGGTTGCTGCCGTCTGCGCGCCCAGCGCCATGGCCGCACAAAACAAATTTTGGGCCTGCAAGTTTGGTGAGTTTTACAATGTGCGGACCGCGCACTGCGTAAGCTGCAAAACATACGTCACGGATCAGGCCGCACTTGCAAAGTGCCGCTCGTGCAAAGGCGGGATGACCTGGGATATTGCCGCTGGCAGGTGCACGCACATTGGTGGCGCGGTCATTCGCAAGTAAACCTAGTCTGGGCTAGCCGCGTCCGCGGTAGGGCGCTACGCCCTGATCAGGAAGCCATACGCCGTCGGGCAATTCGCCCGTCTGCCAGAAGACGTCGATCGGCATACCGCCGCGCGGGTACCAGTACCCGCCGATGCGCAAGTAATAGGGTTCAAGCAGCGCAACAACGCGTTTGCCGATCGCGACCGTCGTATCCTCATGAAAAGCACCGAGGTTTCGGAACGCTGACATGTAGAGCTTCAGCGATTTGCTTTCCACCAGCCAATCCTTCGGCACGTAATCGATCACGAGATGTGCAAAATCCGGTTGTCCCGTCACCGGACACAGGCAAGTGAACTCAGGCTGTGTGAAGCGGGCGACGTAGAACGTATCGCTGTGGGGATTGGCGACGCGCTCCAACGTCGCTTCGTCGGGACTTGCCGGAATTGTCACGGGGCGGCCGAGCTGCGTTACCTTGGGCGTCTTCTTCCCCATGGGCGTTACTCTGCCGCAAGACGCGTCGGCCCAGGGCCCGCGTAAATGCAACCCTCGCTGCAGCTGTCTCGCGCAATCTCAATTTGGGCGAGGCCCGGAATTCGGTTCTGTAGCCGGTTCCACAACCACTCGGCCATGCGTTCCAGCGTCGGCGCTTCGAGACCGTCAATCTCGTTCAACAGACGGTGGTCGAGCGCGTCACGCGCGTCATCCATCGCGGCGGCAAGCTCATCGAAGTGGAATACGTAACCCGTTTCGGGGTTCGGGACGCCTTCAATGGAGACGCGCGCCCGGAACGAGTGGCCGTGCATACGGGAATTGGGACTGCCGGGCGGGGCGCTCGGCAGAAAGTGGGCCGCCTCGAAGCGGAATTCTTTGTAAATGCGCATGGGGCTCTCTAGGGGATTTTTCTCTTCAGTTCCAGAGGGCTCAACGTCACGGAATGCCAATCATCTTGTGAGTTTGTAGCGAGAGGCGCCATTCGGGGTGCGCCTTACAGTATGCGATGGCGGCCGCTGTATTGTCCTGAAGGTCGGGACCGTCCATCGGCTGCAAATAGCGCCGCTCGAAGACGAGATCACTGAGCATTTCCGGTTCGAGACCCGGTTGGGGATAGACCAGCTTCAATTCGTGGCCGCTGCGCTGCATTATCTCGGTGCCCGCCTTGGGGCTCACACAGATCCAATCGATGCCTTCAGGTGCGGCAAGCGTTCCGTTGGTTTCTATGGCAATGGTGAATCCAAGGTTGCGCAGAGCGCCGATCAGGGCCTCGTCGACCTGTAGCAGCGGCTCGCCCCCCGTCAAAACGATGAAGCGTGCCGCCCCATCGCCCGACAGGGCGGCACATGCTTCCGCAAGGGCCTCAGGCGTCTCGAAACGTCCCCCGCCAGGGCCGTTCGTTCCCACGAAGTCGGTGTCGCAGAATTGGCAGTCAGCGGTTTGGCGGTCCTGTTCGCGGCCGGACCATAGATTACAGCCGGCGAACCGGCAGAACACGGCCGGCCGGCCCGTGTGCGCGCCTTCACCCTGAAGCGTGTAAAAGATTTCCGTCACCGCATACATGCGTCATCACCTAGGCCGCGCGACGGACCTGTCAAGTCAATGCGGGGGACATCGTTGTCGCCCCTTGGGGGATTCTTTGTCGCCGCGAAGGTGGGCGGGGGATCCTTAAATCCCCCGCTCGGGATCATCAGCCCTGGTGGGACGGCCGGCTCGCCTCATACAGGAACCAGACGCGCTGTTCGGTTTCGTCAATCCAGTTTTCCAGCAAGCTTGCGGACGCGACGTCGCGGTGCTCGCCGCACAAGTCGTGCACTTCACGCATGCGCGTCAGGAGATTCTTGTTATCATCGCGCAGCTCGGCAACCATGTCTTCGGCTGTGACGAAGTCTGCGTCGTTGTCTTCAACGCGCTGAAGGCGCGCGGCATGCCCAATCGAACGCAACGTCGTGCCGCCAATCTTGCGCACGCGCTCAGCAATCGGATCGGTCATCGCTAAGATCTGTGCCGCATGTTCATCGAACAGCAAATGCAGGTCGCGGAAGTGCACGCCGCTGACGTGCCAATGAAAATTCTTGGTCTTTAAGTACAGCGCGAAGGTATCGGCGAGAAGCGTGGTGAGCGCGCCGGCCAGGTCGCGTACAGCATTGCTCTTGAGGTCGGTGGGAGTGGCAAGCGGCGCTTTGCGCCGTTCTGCCGCCTCGGACATCTTGCTCATGGTGGATCTCCTTGGTTCTCGGGTGCTCCCTCAATATGCAGTCGCACGGGCAAGGTTGCGAGCCCGCCATCAGAGAGTTGGATCGACGCACCCACTGTGGGCATGCCGGTCTCTCAAGGTCTGCATCAGGGTCCGATCGCCGCTTTAATCGCAGCGAGTTCGGCCTTCGGGTCGGCATACTCTTCAAACGTGTGTGATGTTCGCCGGTACCAATAGCGGCTGTTATCGTTATCGCCTTCAATTTTATGGAGCACGGCATGCAGCCAATCGGCCGTCGCATCACCCTCCTGGGCCTGGGCGACCCTGTGGGCCTCATCCCAGCTCCCGCCGAGCGCCAGATCAATGGCCCGTATCAGTTCTTCTGTTTTTGCCATGCTTCCCATCCTTTGGCGCGTAGGTCGCATGCGGGACAATGCCCGCATCCATAGCCCCAGGAATGACGGCGCGAACGTATCCCTAAGTAGCACGTGTGCGACTCTTCGACGATGAGGTCGATGAGAGACATTCCGCCAAGGTCTTCGGCAAGCGCCCATGTCCCGGCTTTGTCGATCCACATGAGCGGCGTCTCGAGCGTAAACGTAACGTCCATACCCAATGAGATGGCCTTGGCGAGCGCCTGCAATGTCTCGTTTCGGCAGTCCGGATAGCCGGAGTAGTCCGTTTCGCACATGCCGCCCACGAGCGTTCGCATGCTCCGGCGATAGGCGAGGGCGGCGGCGTACGTGAAGAACAGGAGATTTCGCCCCGGCACGAACGTGGAGGGTAGGCCGGCGGCCGTCATTTCGATCTCGGCATCGCGTGTCAGCGCCGTCTCGCTCAGACGTCCCAACTCCGGCAAACCCAAAATATGGTCCTCTCCAAGCCGCGCGTCCCATTCAGGCGAGATCTGGCGCAGCCCCGCGCGCAGTGGGTCGCGCTGACCCAGCTCGGCGGCATGGCGCTGACCATAATCGAACCCGACCGTCTCGACCCGGTCATAGCGGTCGAGCGCCCACGCCAGGCAGACGGTTGAGTCTTGGCCTCCTGAGAACAGAACCAAGGCGGAGCTGGCCGGTGATTGCTGCATTGCGTCAGCATGCCAGGAACTGCGCCAGGCGCGCTACCCCTGTAACGCCTCAGTTGGGCCCAGTGCTCTTGCGCCCGCTGGCAGACGCGATAAAACCCGCGGGACACTGCTAGCGTTGGACAGGACCAAGCCATGACCGCCATCATCGACATCATCGGCCGGGAGATTCTCGACAGCCGCGGCAATCCGACCGTTGAGGTGGATGTCGTACTCGAGGATGGAGTAATGGGCCGCGCGGCGGTTCCGTCCGGCGCCTCGACAGGGGCACACGAGGCGGTCGAGCTGCGCGATGGAGATCCGATCCGCTATCAGGGCAAAGGCGTTTCGATTGCGGTCGATGGCGTGAACGGCGAGATTTTCGACGCGCTCGCCGGCATGGATGCCGAGGAGCAGCGCGGTATTGACGAGGCGCTCATCCAGCTCGATGGCACCAAGAACAAATCACGGCTGGGCGCCAACGCGATCCTGGGTGTCTCTCTGGCGACGGCAAGGGCGGCGGCTGAAACGAGCGGCTTGCCGCTCTATCGTTATTTGGGCGGAGCAGGGGCCCACGTCTTGCCCGTACCGATGATGAACATCATCAACGGCGGCATGCACGCCGACAATCCGATCGATATTCAGGAATTCATGATCATGCCGGTGTCCGCCGAGACGTGCGCGGATGCGGTGCGCATGGGCGCGGAAATCTTCCAGACCTTGAAACAGGCCCTGAAGGATGCCGGCCACAACACGAACGTCGGTGACGAGGGTGGCTTCGCCCCTAACCTCAAGTCAACCGACGAGGCGCTTGCTTTCTTGATGAAATCGATCGAGACGGCGGGCTACAAGCCGGGCGATGACGTGATGTTGGCTTTGGACTGCGCCGCCACGGAGTATTTTAAGGACGGCAAGTACCAACTCGCGAGCGAGGGCAGATCCCTTGCTGGAGCCGAAATGGTCGCCTACCTCGCCGATCTGGTCACACGCTATCCCATCATCTCGATTGAGGACGGCATGTCCGAGGATGATTGGGAGGGTTGGAAGGCGCTGACCGCGGAGCTTGGCGATCGCTGCCAGCTTGTGGGCGACGATCTGTTTGTCACCAACACGGAGCGCCTCGCGGAAGGAATTAATAAGGGCATAGGCAACTCGATCCTCGTCAAAGTCAATCAGATCGGCACCCTTTCTGAGACGCTTGACGCGATTGAAATGGCCCAGCGTGCCGCCTACACGGCGGTGATCTCGCACCGGTCCGGTGAGACTGAAGATTCAACCATTGCTGATCTGGCGGTCGCGACCAATGCGGGGCAGATCAAGACGGGGTCGCTGTGCCGCTCCGACCGACTGGCGAAATACAATCAGCTCATCCGCATCGAGGGCGAGCTAGGCGATACGGCGCGTTATGCCGGTAAGAGTGTCATCCGGGGGACACCGGCCGCCTGATCTGCAACGGCGAGTTGTTCGAACCCGGCCTGCCCGTACGCCAGTGGGCACGCGGATTTACCGCAGATTAAGATCGACGTGCGAACGTTCGGTCGTTCCCTAGTTCATTGCAGCGTACCTTTGGTGCTGCGTCAGCCAGATCGTGATCGGCAAATGAGGCCAAGGCAGGCGACGGTGTTGCTTCTCTGCTTGGGTTTGACGGCCTATTTTGCCTATCACGCAATTCATGGCCGGCACGGCCTCGCGGCGCGATCGGAGCTGATCGAACGATCAGCATTGTTAGAGTTTGAGATCAAGAGCCTCGAGGCCGTGCGCACCAAACTTGAGCGCGATGTGGCGCTGCTTGCACCCGACCGTCCAGATCCCGACATCGTTGAAGAAATCGCCCGGGATGTTCTCGGTTTTGTCCATCCTGCGGATCGGATTGTGACGCGCCGCTAAGGTTCACCCTGAACGTTGGGCACCTCTCAACATGCCCTTTTGCGGGTATTTGCTGGTTCCTCGGGTTCTGGCAATCCACGGTGCGCTCTTGTAGGCTTTCCCTGGTCGCACGCGCCCCTTCTGTTCGCCGTGGCGCCTCACTGATCGCAGACAAACCGCTTCGAGGGGACTTCGATGGCGCCAGCGAAAGCGTCCCGCAGCCGCACCAAGACGTCCTCGCCCGGCAAGCGCGCCAAGGGACAAGCGCCCGCGGCACAACCACCCGCGTTGACCCGCAAAGATGAGCTAAACGCGTTCCGCGACATGCTGCTGATCCGGCGGTTCGAGGAGAAGGCCGGTCAGCTTTACGGCATGGGTCATATCGGCGGTTTCTGCCATCTCTATATCGGCCAAGAGGCGATTGTGGTGGGGATGCAATGGGCCCTTAAACTCGGTGACCAGGTGATTACGGCCTATCGCGATCACGGCCACATGCTGGCAGTCGGCATGGACCCAAAAGGTGTCATGGCCGAGCTGACCGGACGCCGGAGCGGTTATTCCGGGGGCAAGGGCGGCTCGATGCACATGTTCTCCAAGGAAAAGGACTTTTACGGCGGACACGGGATTGTTGGTGCGTGCGTGCCGCTTGGCGCAGGGCTTGCCTTCGCCAACAAATACCGCGGCAATGATCACGTCTGCCTTTGCTTTTTTGGCGACGGCGCGGCCAATCAGGGCCAAGTCTACGAGACCTTCAACATGGCCGAGCTGTGGAGTCTGCCTGTCGTCTTCATCATCGAAAACAACAAGTACGCGATGGGAACATCAATCGAGCGTTCGTCCTCCACCACCAACCTGTCCCAGCGTGGCCGCTCTTTTGCGATCCCCGGCGAGCAAGTCGATGGCATGGACGTACGTGCAGTCCGTGCAGCCGGTGAGCGGGCCGTTGCGCATGCGCGCGCGGGAAAGGGGCCGACCATTCTTGAGATGAAGACCTATCGATACCGTGGCCATTCCATGTCCGATCCCGCCAAGTACCGTTCGCGTGAGGAAGTCCAGCAGGTGCGCGAAACGCATGATCCGATCGAGCAGGTGCGCAATAGGCTTCTGGGCGACGGGTTTCCTGAGGAGGACTTGAAGAAGATTGACCGCGAAGTACGCGAAAAGGTCAATGCGGCTGCAGAGTTTGCCATTGCCGATCCCGAGCCTGAGCCGAGCGAGCTCTGGACTGACGTGATTGTGGCCAATTGAGCGGCGCGGAATAATAACCAATGCCCACCCAGATCCTGATGCCTGCCTTGTCGCCGACCATGGAGGAAGGAACGCTCGCCAAGTGGATGATCGAGGAGGGAGCTGCCGTCAAAGCCGGGGATGTCATTGCTGAAATCGAGACCGACAAGGCGACGATGGAGGTTGAGGCAATCGACGATGGGACACTAAGCAAAATACTCGTTCCTGAGGGGACTGAGAACGTAAAGGTCAACACGCCCATCGCGGTGATCGATACCGGAGAAGAGGAAGAGGGGCCTGAAGTTCCAGATACGCGACCGGCAGAACCGGCAGCTTCGCCAGCTGTATCGTCGCAACCTGAAGCAAAAGGTCCGGTCGACAAAACACCTGATACGCCAGAGCCCCAGGCGTTAGCCGAGATCGCGCCTGGGACCGAGATGGCGATCGTGTCCATGCGCGAAGCTTTGCGCGACGCAATGGCCGAGGAGATGCGCCGCGACCCTGACGTGTTTTTGATGGGCGAAGAAGTGGCCGAGTACCACGGCGCTTACAAGGTCAGCCAAGGTCTCTTGGAGGAGTTTGGCGAGAGACGCGTCATCGACACGCCCATTACCGAGCAGGGATTTGCGGGTATTGGTGTCGGCGCATCCTTCGCGGGTCTGAAGCCGATTGTCGAGTTCATGACCTGGAATTTCGCCATGCAGGCCATCGATCAAATCATCAATTCGGCGGCCAAGACGCGCTATATGTCGGGCGGTCAAATGAGTGCACCGATCGTCTTTCGCGGTCCCAATGGTGCGGCCGCACGCGTCGCTGCGCAGCACAGCCAGTGCTACTCGGCTTGGTATGCGCACGTTCCTGGATTGAAGGTCATCGCGCCGTCGACTCCGGCCGATGCCAAAGGTCTGCTGAAGAGCGCGATCCGCGATCCCAACCCCGTCATTTGTCTGGAAAATGAGATCCTCTACGGCACGAGCGGTCCTGTGCCGAAACTGGACGACTGGCTCGTTCCGATCGGCAAGGCGCGTATTGCGCGCGAAGGTCGTGATGTCACAATCGTCTCATTCTCACGGGGGGTGCACTACGCCCTCGAGGCTGCCGACGCCCTAGCCAAGGATGGTATCGAGGCGGAGATCGTCGATCTGCGCACGCTGCGCCCGCTGGATCTGGAGACCGTGTTAAAGTCGGTTCGCAAGACAAATCGATTGGTCACGGTCGAGGAAGCCTGGCCGGTTTGCTCGGTGGGTTCGGAGATCTGCGCGCAGGTGGCGATTCAAGCCTTCGATGATCTCGACGCCCCGCCGGCTAAAATCACAGGTGCAGATGTGCCTATGCCCTATGCCGCAAACCTTGAAGCTTTGGCGCTCCCGCGTCCGGAACAAATTATCGCGGCGGTGAAAGGCGTGCTCTACGTGTGAGACAGAAAAGGAGGACGAGCCATGGATGACGAATTGCCCATCGAGCTCGACCCGCCCGATGGCGTCGAAGATGCGGATATGGCGGTAGAGGTGTTGCGTGCGTGGATCGCAGATGGTGCACTCTTGGTCTCGCTGAACTCATCCGCCTTTGGCGATCATGTTGAGGATTGGGGCCGCTTGCTTGCGGAAGTCGGCCATCACATTGCCAAAGCCGCAGCCCTCAACGGCTACATGCTGGAGGAAGAGGCGCAGCAGACGTTGCGTGAGGCCGTAAAGATTGGGTTTGAGAAGGCATCGGACGACCTGTCGGGCAATCTCAAGGGTGAGACCAAGCATTAGCGTCATGAGGCGCTCATAAGGCTGCCAAGGCACGTTCGGAAGCGATCATGGAGCCAGCACCCGAGACCACACGCATACTTGCCTCACCGCTGGCGCGCCGCCTGGCACGCCAAGCCGGGCTCGTTCTCGAGAGCTTGAGTGGGTCGGGACCGCGCGGCCGCATCATCAAGCGCGATATTGAGGCGGCGCTGCAGACCGGCGCGGGTGGTGCAACGTCGGCCGATGAGGTCGGAACGGCTGTGGCAACCGTTTCGCGCGGCCCTGCGGCCCCCGTTGCGGCTCTGTCTGACGACAAGATCCTGGCGATCTACGACAAGGGGACCTACGAGGTTGTCCCCCACGACAACATGCGCAAGATCATCGCCGAACGCCTGACACTGGCCGTTCAGACTATCCCCCACTTTTTCCTGTCAATCGATTGCCGGCTTGACGAGTTGTTGCGCGCGCGCGAGCGCATGAACGCTGCGGCGCCGACGGACGGACCGCGCGCCTACAAGCTCTCTGTCAATGACTTCATCATCAAAGCGATGGCACTGGCACTTCAAGAGGTTCCGGAAGCCAACGCGACGTGGACGGACTCCGGCATGTTGCGCCACAAGTACTCCGACGTAGGCGTCGCTGTTGCAGTCGACGGCGGCTTATTCACACCGGTCGTTCGGCATGCGGAGGCCAAGTCGCTCTCGGAAATTTCCAACGAAATGCGCGATCTTGCCGAGCGGGCACGCAATCGCCGTCTCGCCCCGCACGAATATCAGGGTGGAACAACTTCGATCTCAAATCTTGGCATGTACGGCATCAAGAGCTTCGATGCGGTGATCAATCCGCCCCACGCGACCATTCTAGCCGTGGGCGCAGCCGATCGGCGGGCGGTTGTCGTCGATGACGCCATTGCGCCAGCGACCATGATGAATGTGACTCTGTCGTGTGACCATCGCGTCGTCGATGGTGCGACGGGAGCCGCGTTGCTCAGTGCCTTCAAAGTGTTCATCGAGGATCCCGTGCGCATGCTGATCTAGGCGCCAGAAGTGGGCGAACCTGGCTGGCGCGAAGTCACGCGAGCAGCCATTCCAGAAATGTGTTGCCAATGAACCACTGGTTGTAGGTTTCCACCGAGAAGTGCCCCGAATTAGCGCAATTCGAGCCTAACATAAGCTGGCGAACTTGCCGCTTTCACGGGGCGAGACTAGAAGCGGCTAGATCAGCGTGGGCGTAAAGGAAAAGAACAACTCATTACGGGGAGTACCCGAGATGACGACTCGCTCCGCATTTGCCGCTGCGACGATTTCGGTATCAATGCTAATTACTGGTTGCGCGCAGGATGGCTCACTGACGACCGGGTCTATATCGACCTCCTCGATCGATCCCAAGGTCGCTGGCAAGATTGACCCGGCCTGCGGCACGCTGGCGTTGCAGATCGACACATTGAACAAAGACGGTGTGCCGGAGAAAGTCACGAAGGCGGCCGCGAAAAAATACAAGATGAAAGCAGCCGACCTTTCGAAAGCTGATGAACTCAACAAAGCGAATGCGGAATTCCGCGCAAAGTGTTCAGCCCTGCCTATGCTAAAAGAACCGACAACGGCGACGGCGGGGAAACCAGAGAGCACAGCTAAGAGTACAAAGACGGCGGCGGCCAAACAGCCACCGGTGCCGGCGAAGAAGACAGTAGCTGCGGCAGCTGCCACCCCGCCGACATCCGCCACGCCATCGCCACAACCCTGAGGCATCTGGTCAACCTCACGCAGTGAGCGCGACGCGGTCCGTCCGGATCGTATTGCGCGGAATGCCTGCCGATGAGGAACGACAAGCACTTGGGGGAATGCGCAGCGGAGCCTGCGCGACGAGTTCATTCCTCTAACCGCGAACTAGTGCTTGCGCTTGTCGGACCGCTGTGGTGAAGAGGCGAGGGGTTTTCTCTCTGGCACGCGGAGGGTTATGGTGTCGACGACGGCTTCGAAGGCGCGCGCCTTCAGCTATCTTGCGAGCGGTCTGCTCGCGGTTCTTCTCGCTGGCTGCGCCGCTGACGGCGGAGCGCCTCCCGCTTTGAGTGGCGGTCAGACATGCAAGTCGATTTTTGCTGAGTTGACCCGGCTCGACAAAGAGGGCGTGGAAAACATTATCCAACGGCAGACGGCCGGACAGAAACTTCCGACGGCACAGAAGGCCAAGGCCGATCTCTATAACAAACTCCTGAACGAATATTTGGGCGCGCGTTGCCACGAGAATAAGTCGACTTAAGCGCGTCATTGCTGGTTTGTTGGCGCCAAATCGGTTTCAATATTCAAAGGAACCACTGGGCCCAGGCTCTGAGCAGCGCCAGGACCCTCGCTGCATAGAGGGGGCCGGTGGCAATGACTGGCCGCGGCTACGACATTATCGTCCTCGGAGGTGGACCCGGCGGTTATGTCGCTGCGATCCGTGCCGCCCAACTTGGCTTTCGCACGGCCGTCGTAGAGCGCGCCCACTTGGGCGGGATTTGTCTCAACTGGGGCTGCATCCCGACAAAGGCGCTGTTGTGGTCCGCCCAAGTCCGCAAAGAGGTCGGCCGCGCGGACGCGTTCGGGATTGCCATCGGCTCTGCACCGAAAATAGATATCGGCAAGATCGTTGAACGTTCGCGCAAGGTTGCGGGCGAACTCAACACGGGCGTCGGCTTCCTATTGAAAAAGAACGGGGTCGACGTGATTTGGGGCGAAGCCCGCTTTGCAGCCCCGTGGGAACTCGTTGTCACCGCACCGGACGCCATAGAGGCCGAGCGCAACCTCGGCCCGCCAAAAGGCGCCCTCGGCCCAGCAACCTACCGAGCTGATCACGTCATCATCGCTACGGGCGCCCGTCCACGGGTCGTGCCCGGACTTGAACCCGACGGTCGTCTCGTGTGGACCTATTTCGAGGCGATGGTCCCGCCCAGACTGCCGAAATCGCTGTTGATCATCGGCTCCGGCGCTATCGGGATTGAATTCGCGTCTTTTTATCGTGCCCTGGGCGCTGACGTCACAGTGGTCGAAATCCTGCCGCACATCTTGCCGGCGGAGGACCGGGAGATTGGTGGCATCGCGCGCTCGTTGCTTGAGAAGCAGGGCGTCCGAATTCTAACGGGTTCGAAGGTCATCGCGTTGAAGAAGGGCGATGATCAGGTAACAGCCACGATCGATACTGGAGCAGACAAGCACGAGACCATCAAAACGCATCGGGTCATCTCTGCCGTCGGTGTCACAGCCAACGTCGAAGGCCTCGGGTTGGAGACCATCGGCGTCAAACTTTCCAACGGAATGATCGAGGCCGACGGCATGGGACGCACCAACGTCAAAGGCGTTTATGCCATCGGCGATGTGGCAGGTCCCCCGCTGCTTGCCCACAAGGCAGAGCATGAAGGCGTGATATGTGTTGAAGCTATCAAAGGTCTAGACGTTCACGCCCTCGACAAATTGCGGGTCCCCAGCTGCACCTATAGCGATCCGCAGATTGCGTCCGTCGGCCTCAATGAAGAACAGGCAAAATCGTCGGGCCACAAACTACGGGTTGGCCGCTTTCCATTTCGCGCCAACGGCAAGGCGCTCGCCATGGGTGAGCGCGATGGCCTCGTGAAGACAATCTTCGACGGCGATACCGGCGAGCTTATAGGTGCTCATATGATCGGTGCGGAAGTGACGGAGCTTATTCAGGGCTTCGTCATTGCCATGCAACTTGAAGCAACTGAGGAGGATCTGATGCGCACGGTCTTCCCCCACCCCACGCTCTCAGAGATGATGCACGAAAGCGCGTTGGCCGCCTTTGGCCGCGCCATCCACATTCCGCCCGCGGGGAAATAATACACTTACTTCATGAGACTCGGCCCGCGCCCCAGATCAGTGTATGCGTACCCAGAGTGTCCACCTAGGAGGAGGCAAGCCCATGAGCAGTCAAACGCGCGCAATTCTAATTTTCGCGCTTATCGGTATTGTTGCTGGGTTCATTGCGTCGCTTATCGTCGGCGGCGGCGGTGGTCTGCTGAGCTACTTGATCAGCGGTGTTATCGGCGCGTTTGTCGGCGGTTATCTTTTTGATGCACTGAACATCAATCTGGGTATTCAAAACCGCCTTGTGTCACAGATCGTCACCGCCACGGTTGGGGCGATCATTGTTGTAATCCTTGCGCGCATTATCGTGTGAGGGATGCGCGGTGCGGCGGTTCATCTTGACGTCGTGCTGCGCCGTGCGAACTTGATCCGCACTCAGTCGTCTCCATCTTAGGAGCGGGGATCATCGACCCTTGGAGCAGTGAGCGTGACGGTATCAGCAAGGGCAAACACGCAAGATGTGAAGGCTGTCGGCGAAGATGGCCTTGCACACCGCCTGCGTCCGGTAAAGCCGAGCTGGATTCGCGTGCGCGCGCCCGGTTCACCGGCGCACAATGAGACCGCCCGCATCGTTCGGGAAAACGCCCTCCACACGGTTTGCGAAGAAGCCGCGTGTCCGAATATCGGCGAGTGCTGGAGCAAGGGGCACGCCACGTTCATGATCATGGGCGATACGTGCACGCGTGCATGTGCATTCTGCAACGTCCGCACAGGGCTGCCGAAGCCCCTTGATCCTGATGAACCACAACGTGTTGCACGCGCGGTTGGCGAGCTTGGACTTTCTCACGTCGTCGTCACGTCTGTTGATCGCGATGATCTTGCCGATGGCGGTGCGGCACACTTCGCGCAGGTCATTTCTGCCATTCGGAAAGTGTCGCCAAAAACGACCATCGAGGTGCTCACGCCCGACTTTTTGCGCAAAGAGGACGCACTCGAGCCGATCGTGAAAGCTGACCCCGACGTCTTCAATCACAACCTCGAAACGGTGCCGCGGCTCTATCTGTCCATTCGTCCAGGAGCGCGCTATTTCCACTCCCTGCGTTTACTGCAACGCGCCAAAGAGATTGCGCCGCGGCTCTTCACCAAGTCGGGCATCATGGTTGGACTGGGTGAAACCCGCGAAGAGGTGATGCAAGTCATGGACGACTTGCGCATTGCTGGCGTCGACTTTCTCACCATTGGACAGTATCTGCAGCCAAGCCCGCGCCACGCGCCGGTCGATCGATTTATCCCGCCCGATGAATTCGGCTCCTTGGGTCGTATCGCAAGGGCCAAGGGCTTCCTGCTTGTAGCCGCTAGCCCGCTAACGCGGTCCTCCTACCATGCTGGCGAAGACTTTGCGCGCCTCAAAGCGGCACGCACGTTGGCATGAGCCGGGAAGGGGAACCCGTTGCCTAGGTTCGAGACGTCGAGGCGCGTTCCCTTTAGCGCCGATCAAATGTTCGCTGTCGTAGCGGACATCGAGTGCTATCCCGAGTTCCTGCCATTGTGCGAAGGGCTCGTCGTGCATTCGCGTGAACAGAGCGGGACAACAACCAAACTCATTGCAACAATGAGCATCGGCTACAAAGCCATCCGCGAAAACTTCAAGAGCCGCGTTACGTTGAAACCGCAACAACACCAGATCGTTGTCAGTTACCTCGACGGGCCCTTTGAGCACCTTGAGAACCAATGGACCTTCCGTGATATCGGGAACGGTTCAGAGGTGAGCTTCTTTATTGATTATGCGTTCGCCTCGCGCATGCTGGGCATGCTCATGGGGGCTGTGTTCGACAAGGCGGTCCGCAAATATGCCGACGCCTTCGAAGATCGTGCGCGCCATCTTTATGGGCGTGTGGCCGCAAATACGGAACCTGGCGGCGCCAGAAACGCGTGAGCTCCGCAGCAAACGAATTGGTGCTATCGAATTATTTTCTCTGTGTTGCGCGCGCTGGTCAGACCGATGATGGCATCAAGTCCGCGCGCACCCGTCAGGATCGTGCCATCCAGGTCAGCCTTGGAAAGGTCGGCGCCTGTCAGATCGGCGCCGGTGAGATCGGCACCTGACAGATCGGCATTCGTAAGCACGGCGCCCGATAGGTTGGCACCGCGTAGGTTGGAATAGGCGAGAAGGGCGTAGTTGAGATTCGCGTCCTTCAAATTGGCGGTCGACAGATCCGCACCGACCAGCTCGGTCCGCCAGATCTCTTCGATGAACCCGGTCTGATTAAACGGCGCAAACGTAGCACCTGTGAGATTCGCCCCTCTAAGGTTGGCCCGATTGAACTGCCCGAACATTCTGGCTCCGCGCAAATCCGCACCCGCAAAGCTCGAGGCTTCATTTGCCGGGGGCGAAAGTGAAGAGAATGCGGACGGACGCAAGAGACTGGCGCCGGCGAGATTGGCTCCATCGAAGCGCACGCCAATCATTGTGATGCGGTCGAGACGCGCTGCACTCAGATCCACACCTGAAAGATCAGCGCCGGTCAGATCCGCGCCAAACAGATTGCTGCCGCTCAAGCGTGCCCGCTTAAAATCGAGACCGCTCATGTCGAGATTGCGCAGATCCATGTCACGGAAATCAAGCGGCTGGCCAGGATCGGCACGAAAGAGCTGCTCGGTGAGCTGACGCGCCGTAAGATCGGTCGCACCAGCAGATACAGTGGAGCTAGCGATCAAAGCCACGGCAAGCAGCGCTCTTCTACAAAGCGGGCAATACCTCATCGGCGCGGTTACTCCACACAAAGGCCCAGTGCGGGCGGAATGGATATCTATATTGGTGCGGCTTGGCCCGGCTGCCAATCAAAGATTAGGCCGTCGCCGTACGCACCATCGATAGCGCCTCACGAATACTGGCAAGTCGAATGCCAGTCCTGCCAAGATTGCCGAACCGGCACTCCCTGTCGATCGTCAGGTTGCCGGTGCTGGCTACGGCTAAGCAAACAAGTCCTACGGGTTTTTTGGTAGTGCCCCCGTCGGGGCCGGCGATTCCAGTTATAGATACGGCCACGCTTGCGTGCGAATGGGTGAGAGCGCCTTCGGCCATTGCGCAGGCGACCTCGCGGCTCACCGCTCCATGTCTATCGATTAAGGCGGCACCAACGCCGAGCATTTCGGTTTTCGCGGCATTCGAGTAGGTGACGAAGCCGCGCTCCAATGTGATGGAGGCGCCCGGCACCTCGGTCAGCAACCCCGCGAGCAATCCGCCCGTGCAACTTTCTGCGGTTGCCAACACGGTGGAACGGCGCTGCAAGTGCTCTAACAGAGCCTTGGCGTCGTCCACGAGATCAAGCGGGAAGAGGGCGCTCATTTGGCACCTTGCTGCCCGAAACAAACGATGGCCCGTGACAGCGGGGTGAATGTCAATCGACGCCGCTGTTCCCTAATCAATTGGGAGCGAGTTTCTCTGCCTGCGCAAGCAGTGCGTCGAGAACGTCTCGGCTGTCGGCGCCCATGACATTTACAGCTCGTTTCTGCGCCTCAAGCCAGATCGGATAGGCTTCTTTCAAAATGGCCTGGCCCTTCGGCGTCAAATGAAGGCCGCGGCCACGGCGACCGGCGGGCGGATCCATGTTGATGTGCCCCAACGCGAGAAGCCGCTTCAGGTTGCGTGAGAGTGTCGACTTCTCGATGTCGAGTTCGTGTCCAATCTCAACGGCTGTGATGGCGTCGCGCGCTGCAAGCTGGGCCAAGAGTGTGTATTGGCTCGCTGTTATTCCAAGTGGACGCATCGCATCGTCATAGACACGCGTAATGATGCGCGATAGCTGACGGACCCGCGTCGCGAGGCAAGCCCCAGACGTGGTTTCAGCAATGTCTCCGATGCTGGCGGATTCTGTTGGTTTGCGCTCCAGCGTCTGCGTCATGAGATTCATCTCGGCCCCCGCGCTCGTTCATGGTCATACAACCCCTGCAACTTGATGCCGCGATTCTGTCGCGGGGGTCAACGCGAGAACGACGTAGAGGGCGTATCTCAGAGTGGCAGGACTACGGTTGCAACAGCCATCGCTGCGATTCCCTCGCCGCGGCCTACGAAGCCTAAGCCCTCCGTGGTGGTTGCCTTGACGCCAACTCGGGGTGTCTCAAGGCCCAGCATTCCGGCGATCGATTCGCGCATTGCAGCCCGGTGCGGTCCAATTTTTGGAGCCTCGCAAAGCAGCGTCACGTCAACGTTTGTAATTCTTCCGCCCAAGGTCGCCACACGCCGGGCAGCGTCCTCGAGGAACACACGAGAAGCTGCACCTCGCCAAGTGGGATCACTCGGCGGAAAGTGTTCGCCGATGTCGCCGTCACCAATCGCCCCTAGGATTGCATCGGTGAGCGCATGCAAGCCGACGTCGGCATCAGAATGTCCCTCAAGACGATGGGTGTGTGCAACTTTAACGCCGCACAACCAAACATGGTCGCCCGGCGCAAAGGCGTGAACGTCAAAGCCGCTCCCGGTGCGTGTTTCAGTAAACGGGGAGAGGGGCGCCAGGAGTCGTTCGGCGATGGTGAGGTCCTCCGGGGTGGTCAGCTTCATGTTGGTCGACCGACTTGGAACCAATGAGACCTCCAGCCCCGCCCATTCGGCAAGAGCGGCATCGTCGGTAAAACCGTCATGACCTTCCGCTTTGGCGCGCCGATGCGCGGCGAGAATACCGGGAAAGTGGAAGGCCTGTGGTGTTTGTGCGCGCCAGATGTTTGCCCGGTCGAGTGTCTCGATAATCGTTCCCTCTGGGTTCGCGCGCTTTAGCGTATCCGTCACAGGCTGCGCTGCTATCGCCCCGGGCGTTCGATCAAGGGTGCCAAGGAGCCGCTCGATCAACTCGACCGCGAGGAACGGACGGGCGGCGTCATGGATCAGGACACGGTCGGGGTGCTGCTCTGCCACCGCTTCAAGGCCGGCGCATACCGAGGCCTGGCGGGTTTCTCCACCGGCAATTGGCGGCCCAAGATGCGCGGTAAATGGTCCCACGCAGGCCTCGTATAGGTCTCTGTCCTCGGGGTGGATAACGACCCGGATAGAATGGATCTGGGACGCTTGGACAAGCGGACGCAGCGCGTGCTCCAGGACGGACGCACCCGCAAGGCTAAGATACTGCTTTGGAATGTCGCCCGGTCCGCGTGCCCGTTCACCGCGCCCCGCGGCCACGACAATCGCTACCGTCGTGGGCATGGCCTTCTCACATCGTGGGGAAACCTCGGCCTGCTTAGACGTGCCGGGCCGATTGGGCAATTGTGGAAGTCTCTCTTCGCGCTTGCGAAATCGTTATGAGAACCCTATTCTGCTCAAATCGAGGGCAGCTTTTCCAGGTGCCTAATCTATAGGCAAGGACATGACCGTCACTGCTAGCGCGATGCAGATCGGCTCGCAAGCCGTGGTTAACGAGGTTCTGCTCGCGCCGATGTCTGGCGTGACGGATTTGCCGTTCCGTCGGTTGGCGCATCGGCTCGGCGCCGGTCTGGTCGTCTCTGAGATGATCGCAAGCGAGGATCTTGTTCGTCAACGTGCGCACGTCTTGCGCCGAGCGCAGGGGTCGCAACTCTCGCCATTTGTCATCCAACTTGCCGGTCGAGAATCCCGTTGGATGGCGGAAGGCGCGCGCATTGCCGAAGCGCAGGGCGCCAACATCGTCGACATCAACATGGGCTGCCCGGCGCGAGAGGTGACGGGCAAACTCTGCGGCAGCGCTCTTATGCGTGATCTCGATCATGCCCTCTCGCTGATCGACGCCGTGGTGCGCGCTGTGCGCGTGCCTGTCACGGTGAAGATGCGACTGGGTTGGGACGACAAGAACCGCAATGCCGCCGAGCTCGCGCGCCGCGCTGAAGCGGCAGGCGTCCAGCTCATCACTGTTCATGGTCGTACACGCTGTCAGTTCTTCAAGGGCGACGCCGATTGGACTGGCGTTCGTGATGTCGTTCGCGCAGTGTCGATTCCCGTCATCGTCAACGGCGACATTCGCTCTTGTGCCGACGCCGAAAACGCTCTTTCAATTTCAGGTGCCGCCGGCGTCATGGTTGGCAGGGGAGCTTACGGCGCGCCCTGGCTGCCAGGGCGCATAGCGCGTTATCTCGCCAGTGGACGCGACCCGGGCGCCCCGACGTTATCCGAACAGGTGGAAATCGCGCGCGAGCATGTCGCGAGCATGCTGGACCACTACGGAACACGGCTCGGCTTGCGCAATGCGCGCAAACACATCGCTTGGTATCTGGAGGGATGCGGGAGGCCGACTGAGGTCGTCAAAGCGTGGCGGAGAAGATTGTGCACCGATGAGGATCCCACGCGCGTTCTACAGGGAATGGACACTTACTTCGACGAAGCGCAGGAGATGGCGGCATGACCAAAATGGCCGCTTCAACGGCGGAACGTACGCAAGGACCGTCACCGCGTCAGTTTGAGCACGACGTGCTGCTGACGGCATTGCCGCATCCGATCCTCGTTCTGGCCGATGACAACCACATCGTTTACGCGAACGCTGCGGCAGAAGCCTTTCTGTCGACCGGTATCGCTCTACTCAAACGCGTCCGGCTTGACGATGTCGTCGTGTTTGGCTGCCCACTTCTGGCACTGGCGGATCAGGTGCGCCGCACAGGAAGCACCGTCAACGAGTACAGCGTCGAGATAACCACGCCGAAATTTACCGGACCCAAACTGGTCGACGTTTATGGAGGTCCGCTTCCCGACCACCCTGACTTAATCGTGCTGATGCTCCAGCAGCGCAATATGGCGCTCATGATCGAGCGCCAACTCACGCATCGTGCGGCGGCCCGTTCGGTGTCTGGGCTTGCCGCCGTGCTGGCACATGAGATCAAGAATCCGCTTTCGGGCATCCGCGGTGCCGCACAGCTTCTGGAGCAGGAATTGTCAGATGACGATCGCTCGCTCACCCAGCTCATCTGCTCGGAAACCGACCGAATCCGAAATTTGGTCGATCGCATGGAAGTGTTTGGCGACGAACGCCCTCTTGCAAAGGATTCGGTCAACATCCACGACGTCCTTGATCACGTGCGTCGCCTTTGCGAAAGCGGAATGGGCCGCGGCATTAGCTTCATCGAGGATTATGACCCGTCGCTTCCCCCGGTTCCGGGCAACCGCGACAAACTCGTGCAGGCCTTCCTCAATCTCGTCAAGAACGCGGTCGAGGCGATCGGAGAGACCGACAAGGATCAAGGGCGGATCGTTCTTCAAACTTCATTCCGACCAGGCGTTCGGCTATCGGTTCAAGGTGCCGGAACGCGCATCAGCCTGCCCCTCATGATCCAAATAGAGGACAACGGCCCCGGTATTCCCGACCATCTCAAGCCTCACCTGTTCGATCCGTTCGTGACGACAAAGCGGTCTGGAACCGGGCTTGGGCTCGCTCTCGTCGCCAAGATCATCGGTGATCACGGCGGTATCATCGAGTGTGACAGCGATCCCAATCGCACTGTTTTTCGCGTCCTGCTGCCGATGCAGGACAAGCCCCTGAAATCGAAGCCCCGTTCGAGCCCGAGGTAAGACATGGCCCGTGGCACTGTGCTCATTGCCGATGACGATACCGCGATCCGTACTGTCCTGAACCAGGCGCTTGCGCGTGCAGGTTATGCGCCGCGCGCCACCGGCAACGCGGCAACGTTGTGGCGCTGGGTTAGCCAAGGCGAGGGCGACGTCGTGCTGACCGATGTCGTGATGCCCGACGAGAACGCCTTCGACCTTATTCCGCGCATCAAGAAGATGCGCCCTGATCTTCCGATCATTGTGATGAGCGCCCAGAATACATTGATGACCGCACTTACTGCGGCGGAGAAGGGCGCCTACGAGTATTTGCCCAAGCCGTTTGATCTGAGCGAGGTCGTTGCCGTTGTCGGCCGTGCCCTCACTCAGCCGGGTCGGCGCCCTCAACGTTCGGCGCAAGAAATTGAAAGCGAAGAGCTTCCTCTCATTGGTCGCTCACCTGCGATGCAGGAAATCTATCGGGTGCTCGCGCGTCTGACGCAGACGGATCTCACCGTAATGATCAACGGTGAGAGTGGCACTGGCAAAGAATTGGTGGCTAGGGTACTGCACGACTACGGCCGTCGTCGGCAAGGTCCGTTCGTCGCCATCAATATGGCCGCGATCCCCCGCGAACTCGTCGAAAGCGATTTGTTCGGCCACGAGAAAGGTGCCTTCACTGGGGCGCAGACGCGAACGCAAGGCCGTTTTGAGCAGGCGGAAGGGGGGACACTCTTCCTCGATGAGATTGGCGACATGCCGCTTGACGCACAAACGCGACTTTTGCGCGTGCTTCAGGAAGGCGAATACACCACCGTCGGCGGGCGCACCCCCATTAAGACAAACGTGCGGATCATCGCGGCGACCCATCGCGATCTCAAATCTCAGATTCAACAGGGGCTTTTCCGAGAAGACCTATTCTACCGGCTCAACGTTGTACCGATCCGCATTCCGCCCCTGCGCGAGCGCCTTGAGGATGTTGGTGACCTTGTGCGCCACTTCCTCCGTCAGGCAGGACGCGAGGGGCTTGGTCAGAAAGCGATCGAGTCAGCCGCGATTGAACGCCTGAAAGGCCATCCGTGGCCGGGCAACATTCGCGAGCTTGAAAACTTCGTTCGCAGAGTTGCTGCGCTTCACAGTCAGGAAACGCTAACGAGTCAGATCATCGAGCAAGAGCTGGCCGAAGTGCTTCCCGATGGCTCCAGCGATTCTGAGGCGTCGGACGCCAAGAACCTGAGCGAGCAAGTTGAACGCTACCTGGCAGGGTACTTCGCCGGCTTTGGCAAAGATCTGCCCCCGCCGGGCCTTTATGATCGGATTATCCGGCAAGTAGAGTTGCCTTTGCTGACGGCCGCCCTGGCTGCCACGCGGGGCAACCAAATCCGTGCTGCGGAGCTGCTGGGATTGAACCGCAACACGCTGCGCTCACGCATCAGATCTCTGGACATACGGGTGTTTCGAACACCTCAGCCCTAGTCTTTCCTCAGCACATTGTTTCCAAACAGCCCGGCCGGATATCTTTGGTCGAAGGATGGGCTTGCTTTGCGCGCATACTCGCGTTACCCATCTGCCACGTCGCGAAAATGTCACAGTTAACCCGTTTGTTGTGATCGAGCGGCGTCACTGTCACTGAATGACGTTTCTGGGGTCACCGCCACACCTCGGTACGTGGTTCGTCCTTGCAAAAGGGTCCGATGCGACCCCCTCGAAAGTGCTTAGGCATGTCAGCAGCGTACGCCGCATCCCGGCAAGGCTATGACCTTGACGAAAGGCCGTCCCCGCTCAATCCGAGCGACCGAGCCTTTTGGGTGGGGCTGAGCGTCGTCCTGCTCTCGCTTGTTTCGGCGCTTGCGACGTACTTGATTCTGACGGGCCTGACGCCGATGGCCCCGCGTGGCGATGTCGTCTTCGTCGTCTTGTCACTCAACGTGGTGCTGATCTTGGCCATGATCGCGCTGCTGACCTGGCAGGTGCTGGGCCTTGCACGTGCGTGGCGTGAGAAACTTCCAGGTGCCCGGCTGCACATCCGGATTGTTGGCCTGTTCAGCATCATTGCAGCATTGCCGGCATTGGTGCTTGCCGTCGCCGCCACGACAACGTTCTCACGCTCTTTGGACGGTTGGTTCTCAAATCGGATTGTGACGATCATCACAAGCTCGCGCGATGTGGCCAAGGCCTATCTCGACGAGCACGGCCAGGTGATCAGAACAGACATCGTCAACATGGCGCGCGACCTCGACAATGCGGCGCCTTCCATTGGCGATCGTTCGCGCGGGCTGCAGCAGCTTGTCATGGTGCAGGCTGGGCTGAGGGATATACCCGCAGCTTACATCATCGAGAGCAACGGTGACCTTTTCCTGGAGTCGACGGCAACAAACAAGTTGCCCTATATCGCGCCGCCCACGGCAGCAATCCGTCAGGCCGCGGCCGGGCAAGTGCCGCTGCTTATGCCCAATAGCAACCATTACCGCGTTGGAGCGCTTGTGAAGTTGCAGGCGTATCCCGGCAAGTTCTTGTACGTTGCGCGCGGCGTCAGCCCCAAAGTTATCGAGCATCTGCAACTCACCGCGCAAAACGTTGATGAGTTCAATCGTTTGCGACGTGCGCGCGGCGGCCTGAAGCTCGCGCACGGGCTCATGTATCTAATGATCTCAATGACGGCGCTGCTGGCAGCTATCTGGGCTGGGCTTTGGTTTGCTGGACGGTTCGTTGCACCCATCCGCCGGCTCATTACCGCAGCCCAGGAGGTTTCAACGGGGAACCTCTTGATCACGCTGCCAGAGAAGCGCGGTGAAGGGGACTTGCGCCGGTTGTCGGGCATGTTCAACACAATGACGCGCGAACTCAAACATCAGCGCGATGCACTGGTCACCGCCAACGAGCAGCTTTTGGAACGCGGTCACTTCATGGAGGCGGTGTTGTCGGGTGTTTCGGCCGGCGTCATTGGGCTCGACAGCCAGGATCGCGTGACGATTGCCAGCCGCGCGGCCGAGAACCTTTTGGGATTGACCGAGCATGAGCTTGTCGACCAACCGATGAAAGAGGTGGTTCCGGAATTCGGAGCCATCCTGAACAGGAAAGACGACCATGCGCTCAGAAGCCGGTCCCAAGAGCAAGTAACGCGAACAGTCGACGGCGAAGAGAGAACGTTTGCAGTCATGGTGACGCGAGAACGCAAGAGCGGTGGCGACGTCGGCTCGGTCGTCACCTTTGACGACATTACAGAATTGGTTTCAGCCCAACGCACATCAGCATGGGCAGATGTTGCTCAGCGCATTGCGCATGAGATTAAGAATCCGCTCACACCGATTCAGCTCGCGGCCGAACGCCTGCGCAAGAAATATGCAGGTTCCATCACGAAGGATCGGGAAACCTTTGACCGCCTCACGACGACAATCGAGCGCCAGGTCACCGACCTCAAGAGCATGGTCGATGAATTCGCGTCATTCGCCCGCATGCCAAATCCGGAAATGGCGCGTTACGATCTGCGCCACGCCGTCCAGGAGCCGGTTGTTCTCTTTCGCGAGGGGCATCCCGAACTCCAGTTCGAACTCAAGCTTCCATGCAAGCCCCTCTTAATGTCCTTCGACCGCCGGCTCATTTCCCGTGCCGTGACCAACTTGGTGAAAAATGCCAGCGAGGCGATCGAGGCGGCACGAGACGCGTCCGATCGTCCTAAGGATTGGAAGGGCAAGATCCAAACGATTGTCACGCCCCAGTCCGACAGGGTGTTCATTGACGTGATCGACAATGGCATCGGCTTACCGAAACAGAACCGGTCGCGGCTCCTTGAGCCTTACGTCACCACGAAAGGCCACAAGGGCACCGGCCTCGGCCTTGCCATGGTCCAGAAGATTACCGAGCAGCACGGCGGAACACTCACCCTGGAAGACGCCCCCGAAGGTCCAGGGCGCACGAGTGGGGCACTTGTGCGTCTGACGCTGCCGCTGCGCGATACACAAGCAATTTCAAGCACCGAAAATTCAGCCATTTCTTCATCCCTAACCGAACCAGCCGACTAGGCTTGCAGGGTATTCACCCAAGGAGCAACCGATGCCATCAGACATCCTGATTGTCGACGACGAGGCCGACATCCGCGATCTCGTTGCCGGTATTCTCGAGGATGAGGGGCACAGCACTCGTCTTGCCCGCGATAGCGATGAGGCCTTAAAGACGATTGAGGAACGCCGCCCGCATCTCGTTATTCTCGATATCTGGCTCCAGGGCAGCCGCCTCGATGGATTGGAGGTTCTCTCCTATATAAAGCGCAGCTATCCTGATCTGCCCGTCATCATCATCTCCGGTCACGGCAATATCGAGACGGCGGTAACCGCGATTAAGCGGGGTGCCTACGACTACATCGAAAAACCCTTCAAGGCCGACCGGCTCATATTGGTGACCTTGCGTGCACTTGAAGCTTCCCAATTGAAGCGTGAGGTGCGCGAGCTCCGGGAGCGCTCAACTTTCAGCGCTGATATGATCGGCAAATCAACCGCCATCAATCAGCTTCGCAATGCGATTGATCGCGTCGCACCAACGAATAGCCGCATACTCATTCGGGGCTCTTCCGGCTCGGGCAAGGAGCTTGCGGCTCGCGTTATTCATATGAAGTCGATGCGCGCCGAGGCGCCGTTCGTCGTCCTGAATGCCGCGTCGATGGCGCCCGATCGCGTGGAAGAAGAGCTCTTCGGCACGGAGGACCGTACCGGTGGCCCGCGCAAAGTCGGTGCCCTTGAGGAGGCGCATGGTGGCACGCTTTATATCGACGAGGTCGCCGATATGCCCATCGAAACCCAGGGCAAAGTCTTGCGCGTCCTCGTTGAGCAGAAGTTCTTGAGGATCGGCGGCGCCCAGAAGGTTGCAGTCGATGTCCGCATCGTCTCATCGACCAGCCGCGACCTTGAACGTGAGATCAGCGAAGGCCGCTTCCGGGAGGATCTCTACCACCGGCTTAATGTGGTGCCGCTGCGGGTGCCGAGCCTCGCTGAGCGGCGCGAGGATATCCCCGAACTCATCCAGTACTTCGTCAACCAATTGAGCAGCGCCTCAGGGTTGGCACCTCGGAGGATTGGTGAAGATGCGATTGCCGTGCTGCAAGCCCACGACTGGCCCGGGAACGTGCGCGAATTGCGCAACAACATCGAACGCTTGATGATTTTGGCGGGAGGTGACCCCGACGCAGTGATCACCGCTGAAATGCTTCCCGATGAGATCGGCTCAAACGTGCCCCTGCCGGTCAATGGCGGAGCAGAGCACCTCATGTCGTTGCCGCTTCGCGAGGCGCGCGAGATCTTTGAGCGCGAATACCTGCTCGCGCAGATCAATCGTTTCGGCGGCAACATCTCGCGCACGGCTGAGTTTGTCGGCATGGAGCGGTCCGCCTTGCATCGTAAACTGCGTGCGTTGGGGGTTTCCTCAGAACACCGCGGGAGCGCCGAGGTGCGCCAAGCTTAGCGGCAACGCGGCAAGTACACCTGCTGTGTTAGCGCGGGGCGCGAGGAGGCACTTGTGAGTCGCATCGTTTACGTCAACGGGTGCTATCTTCCCTACGCGCAAGCTGGCGTGCACGTTGAAGATCGCGGGTATCAATTTGCCGATGCCATCTACGAAGTCATCGAGGTGCGCGAGGGCGGTCTCGTGGAGGAGGCCCGCCATCTCGCCCGCCTTGTTCGGTCTCTCAGTGAACTCAACATTCGAGCGCCTATGAGTAACGCCGCACTCTCTCATGTGATGCGCGAGACAATTCGCCGGAACCACATCAAGGACGGCCACGTTTATCTTCAGGTCTCGCGCGGCCAGGCGCCGCGTGATTTTGCCTTTCCACCATCAGACACGCCAAGGTCGGTTGTCTGCCTTGCCCGTTCGGCCGTCCCGGCACGGATAGAGGCGCTGGCGCGCGAGGGCATAGCGGTGAAAAGCATGCCTGACATTCGCTGGCGCCGTTCGGACATAAAGACCGTAATGCTTCTGCCGGCATGCCTGGCCAAGGATGCGGCACGGGGTGAGGGCGCGCGTGAGGCCTGGTTCGTGGATGGCGAGGGTTTTGTCACGGAAGGCGGGTCGAGCAATGCCTGGATTGTGACGCCCGAAGGCAAGCTCGTAACGCGCCACTTGGATACCGGCATTCTACCCGGCGTTGTGCGCGCGACCGTGATCGACGCGCTTGCGGGCGATGGTGTCGCCTTCGAGGAGCGGCCATTTCGCCTCTCTGAGGCTCTGGAAGCTCACGAAGCTTTTATCACCTCTTCAACGAACACTGTCATGCCAGTGGTACGTATAGATGGTCAGAAGATCGGCGATGGGAGACCAGGCCCCGTGACGCAGAGGATACGCACTAAATTTCAGCAGACTGCCGACATTTCGAGCGCATGAACGGCTTCATTATGCTGCGAAAATTGGTATATCTGGTTTGTGGTGCGGTGCCGCATAATGTAACCTTATTACCCAGGCGGCCGTACTCCATTTGAGGCGGCGGGGTCTAGCCACCAACGCGGACATAAGAACAGGCGGATAAAAACAATGGGTGCAGATCGAGTCCAGAACCTTCAGGACACTTTCCTGAACCACGTCAGAAAAAACAAAACGCCGCTGACCATATTCCTGATCAATGGCGTGAAGCTCCAAGGCATCGTCAGCTGGTTTGACAACTTTTGTGTCCTCTTGCGCCGAGACGGTCACTCGCAGCTCGTGTATAAGCATGCTATCTCGACGATTATGCCTGGGCAGCCCGTCCATCTGATGGAGACGGAGACAACCGAGGCCTAACCTGGAACGGCAGGGCCATAGATAAATACGTCGACATCGGGCAGGGCCCACAGCAAGAGCAGAAAGAGAAGCGCGCAGGTGGTGTGCGTGCCCTCGTACTTGTGCCGGATCTCAAACGGATCTCCAGATCGGCCGCTGACCAGCCTGACGCAAACAAGCAGCCATTCGTTTCATTGCACTCAGCGCAAGACCGCTTGAGCGAGGCCAGCGGTCTTGCCGATGCGATTGAGCTTGATGTGCAAGAAAGCCAAATTGTGTCGCTCCCTAATCCACGTCCGGCGACGTTGTTTGGAACGGGGAAGGTTGAAGAGCTAAAGGATTTCATTCAGACCATCGAGGCGGCGCTCGTCATTGTCGACCACCCTTTGTCGCCCATCCAGCAACGCAACCTTGAGCGTGCGTGGAATGTGAAGGTGCTCGACCGTACGGGCCTCATCCTGGAAATCTTCGGACGGCGCGCGCGCACGCGAGAGGGGCGCCTACAAGTCGAACTGGCGCATCTTTCATATCAGAAGAGCCGGTTGGTCCGGACGTGGACCCACCTTGAGCGCCAGCGCGGTGGTTACGGCTTCCTGGGCGGCCCGGGTGAAGCCCAGATCGAGCTCGACCGGCGCATGATCAACGAGCGCATCGCTGCGATCCGCAAGGAGCTTGAGGTTGTCGTCAAGACGCGCGAGCTTCATCGCAAGGGGCGCCGTCGTGTACCCTATCCGATCGTCGCGATCGTCGGATATACGAATGCTGGCAAGTCAACGCTGTTCAATCGGATTACGGGCGCCACGGTGCTCGCAAAACAGCAGGTCTTCGCAACCCTCGATCCCACCATGCGCGAAGTCCGTTTGGAAAGCGGCCGGCGCATTATCTTGTCTGACACGGTGGGATTCATCTCCGATCTTCCGACCACGCTCGTGGCAGCCTTCCGCGCCACGCTCGAAGAAGTCATCGAGGCCGACCTCATTCTCCATGTCAGGGATATCGCGCACGAAGAAACACAGGAGCAGGCGTGTGACGTCGAGGCGGTGCTTCGTGACCTCGGCATCGATACCATTTCGGCCAGCTCAAACATCATGGAGGTCTGGAACAAGATCGACATGTTGAGCCCTGTGACCCGGGAGGAAGCCTGCAGCGCTGCTCAGTGGTTGGAGAGGCCGCCCGTTCTCGTCTCTGCAACGACAGGGGAGGGCATCGATAAGTTGCTGGCGGCGATTGATGCCCGGCTTGGCGCGCATGATGAAGTGCTCGACCTCATCATCCCCGCGCGTGAGGGCAAGATGCTGAATTGGCTCTACGAGGAGGCCGGTATTCTGGATCGTGAGAATCTCGAAACCGGTGAGGTGCGGGTCCGGGTGCGCATTGCCGCCGAAAAGAGACAACGGCTGCTGGCACAGATGCGCCGGGCGGGTGTCGCGCTGACGGGGCTGGATGCTGTTGAAGCATAGGCGGCATGACCCATGATGGTCATTCAGCGCACTTACAACTTGCCTGCCAAGGTTACTACGATCGCGCGCTCACAAAACGAACAAGCGCATCGAGTCCCGTCCCGACGGCAACCGGTTTGGCGCCAAGCTGCTCGGGCGTAGAGTTGAGCCGATTGATCCAGACTGTCGGGTAGCCAAACCATGCGGCTCCTGCAACGTCCCATCCGGCAAATGCAGCAAAAGCAATCTGCTCCTTTGGCAGCAGTAGCGCATCGACCCCAAGTTGGTAGGCACGAGGATCGGGCTTGTAGGTCTTGATCGCATCGGTGCTGAGCACGTGATCGAACACCCCATCGAGCCTCGAGTTAGCAACACCAGACCTCAGCATCTTTTCGGTCATGTTTGAGAGGAAAGCGAGCTTGATGCCCCTCGCTTTGAGTGCGTCGAGCGCCGGGGCGACATCAGGCCATGCCTTCAAAGCCAAAAAAGCATTGTGGAGTCGCGCGCGGTTGTCGTCAGTCGCGTCAAGCCCAAGCTGGGCTGTCGCGAAACGATGGGCATCATCGATAATCGAGAAGAAGTCCTTGTATTGCCCGCCCAGAGCACGCAACCACTGATACTCGAAAAGACGCGTGCGAAACTGACCAACGAACGCGTCGCCCTTTTCCGGGTAGAGCTCCTTTCCCAGTGCGATAACTGGCCGGGGATCGAGTATCGGAAAGCCATCGAACGCGACCGCTTTGATCCTTGCAGGCGCTGCCGCAAAACTAAGCGGGGAATTTAACACCACCTGAGCGGCGGCGGCCCCTGTAGCCAGGGCGAGAAATTCTCGGCGGCTCGACGTCATGCGTGTCTCCAAATCTCCTGTGGCAGGGCACTACCGCCCCTTTGACTTCGCCTCGTCCCAGAGCCGATCCATTTCTTCAAGATCGGAGTCGTGCGGTGTGCGTTCCTCGGCAGCGAGACGGTCTTCGATGTAGCGGAAGCGGCGGACGAACTTGTCGTTCGCCGCGCGCAACGCGCCTTCCGGATCGACCTTCAGGTGCCGGGCAACATTGGCGACGACAAACAAGAGATCTCCGAGTTCCTCTGCGATGGCATCACTGCCGCCTGTTGCACCCTCCGGCTGGTGCACGATCTCTGCCTCAAGCTCGGCCAGCTCCTCCTTGAGTTTTGCAAAGACAGGAGCCAAAGACGGCCAATCAAATCCAACCTTGGCCGCTTTTTTTTGAAGTTTCACCGCACGCGTCAGCGCGGGCAGGGGAGCAGGAATACCCTCAAGGATGCCGCCCTGCGTGCCCTTGGTGGCCTTTTCTGCCGCCTTGATGCGATCCCAGAAACCCGGTGGCGCGCCCGCTGCACGCTCTGCCTCACTGCCAAACACGTGAGGATGGCGCCGGATCATCTTGACCGTGATGGCACCGACAACGTCGTCGAAGTCGAAGGCTTTTTGCTCTTCAGCCATGCGTGCGTGATAGACAACCTGGAACAGGAGGTCGCCCAGTTCGTCCTTCAAGTCAGATATGTCGCCACGCGCAATTGCGTCCGCCACCTCGTAGGCTTCCTCAATTGTGTAGGGCGCGATTGTCGCAAACGTCTGCTCCAGATCCCATGGACAACCCGTCCCCGGCGTTCGCAGCGCCGCCATCACCCCCAACAAATCGGAGAGCGTCTTCTTTGCGTCGGTGTTGTCCACTAGCAATCCTCTCCGATAGAGTGTCCAGCAGGGAAGATGGCAATGCCGCCAGAACGCCAGGGATAGGGCGATATGATCGTGCTGCGCATCATCGTCAACGCCTTCATCATGGCGGCGGAAATCGCTGCCGTCATTGGCGTCGCCGCCTTTGGCTACACCTACCCGTTCATCTTCGCGGGTTTAACCGCTATCGTAAGTTTCGCGCTTGGCCTCTACCTGGAGGTTGCGCGCCTTCGCTACGAGCTGCCTTGGTACTTTGGCGGGCTCATCAAGCGCAGTGCCATTTACACCGCGATGGTCGGTTTCGTCGAAGCCCTCTTTAAGGGCGTCGTGGCAGGCGTTGCAGCCCTGTTTACCTTCGCGGGAACGGACCATGACCGGTTGTTCTGGGTGGCCGTTGTCTTTGGCGTGTGCATCTACTTTGGGTCAACGGCTCTCCGCTACCTATCGATCAGGACAGATGCACTGCCATTGCGTTGGGGGTATTTTCGCTTAGCAGCACCACTCGGTCTGCTGTTCTCCGCCGGGCTCGCGCTGCTTGCGGCTGTCGCCATCATCCCGGCCACGAGCGTTGCCGATATCGGCTGGCAAATCATTTTTGACATGCCGCCACAGCCGTCAATCGAGCAGGTGAGCGAACTCGTCTTTCGCATCAAGCAGGCCTTCGATGACTTCATCGTCACGATGCTGAGCGCGGTGATGAGCGAGGATGCGGCGCGGCTCGTCGGCATTGTCGTCTCCGTCAACGTCCTGTCGGGCTTTGTAAGCGCGCTCTACGCGGCGTTGATCGCAACGGGCGTTCGCGAGGCCGAGGAAACGCTTCTCTGACACAAGTTGCAGGGAAGGGGAGCCGCATGGCGCCGGCCATAGCCGGCACGCTCAAGCCAAAGCCCGTGATGAAGGCGGCTAAGGCCGCTACTGCCAACCAAATTGAATGGCTCTCATCCTATCAAGTTTGTTCGCATAATATATATTATGGAAAATTATGATTAGTTAAGATTTATTATCAGTAAGTTAATGGGCAGCCTTTGTAGCCCACAAGCCTTACTTCTCGTACTTGTCGGCAACGAACTTGTCGAGCAACCGTACGCCCCAACCCGAACCCCAACTGGGGCTGATCTCTGACTTTGGAGCGTCCATTGCGGTCCCCGCCAAGTCGATATGCGCCCATGGCGTGTCGTCGACGAACCGCTTTAGGAACGCTGCCGCTGTGCACGCCCCAGCCCAACGACCACCAAGGTTTTTTATGTCCGCGTTCTTGGAGTCCATCATCTTGTCGTAGGCCTTGTCGAGCGGCATGCGCCAGATCTTCTCGCGCGTCTTTTCCGACGCCTCAAGCAGATCATTTGCCAGCTTGTCGTCATTGCAGAACAGCCCGGCGTATTCCTTGCCCAGCGCAATCATGATTGCCCCGGTCAGTGTGGCAAGATCGATCATCAATCGCGGCTTGAAGTGCTCCTGCACGTAAGACATCAGGTCTCCGAGGACGAGACGGCCCTCCGCATCCGTATTGAGGACTTCAACTGTCTGCCCCGAATAGGACGTCACGATATCGCCCGGGCGCGTCGCCGAGCCTGACGGCATGTTCTCGACCAATCCGATGATGCCCACAGCGTTGACGTTGGCCTTGCGCTCGGCGAGCGTGTGCATGAGCCCAACGACACAGGCGGCTCTGCCCATGTCGCCTTTCATGTCCTCCATACCCGCCGATGGCTTGATTGAAATGCCGCCAGTGTCGAACACGACCCCCTTGCCGACGAAAGCCAAAGGCTTGCTCCGCTTCGATTTGGCACCATGCCACTGCATGATGGCAACGCGTGCGGGTCGCACACTTCCCTGGGCGATGGCCAATAGCGCGCCCATTTTAAGCTTTTTAAGCTCTTCATCGTCGAGAATCTGGACCTCGACGCCAACCTCTTCGAGTTCTTTTACGCGCTCGGCAAACTCTATCGGGCCAAGCATGTTGGCCGGCTCGTTGACAAGGTCGCGGGCGAGGACAATACCGTTGACCAGCGCTTGATAGTGCCCAAATGCAGCGCGCGCCTTGTCCGGATCGGCACATTGCACGACCAGCTTCTGCAAATGGTCGCGCTCCTGGTCATCATCACCGTTGCCCTTCTTGGTGATGTATTTGCGAAACTTGTAAAGGCGCATCAGCGCGCCAAAAGCGAGTTGGGCGGCCACGTTTTCTGGCTTTGCACCACCATCCGGAGACTCTGCGATAATGCACGCCTTAGGCGTTTTTCGTGCCGTGATGGCGCCTGCCGCGACACCACCCAGCGTAACCCAATCGGCTTCCTTCAAATCATGAGACTTGCCAGTACCTAACAAGATGAGCCGTTTCACACCAATCTTGGGAGGCGTGAGCACCTCAGCGGTGCTTTTCTTTTTGGCTTTGAATTGCGCGGCCTCCACCGCCTTCACGATGCCTCCCCCTGACCGCGTGTTCAACTCGGCAGCACGGTCCCCTAGCGAGAGTTCATCCCCCACGAGAACAACGCACGTTGCTTCCGGATCTGCCCCCAAGGGTGCGAAAACGATCTCGGTGCGCTCAGTCATTAGGGGCTCCTCATCATGTCATGGGCTCTTTACCGTAGCGGACTGTCACGGCGTGGGGTGCGAGCGCGATAGGTACACGCGCCAAACGGTGTCTGCGTTACTGAGCAGATGTCCCCGGGGCCAGATTGCAGGCAAAGAGGTTTCGTGAATTGTGGCACGGGCGAACTTAGACGCTGGGTCCCCACTTTCAAGCGATCGGCAAGCGAACGATTAAGTTTTGATTCCAAGTGATCGCTTCTGCCATCATGTTCGCCGTGCGTTCTCGGTCACAGGCATCTCCTCCCGCGGCTCCCTACCGGCGCAAGTGACTGGCCTGAGGCCGAAATTCTGCCACGGAACTATGGGAATCGATGACTTGGGGCGATCGGCGGGGGACAACAGGAGGCGGGGTTAACTGATGCCTCCTCAAAAACGATGACAATTTTTCAAAGGTACGTATTCAGGCAGGCTGGCGGCGCGTTGCTGATCATTCTTCTGTCTCTGTCGGCAATCGTCTGGATAGCGCTGGCCTTGCGGCAGCTCAACGTCGTGACCGCCCAAGGTCAGGACGCGTGGATGCTCTTCAAAATGACCACGCTTGCGCTTCCAAAGTTGATGGCCATCATCGCGCCGTTCTCGTTGTTAATCGCCGTCATCCATACGCTTAACCGGCTGAACAGCGACAGTGAGTTGATCGTACTCACGGCGTCAGGGGCAACCATTTGGACGGTGGCGAAACCCCTGGTCTTGTTAGGCCTCATCGTTTCCGTGGGTGTCGGCTTCGTCAATCATTTCGCCATGCCATGGAGCCTCAGGTTGCTCCGCCAATACATCATCGAGGTCCGCACGGACCTTCTCACCCAAGTCATTCAGCCGGGCCGCTTCTCAAGTCCTGAGCCGGACCTGACCTTCCACATCCGCGAACGCGCCTTCAATGGCGAACTCAAGGGCATGATCGTTCACGACACGCGCGACAAAAAGCAAAGCCAATCCTACTTGGCTGATCGCGGCGTGATCGTGAAAGGCGAACCCTCAGACTACCTTGTCATGAGTGATGGTCACATCGTGCGGCGCGCTGAGGGCGATGAACCTGCGCAAATCATCGCGTTCGACAAGTACGCCATCGACCTGAGCCGCTTCGAGAAGAAGTTGACCGACGACCGGGAGTTCAAACCGGCCGAGCAGAATTCCTGGGAGCTCTGGAATCCTGACGCGGAAAGTTATTACTTCAAGAAGCAGCCGGGCAAAATTCGTTCCGAGTTGCATGAGCGGTTCGCAAGTGCACTCTACCCGATTGCCTTTGTCCTGATTGCTTTGGCTACCGTTGGACAGGCGCAAAGTACGCGCCAAAGCAGGATCCGGGTGATGGCGCTTGCCTTTTGCTTGGCGGCGTCAATCCGGCTCGGTGGCATGGCGCTGAATAACGTCGTCGCCCTCTCGGCAGAGGCCACGCCACTGCTCTATGCGCTGCCATTGGCAGCAATTGCTGGTGCACTTTGGGCAATGGATCGCACCACTCGCAGGTTGGGACAACAATCGATCTTTAGTCGAGCAATTGAGCCCTTGGCGCGGTTTGCAGCTTCGCTCCCACGGCCGAATTTCGGACGGTTCCTTGGCGGCATGAGGGGAGCTACGGGCCGATGATCCGAGCGCGAATACTTCGCAATTACATTGGCCGTCGCTTCCTCCTCGCCATCGTGTCTGCGTTTGCCCTTTGCGCACTCTTGATCTTCATGATCGACTTCGTCGAACTACTTCGGCAAGCCGGGAAATACGGCGGGGTCTCGGCTTGGTCTCTGGCGGTCATCGCTCTCCTGAGGTTGCCGGCCTACGCTGAATATCTGGTCGGTTTTGCCATCCTCGTTGGCAGCATCGGCGCCCTCCTCCAGCTCAGTCGCAAGAGCGAGTTGGCTGTGATGCGGGCCGCCGGGATGTCCGTGTGGCAATTTTTGAGGCCGGGTCTCCTCGTTGCCTTCGTTCTGGGCACCGTTTGGGTGGCGGTCTTTAACCCCCTCGCTGCCGCTGGGCGAACGATGGCCGAAAACCTCTACGCCGACGCTTTCGGTAAAGAAACCAATCTCTTAGAGGCGCGCGGAGCAGGGTCTTGGCTCCGTCAGGATGGGGCCGATGGGCAGTCCGTTATCGGGGCTGCGCTCGCCGCCAACAGGGGTCTCTCGCTGACGGGCGTAACGGTATTTCTTTTCAATACCAGCGGTCAGTTTGTGGAACGGATTGATGCAGGTAGCGCCCACCTTCGCCAGGGGTACTGGGAGTTGCATGACGCCTGGGTTGCGAGGATGGGCCAGGAGCCGGAGAAATTCGGCTTGTATCTCCTCTCAACCTACCTCTCACCCGAGCGAGTCTCAGACGCTCTGGGCAGTATTTTATCGCTGTCGTTCTGGGAGCTGCCTCGGCTCATCGAAGTAACTGAAAAAGCGGGACTTTCGTCCGATAAGCTCCAAATCCAGTATGAGGCGCTGCTTTCCCGGCCATTCCTTTGTGCCGCAATGGTTCTTTTGGCCGCCACTGTGTCGTTGGGGTCATTCCGCTCAGGGGGCATCCAGACTATGGTCATATCGGGATTAGTTGGGGGGTTCGGTTTCTTCTTGATGATAGAGGTCTCCCGGCAGATCGGCGTGGCCGGACTGGCGCCTGCATGGGCGGCTGTCTGGTTGCCGTTAGTCCTTGTTTTTATTGTCTCGGCTACTGTGCTTTTGCACCAGGAGGATGGCTGAGTGATGCGTGAAACGCGGGCACCGCAGAAGGGTTGCGGAACGTCACGCGTCGTCTGTCGGCACCTTAGGGCTGCCGGCTGGGCGCGCGTGGCCGCGCTTGCGAGCATGGCTGCCATCCTCGGGTGGGCGGTCCCGGACGCGTGCGCGCAGACCTTCAATCCTAAGAACCCAATGAATCCCTTGAGTTCGGGTACCGCGAGTTCATTCAGCAATTCGGAACTGGTGGGGCCGTCCCGGAATATCGACACATCCCAGCCGCTTTATCTTCAGGGCGATGAGCTCATCTACGACACGAGCGGCGACAAGGTCATCGCGCGCGGCAACGTCGAGATTTACTACAACAACTACATCCTGACCGCCGATGAAGTGATCTACGATCAGGCAGCCAACACGCTGACTGCTGTCGGCAACGTCGTCGTCAAAGAACCGAACGGCAATATCCTTCGGACCGATCGCTACACGATGACCGACGATTTTCGTGATGGCTTCGTTCAGTCACTGAGCATTGTCGCAAGCGATGACTCGCGCATTGTCGCCGAAGGTGCGACACGGCGCGGCGGCAACATCACCGAGTTTACCAACGCGCGGTTCACGCCCTGTAAGACGACGGACAACATGCCGCCGCTCTGGTGCATCAGTGCCGCGCGCGTTGTCCACGATCAGCAGGCTGCAACGATCACGTATCAAGATGCCCAGTTTGAGATCTTCGGCACGCCGGTCCTCTACCTGCCCTACTTCCAACACGCCGATCCTTCGGTGAAGCGCAAGTCGGGCTTCCTGATGCCGGAGTTCGGCACGTCCGATGCTTTTGGCTTCAGCACCACTATTCCTTACTATTTCGCCCTGGCCCCCAACTACGACTTCACCTTCTATCCCAAGTACATGTCCCGCCAGGGCGTCCTTTGGCAGGGGGATTGGCGTCATCGGCTGGCCAATGGTCAGTACAATATCAAAATTGCGGGTATCGATCAGGATGCCAACGATCTGCCAAGCTCAATCACCAACCCCGAAGATTTCGACGGCTGGCGCGGAAGTCTTGAGACCAAGGGTCTGTTCTCTCTTTCCAGCTGGTGGAAAGCGGGTTGGGATGTCACGATCGAGAGCGACGACGCATTCCGTCGCTTCTATAAGCTCGACAACATTCTGCTGACCGACCGCGTCAACAAAGTCTTCTTAACGGGGCAGTCGGACCGCAACTACTTCGGGATGAACCTCTACCACTTGGGCGGATTGCTCCTCGACGACAATTCGCAGACGGAATCCCTCATCCATCCCATTATCGATTACAACTACATCTTCGACGATCCCGTCCTGGGTGGCGAGTTGCGTTGGGATACCAATGTTCTGAGCATGTCGCGCGATCAGGGTCCAACGTCCTTTGCCCCCGACATCCCAGACGGGAACACCGAAACGATGAACCGTCTGGTGACGGAAGTGAGTTGGCGCCGCCGGATGACCGACACACTTGGCATCACCTACACACCCTTCGCCCACCTGCGGGGCGATGTGTATCAGATTGGCGATTACGTCGATCCTGAAGACCCCCAAGGTCCCCTCCAGAATGACACCTTGGCACGCGGATTGGCGTTGGGTGGCGTGACGGTCGCCTATCCTTGGGTTGCGAATTCAAGTGTGGGTTCACACGTAATCGAGCCCATTGGGCAGATCATTGCGCGTCAGAGCAGCATCGATCAGAACAACCTGCCTGACGAGGACGCCAAGAGCCTCGTTTTCAATGACGTCAATCTGTTCGATTGGAACAAGTTCTCTGGATACGATCGTATCGAGACGGGAACCCGCGCCAACGTTGGTCTGCAGTACACGTTCCAGGCAAATACCGGTGGCTATGCCCGCGTCCTCCTCGGGCAAAGCTTCCAGCTTGCCGGGGATAACGCGTATGCCAACCCCGGTGTCGATGCCAATGGAGACCCGGTCTTCTCGCCATTCAGCGGTCTTGAGTCATCCCGCTCCGATTACGTGCTGGGTGCCTACATCGCGCCGACGAACGCGTTCCGCTTGATCTCGCAATCCCGCTTCGATGAGGCGGAACTCGATCTGCGTCGCCAGGATGCCGCAGTGGTGGCTGAAGTCGGGCCGTTCTCCGCGTCTGTCATTTACGCCTACACGGCCAGTGACCCCGAAGCAGGAATCGACGACGAGCAACAGGATCTCTACAGCTACGTCGGTTTCAAGGTGACCAATCATTGGAGCGTGGGCGGAGCCATCCGTTACGACATCGACGATCAGATAATGGCTCAGAATATGGTTCGCGTGCGCTATGCCGACGACTGCTTCGTTCTCACGGCATCCTATACGGACAACAACTATCAGAACCCCGAGATTGCCGACGGTCAGACCTTCATGGTGCGCTTCGAGCTCAAGCACCTGGGCGAGTTCGGGTATGCAACCGATTCGCTTGACTACGTGTTTGGAGAGCAGCAGTCGGGCGGCTGATGCTCACCCCAATTGCGGGCTCCTCCCCCGTCCTCCTGCGGGGGGCATGCCCGCGACCAGCGCCACGCCATCGCCATGGTTCATGTGGATAAGGCCACGTGGGCGTCGGGCAGCTGGGGTATGCTCCTGAGTCAAACGCCATCAGCCGAACGGACAGAGGAATGCATTCGACAAGCCTCGTGCCAACGCTTGGTCGCCAGTGCGAATCCTGGCGCGCACATGCTGTGGGAGTCCTAAGCTTCGTTGTTGTGGCTCATCTGTTGCTCGCAACGGCCGACCAAGTGGCAGCCCAGAATTCAACTGCGCCGCCTCCCGCTGCCAAATCGGACAACACGAAAGCCAATGCAAAGGCGTCGTCCAGTAGTCCTACCCGCCGCGCCTCCAAAGGCAGCCAATCAATAGCCGTGCTCGTAAACGATGAGCCGATCACCAAGTATGAGGTCCAAAAGCGCCGCGAACTCATGGCCCTTTCCGGCGACATAGAGTCTCACGTCAAGAGACACTTTGGGAATATGATCAAAGATCCGAAGACAACCGCCCGGCTCAAGGCGATACTCCAGGAGACGATCAAGGCAAACGAAGGCAAGAGCAAAGACGAGGTCATCAAGATCTTCGAGCAGCGTAAGAGGGCTTACGCACAGCAACTCCAAAAGAAAGCCGTAGCCAAAGCGCGCGCGAGCGTTCTGCCGCCCGAAAAAGAGGCGTTGGATGGATTGATCGAGGAACGCCTCAAAATCCAGGAGGCCAAGAGGCTCAACGTCCTTGCGACCGACGAGCAGGTCAACTCCACGATGGCCCAGCTGGCCAAGCGCAACAAGATGACGCCCAAAGAGTTTGCCCAGCACCTGAAAAAAGTAGGCGCGAGTGTTTCGATCATGAAGCAGCGCTTTAGGGCGAGCATGTCCTGGAGCAACGTCATTCGAGCGCGATTTGGCCAACGCGTCAGTGTGAGCAATAGCGACATCGACAAGTTGGTGGGCACAGGGATCGGCGAGGATGAGGTCGAACTCGGCCTGCAGCGCATTTTGCTGACGCTTCCCGGCAAGGCTGATCAAAAGCAGGTTGCCCAGCGCCTTCGTGAAGCCGAAACGCTGCGAGCAAAATTTACTGACTGCAAGGTGACGTCAGCGCTGGCGTCGGGGGTACGCGAGGCCCGATTCCAAGACCTCGGAAAACGCAGATCAGCAAGCATTCCTGAGCCGACTCGCAGCCTCCTGCGGGTGGCGGGAAAAGGCGAGATGCTGCCCCCAAGTCTCGGAGAAGGCGGCGTGGAACTGTGGGCGGTCTGCGACCGCACGACGATCAAAGCCGCTCAAGTAAAGCGCGACGAAGTCCAGAACGAACTGCGTCAAAAGGAGTTCGACATCCTGGCTAAGCGTCATCTGAAGGACCTGCGCCAGGACGCCCATATCGAGTACAGGTAATGGGCAGCCAAGCCCACGACGCACGGAGTCCTTTGCTTGCAGTTAGCATGGGCGATCCGGCTGGCATCGGTCTTGAGATTACACTGAAAGCCTGGCTGGAACGCAACGAGCGAGGCATCTCGCCATTCGTTGTCTTCGCTGATCCAAAAGCACTAGCGGCTCGATCCGAGAGCCTCGGCTTAACCGTCCCCGTCAAAACAGTGGAACGGCTGACCGACGCGATCGACCTCTTTGCTACAGCGCTTCCGGTTCGTTCAGTCCCTCTTGCAGTGACGGCCCGACCAGGCGCACCTAGCCCAGAAAATGCACCGGCCGTCATTCAAGCCATCGAACGAGCTACGGAGTCTGTGGTCCTTGGCGAAGCAAGCGCCCTCGTCACTAACCCGATCGCCAAGCACGTATTGCACGCAGCCCATTTTGGCCATCCCGGGCACACCGAGTTTCTCGCCGCTCTTGCGCAGAGCCACTACCCGGGCAAACGGTTTCATCCGGTGATGATGCTCGCGTCGAACGAGTTGCGCGTCGTTCCCCTCACCGTCCACTGCGCACTTGCCGAAGTCCCAGGTGCAATTACGCGGCGTCTCATCTTTGAAACTGTGCGGATTACCTTTGAGGCATTATCGCGAGACTTCCGCGTCACCTCCCCTCGCATCGCCGTGACAGGGCTGAACCCGCACAGCGGAGAGGAAGGGCGCATGGGGCGAGAAGAAGCTGACATTATAGCGCCAGCCATTGCCGAATTGCGCTCGGAGGGCCTATCGGTCACGGGGCCGCACCCAGCCGATACGCTTTTTCATCCTGCTGCACGGCGAACCTATGACGCCGTGATTGCGATGTATCACGATCAGGCTCTAATACCGTTCAAGACGATCGCGTTCCACGAAGGTGTCAACGTCACGCTGGGCTTGCCATTCGTGCGCACATCGCCCGACCACGGCACGGCCTTCGACATCGCCGCCCAAGGCTGTGCCTCGCCTGCGAGCTTCATTGAAAGCTTGAAGACCGCGGCTACGCTTTCTGCTGCCCGCTTTGCAGCACAGACGGCATGAGCCCTGATCAGAAATCCACCATGCGCGCGGGCGCAAGTCCCGACGGCCTGCCACCCCTGCGTGACGTCATTCGTACCTTTGGTCTCTCCGCAAAAAAGAGCTTGGGCCAAAACTTTATCCTGGATCTCAATCTTACTCGCCGAATTGCGCGGGCGGCTGGACCATTGGAGGGCCGTACAGTTGTAGAGGTCGGACCAGGCCCGGGTGGTCTGACGCGCGCCCTTCTCCTGGAAGGTGCTGGCCGCGTCATCGCGGTGGAGCGGGATGAGCGCTGCCGCCCTGCACTTGAAGAAATTTCTGAGCGTTACGCTGATCGATTATCCCTGCACTATGGAGACGCTACACGCGCCGATTGGCGGAGCCTTCTGAGTTCCGAAGCAGGAAAGGCGGTCGTTGCTGCCAACTTGCCCTATGGAATTGCGACCCTTCTGCTCGTCGGTTGGCTCGAAACTGATCCCTGGCCGCCCTGGTTCGATCGGCTGGTGCTCATGTTCCAACGGGAAGTCGCAGAGCGCATCGTGGCGCCACCGCACAGCGAGGCCTACGGTCGGCTCTCTGTCCTTTCCCAATGGCGCACGAATGCTCGCATCGTTCTCTCATTGCCGCCGGAAGCCTTCACGCCGCCGCCCAAGGTGGCTTCTGCGGTGGTCGAATTCGTACCGCGCCCTCATCCGCAGCCGGCTTGCTCTGCAAAGACGCTGGGACGGATTACGGCCGCAGCGTTCGGCCAACGGCGCAAGATGCTCCGCTCAAGCCTCAAGCAGCTGGTCACCAATCCAGAGGAGCTACTGGCGGCGGCCGGAATTTCTGGGAATCTGCGCGCAGAAGACATAAGCGTTCGCGACTTTGCCCAACTGGCCTATGTGTTCGAACACTCAAGAGCTGGGCGTCGGTAAACGCACGTCTCATGCGTCTCAGTTCGGCACGTGCCAGACTAACCCGCTTAGCGCGCGCAGTTGCTCGGTGCCGGTCGGCCGGCGAACCGGTCGGCCATCCAATTGGTTGCTGAGTACGCGCCTTTGAAGCCAGCGTACATGTGGTCGATACCCTCAAGCCAAATCATATGCACACGCGCCCCGCTGAGACACAAATGGTCGGCAAACTGCCGTGTGATCTTCGGACGCACGGTCGTATCTGCGGTGCCCTGGGCGATGAAAACCGGCGCGCCCGGTGGCGACTGTCCGGGTGAATTGCGCACCATGATTGATTTCCAAGGTTCGACTTCGGTGGGGTTGTACTTGAGAAAATTGGTCCGCAACGCATTGGTCGCCTTCTCCAATGCGAGCATCTCCGGCAGGTTGCGCAAACAGTCGCGCGCTACTCGTTCGAAGTTCGGCTCGGTGCCGGCCACCAAGATGCTGCTGAGAGGGATATCAAAAACTTTCGACCACGACAAAAGGGCCATGGCGGAGAGCGTCTTTCCGACGTTGGAAAATTCGTCGGCATCAAACAGCTCCGCCAGGTATGTCGCCGGCGCAGCGGCGGCGACTCCGACCAGCTCTAGTTCTGGTGCATATTCTGCCGCCAACTGGCCCGCAAACAGCGCCGCGTGTCCACCCTGCGAGTGCCCCCACACTGCATATCGTTTTTGTGCCCTTGCGTCGGACAGTTGGTGAACGGCACGGACAGAGTCAAGGACGGCGCGTCCCTCGCTTACCCCGACAAGATAAGGGTGCCACGGTGGAGTACCGAGTCCAGGATAGTCGGTGGCCGTCACGACGTAGCCACGCTCCAACAGCAACTCCAGCCCCGCAATCGATGCCGCTTGGTTGGGTAGCAACGATGGAGCACAGCTTGGCACAACACCGGTCGTTGGGTGCGCCCATGCCACGACGGGGCGCCCACCTGGTGGGGCCGGTTCCACGGGAATGAATATTGAGCCCGACACCGGAATAGGCTGGCCGTCGAGGCCGGTCGAACGATACATGATCCGAAAGGCCTTGGCCTTATCTTCGCCCCCACCGGTCTGGGGCCAAATGCGAAGGATTTGCCCGGGCTTTGCTTTTAGAATTTCACCCTTGCCAATGTCGCCCAGGAAATTCTCGGCCGACGCCGAGCCTGTGAGACCCCACCCGCACAGCACGAGAGCCACGCACGCTGCTCTTAGTGCTCTTAACATCACTCCCCCCGCGCTGCGGTGAATGGCGTTGGCGATTTGCCGCCGTTGGTCAGTGCATTGTGGCATTTTGCTGCGAGGGGAGGCAAGGGATTGACGGGCTAATTGCACTTGGACGGAGATGCACGCGATTGACCACCGTGTCACGTACCTCCGGTGGATTTTCTGCTCGGGGTCCCGGTCAACGATGGAGTGCCATTTCGGCGGTCCCGCAATCATCAGGGACTGGCTTTCCTTCAAAGCGGTCGGCAATCCAAGCCACCGCCGTCAAGGCACTGTCATATCCAGCGAACTCATGACCCGTTCCGTCCAAAGTATAGAAATCCACCCTTGTGCCATTGCCACAAAGCTTGCTGACGAAAGCATTCGTAACTTCTGGCTCCACAACAGGATCAGCCGTGCCCTGCGCAACAAAGATTGGTACACTGGGTGGCACCGGACCTACGGAATTGTTTTTCATCAAAGTTGCCCACGGCTCTAACTCTGTTGGGTTGCCCTTAAGAAATTTTTCTTCCTCCAAGGGTTGGATCTCCACTTGTATCTTAAGCACTTCAAAGACGGTCTCAACGCAATCGTGAGCCAGTTCGTCAAAACTCTCACGCGCGTCAGATTCTAGGATCTGATCGAGAGGCAGCTCGAATACCTCGGACCACGACCACAAGGCCATCGACGTTAGGGCCCGGCCCGGCCCCGTGTGTCGGTCGGCCTTGAATAGTCTTACAAGATCGGTCGCGGGTGCCGCTGTTGCTACGCCGACGAGTTCGAGTTCGGGCGCATAGTTTGCAGCCATCTGACCCGCAAAGAGTACGGCATGCCCGCCTTGAGAGTGTCCCCACAGCGCAAAACGCTTCTGCGTATGAGCGCCGGCAACCTGTCGTGCCGCACGGATCGAATCCAGAACGGCACGCCCCTCGGCCTCACCGATGAGAAACGGTTGAGCGGTAGGACCAATCGGGCCTTGATAGTCCGTTGCGGCGACAATGTAACCGTGCTCCATCATATCCCAGAGACCCGGAACGATCCTTGAGAGATCAGGCATCAACGAGGGGGCACAACGATGCACGACACCTGATGTGGGGTGGGCCCAACCAACGATAGGGCGACCTTCTTTTGGAGCTGGGCTGTCGGGGATGAAGACCGCCCCGGTGATCGCCACCGGATTGCCCTTATGGTCCGTCGACCGAAATAGTATGCGGTAGGGTTTGGTTTCATGAAGGCCGCCGCCCGGCATTGGGTGGCTGCGCAACAGCGTCCCAGGTGCAGCGTTATTGATCTCGGTCAACGTTACGTCAGTGAAGGGCTCTTCAGCGCGCACGCTGAACGCAAACAAAGAGCCCGCAACAACACCGACCAAAGCCAATGCTCGGCTTGGCGACACGAAGAAGAAGCGCGCTGTCGATTGGGGAGGTGCTCGCGACCGAGCACGACGTAATTCAGTTGTGTTATGGCGCATATCCAATTCCCACACGCGGCGCCAGCAACGATGAAGCCACCTATACGTATCGACTGAATAGTGGGCCCGGGCAATTGAACGATGGTGCAACAGGCAAAACAGGTTCCGTTCAAGCCGTTCTTAAAACTTGATACAAATCGGGGGTATTGCGCCGGTCGTGTCCGCCAGCAGACGTGCAAAAGCAGTGTTGATGCTAACGCGCGTCCAAAGGGCGGAGCGCAGAGCCTCAACATGACCCGCTAAAGCGCGTCTTGGAGATTTCGCACGAACCCTATGAGACCCTCCTGGCGCTCCCGCTTGAGGCGCTCGGCGCTGAGGATCGCTTGTAGATTGGCCAACGCAACATCGAAGTCCTCGTTGACGATAACATAGTCGTACTCGGGCCAATGGCTGATTTCGCTTGAGGCCTTTTGCATGCGCCGCTTGACCACGTCTTCGGCATCTTGTGCCCGTTCTCGCAACCGCTGCTCCAAAACCTCCGCCGTGGGCGGCAGAACGAACACGCGCACAACGTCGTGCTTCTTCTTCTCGGAAAGCTGTTGTGAGCCCTGCCAATCGATGTCGAAGAGGGTGTCGCGTCCGTCGGCAATCGCAGCTTCAACAGGTGCATTCGGTGTACCGTAAAAATTGTCGAAGACGTTCGCCCATTCGATCAGTTCTGACCGCTCGCGCATTTGCTCGAATTTGGCATCGTCCACGAAGTAGTAGTCGCGCCCGTCGACCTCGCCCGGCCGCGGCGCCCGCGTTGTCACTGATACAGACAACGAGATATCCGGATCAGACTCTAGGAGCCGACGCGCCAATGTCGTCTTGCCCGCTCCCGACGGTGACGACAGGACGAGGAGAAGTCCCCGTCGTTTCATTTTAGGCTCTTCCAAGCTCACACCATCATATCTGCTGTGTCAGAAAATCGTTCGCTCCGGGTTATGGCTCACTCGATGTTCTGCACCTGCTCGCGCATCTGATCGATTGCTGTTTTCAGCGCAAGGCCTGCGCGTGTAATTTCCACGTCGTTCGCTTTCGAGCAAATTGTGTTGGCCTCACGGTTGAACTCCTGGGCCAGGAAATCAAGCTTACGTCCCACGGCCCCGCGTTCACCGAGCAGTTGCCGCGCTGCATCGATGTGGGCACGAACCCGCTGGACTTCCTCTTCGACGTCGGCACGGGTCGCGAGCATGACGGCCTCCTGATGAAGCCGCTCCACGTCCAGGCTGTTCGTCGTTTCCAATATCCTGTTGATTTGCTCACTAAGTCGTTGTGCAACGGCTTCGGGGCTGCGCGCTGGCGACGTTTCGATGGCCCCTATCAGGCGCTCAATTGCAGCAAGCTGCGCTTCGATTGCACTTTGGAGACGCTCGCCCTCCGAACTCCGCGCATCCGCGAGCGCGCCGAGTGCGACCTCCAGTCCTTGCAGGATCGCCTCCGACCGTACGGCCGCGTCCACTTCCGCCTCTTCTATTTCGCAATTCTCAAGCACGCCCTTAATCGCAATAAGCCCATCGGCGCGCGGAAAGGCGCATCCGGTCAACTCGCGGACCCGCTCGGCAGCCTTGATAACCTCTGCAAGCGCTTGTTCATTCAATCGGATCTCTTGCCCACCCTCACGCCGGTCAATCGCAAGGTTGATCGTGACGTTGCCGCGGGCGAGATATCGACCGGCCGCTTTGCGGATCTGCGGCTCAAGCTCCTCGTGCCCCGCGGGAAGGCGCAGTCGGACATCGAGACCGCGTCCGTTCACGCTACGCAGCTCCCAGTGCCAACCGACAGCTCCCAGGGAGCCATCGGCGCGCGCAAATCCGGTCATGCTCTTGATGGTCATGGGCTGATCCAATGGCAGCGCTGGAGGAACGGGCGGGCGCGAAGGCGGGAATCTAGCGGTACAGAGGCGCCCCAACAAGCCGCGATTCCTCCGCGCCCGATCCAATTGCCCATGGACGCGCACGTCAACCAAAGCAGCGAGCAACCACAGGCCCGCGTTAATTGCTTGGCTTGCGAATGGGAAGGGGAACGCCTGCCGCGTTCGCGCTGTCTGACGCGGAACTCGCCTCCGACGCTCCACCGGCGGAGATTGCCGTGCTGAGTGTAGCAGCG